>Ga0208644_1001119_pt1 | contig 23034 bp, 22 predicted proteins | sample VirMetDEL_Nov_18_FD_184517 | JGI IMG/M metagenome (GOLD analysis project Ga0208644, IMG submission 184517) | Aqueous microbial communities from the Delaware River and Bay under freshwater to marine salinity gradient to study organic matter... | ecosystem: Environmental > Aquatic > Marine >...
CCAGAAAGGTGGATGATAGTTGCATCGGCCCATCCGCTAACAGCTGTCGATGAGTGATCTTGACTGTCTACGTAATCTTGAAAATAACCGCTAACATTATAGATAGTTTCTTCTGACCAACCACTAACTGCCACTGCGCTTGCAGTTGCAGAGGTGTCTTGATATGAGCCATCAGCGAAATAAATACCGCTACTAAATACCATACTTCCTATCTTGCCACTACCGGCAACATGTAATGGATACAAAGGATTAGATAGCAGTATACCAAATTTACCTTCGCTGTCTACAGCAGAGAATACACTAGAATCAGAGTCTAGCCATTGTTGTATATCTTGAGAAGATCCTAGAGATTTTTCTATAACAAAAGACGGGTTAGTTATATTGTCTGGAGTTACAGAAACGCCGTCATCTGAACTTGCAATAAATACATTGTTATAATTACTGGTTACCGCAAAACCAAAACCGACACCAATCTGAAAGTAGTTACCGGAATCGTTTAGGACACCAGCCGTTGACTCTCTACCAAATAAATAACTATAATTAGGCTCTTCTGTTACACTGTCAGGATTTTGTTTAAAACCAAACTTGAACAACGGGTCGCTAATTTGTTCATTGATATGTAAGGATATTGTTTTATTCGTTCCATCGTCTTTGTAGGCGTGAAAGAAATTACCTTTGGAGTTAGGACGAACAAAGTTTACAAGTCCATCATCAAAAGTTGTTGTGCCGCTGGCGATAACATCTTCTTTGAATACTGTAGTGCCTATGAACTGGGCGCCACTAATAGAGCCTTCTGGAACTTCTATTACTGCGCGTCCAGCAGCTAGTGTGCAGAAAACTGTAGATACGCCGGTTAGACTAATTTTTGCACCGCCATTAGAGCTGTCTAAAACTGTGTCTCTAGAAAGATAGTTTCCACCAGCGTTGTAAGTACCAACGCCCACTTCCCAGCGTACATTATTTTCAATAGCGTAGTATGTAGAGTTTCCGTCGCCTATAGCGTCCAAAAAAGTCTGAAACCCACCGTAAGGACCGGTTAAGACGATATTGCCAGTACCTGTGGTGACAGATGATTCTTTTACTCTATCAGATATTATAAACAAGGCCAAGTTCCTTTCAGGATTTTTACATTATAGACTTTGTAGGAATGTTCCTAACGCCCAACCGCTAATATTCAAGTCGCTGTAGTTAGCCCATCCGCTGATAGCTAAAACATCTCCGCTCGTAGCAAAGTTGTAATCAGCCCAGCCGCTAACCGCTATTGCGTCTCCGCCGCCTCCACCGCCTGTTGAGGTAGCGCTCATTGGTCTATATTCACCTCCAATTTTCATAGCCATTAGATAATCAGTCGCGTCAGCACTAAAGTCTGGATTTCTGTTTGTAATGGTAGTATTTTGAGAAGTATCTGAACCATTAATATAAATACTTAGTGTAGCGGTTGTTGGTGAATTGATATCAGCAGGTGCTGTTAAATTGTCGTCCAGTAAGCCTTCGATTACGAAACCACTTAAACTTCCATCGCACTCTACAGCGCCAACCACGGTATTATCACAAACCCAAGATTGGATATAGTTATTTGGATTTGCCGAGTGTATGTCGCTATCTCTTCTTGCTTCTAGTGGAGATTCTGGGGATAATCTAGCTGCGCCAATAGATATATTTTTAACGTCTGTATTACCAGCAATACTGTTTTGTATATTTAATCTATAGTCAACAGTTCCTGCATTATAGAATAAGCTTTGATTATCTAAGAAGTTAGCAATAATTTCTATGTTACCGCTACCAACTCCGTTTGCTTCTCTTAGCGCGTTAGCCCCAATACCAACGGAATCTTTGAAATTACTATTAATACCAGCGCTGCTACCGATAAATATAGAATCGGAAGCTCCGTCTGAGTTGTTGCCCGCGTTAGAGCCAATAGCTATAACATTGTCAACATTATCACAATCTCTACCCGCTTTATAACCAATAAAGATAGACGCCGTGTCCATATCTAATAACGGGTTTGGAGTTGTAGCGTTTTGCCCAGCTTCTGTTCCAATAATGACTGAGTTTTTCCAGCCACTAGCATAGGTTGCAACATCACATCCTATCATTACAGACTGAGAATTTATACCAGCATTTACTCTCTCTTCATTATCTTCGTTAGTGATAATAACATTGCAATTTTCAGACATGCTGATAAAACCGTCTGCCACATAAGACGCAAGGCCAGCTAGTGACATTTTGCCCATGTTATCAGAGTCAGTTCCATCTACTTGAACAGAGACGAAGGTGTTTTCAGAAGTTACATTTTGGGCAACAGCCTCGGCAAGTTGTAACTCCGTATAGTTTAGTACAAACCATCTATTCTCTGTTCCGCCATAGTCTACTATATTGACACCAGATGTTCCAGCGTGATCATAGTTTAACCAGAAAGGAACGCCAGAGCATGAACTTCCATCTTGGAACCTGATAGCGCCTTGTAGTCTAAAGTCAGAATTTAACTGCATATAGTTAAAGCCTTGACTAGCGTATGTTGGCGTGTTTACCCGCTCTGCACCACTAGGATTGAACTCTGCCATATTGAAAATGAAATCACCAGCATTTGAGAAATTAACATTAATGGAATTTCTGTAGGCTTTGTCTAATGTATTGGTTTCGTCTATAGCGGTTAATCTTACATCGTAGTGAGACCCAAAAGCGTGATTAATTGTAAAGTTGCTATCGCCAGTAGAAACAATAAACGTGGCATCGTCTATTGCAAATGTTCTGTCTGTAGCATCAGCGATTTGACCAGTCACTACTGGGAATGTGCTATGACCAATGTATAGACCGCCAATATCTGGATCTGAATTATTAAATAGGTTAGTGCCAATAATAATGCCAGACATTGGATGTGGGACAGGATCATCTGCTGGAACAGGCATTAATGAATTAACATTTTTATAACCAACAACTGTCATGTTGATCGCGCGTTCAAAATTCTTTAATGATTCAGAGCCAATCACGGTATTATTTTGAGCTTCATTTAAACCGCTACCAGCCGTACAGCCAACTAGAGTATTATCAGTTGGTGCGAAAACAGGTCCAGTAACATCGTCGGTTCCTAGATCAAAACCGGCAGCCCAACCAAAATAAGTATTATTCTGGATTGTAGCGGTCTCCTGCCTAATTGCTGGCGTATGCCAACCAGCGTAAGTGTTGCAGTATATGTCGCCATAAACCATACCGCTTGGACCTTCGTAGTCCTGAATTAACTCGCAGCAATCGTCGTTGGGTTGTGGATATGGCTCAAGTAGATTGTACTCATTTCCGCCATCGTCTGAGAAGTAGATAGACTGAGTGCCGCCAAGTCCTGTGTATGGTTTAATGTAAATCTTACCATAGTCAGCATTGATGTTTGGCTGAGTGGTTTGCTCGTGCATTGAGATAGTACCGCTATCCCTGTGGCCGTTTGCGATATAGGCAACTGTTAGTGGCGCATTAGCGGTAAAGGATCTGTAATTACCTATCTTGGTGAGGCCAATCCCTACATAACCCCGCTTGGTAAAGTGCTGGTGTCCGAATTCGATACCGTCAACGCCCGTAGGTCTGACCAGTGAAATGTCCGCAATAACCTCGTCACTATCTCCAACATCAATAGTAAAGTTTTTAACGTCTCCAGCCTCTAACGGGTCTGGTAGAGGGATATAAGAACCTACATCTGTACCGCAGTTATTTGCAACACAATAGCTGATAATCGCGTTGTTGCTTTCGCTGCAAGAAGCGCAATTGCTAAGCTCTGCTTCTATCGGACCTTCTGCTTCATCAGGATCGGTTTCGATGCGTATTACCACTGCGCAGTATTCGTCGCCAGCCATGTATCCATAAGGAGCGAAGCTGCTTTCCGGGCCATCTTCAGTGATAACAAATGTTATAACGTCGTCCACACTCAAGCTGCCACAGCATATATCGTTACCAGCCCAGATGTCAATATAGAAACAGCAGTCATCGCAGTCGCCACAAGCTCCCGGTGATGGGGGAGGAGCCAGTTCTCCGGGGTCAATACATCCAGCATCGCACACAGGTTGATCTTCTACAGGTAAGTAGAAACGTAACTTGACATATTCACAGTAACCTCCCGGCAGGCTATCCTGACAAGGAGTACACGAAAGATAGGTTTCTCCAATACTGTCATTTGGGTCTACTGCATTGGTCGTAGTTGTTTTAGTTAGAATCTTTCCGCACTTATCTGTAGTTCCACCATCAACTGAATATTTTACAAATTGACCGACAGTGAAGGCATCGCTTGCGATTGTTAGGGTGTCATCAGATAATCCATCTGTCGGACACTCATCAATGGTATAGATATAATTTGTGACTACGTTAGCGCAGTCTGCACAGCTTGTTTCAACCGAGGATATATAAGAATCGAATGAATTAGTAGTTTCAAAACTGCTTACAATTGTTGCGCAGAAAAGCCCTCCGCAAAGACCGTGATCGCCGGGATTCAGGTACACTTTAACAGAATCGCCGGGATTAAACGGACCAAGATTTAAAGGGTCTTGAATATTACTTTGCTGCTGGCTACATAATAGAGGGTTCCATTCTTCTGTGCAAATATTAACAATGTATGTTGTAATATTCGCGGGGCCACCACCGCCTGCACCGCAAGCTGTACAATCAGCATAAACACTTGTAATCGCGTGGGAGATGGTGGCGGCATCATTAGTAGATGCGCCAATAGTCACACACTGTGAATTGCCATTGTGTGGAACTTTAACTACCTTACCGGTTAAGTTGAACTTGTTACTAGTGTCCTCGACTACTCCTGTTTGACCAGCATCATCTTCCCCAGTGCAAACCGTATAGTTCCATTTTAGGGTTGTCTCTGGAGGACCACACGCAGGATCTCCACAACCGGCTGGAACAATGCCTTGAATATCAGCGTTAGCCGTTCCGATCTGTGGTGCGCCCTGTACAGTACCGCAAGTTGGGTCTCCTTCGTAATTAAATTTCACAACATCGCTGGCGCTTGGGGCGAAGCCAGCCGTATCTGAAACATAAATAGTAGTAGAAGTCCCACAGATTATAACCTCATAAACAACTACAACGCCACCGCCTTGGCAGGTATCACAAGCCTCGGCTGAACTTCCAAAGTTTGTTTGTATACTGCTATTGTCTAGCTTATTGTTGGACGCATTAATATTATTGACTGTTCCGCATAATCCAGTGTTACCGTTAGCGTCTGTATATTCCACGACATCGTTAACAGAAGGAGCAACTGGTGGGTTGGAGTCGTAAACTTGAACAGCTAAACCGCCGCCACATGGAACTATAGTATATCTAAGGAAAGTAGGATCGTTATCACAAGGAGGAGATGGGCAATCAACAATCGTTATACCATCATTTTCTGGAAGGTATACAAGCTCTAAACCAGAGGCGTGCATATTTCCATTTCCCAGAATTTGCACAGAGCTTCTTACATTTTCAAAAGGACCGATTGCTGGACCACTAGAAAACCTAATGTTAGACAGACCTGAAGATTGGACGTTAAAAATAGTCTCGGGAAGGTGAGGCTCACTGCCATCAGCATAGCCCCTATTTGTAATACCAATTAACCCAGATTGGGCTTCGGTCCCGCCATCTCGCATGATGGTGAAAGCTTCTTGGATTAACTGTGGTACTCCACTTTCCTGATGAATGGAAAATCTATCTTTACTCATTTAATTTTTCCTTATGTGTCCAGTTCGTCGTGGTAGACAATGCTAAAACCTCTAACGGTTGAAGCAGATTTTATTCTACTTTTGAATTTTTGAGCAAGTTGAACTCCTGAGTCTATTGTTCCATACATGACAGAATAGTCATAACCTATTGGGTTGCCGCCAGTAAACATTTCTCCAGATCTAGATATCATATTTACATCCTCTAGCGCTGGATAATCTTGTTCGAAGTGTGGCTCTTGAGTTATTGTAACTCTTTGTCCCTTTGCTTCAAAAGGCTCGATAAACAAGCCCATGCAACCACTCTGATGTATTAAAGCAAAAGAATCAGAGTAATTATTATTTATAATTCTATTGGTTTGTAGATGTCTACCGTCTAGAATTTGTAGTGAAATATTAGATTGGAATCTAGATCTTGTAAAGGCATTATCAGCCTCTAAGCATGTAACAAAGGGATCTGGAGATCTATAGATGAACCTATAGTCACGCCTGTAAGAGTTACCACCGCCACTAGAATGAATTTCAAATCCTGCGCCGTCTAAAGATTCATCACTAAGTAAGCCACAGATAGATGAGTCGTCAAAATTATTATCTGGATCGCAGAAGCCACTAGTAGCAAGGTGTAGTGTTTTACACTCAAATAAACACTCTTCTATTGTGTTGTACTCTAAGTCATTGATGATAACTTGACCCGTTGCCAATATGTCATTAAAATAACCATCCCAAGTGAGCGATGGATGACCTAAAGCAAATTTGCCGCTCTCACTGGGGACTAGATCTCCGTAAACAGTAAGCTTGGTTTGGGGACGAACAAAATTAGCAACTCCAGATGGAACACCGCCAATGCCAACATCTCCACCAGAAAAGTAAATAACTTCGTTTACAGTTTCCCAAGACCTGTTAGTATTGCCTAGATTAAACTGCTCATGAAAGGTTGGTGATGCATCGCCATGAACTTGCAGCATACCAAAGCCATGATTAGAACCGCTACCTATGACTAGAAAGTGTGATCCCGGCTGCAAGCTACCATACATTAAAGGCGTGTCGCCAATCGTAACAGGGTCATCACCGACGCAGACGCTATCAGAATCAACTGGATATGCTCCAACGTATAATTTATAATCGCCTTCAGTTGCGTAATACCCTGCGCCATGACCTATAGCAACATTGAAATCGCCATGCTTGTTATTGTTGAGAGCGTAGCTGCCAAGCGTAACATTGCCACTGCCGGTTACTCTTCCAGCTTGAGATTGAAAACCAACAGCTGTATTGTGAGTTCCGTATAAACTACAACTTAAAGCATAAGCCCCGATTGCTGTGTTTTCTTCACCAGTGTACGTATTTTTTAACGCAGCATAACCAAAAGCAGAACTGTCATAGCTGCTCCTGCCAGCTAATTCAACTTGACTTAAAGCAAGAATACCAGCTCTAGTATTTCTAGTTGCTGGCGTGCTAAAGTTATCAGCATTAATATCTCCATCTATAAAATTAGTAACTGAGTCTACTAAGTTTATTAGACTAGTTCTTAAATCTAGTGGAGATATTTGCTGTGTTGAGTTATCTGGTAATAGATCGTTTATTAATGCTAGATATTCTGATTTGGTTAGGATCATTTTGAGACCTGTTAGCTAAATTTGATTTTTAAAGAAGCTAGATCAAACTTAACTGAATCTCCCTGATAAATGATTCTGGGGTTGTTAAGTTGAGCATACATTAACATATTTCCAGTTCCCCAATATCCTGAATCTACAATAGCAATGCCTGAAATCCATCCCCAGTCCTGTAAAGCTGTGGGGAATACGATAGTTGAATTGTTTTGGATTAGGCCACTTCCTAGATTAACCTCATCTTGAACAAAATACCAAGCAGCGTCTCCTTCAGAAGAAGGATCGCCAAGGCTATATCTTCTGTAGCCATAATCTACATCTCCAACTCCAGATGGTAATTCCTCTAAAGTACCTCCGCTTGGAATGGCTGTACCATTATTAGAATCTGTAGGAACACCGCTACATAGGGCTATTGCTATATTTGTAGGCTTAGGGAAGGTTTCGCCCCTAAAAACGTGATGGAGTAGCCCTGACTCCAAATAATCTGATAGAGCAGTCATTATATATCATCCCTTATAGAATCCTGTGTGTAAACGCGAATACGTAATATTATACACTAAAAAAGGACCATCCCCGCTGATATGAGGATGGCCCTTATTATTTAAACACTAGGATGGAGATTAGAAGGAGCCAAGGATAATACGGCGATTATCCAGAACACCAAATCCAAGCTCGGCCCATCCGTAGTAACCAACACGCTGCTGACGGTGCATTGTTGGATCTTCGAATACCTGCAAAGATTGCTTCATAGGCATTACAAAGCTGTCACGAGCAGCTTGATCCAAACCAACTACCAATTCGAGGTCAGAAGCCTCTACAGCGCCGCCAAGTGCGTTCGTGAAGAAGTCTTGGTATTCTTGACCTTCGCCAAGCTCATCCATGTCACGAAGCTGGACACCAAAGATGTTGGTAACTGGACCTTCACCAGTGGTGTTGTAGATGCGACTGCGATCTACGTCAGAGATTTGATCCAATCCCCAGTTGCGTACATCTTCCAGAGCCTCTGGAGATACGTACATGTGGGTCAAGCGACCACGATTAGCAGAACCAGTGTTACCACCAGCATTTCTGCGCATGACGGTTTGCATCAAAGATACCAAACGCTTCGTGAAGAAGCCAGAGGTAGCATCTCCGTCATAAACCAAGATGTTACGATCAACACCAGCTGCCAACAATGTGTGCCAGCCGTCATCGTTCATCTTCTTAACAAAACCAGCTTCCATAACTTGAGCGGCGCGAGCAGCAATGTCCCAGCGAGCCTCGCGAGCATAACGCAGCAAGTAATCAATCGAGCTGGTGATGCTGTAGGTTGGAATCATTACGTAGTCACTTTCGACTGCGCGCTCAGGAATACGACCGTGACCGGGATTGGTGTAAGCTACATGCTCACCTTCAAGTCCGGGAGAGATCATATCTAGTGGAAACTCGGTTGAAGATCCCGGCTCTACTTGCATCGTTTCAAAGATGTCGCCAAGGATATTACCGATCAAAACACCTTTACGAAGAGGTGTTTCCAAAGCTTTAGCAACTTCACGTTGAGCTGCAAGGGCTTTGTTGGTATCATTATCACCAGTTTGCTTATACAAGCTGATGAATTCGTCGGAAGGTCTTTCTGTATATGACATTTTGTTGTCTCCTTTTCTTATAATTAGGCTAATGGGCCGTGGTTAGGAAGGTTAACGTAAACTTTTGCATAACCGTCAGCGTCCTTGCGGGACATGAAACGGCCAACAGCCAAATTACCAGAGGCATCAGCGTCAGCGGCAGTCGTGGAAAAGTACCCCTGTTTCGTGGCATCATCAGAAGCATAAGCTAATGCTCCGGGAGTTGGGGTTCCATCAACCATATTGGTTACAACCCAACCACGAGTCATAACGGTAACTTTACCACCTTGCTGAACTTCGTCTTTGTACCAGTTCAAGTGAGTGCGGGTAAGGTCTTTGTTAACAACGTCGTTAAGCAAAACGCCAACGGGTACATCAGTAGCACCATCAGCAGCTTTGTAAATTACGCTGTTATCGCCTTGGTCCATAGCAGCACCAGAAGCGCTAAGTACGTCCAAGCAAACAACTCCACCACGAGTAGCCGTTCCATTTGTATAGAAGAAGCTAATGTCAGTGGATTCTTCATATCTATCAGTTTTAAGAGCCATTTTATTCTCTCCTTTTTAGGTTACTTATTTTGATTGAGTGCAGTTTCAAACCAGTCAGCGACAGCTGCGCGGGTCTTTGACAATTCATCCACTTCTTCTTCAGCTACAACAAGAGCTGCTTCAGAAGTTTCTACTTCTTCGAAGGCTTCAGGAGTGATTTCTGCTTCAGCTTCGTCAGCCTTTGCTTCTTTCTCCTTCTTCTTCTTTTCGATAGCCTCTTTAACTTCGGGAGGCATACCAGCTTCAGCTTCGTCGTCTTTCTTTTTCATCTTCATGGCTTTCTTTTTATACATAGCCAATACAGATTCAAAAGCTTCGTCATTCAAAGATTCAAAAGCAGCTAGGCTTTCTTCGATCTCTTCTTCTTCGAAACCAGCTTCAACTAGAGAAGCTTTACGCTTCATCATAGCTTCTTTCTTCTTCATTTTGTCCATTTCCTTCATGGCTTCTGCCAATTCGGTTTGGGAAGAATTCAAAGCGTCTTCAAGTTCGGCAACACGAGCTTGGGTCGATTTGATCGACTCGTTCAGCTCATCAATCGTTGCTTGGCTCTCTTCTGCGGCAGCTTCAAAAGCAGCAACCTGAGAAGCAAATTCTTTGTCTTTAGCTTCTACAATTTGTGCTTTGATAGCTTGATTTTCAGCCTTTGCTGTTTCCAGCTCAGCCTTCAACTCTGCTAATTGAGTTGTAAGTACATCTGACATGTCAAAATCTCCTATAGAAAATTTATCAGTTTCATTTACAGTGATTTGTGCTGCGCTTTTACCAGACAAGATTACACTTCTAGGATTGGCGGGCTTGGATACCAAACCTATACCAGAAAATGAAATATTGCTAAGGGCGCGGCCTACCTTATATCCCTCATACTTTCCAGATCCTCCGTAAGCCCTAAGATGTTTCGTTAGGAAAGCGGATGCTTCATCTCTTGGCAGAATTTTGGCAACGCCCTTATCATCAATAAGTGCATAATCAAAACCAGCAAAAAGACACTCCATCGACACATACCATTTACCTTCTTCGACTTCGGCAATGATTTTTGCCATCCGCTCTCTGTTTTCTTCACCCGTCCAAGAGTTGTAAAGCACTGCCTGAGTAATAATATCGAACTCTTCAGGTCTAGGGAGATTCTCATCGTCCCCAAACCCAATTGCTTTACCGTCTTTTGTTAATACATAGCTACCAGTAATATGCCCAATGATGTCATCTTCATCGTGCATGTAATTAAATTGCTTATCTTCAGGTGTATCCCTTGCTTCCCATGTCGCCTCGGATAAGAAAACGTCATCGTTCTTATTCCAGCCTGTAGAGACCAGAACAGACTCTATATAGTAAAGATCAATTTGATCTTTGTTCTCTGCTAACACTTTTTCAAGGACTTCTTCGTTATTGATTACTTCTTTAGCAACCGCTAACTCGCCCTTTTTTACAAAAGCCTCAGAACAGTAAGCAACACTGGCCGTTGATTTGACCATATCGCCAACACCGTCTGCGATCTCCCTTGGATATACTTTTATGTTCATATTTTTACCTCAGACAATTATACACAAAAATTTTATTTTTTTCTAAAAACGCTAATTTTCGTTAAAAAACTGCTCTACGTAGACTCCTACTACCATCTTCTTGTAGTTTTCCATATTGGGGGAATTATCTCTAATGTACTTGAATTCATTGGGTATTACGTTATTAGAAGCTAATGCTTTCTTGAGGTTTTCGTCTGAGATATCAGACATTGGCTCTAAAGCTAAAAACGCTGCCAGTTTAATATTCTCTAGCTCTACAGCCTCATCTTTTGTTAGCTGTCTAGCATTAGACTTACCCTTAATTTCTAAATAACCTTTATTTATATGCTGTGTGGACTCGAAAGCGCTAGTCGCCCAAACAATTAAGTCGGCTACTCCGGGTGTACTTCTAGGAGTTTCTGTTCTCTTTTTTCTTGGTCTAGTGTCTTGCTTTTGCGGAGGACGACCGTTTGGCTGTGGAGGCTTTTGTTTTTGCTGCTGATCTTTAATCTTGGTATTGATTTCGCCCTGTTTGGTAATCTTTTCCATGTCTTTTTCGTGATTAGCGTTATGGAAGGGGCTTGCTTTTTCTGGCAGCTTGTCCTTGTCTCTGAGCTTATCTTCTCTCTGTAGCCTAACTTTTTCAACTGTTGGTACTTCTTTGAATCTCTCTAAAATCGTTTCGTGAGAGATGATATCACGGTCAGCCAGCTGGATAAGCAGGTTTTTCTCAGCAGCTTCATCAGAAAGACTCATTTGGTCATAAACTACGTGGAAAGGTTTAGCAAACCCCATAGCCTTTCTAATATACTCAAGCTCGCCATCCCAGAACTTGGTGAGCTGATCTCGTCCATACTGTAGCCTTTCAACCATAGTTTTAAGCGAGATGAAGTTGTTAGTGAACCCGCCCCCATTTCCAGCCATACCGGTAAGCGTGGGGGGAACGCCTAAACCTGCGTATATACTGTTGAGGACGGATTGATATTTTTCTGATCCTAAGAATTTGTATACCTGAGAGTTGCTTTCTGTGAAGCTAAGTTCTGGTCCGTATACAAGCTCCATAGTTCCACCACCAGTATTGCTGGCTAGAATATTTCTTAACTTATTAATGCCCTCTTTTGTTGGCAGTACTTTATAATCAAAGTTACCAAGAGTCCATAATCTAATATTAGAGATCGCGCCATCTAGTGCAGCCATATCTGCTAGTTTCATCTTCTCTAGCATGATAATATCGTCTAGAATAGCGTAAACCATTGGGTGCGCCCACTGTTGCCAGTCATCCTTCTTGTAGAAGTGGACGGTCAGACGCTCTGGATCTAGCTGTACTTTACGCTTCTTTTCGCGATAAGCCTGCTGAATATTAGCGGGTAGAGTCTCCAAAACCTTGGCGGGGAGGGTAGTTTCTTTATAGTTATCAAAGAATGTGTGTGTGCTAAGTTGATAATTATGTCTACCTAAGAACATATTAACATCACCGTTCTTCATCTCAATAGATAGAGGATTGAAAAAGTTGTATCGCCAAGGGATGAGTGTTTGGTTAATGTCTGGAATCTCTAGTACGATATCTTCGTCAATCTGAGCTAGAGATCTCATGTACTTCTTGATCTCCGGCGTGATATTTGCATAGCTTCTGTAAACAGGTACATTTCCAGTTTTGTAAAGGTTGTTGAGGAATCTTTCTGACCTTTCCTTGCCATTTACCTTTTTAAACCACTGTCTAATGAACTTCTCTGCGCCTTTGTTCTCGTGAACGATATTGATACCTTGCGAGCCAAAGTCACCCATTAAGTCAATAATGTTGCGAATAATACCAACCTTGTTATACGCATCCATCGACATCTTGATAATACGTTTAGATCTTTTTGGTACTTGTTCTTCGGGTCTGAACGCATAATAATCATTAGATCCAAACTGAGGTTTGACAGAACGGTTAGGCTCGATGCCAATATAGGTTTCTGAGTGACGGGCTTTTGCTACGCCTGTGTAAGCCTCACCAGCTTCTGCGTATTGATCAAAAGCTTGTGCGCGTCCAGCTAAATCTGCGTCATTGTATGTAATTAAACTTCTATGATCTGACATGGTTTTTCCTCAATTGGATTGTAATATAACTGTATACCTATTATACACAGATTAGTATATATCTTTCATTTTATCCGTATACCAAGCTGGTCCAGTGTACAGTCTTCCTGTTCTATCTTTGGCTTTTTCCGCTGTTGCAAAACCTCCGTAGAAATTATAGGTCACAGGGTCTGGCATCCTAGAAATAGTTCTAGCCGCCATATTTGCCATAAGCAAAGCAGAATACCTATCTTTTCTCATTTTGCCTTTCTTGCCTGTTCCGATAATGGTTTCTGGAGTGTCCCACTTGTCACGACCAGCAGTGGTCTGACTAATCTGAATCATAGCAAGCTCATCCTTGAGTTCCTCGATTTCCATCACGCAATTTTCTAAAGTGTCATAATTTCTACCTTTCAGTCCATCCTCAGCAGCTGATATGCCTAGCGTGATAGGATCGAACATTGGAAATAGCAAAATCTTGTCTTCTAGATCTTTTCTCATTCCGTGGTTTGCTTCAGACAGCCATTCATACTTAGCAAACTGGCACAGTTCTAGAATGTGTAATCCACGGTTATCATCCGTGTCTTTAGGCTTGTCTTCGTCGATAACCTCCCAGATTGGATGTTCATCTCTTTCTAGGTGGGCTTCGTCGTGTAAAGCCTCCATAACAGCAACGCCTCCACCTTGCTTATCCAACGCGATATGGACGCAAGGAAAGATCTTCATGAGATCTCTAATTTTTCTAGCACAGTAGGCATAAAAGTCAGACTCTTTTGAGTAGCCCGACTTGATCATGTCTTTATGCTCTTCGCGGTTAGTGGTCCAGCAGTGGACTATCCTTCTGTGATCAGAATTAACTTCTAATACAATAATACTAAAATTATCAACCTCAGAAGCGGGGTCAACACCAAATACATACTTCTTGTTTGGGTCTCCTCTTAGCTGAGCTTGAAAGCAAATATTGTTTCCTTCTTTATCCTTTATGAATTGTTTTTGTTCGTTCTCAACATCTGTGACGACGCAGGACTCGACCAAAGATCTTTTGAAGAAACCTTGCGAGTCTCTAGTAAAACAAGCGCCATACTCCATCTGATAAACGCCTGTGTGCATTGTAGCTTTGGATCGTGCGACTTGAGCAGCATCCATAAATCCTTCTGGTAGTAACTCGTATGGAACCCTAATGATAGAGTAGTCTTTCCAGTTAAACTCGGGCGGTGGATCTTCTCCAAAAATTTCTCGAAGTCTGGATGGCTTACCTTGACTCTTGATAATTTTACGCCAACGCTTCCAGTAATCAGCAAAGTGATTCCAGTCATAGTACGCCGTACCAGAAAGAATAAGTTGGTTATCCAACTTTTTCATGGTGGCGCCCTCAACCTGTTCTTGTTCTAATTTGATACCCAACTCTTCAGCCATCTTAGCAGCAGCTATTCTTTTTACATTCTCAACAGGGTTTGAGCTAACAGCACCAAAACCGACAACAACTGTTTCGAAGATAAGTTTGGGGATAGAACCAAACTCGTCACCAATAATGTCGTTAGCGCGTTGACCACGAATCTTAGTGCCGTCACCCAGTGGTAAGCAAGTGATTCTAGAATTATTAATCTTCATCACGCAGCGGTCAACATCTCGTCTTGGACCGCTACTGGAGCTACACATACTTCTTAGAATAGGCGCGTTGTTCCAGATTGTCTCCATGTACTCAAACAGAACCTTGGATTGACGGAAAGCAGCACCAACAATCACAACTTTTCTATCTGGTATAAGTAATGCTCTGAGCATAGCATACAAAGAAAGCGAGAAGGATTTTCCAAAACCACGGCTCGCTATAAGCATTGGAAACTTTCGGTTCCACATCTCATATAAAAATAGAGATTGTGAAGGCAGAAGATCAATATTAAAAATATGCTTACATATGAAAGAGAAGTACTCAGGACGAGACATTAGCCACGATAGTTTGTACGGAGCGTCGTTGGCATCCCAGTCGATAATATCAAAGGGGTTGATGAGACCCTGCTTTTCGACTTCATCAAGCCCAAGCCAAGCCTCGTTCATTATTTTTAGGTCGCTCATATTTTAAGACAATCTATGTTTGGGTACTTTCTGGTTTTCAAAACGCCGTCTGCAAAACCGTAATGTACAGCTTCTTCTGCCGTAAGATACCAATCACCGTCCTTGAATTTTCTTTTTAGGTAATTCTTTACTTTTTCATGTGTGATATCTGTATACTTATCTTTGAAGTATTGCCCTTTAATGCAAACGTCAGAGTATATATCCAGCATATCTTCACAAATCTTTTTATCTAGCTTCATGGCGTTGTGTACGTTTAGATACTGACCGGACTCACCCGTTGTTCCATAGTGTACCATAAACCAAGCGCTGGGTGTCATGATCCTTGCGTCAGCAGCTTGTAGAACAACTGTAGACATAGACTCGGCTTGACCGTACACGACAATAGATACATGAGAGCGACATAATTCGATAGCGTCAAATAAGGCCATGCCAGCAGACCAGTCTCCTCCAACTAGATTCATGTGAATCAGAATCGGTTCTTGAGAGATGCTATCTAGAAGCCTAATATTTTTTATGAATTGTGGAACAATCCTAAAATCTAGACCAGTATCGTCTTCGTCTGAAGATATATGGCTATGTAGATAAATTTCCCTCCTAACGACATCTAGACCGAAATGATTAATATCGGTAATAGTGTCTATCTTTATACTCATTTTTTCCTCCCAATAGTATAGAATTCATTTACTCTTTTAAGTATACTATTTACTACTAGCTTAGCATTCTTCCTGTTTCCGCAGAATATGACATGTATCCTATCATACATCTGAAACTCGATGAGCATTTTCAACATGTACTTGTTGGTTATTCTTATCTGACTCCATTTTGATTCTGGTATATCAGAACCTTCTGGAAAATTCATAACATCTTCTAATGAGAATTCTAAAACCAGAAACTTAAAATCAAAATCAGTCATTCTGTCGATTTCTGCTAAAAATCTTTTCTTGTCCTTTCCGAGATTTCCCGCTAGTTCAGATACGCTTGCTTTCCTTTCAATGCACAATTTGTCTTCGAATCCTAGTAGTGAGTAGTCTCCAGTATCTAGCTTTCTCTCGATCATTCCATTGCAAGAAAAATACTTGCCATGAAATTTATCGAAAGTGTAGCCGTCCTGTTCTCTGGTGTCTTTGATAACTGTATATGCTGGGGCTTTAGCCATATTTACCTCCACCAACGGTATGGCATTCTATTACATTGTGGGTAATAATAATATCCGTAACCGCCATTGTATTGGATAATAACGTTTCTTTGCGGGGTAACAACGGCTCCGGGCGTGTAACTCCAGATACCTTGACCCCGGTAAACCGTTACAGGTGGGTAGTAAGTAATAGTACCCCAATAATCATGGTAATGCGCTGCTGAATGTGGGTGCTGGTGCCAGTTTCCATTGTGCTGGTGCGGATGATTGTACTGAGCAAAAATATTAGACACTAAAAATAAATTGATCGCAAAAGCAGCTAAAAATAAAAAGTTTTTCATTTATTGTTCCTCACTATCTTCATAAAAATTGATTCGTATAGATGTTCTTGACCTGTAATTTGATCGTGACACCTACGGCATAAAGTAATGCCATTATCTACATCATATCTTAGCGAAGCAGCCGTTGACCACTTTCGAATATGGTGTGCTTGTAACCCCTTCTTTTTTGCTTTACATCCGGGCATTTGGCAACAGAACTTATCTCGCTTGTATACTTTTATTCTCCAGTCTTTGTAAACTGGATCGTCGAAGTTACGCCTCATCTTTGCAGTATACCTTTCTGATAGTTATTTGATTCATGATATCTTTTATCATCAATGCTGTTTCTGTTGACTCGTCTTGCTTTAGTAGCTTTTCTGATAACATACAATAACCTAAATAACATGCGTCATCAGGATTGTCGGCCTCTACAAAAATATAGGGGCGTTCGTGATTAAATTCACCTAGTCTAAAGTGTAGGAGTTTCGATAAAACTTTTGTCATATCAAATTCTAAAATGTATATCTTCATGTCTGTAAGTCATGGTCAACCATCATTGTAACAAGTTCCTCGAAACTAGTTTCAGGAATCCATCCTAACTTCTCCTTAGCTTTTTCGTTATAGCCACGTAAGTAGTCTACTTCTGCTGGCCTATAGAATTTTGGGTCTTGAATTACGTAACCTGCCCAGTCTTTAATTTCTACGTGATTAAATGCTACGTCTAGGAATTCCTTGATGGTATGTGTTTCGCCAGTGCAAACAACGTAGTCGTCAGGAATATCCTGCTGCAACATCATCCACATGGCTTCCACATAATCTCCAGCGTACCCCCAATCTCTAAATGCTTCTAAGTTGCCTAGACGTAGCTTTGGGAAAGATCCTAAATGTTCTTTTGTGCTTGCGCACTCAAAAACAATCCTATCCTCTTCGAACTTTGTTTCGATAACTTTTAATGTATATTCTTTTCTTACTTCCTTCTTGTATTTGATAAAATCTCCTACCCATTTTGTGATTTTTCTGGTAACGAAGCTCTCTCCTCGCCGTGGACCTTCGTGGTTGAATAAGATTCCGGCTGATGCGTGAACACCATAGCCTTCTCTGTATAATCTAACCATATAATGAGCAGCACATTTTGCAATAGCATATGGTGATTGCGGTAGAAATTTGGTTTCTTCGTTTTGGTATTTTTCAGATTCTGTTTCGTCGTAGTTTTTCCCAAACATTTCGCTAGAACTGGCTTGGTAAAAGCGAGCTTGGGTTAGACCTAGATCTACTATCGACTGCAAAATATTAAGACAGCCCTTTCCGGTGACATCCCAAGTATATCCGGGCTGGTTGAAAGACACGGCTACATGGCTTTGTGCAGCTAGATTGTAGATTTCATCTACGTCTGCGTGTTCTTTGAGTAGTTGCAGTATGCTACTCACATCAGTTATGTCACATAGAGCCAGTATGAAATTCGGATGTCCCGATATATGAACAATCCGTTCGGTGGTATCGACACTGGAGCGCCTAGCTACTCCAATAACCTTGTATTGTTTTTCGAGCAATAGGTCTGCTAAATGCGAACCGTCTTGCCCTGTAACTCCAAAAATGATGGCTTTCTTCATCATGTTCCTTTCTATTCCTTAACTGTATCAGGGGTTAGGAATGGCTGGTCTACCATTCCGTCAGTATATTTATGATATTTTGATAACCGTTCCTTTTCCTTCTCAGCAGCTATACGCATCTGTTCCATCTCGTGTCCATACTGTTGTGTAATCTGTGGGTTGCTCACAAGATACGAAACGAGTCCGTTCCAACTTTTTTCTTTGTCTTCGAATCTTTGTACCCGCTGTTCCCGCGTTGCTTTCATTTCCTTCAACATCTTGTTCTTCTTGTCTTGCAAATCCCGATAGTCACGGTTTAATGACTCCTGAGAAGCCCTGAGTGCCGCTATCTGACGCTCCAAGTTGAAAACCGCCTCAGAGTCCGAGTCTTCGCCTCGCTGCCTCTCCTCCGCGATGAGAGCTTCAAATGCGCTTATCTGCTCTAAGTTACTTTTACTTGATTTTAAACTACGATTCATTAGCAACTCAAGCTTTATCAGATCCACCACTTGAATTTCTTCCGTAGGAATAACATCGTCTGCAAACTGCGAAATAATCCGGGTCCAGTGATACTCGAATAATTTGAGTTCATCTGCGGTGAATTGTGCCTGAAGCTCCGTCCAGTATGGTCTAAAGGATAAATTATATCTTGCTTTCTCTTCTTCAAATTTATTACCAAGCCACGCTGGTTCTGGCAGATCTCCTTTTGCTACCTTTTTCTTGATGAATTCTAGCAGGCTATTTTTGTCACGATCCAAGTCTAAAGCCAGCTGTTCGTATCCTATGTTTATGTTTTCCCGTATGTACCCTTCTTCTACTTTGCTGATTCTACCTTTTTTCATTCTTCTTCCTCTGTTTGGTAGCCATACTCTTGTAAAAGAGAGTTTATACAATCAATAATCTCGTCTTTTCTTTGTTTTGTAACATAAATATCATTGATTATTTTGAGATAATCCATACGCATACTAGCCGGAAGGTATTGATCTATGATATTAACCATGTTTTGTTCTTCTATGCTATCGTAGGATATAGAGAACTTTTCTTCGTCGTCGATGATACCGTCTTCATAATCAAGCTGTGCAGGCTGTACAACTCGCTGACGCTCGGGATTTTCGTAACCGACAAAATGATGATCACGAACGAAATTCTTGAGTCTGTTGCTTAAATTGACACTCAGGAAATTTTCTAACGGGCGTTTTTGATCATATCTGTTAAGGGCTTCCATACATATAATAAAGGATTCTTGTTTTATATCGTCTACTGTATATCCATAGAATGTATATCTAGGTGCTATTCTATTGCACACTATATTTATTTGGTCTATGACCTGTTGTTCTGTCATTCCTTTGGGTATTTTCATTATTTCGTACCTATTGTTAGCCACTCAGTTCCGTCCCAAAACTCAAGATTTCCAGTACGGGGGTTCCATATCAGAGATCCGGGCTTTGGTTTGGCGGGCCGTGTTTTTTGTTTGAGTTCTATAATAGAGGCTTTTTGTGTAGGTGTGTGAAGTTTATTTTGTAATTGTTTAGTTGTTAGAGTCTCGATTTCTATATCTTTGTTTATATAAATGTATGTATCGGGTTCTGCTATGTGGACTTCATCTCCAAACTTGAAGTGTGGTATATTTGGAGGAATGTCAATGGCGGGCATAGTTACCGCGTACTTCTCTTCTTCTGGTAAGGCTACGCGCTCAGAGACAGGACAACCGTTCAAGCAGCCGCCCATAGGATTATCCCGTTGTAGAATTAATTTTTTATTTTTTCTTACGAGCTTGCCCATACCAATTTCGAAACAAATATCGCTTTTGTATTTATTGCAGCGATGTTCTATTTTGTAAAAAATATTTTTGTTTTCGTATATTGCTATATTGCGTTGTTCGTAGGGCGAACCGCATAGTTCGTGTAGAACTGAGGCTGCGGGGGATTCCTGTATAACAAGCTGTCCTTTTTCAAATACGGCAACGCTCATGCGCTGGCCGTCACTGAGTATCTTCATCCTCTTCCTTTTTCTCTACTTTTTCAATAAGTTCCGCTAGTGATTTGTCGTCGCGATAAAAATCAGAAGTAATATCTTCTTGCAGGCTCGCGGTGGCCTTTACGTTTAATTTTGTTTCTACTGCTTGTGCTTTTCGGCAGCAGTTTGGTTTGTTACATGCCATTGTGTTCTCCTGTAAAAGTTTCGTACATTATATTATACACTCGAAACGCGAAAATTCCAAAAAAGAAATTGGTAAATTCGTCAAATCAGACTATAATAGTATGTACAATGGTTGTAAAGTGTACGAAATCCATAAAATATTTGTAAAAAGTGGTTAATTAGGCTGAGACCCCACTCTAGTCTGTATGGACGGGAAAGTGACTGGCGAGTGAACAAGCACTCCGAGGTCAGGCAAAATTTTTTTAAGACAGGCTCTACTGACAAGTAACCTGCACCTGTGAAGACGCAGAAATAGAATTTTGTAATTGAGAAGATTGTTGAGTTTAAAGACCTGACTGCTTTCCGACACAACCATATACCTTCACAGGTATAAATGGTCTTGGTGTGTTCCTGCGGAACGGGTATTTTTTAGATATAAAGGGAGTGAAAATGGAAAAATTAAATGTTTTGATCGTTGGGACGGGCTTCGTAGGCGGGACGCTCAGGAATTATTTAGATAAAAATGATTATATAAGGGTTCAGACTTTTGATAAGGCCGTAGACGAGCCGCAAATGCTATCTCGAATTCTATGGAAAGGCGATACCGATATTATTTTCGTGTGCGTTCCTACTCCGCCGTCGCCACAGGGTTGTGATACTAGCATCGTCGAACACGTTCTGGGAGAGATAAATGAAGATGGCGTTCACACCGTGGTGATCAAGAGTACGATCCCGCCCCGTACAACGTATGATTTGGCGGAAAAGTTTCCAAAATTAAAATTATTTTTCAATCCGGAATTTTTGACCGAGGCGAATGCCGAGTTGGACTTTGCGAATTCTAAAATGCAAATCCTCGGCTATCCATTCGATTTGGTTGACAAGCGCGATATCGAGTGGGCGACCGAGTGTTTCAAGCGGTGCTTTCCGGATCAGGAGATTGTGCAAGTTACAAGTACGCAGGCGGAATTTACTAAATATTATATAAATTGTTTTCTTGCGATGAAAGTAGCATTTAATAATGATTGGTTTGACTGGTACACTGAGCAGCTAGGGTGGAACCCGACGATAAAAAAAGATGCGTGGGATGAATTTACGGATTTAGTCACCAGACTGGACACGCGCATAGGCGCGTCACATATGCTTGTACCGGGACCAGATGGAAAGCGTAGTTTCGGTGGGAAGTGCTTCCCGAAGGACGTACACGCGGCTCTGAGCTGCTTTGAGATGCCTTTGCTGCGGGAAGCATACAATCAATACCTTCGAGTTCGCGAAGTGGATCAACCAGAAGATATCAGAGGAGGGTTCGAACAATGACAATCACAAACTTTTTGATTCTTGTTGTGACAATGTGGCTCGCTTGGAGCATCGTGGGATGGGTGTGTCGCAGAATCGACGGCTGAGATGCGTGGTTTGGGTAATACATATATAGATATGATTTTTAATTGTGTTTGAACCACCATCTATTTTCCAAAGGCGCAACACACTCCCAGCTTTGAAGATAAAACCCCCTATCCCCTTGCAGTATAAGGACTTACGACGACCATCTGCGCCCCGGCGACGTAAGTCCTTTCGTAGTATAGACTTACAACTATTTCAACTATTTCTAGAAAAATCGGCCAAATCTAGATTTTATCTGCGGGCAAATCATATTTTTTGCAGGTAAGTATATATGGGGAGGGATAAACCTCTCAAAAAAAACTTTCAATAAAATTTGAAAATAACCTTAAACCCTCTTGACAAATCAGCCGATATAAGTATAATAGAAGCATGACAAACAACAATCAACTAAAAGGTAATACAATGAATTTTGATCTTAACAACTACGGACGTTCTTACATGACTGTAACCGAAATCGTTTCCACCATGATTAAGAATGGTGAGCAAGAATCTGATTCAACCAAGTACACCAACAACTTCGAAGAATGGTGCCAAGTTATCAGCCTGTTTCAGAAAATCAACGGTGTTTGCAAGTTGCAAGCAGAAGTAGAATTATTACAAAAATAATTCAAGTTTACCCTTGACAGTAGCCGATAATTAGTTATAATAAGAATACAAGACAGCCCGCAAGGGACGAAAGTTTGGGGTCTGAAAAAGACCCCCACACCCCTAACAAGAAAAACAAAATGCAAGACACAATCAACCACATCCCCATTAAAGTTATCGTCACAGTAGACGGCGAACGATTCGGTAAACACATCGGCGTTAGCCCTTGGCTTGGCCATCAGCAGATTGATGACTACGTTACAGACTACGTAGCTGACGAATGGGCCGACTATGCTGCGGCACGAATCACCAAAGTAGAATGGATCTATATCTAAGGAGTATTTATGATACCTTTATTACTAGCACTTTGCTTATCACTTGTTTATCTTAATTGGTTATACAAATAGGAGTATTTATGTTCGATCAAGTACAATGCGTTGAAGATTGTGGTAACGGTTATGGCTGGAGTATCGTTGATCTTGGCCATTGCTTTGAATTGGCTGTGCTGCAATATGGTAGCATCTGCTACAGCACCGACATTACTAGCGATGTGGTGCGCGGTGATTGGGATGATATGATGGCGTTAACTGAGCGGGTTAGATCGCTCTAAGTCCTTTGGTGGTAAGGGTTTACGTCCCGGCGGCGCGCCCCGCCGTCGCAAGTCCTTTGGTAGTAACGACTTACGACGATTCTTAAAAACTTTGGAAATCTTTTAGAATTTCTCTGGATTACCCTTGACAATCTTGCCGATGTATGTATAATAGAGGCATGACACAATCAATCACTTTCTTGAAA
>Ga0208644_1001120_pt1 | contig 23034 bp, 23 predicted proteins | sample VirMetDEL_Nov_18_FD_184517 | JGI IMG/M metagenome (GOLD analysis project Ga0208644, IMG submission 184517) | Aqueous microbial communities from the Delaware River and Bay under freshwater to marine salinity gradient to study organic matter... | ecosystem: Environmental > Aquatic > Marine >...
AATACATTCAATCCACCTAGACCTTGAGTAGTTCCTTCAGCGAATGGATTAGCAACTAGCCCATAGCGCGTTTTGAAACCGATTTTTGGTTGGAAGTTATTAGTATCAACTGCACGTACCATTTGTAATGGAACATAGGGGCAATAAAATAAACCGGCATCGTATGCATTAGTACCTTTATATCCAACTACTGCAAATTCTCTAGTAGAAGATACTGCGGCATATGGATCAATATAAACTTTGATACGACCAAACATCGTACCAGCAAAGGTATTACCAGTATCATCAACGTTCAAATTAACTTGCCCTTGAAGTGCTGAATTATAATCCAATAAACCCGCCATTGCCAACGCACTAGCAACATCAGATGTACAGATCATAATATTGCCTTTACCACGACGAGTCGTTTTAGCAATAGTATTACATTCGCGCTCAATTTGGAATGCCAAACCTTTTACTTTTTCTACCAGCCAACGACCATTAGAATCAGTATCCAAATCAAACTGACCGGCAGTAGTAGTACCTACTTGACAACCAGTTTTTGCAGTACCATAAATCGTGCGAACAACTTCACGATTAATTTCTGATAGAATTTCACTAGAAAGAATATTAGCCAATTCCGTTTCAGCATCCAATCCATGAACTGCTTTCAAGTCTTGTGCAAGTTCAATTGAATATTCTGCTTTCAATGCACGAGTTTTAGCAGTAACAGCTACTTTCTCAATAGAGAATGCCATTTCTTGGAAAGTCAAATCTTCGGCAGTAGCAGTAGCCATTGCGGTACAAGCGGCTGCATTAGCAACAAACGTATTGGCAGCGGCAGAACCAACTGTCAATGATTGTTGCGCACCTGCGATACCAGCAAAACCGGTATTAGCTTCGTTATAGAATGCCTCAGTTGCGCCCGCTGTGATATTAGCAGTGGTATAGCTTGAACGCATTGCAAAAATCAGTCCGGTAGGACCTGTCATTGGCTGAACGCCGCAAATATCATAAGCGATCAAATTAGGCAATGAACGACGAACTAAACTGATAAGAATAGGATCAAAACCGGCAACTGGACCACCTGAAGCTGCGGAACCACCGTATCCACCAGTACCGGCGGCATTGGCAGGAGTCGCTTCAAACAACATTTGACCAGATTTTTGCATTTCAACTGCTTGATTTTCTAAAATAACCGCAGTTACCGCTTTACGATATGGGTCTTTAATCGCAGGCAAATCAGGATTATCTAATACTGATTCCCATTTGCTTTGTAAGTTTTCTGAAAGATACATTATTACTCCTTGTTTAAATTATTAGATTTTTGTGCGAGAAATTGCATTAGCAACTTGCGCGACGAATGGATCAACATATTTCTGTTTACCATCGTCTTGAATTGCTTCATGGAGATGGTTAGTTTCTACTTTTTTAACTCCAGTCGGAAAATAGTTTTCCCGAATCGTCTCTAGCTTTTGTTCATAATCTTCCTCTGTGGAAAATTGCACACTCTCTGCAAGTGTTTTGATTTTTTCAGCTTGAGTAGAAGTTAGTCCTTCACATACATCCCTCATAATTAAATCTTTCTTGGATTCAATCAGTGATTTTTTAAACGTGATACCACGCTCAATTTCTTCATTTAATTGATCTTCCAGGGATTCGACTTTGGCAGCCAATTCTTCGACCAAATCAACTTTTTCAGTTGGCACGTCGATATAATGTTCTGCGAAAAGATTTCTTAAACCTGAGATGAAATCTTCGGTTAATTCTGATCTAAGACCAGTCTCAATAGCGATTTCATTTTCTTCTAGCCATTGTTCGACTACATAGTTCAGATAATCGTCGATTTTTTCCGATAGTTCTTCATTGATATTAGTAACAGCATCTTCCAAAGCTTCTGCATATTGTGATTCCAATTCTTCTTCAATCTGAGATACGCGATCTAATACCCTTGCTTCGAAAATCGTAGTTACTTTATCTTTGAATTCTTCTGAAAGATTTTCATTAGCAAAAATAGCATTGATATCTTCTTTGAAAATTTCAGATGAATCGTTTTCCGCATCTTCATTCGTTAATTTATCAACGGTTTTTGAAGATGCTGCTGAAGGATGGGTCGTAGGCGCAGTTGCTTTTTTAGCTGCCTTGGTCGCATCAATTTTTTCCGAATCATCCAATGGATTAGCATCGGTGTTTTTTGGACCACCTAAGTCTACTATTTCTGCGTCTAATTTTTGCATGGGTGCCGCAGGAGCATTCTTTTTGCTTTGATTGAGAATATCTGCTGCTGCTTCCATTAATTTATCACTTGCCATTTGAATCTCCTTGTGTTATATTCTTATTTATAATATGGGGAATTTTACTCTTATATTTTAATAGTTTAAATTTTTTTACGAGTAATACCATCTAAATACCACTCGAATAGCTTTGCCGCAGTATTTTCTATTTGTTTTTTTGTAAATGATTTAGATGTTTCATATAATTTTTCAACATCTTGCTCTATATATGTTCCTTTTGCCATATCATACCAAAATTCTTTACCTTCCATAATTCCTTGAACATATACTTCTGCGCTAGGATCATGAACTAAGTCCGCTGCTGTGGACAATCTAAGATCATCTTGAACTAAGTTGTATCCTTCTTTAGTCAAAGCAATTGATCCCATTGCTCTTGAAGAAACACCTAAACTTACACCACCATCTATTAAATTTTTTGCTATCAAACCACAAGGTGTATCCAATATCAATGCTTTACCATAAAAAGTATTATTATCTTCTTTTAATGATATAATACGATGGGAAGCTCTATCCAGATTTATTTGGGGTGAACTCGGATGGGCAAGTTCGCCTAATGCTCGATTTTTATTTATATATTCTTCTGTATATCTTTGGACTTCTCTTCTAAGAGTGTCCATTTTATACATTCGATTATTTCTATTAACTTTTTCAGCTACTAGAAAAGTTCCTTCAATATATAAACGCTTTTTACCATCTTCTGTTTTTTCAGTTATGAATTTAGCGTCATCAATATTTTCGGTGATTAGTTTCATTTTACAATCCTACCAACGCTGGTGAATATGTTGCTTCTTTGGACATAACCAATATCAATGTGCCATCTGTTCCTGAATTAGTAACATAAATATTGGAACTTGCATTAGTTGTTATAGGAATATCATAGTCTACCAGTGGTAAATTAGCATTTTGATATAAATCTAAAATAACATTACCAGTTGCATTATCGCCTCGATAGATTTTCCAATAACCACTACCAGTCGCAAATGCCATTGCTATACTAGCCGCAGATACTATCTCAGTTGTAGTATTAACTGACAAATGAGTTAAATTAATAGTAGTGGCAGTATTACCGGTAATTCGTATCGTGCTTTTTGAACGTAATGTATTTTTTATTTCTAACATTTCTATAATCCATTAAAATTCTTTTTGAGATTTTGTTTTTTAGTTCTCAACTTAGATTCAACTATATTGTGTAATTTAGTATTGATTAAAGTGTTATTTTCCAATAATCTATTATTTATGATATTGTAGATTACTGATTTATCTATGTTAGATGAATTTATATTATCCATTTTATTAAATTCCTAGTGATGATCGGCGCCGCATTGACATTTTTCTTTTTAGTAATGTTCTTCTTAATTTTGCTCGGCGTGAAGTTTTCCATGATCGTTTCAATAATCTTGCTTTTTTCATTCTTTCAAATGCTGGTATTCGTTTAACAGTTGAACCAGAAATTCTATAGCCTTTTATACCAGATTTTTTGACGTTTCTCTGAACAACTATTTTTCCTTTAGCATTTCTTCGAATACGTCTACGGATTTTAGTCACTCGACCCATCTTAACTATATTTGCGTTTTTACCGGATTCTGATATAATGTTTGATAATTCATTAAAGTTGTCTGACATATTTGAAGCAACATAGATTTTGGCTTCATCCAATCTATGTTGTGCTATTTCATTCAATCGAAATTTAATTTGTTCCTGGAATTCTATTATTTTACTATTTATAATAGTGTTGATAATAAATTCTTGAATACTATTCATTTTATTTAATCGTAGTATGTTTAAAAGCAAATTCGGATGCTTTAGCAAAATGAGACGGTGATTTATGGACCAAATCTCTTAATTTTTCGGCAGCATCTGGATTTAAAGCTTTATGCAATGCTACTATTGCCGATGCAGTCATTCCATCAACTTTTCTAGTTGAACCATCAGCAAATTTAACTCTTTGAGCTTGTTTTTCATTATGAATTTTATGCAGTATATCCATTACAGCTTCTTCAATTTGTTCAATTTCTTCCGTTTGAATTGCTGGATTAGAAATATCAGGACCATAAGGAACTGAAAAATGCTTATCAAGTTTCGCGTTATAATAGAGTGCAACCTTAGTATTATTAAGATAATATCTAATAGCTTCTCGTTTTAATACTAGAACAAATGGTGGATCTTTAGGCATATTTGATACCGATTCCGATTGTATAGTAGCAGTATTGGTATCGTCATTTGAATCTTTGTTAATAGTAAATCGATGCGCCTTATATTTTCTACCATCAACTCCAATTTTATAATCAGATGTTGATACAACACTTTCGAATAAGGTATTCTTGAATTGGTCTAATGTTTTCATGGTAATTAAACTTGAAAATTGCCGAGTTCCATTTCACTCTTATGTTTATCGGCGAAATGACTAGCAGCTTCTTTTCTATCTGCAACTGAAAAAATATGATGTCCTTTTTGTCCAGGTTTTCCATACTCTTTAGCATATGAATCGGCTGCACGATCTGCATGATATTTCCACAATTTTTTTGCTTTCTCATGATCATATTTACCAGCTTTAACTTTCTTTTCCAAATTCTTAGCAACTGGTACATGACTCGATTTATATAAATGCCTATCATTATCGGCATGAGTGACTAATTTATAGGCATTATCCGATAATTCTTCATCTAATTGTTCAAATTCTTCTTTTTGAAGAATTTTGGAATCATTTTTAATATTTTTGATATCCGATGTAAGTCTATGGATCGAATGTTGTTGTGCATGTTTCGCTGCCGATGCATGATCTGGAAATTCATCAACATATTTATCCATAAATCTAACAACATGTTGAGGTTCGCCACTTGGATGACCGGTATATTCTTTTGTTACAGTATACCTTGAATCTTTTCTATTTGTTAAAGTTGGTTTATTACTATCATCCAAATCAAAATGTTTTACCGGATGTAATTTACTTTCTTCCAATTGTTCGACTTCTTCGTTTTGTTTATATTTGGCAGCTTGTCGTTGCAAATGCAATGAAGTTCGATAAAATTTAGATCGACCAGTTGGCGAATCGCCCTTTGCAACATATCCATGTCTTTTAGCCAACTCCATTCTTTCTCTAACATCTTCACCACTAAGCGCAAAATGATCGGTATTTACTCCACCAGTTTGAGTCAAAATTCTATGTGCATCTGCTGGATGAACTGCTCCTTCTTCCAAGGAATCACTAGATTCATTTATATCTATGGATCCAACATCTCCAAATAAATCAATAGCAATATCATTTTTCTTTACATCTAAAAAATTCATGGCACGTTCTGAAATTGCTTCATATATACTTTGCTTTGCGCCAATAGCATCACTGTTATATGCATTTGATATGATATCTTGGATTTTCATTTATTTTTCTCCGGGTGTTATTTATTTATACTTTTTGAATATTTGGAAACATCTGCCGATAATTGTGGAGTTAAATCTTCAGTATCTTGAGTATTATCTTCCAAATCTTCTGGAGCTGGTTGTTGCATTAATTGCTCTGAATTTTGTTGATTTTGTGGTGTATAATCATCGTTTTCTATTTCTTTTTTCATTTGCTCAATTTCTTCTTCAGAAAATCTTAATACATTTCTATCAATCCAAGATTTGGAATAAAATGTTCCTATATATGGTTCCATAAGAGTTAATAGATTAACTCTTTCTCTCATTAAATCGGCATCGCGCATTTCAGTGAAATTATTATCTTTCACATAGTCATAATATACATCATCCTTAAATGTTTCCCATTCTTCTCTAGTACAAATACCTTTTAATGCTAATTGTATACTAAGAGCATTATCGAATAATTGGGAAAATTTATTTCGTAATCTGTCAATAAATTTTGAGAATTTAACTTCATCTCTTGTTACTTCGGACGTTCTTCCTAGACCTATTAGTCCACCTTGTTGTGGATCCAATCGTGAAATTGGTACTTTTAGTGCCTGTAATAATTTTTGTCGAAAGAATACCACATCTTCAATTTGCGATAAATTTTGTCCAGATGGTAGAGTAGTTATTTCAGTGCCTTTCGAATTCATTACAAAAATGCCAGAACTTAATGCGAAATTATGATAATCATGATACTCGTGGTGTTCATCAATAGTTAAAGTTCCAACATCCAATCTATCATCTCTTCTAACTATTTTTACAACTTTATGATTATTGATTTTACTTTTTTCAAGTCGTTTTTGCACAATATATTTTGAGTCGACATTTCTAACAATAAATTCGGAGATACTATTGTAACCATTTCTATGAAGATATTTGCATAATATTTTTATAGAAAGTCTTGGATATATCTCTTTAATATAATTCAGTAAATGTTTATTGGAAACTCTAGGATTTTTTTCAACACATGAAACAATAATATCTTTTATAGTTGATAGTGAAACATTCTCTGTATTTTTCAGATGAATATTTATATTATGTTTGCCATGTTTTGAATATTTTTCTCCCCATTCATCTTTTGATAAATTTTTTCTATCATTTTCGCATATTTCTTTTCTACGATTAGCCCCTTTTTGTGACATTTCAAGAGTTAATCCTGGACTCCATTTTTTTAAATATTCATCTTTTGATAATATTTCTCTATCTCGTTGTCTATTTTGTTTTATTATTTCCCGACCTTTTTTGAATCCATTTATTATTTTTTCATTTGTTTTATTGTTTTCTGATATTTCTTTTCGTCGATTTTGTCCTTCAGGAGTTTGAAAAAAATTCTTTCCAGACTTAGATAAATTTTCACAATGTTTATTGTAATCGCCATATTTCCAAGTTAATTGTGCATTTTTTCTATGGTATCTAATATGCTCAAATTTATCCATAATCAATAAATTTTCTGGATTATTATTGAATCTATTGAAATCTACATGATGTATTACTTCTGTTTTTTCTTGTATTCTGTCAAAATATCTTGATATCATTCTATGTGAATGTTCCCAAGTATTATCATCATTATGTTGAATTTGTTGATAGTCTTTTTTACTTATTGCTTTAAATTTAGTATTGAATGGCATTAATGACGATCCTGCTATCAGGTGCTGTGCTTCTATTTTTTCACCATTTCGCAAAATAAATTTATGATCAGGTGTTGCGATTATTGTTTCACCATTGTCTAAATGCACTTCAAGAATCTCCGCATTTTTTCGAGTGACTCCAGCCCACGAAATCTTACCCGGAACAATATGTCCATTCGGATCGACAGAATATACCCAATTTTGCTTGCCTAAATTATGTTCAATTATTAGATCATGTAATTCAACATCTCTACCATCCAATAATTTTATTTTCGTATCTAATGAAAAACAGCCTTCTCTTCTGGGCAAGAAAAAATCTTCCAGCATTGATAAATGTTTTCTCTGATCGACTAATTCGCCGGATTGTTGGTTATATACCATTTTATTACGATATTTAACCATAATATCTTGCATATATTGTTCAGCTTTACCTTTAGGTAAATTTCCAACATCAATGTAAAATATTCTGCGTTCACTAGCTCGACTTATCCTATAAATGACTACAGCATCTTCAATCATTCGTAGTTGATTCAGTGGTTTTATAGCACTATGTAAATATGATATGACAAAAGTATTTTTGGCATCCATCAAACCAGAATTAATATTCAATATCGAATCCGGTGCAATCTTAACTCCAGTATTTACATTAGAAGTATATGTTTGAGTAGTTGTGCCGCGATCATTGTATACATAATATTCTGCCGTGGATGCGATTACTACTGCACCAGTTTTTGGATCTTTTTCTTGTTTAATCTCACGAACTTTTCTAATTTTTCTAGGATCAATATATCGTAATTCTACTATTCCATTTTTAGGATTTTTTTCATCTACTATGATATGAAAAAATAGTCGACCATCAATATACCAACGTCTAAAAAGATCATCTGAAATATTAGAAAAATTCAACATTTTTTGAATATTGTCGAATTCTTCTATTATTTTTTTCTTAATCGTCTCTGAAAGCTTCAGATTGTCTAATTTAATGTGTATTATTTTACCGGTATCATCATGTGATATTGCCTCATTAACAATCTCATCAACAGCCATATCCAACTCTGGATGATTGGCCATTTCACGATATCTTGTAATTAATTCTAATTCATTTCTGACAGAACCTTCAAGATCAACATATGTTCCAAAATGACTAGATGATGTGATATTAACTGCACCATCATCTATAGCTTCAGTTGGTAAAGTAAATGCCGGTTGAGTAGGAGGTTGATTTTGCACAACCTCCTTTTTCCCTAATGTGAATCCAAACAGTTTCAAATTAATTTATCCTAAGATATGTATATTATATTTATATACCTATTTCTTCGGATTGCCACCATTGATAAGAGAAATTAACAGTAAATTCTTCAATGGTATCATTAGCACCCCAATCAACTTCAATTGGAGATACATCATTTGGAAACATTCCTATAAATTTATACTGCTTGATTATATTGCCTGTTTTTCCATATTGTCTAACAGTAGCGTCAACAGTATATCCAAGAGAACTTAAAGCTGCTGGATTACGAACGTTTAATTGATGTGAATTGATTCCTTCGTGCCATTTTTCCATTACATTCTTAACGATAAAATCTTCATCGTTAATAACAGTAATTGTCCAGTCAGGATAAGTTGGATTTCCAGCAAATTTCAATTCACGACCAAAATAATAGACAGGTACAGGATTAATAGTAGAACCAGGTAACTGTGCAGATTTACACATGAATGTTAATTTATTGGATGCGCTTTCTATATTAGCAAATCCTGGAAATGCCATTGAAACTTCGAATAAATTTGGACGCGCACCATCATATAATAGATTCGATCTGAATTGTTGAATATTAAATGCCATTTTTATTTTCCTTAGATATTGGTTCCAATAACTTCATCAAATGTTACACCGGTTCTGGTGGATACGAAGTTCAATTGGATATAATTAATTGATCTAGCTGGTTTAATATAGATGTTGGCAACAAATTCATTTCTATCAATTACTTCAGGTGTATTGACGCTAGTATCAGCAACAACTCGATAATCCGTTATGCCCCTACGCCCTTTAATATCACGTAAATATGGTTCGACCATAGATGTGAAGGCATTGCGTGTTATCTCATCATTAATTTCAAATAGAACTGTTCTAGCGGCTTTTGCAATATCCTGTTCCAAAACAATAAACAATCGTCTAACATTGATATGATCAAATGCTGAAGGGCGTGATAACATAGTTTTATCACCATATAACATAGAACCCTCGCCTGGGAAAGTTACTATCGGATTTATTCCCTTAACATACAGTGAATCACGATCTGTTTTGGTTGGATTCCATGCAAGTTTAATAACATTTTTCAATATTCCTCGACTAGAACCTGCTGGTGAAAACCATGGATCTCTTTCTAAATCAGTTCTGGCATTAATTCCCGCAACGTCTGCGTTCAAAGGAACCCATCTATAAGTATCATTATATTTATCATATTGATACTTCCATCCAGAATCCATAACAGCATAAGATGATGATGTTAGACTATTTCTATGGCTAAGTACATCTGTTAATTCCGATCCCGTATTATCAATTACATTCACGCGCAATGGGGATAAAAATACTAATGCGTCTTTTCGTGTTTCTGCTAGTGATGTCAACGCTATCTGCGTTGCAAGTGTTGCATCTCCAGATATTAACAGTGAAACATCTACTGAATCTGGATTAGCAAATAGATCATATGCTGTTTGAATATTGCCCGCAGTTGGATTACCATCAGCACCTGCACCTAAATCAGTATAATAATTGATATTGGCAGTTGATTCAGTGTAAGTCTGATTTGTCGCTGTGTTACCCCAACTTGTTCCAGATAAGCTTGGATGATTGATCCACCACAAATATTTAGAACGATTGTTGACAACATCTTTATAGTAATTAGATGATCCATCGTTTGTTTTAGCATCCCTTGCTTTAGACATGAATGCAAATTTTTCAAGAATTGTATTTTTAGCACCGGAGAATAAACCATCTGCGTCATATACTACCATGTGCAATTCATCATCAGCACCGTTCAGATTGTTAGTATATGTTGATGTAGCAGGTGCATCCGTGAAACTAGAATAATATTTCCATCTGCGGTTAATTGCTGCACCGGAAGAAATTGTCTTGTTAAATGCTGTTGATACATTAATACGTGTATTGGATATACTAGAAACTTCAACATAAGCTGTTTGATTATTTCCTGTACCAATTGAAATCAGATCACCAACAACGATATAACTACGCAAATCCGCGCTGGTCAATACTGTTGTATTTGATGTAGTGATGCTGGAAGATGTTTGGGCAATAGAAGTTACATTCTGAGAAAATGCATTAGAACTTGGACATAGTGAAATTGCTAAACTATTTCCTAAACCACCAGCATATTTAGCTGCGAATGGTCCAGAAACAGCATCAGTACCATCTGAGTGATTTTCTAAATAGTCTAATTCATTTTCTATTAATAGCCCAGAACCATCAACAGTTGCATTTAATGAATCCGTTCCTAATGCTCGAACTACTCGTAAATCATTGGAATATGCTAAAAAATTTGCTGCCGAAAACCAATGTGTGAAATTATTGGAATCCGGTTTACCAAAAGTATTCAGTAGATTAGTTTCATTTGATATAGATACGATTTGATTTCCTGGACCCCAATTGAATATTCCAGCAAATGCGCCTGTCGAAGTTGCGCCTGATTGAATAGATGCTGTTAAATCAACTTCTGTTACATTTACACCTGGCGATAAAAAATTTGCCATGTTTAACCCCTATGATGTTGAATTCTTTTCTTGTAGATTGATTATTTATGTTTTTTATTATTTGTATATGTTTGAATTAAAAACACCATAATCAAACCATACATCTTTTGTATCATGATAGATTCCAGAATCTATTCCATCGTCTCGTAGTATAGGCAAAAAATCATCTTCAATTTTCTGGATTCGTTCTTGATATAATGCTTGACGCAAATTCATATCAGTAACTTCTTTAAAAAACATGGAAGTTGTTAACCAACCAAATAATACTAACGTCATTACTAAATCATCATTATATCCTTCATCTGCTGCATATGAATCTTTTACTTGTATGAAGGTTGATAATTCTGATATAATATCTGCATCGGGAATTAGCAGTTTTTTCTCTTCTATAAGCGCCTTAAAATTTGAACAACCGATACGTTTCACTTTTTTATCCGTGGAAACACCTAACGCGGTTGATGCACCAGCAAAACCATTCGATATTCTCTGCTGCGTATTATCTTTAGTGACAAATAAAATATTTTCATATTCATAATCAGAATATAGAATATGTGCAACTTGATCTGAGAAATTAATTTCTAGTAGCACAAATGCATTGTTATATTGTCTAGCAACTTTATATATTATTGATGGATATAATAACGGTGATATAGTATTATCTCGATATTTTGCAACAATTCGATAAGGCATTTGAGTAATATCAATTACTGTAAACGCGGAATAATCTCCACCAACACCCTTAGATGTATCTGCAACTAGAATATATCCATGTTCATATTCCAATACTTTGTGATCCGAATCTAATGTTCTATGAATAGGATATTCATAGATATCTAATCCCGAATCTGATAATAATGGAGTCGAATATGATAATTGACCTATTGTTTCTGCATTAATTAATGTGTATGAAGAACCATTAAATAGGCAATTATGAGAAATTATATTTTTTGATAGATATTTACTGCCATTTGCAACATTTATTGGATCATATACATTTTGAATTTTATCCAATTTAACTGATACAACTATTTCATTTCCTAATTTAGATTTAACTTTTAATGATTTGGCTGTAATTTCAATATTATCGTGAATAAATCTATGATCTGGCGTGCATATTACTTCTTTCCCAGATTGAAATTTAATTTTTAGTGTTTGTTTTTTTGATTTTCTTATGCCATCGAAATTTTGCCAATCAGTTGGCGTTAGAATTTCATAATTTGAGTTGAATGCTATTTCTGACATAACAATCTTTTCGCAGTTGTATCTTTTGTGATTATTATATATAATCCATTTGCAGTTAAATTAAATTGATTACAAAATGTTTTCGCAAATGCTCTATCATAAGTTAAAATGTGCCCATTTCGTAATATCTGCCCATACTGTAATATTGGCATTGAATTATATAATCTAAGAATTTCGTTATATAATTTCTTTTTTTCTTCTATTTGTTTTTTTGATAATGGAAGTTTATTTTTTCTAAGTTCAGACATTTTCTTTTTATGTGATGGTTTTGAAAATGCCCTTAGTGACGAAATTCTACTATTCTCTATTTGTTCTGGAGTTTTTTTCCAACGTTTACCATAAACTGGATTATTTTCTCTCTTTGCCGACATTCCGAACCAGCCAAAATCTTTCGCAATGCTCATATTCATATACATTTCGGATTTGACAACATTTAATTTTTGCTGTAGTATTCTTTCTCGATACATTGCTTTTTTTCTTGAATAATATTTACTAATTATTATTGTTTTAAATAAATGTGGATTTTCAGTCAATTCTTTTTGAAAAATTAACTTATATTTTTTAGATTTAACTGAACCATGATAATGTTTATTTAACACAGTATCGATTAATGTTGATCCAATATAAAACATTGGTAATTTATTTCCTGTGTATACTGTTAAATACACACAATACTTTGGTGCATAAATAGGCATGCTGGATACTCCTTGTCAATTTATCGTATCTAGGGGCGACAGAAACTATGAATTTCGTGGTCGTCAATTATTTATGCTTAGTAGATCATGTAGTTTTTCTAATGTGATAATTTCTATTTTATTTGTATTTTTATTTCTAATAGTTACTGTTTCATTTCCACCTAGACATTCTACCTCCTGTGCAAATCCAACATCGCCTAATGTTTTTCGTTGTTCCTCTGCCCATTTTTTATTTTTTCCAGGAACTTCCGAATAGTGAATTTCATATGTTATGAATCCGTTCCTACCTTCTTTGGCATCGTTCCATAATTTCCAAAAATGATTATATCCTCTAGGTGTAGATGATATTAAAATTTTCGTTGTTGTACCAGAAGAAACTACCGGAAATACTGAAGTTAAAAACGCATCTGCGATATTATTTGGTATAATTGCGGCTTCATCTATATATAAAATCGAAATTGTTTTTCCTCGAATTCCCGATGATGTCGTTGCTGCTGTTATCACCTTGGAACCATTCTCTAACTCAATACTACCTTTATTCCAAGTTTTTACGCCTTGCTGCAACCATAACGGAAGATTCTCATACATTATCTGATAGCGAGATAATGTTTCCATAGCAGCATCTTCTTTATTGGCCAGAACCGCAACTGTTTTATTATCACTAAACAGTGTATGCCATAAAAAATATGCTGCCGCCGTTGTTGTTTTTGATGTTTGGCGAGGAAATTTTACTATTATCTTTCTATTATTGTGAAGAATATCCAGATAAGTTTTCTGAAATTTCCATAATTTGAAGGGCTGTAAACCGGAATCAACTGTTACAATATAGCAATAATTATCGATAAAATATTTATAATCTTCGGAGCATTTTTTAATCTCTAAAATTTGTTCCTCAGTATAATCAATTGCTACTCCAATACGTTTTAGATTAGGATTTCCAAAATAATTTTCGGATGCCATCTTATGTTAAAATGCTACGCAACATCCATTCATGTTTTTTATGAGCATCAATTCTACCCGCGATATAATCTGCCAATCCTTGAAGTTTTAATTCAGTTGCCAATTCAAATGTAATATTCAAAGTATTCAATATGGTCTTATTATCAGCGAATAGTCGTTGAACCATTTCTGGAATTGCTGGAATACTCAATTCACATTTAATTTCAGTTAATTCAAGAAATCTAGTCATAGATCCAGGTGCAAAGGTATCCAATGTTCTAAGATGTTCTGCGATATCATCTATTGAACCATTCAGTTCAGTATAGAAATTACCGAAAAAATCGTGATACATTGGAAAATTTGGACCAGTACAATTCCAGTGATAATTTAATGACTTAACATATAACGCAAATGTATCAGCTAATACTTTCTTCATTAATTCTTGAATAGTTTTTGTGTCTTCCATCATTTCTCTTTCCTTATAACTCGTAATAATTCTGCGGTCGATCCTGTGAAAATCACAGCATTGCTTCCATTTGCATCATCATGAGATAATTTTTGTGATCCTACTCCAAGTAAATCTTTTTTTCGTTTTTGGATTTCCATCAAATCCTTATTTAATATTGAAAGACTTCTCAATAATTTAGTTGCAGAATCAAATGCAAATGCGTTTTCAGATTCTTTAGCAACATTGGATATATCATCAAAAAGTTTGTTGCCTTTTAAAATCAATTCACGAATATTCTCTCTCGCAAAATCGGCATCATTTTTGCCTGTAATGTCTATAGTATTTAGATCATTATCTACTGTAGATGGTGGCAAATCTAATAAATCATCTAAATTTTCATTTATACTAGCCATCGAAATACTCAGTTATAGTTTCGGTATAAGTATAAGAATCATTTGCATTAGCTGTTATAGGATTAGGAACCGTCCAGATATTAACCAATACATTTTCAGTATTCATAGTTTCTTCTGCAAAAATATCAACATTAGATGAACGAATAATTTTTCCAGATTTGACAGGCGGTATCATAAAAGCTTTGGCAGTAAAATCTAAATCCCATACTATAAATCTTGTTTCTGCCTTATCGCCCTCATATTCAATAGGAGGATTTACAGAATTTAATATAAATGGAATATCAAATTTTTGATCCATTCCACCATATTCAATAGTAACTGTGAAGTCTGGTGTAAAGAATGGCAATATTTGTTCTAGTATTTGTGTTCCATCTTCGATATTTCGTACATATATAGCCAGTGAAAATTCTAAATTATATGGAATAGGTGCATATTGAGTTCTTGCGCCTGTGCTGGAATCAATAGCGAAATTTAATAAGGTTGATTGAAGTTTTCTACTAGAATCATAAGATATTCCTTCCAATCCAAAAGATATTCTAGGTAGAACTGTTGCAATCGATTTAGTTAAAGTTGGATCACTTGTTATACGAGTGATATATTTTTCTTTAGCACCAAAACTAATAGGCACTTTGAATCGTTCTTTTGGATTATCATTGGCATCAAATCTAATGATATCGATATCATTAAATAATGATCCAAATGTCGCAACTAATTTGCGAATTATTCCAAATCTGAAATGTGCATTTCCTAACATTTATGATCCAAATGGATTAGTCTCTGAGAAGTCTAAGATAGTATCAACTTCGTCGGATAATCTTTGATTATCTTGAATATCTTCAGATATTGTGGACATAGGTATAGTATCCGAACTATCTACGATATTAGCGGTTGAATTTGATGTCACACCTCTTATAATACCATTAGCTGAAGTAAATATTCCCTGTGTTCTATATACATCCATAGAAATAGATGAAATATAATCAAATACATAAGCTTGTGCTGAAGCATTTGCTAGACTATTGCCCTGATATACAATCTCATCATTGACAAATTTGCTGCTAGTGTTCGCTATAGTCAATTTCACTTTTGGCCAATAATTTCTTGCTGCATTATTTATTTCTTGAATATTGGTGTTTATCACTTCATTGGAATATACATATTGTTTCAATTGGAGCGCATATAGAAATACATTACCACCTCTACCTCTACCTAAAGTGTAGAACATTGCCTGATCATTCTGATTTTCAACTGCTATAACCTCAAAGAAGCTAGTAAATAATGGTATATAAAGTAGATCACCTTCATTGGGACGAATTTGATTAGGAACTACACTCTTAAATCGTCTCCTAGAAACAATCATTCTAATTTCTTCTCGAATTTCCAATCCAAATTTAGATATGAAATCACCTTCACCTTCCATTCCAGTGAAATTCTCAATATACATTTCAATTGGATATGCTTTTGTATATGTTTTTAGTACATCTTCTCCATATAGCATATCGAAAGTGTCCCTAGTTTCTCTGGGTAAATAATATAAATCCATTCCATGCATTTGAATAGATTCTATCAAACAATCTTCGACAAGAAGTTGTTCAGAAGTGACGAAATCACCCGGAAATTGATTAAAGAAATTATTTAACATTTAATTTCAACCAATGAAAATTTCATTTGGTAGTACATTATATATTTGCATTTCTTGTTCAATTTTATCAATTTCTTGTTGCGCTTCTTGTAATATTCTAACACCATCTAAAGTTACACCTCCAGGCATTTGAACTCCTGAATATTTAGATAAGTTAGAACCCCATTGATATTTTATTAGTGCAGTTGCATATTGTTTAAGCAATCGATCATCCCAAACATCCGATACACCTGCAACTACCATAGTAGCATTGCTTATATTCGCACTTAGATTATTGGCAATAACAATTTCAGTAGGTGAATTAATTTTTCTGACTTGAACAATCTGAGAATCCGATAATGTTAACATATCATTTTCCAGAATTTCTTGATCGAATGTTGTAGAATAACCTGTTAGAACATTCGATGATGTATTGCCTGTTACTGTACCAGCTAATGTCACACTATCTGGCACCATAGATCGATAACATTCTACTATCACATATTTGCCTACTTGGGCATCTCTTTCCCAGTCAATATCTAAAAATAGTTTATTGTGTTTTCTATTAAATCTAAATTGGGGTGTACCCGAGAACAATAAATTAAGCGTTCTAAGATGTTGCATTGTGATTTCATAAGATACATATGATACCGAAGTAAAATCATATAAATCGTGCAATCTTAATTGATAACGCAAATCAAACATATTAACAGATGCATTTGAATCATCCCATGGTAGAACTTTAGTTACGAATACGATAGGATCGGGACAATAAATCCAGCGTCTATCAATATCTGTTTGGGTAAATTGGTGCTTCATGTAAATCTTCTCAGTACCATCAAAATGATAATCAATGAAAAAATTTAGGGCATCTGTTACGCGATCTTCTATTTGTTCATTTGAGACGTTGATTTGTATAACTGGCCAACCTAATCGTCTCAGGCAATATTTTTTGAATTCCGCGCGTGTTGTTATTTTGGCCATTTTAATTATAGTTTAGATATTGTAGAATGTTTTTGCTTCTTGTTCGGAATCAAACCAATTCCATCCATGAATTGGATAAATGTAATCATTTCTCGACTCTCTATTTAGCTGATAGTCAAATGATTCAACAAAATATTGAGCATATAATAAATCATCATTTTCCAATTTATAGAATCCGCTAGTATCTAATATATCTGCCATATGATTATCCTGTAATTGTCCATTGTTTTAGTAAAGCTGGCGCTGTTATTAATTCTCTAAAAGTATATGTTGATGTATTGGATATTGGCATAACTCTCGATAATGTGATGCTAGTATTTGTGACAACTGAGTCCACAACCGCTTTATATCTTGCTTGTCCCGATCCATCTGTAGTTAACGTAACAGCACTACCACCAACTGTTTCTGATACTTGAAAATCATTTGCATTAGCATTTATAACATAGTATGTTTTCCATGTAGTTAATCCAGTAGTTGATACTATTGAATTAAATGATATGATATCATTATTTTGTAGACTATGTGCAGTAGCTCCAACTAAATCACCGGCATCAGTAAAAGTGACTGCTAGATTGGCTGTTATTGGTGAACCACCACCAGTAACTTGCATACCTGTTAAAACACCCACGGTATCTGAAGTTGTGATTAGATTCGAACCAGCCGTAGATGTGCAAGTTTTTATAACAGAATTACCTACTCCATGATTTGTTGATATTGTAAGAGTTGCTCCAGCCACGGTATTTGCAGTTGCGAGATTATTAAAGAATGATTCAAGTTCGGTTCGACCCAAACTAAGTGATGCAACCGATAGTGTAGTCGCAACATTTGACAATAATATCTTTTGCACTGACGCACATGAAGTAAACGTTCCCGTAAATCCTGCCGTAGTTATTATAGATTTACAATTCATTGCGGGAATTGTTTTAATATTTCTACAAGCCGAAAACATGGATCCCATAGTGGTTACTTTATCAGTATTAAACGCTGGAATAGATTCTAATGCTGAACAACTACTGAACGTAGATGAAAAAGAAGATACATTGGCAGTATTAAGCGCGGGAATAGAAGTTAATGCTGAACAACTTGCAAATATAGATGCAAAAGAAGTTACATTGGCAGTATTAAATAAAGGTACTGATAGCAATGCTGAACAACCACTGAACATAGATGCCGCCGTCGTCAATTTGACAGTATTAAATAAAGGCACTGTTTTCAATGATGAACAATTTGTAAACATTGAACCCATAGAAGTTACATTGGCAGTATTAAATAAAGGTACTGATAGCAATGATGAACAACCACTGAACATAGATGCCATAGAATCCACATTGACAGTATTAAATAAAGGTACTGATTTCAGTACAACACAATTTGTAAACATTGAATTCATAGCAGTCACAGCAGCAGTATTAAATAAAGGTACTGATTCCAATGCTGAACAACCACTGAACATAGTACCCATATCAGTGACTTTTGTAGTATTAAATAATGGCACTGTTACCAAACTATCACAACCATTAAACATTAAAGACATATCAGTGACTTTTGTAGTATTAAATAAAGGCACTGTTTTCAATGCTCTACAATTGGAAAACATTGATGTCATATCTAAAACATTTGCGGTATTGAATAATGGCACTGTTTTCAATGAGTAGCAACCACTGAACATTTGTGACATATCAGTAACAGTTGTTGTATTAAATAATGGAAAAGATTGTAGGCGAGTACACCCCGTAAACATGGCATTGGTTGAAGTAACGGTTCCAGTTGATACGAAATATACATCTTGCAACGCTGCTAAATATTGGCACTTGGAGGCAAATGTTGTTAATGCACTACTAATGACTCTAACTCTTTCTAAACTATTAAAATATACTGTTGGAGATGCTGATCCTATAGTTAATGTTGTCATTAACGGTGCGGATATTAATAGATCAAGAAATCCAGTAGAATATGCTGGTAAGTTTGTTTTGCTATGTTTTACATTAAAATTAACAGATGTTAGATTCGCGCCAGCTTGTGGTGTAATTGTAATTAATGCTTGTTTATAATTTAATAATGTCGCTGATCCATCCGTAGTTAGCGTAACTGCACTACCACCAACTGTTTCTGATACTTGAAAATCATTTGCATTAGCATTTATAACATAATATGTTTTCCATGTAGTTAATCCAGTTGTACTAACTATATTATAAAAATTTACTTCCATTCCATTGGAATACCCATGATTTGTTCTTGATATCAAATCACCAGCATCCGTTAATGTTACTGGAGCATTTGTGTTATCCAAAGCGGTGTCAATATAAGAGTATTCATGATATGCAACTGTGGCAGCATTAACATTTTCACTGGTACCATCACCCCAATTTACATTATAATTACCGGATATTATACCCAATGCAACAAAATTGGAATTAGCATCAAATACTTGATGTACTGCTACAATTTTCTCTTCGGTGTTTGCGACTGCGGGTAGACTAATCCAAGAAGGATTTCTAGTCCAGTATGAAATAATGTCACTATATTCATTATAGGAATGATTCTTATCGTAATTATCAACATTAGATTGTTGAACTGATTTAATACTCATATTAAGTTATTTCTGATCCGAATAGTGTAAAAGATAAACAATTGTTTCCAGCATATACTGTTACAACATCAGTATTACCTAATGTCGCACCTATTGTCAGCATAACTGAATCATATTGATTGACATAATTATCATATATGATATAATGCTTATCATCTAAAGTTGCACCGGCAGGACGCACAGCTACTCTATAGTTTGTGGAATTTGATCTATTACAAACTGCTAGTGTTGATATAACAGCTTGTGTTGCCGCAGGTACCGTATATAATGTAGTATTAGTTTGAAGTTCTGGATTGCTTTGTCCTAGCACCTTATATGCATTTGCCATATTATTATCCGCCCATTAATAGAAAATGTTGTTCGAATCCTGTTGAACCACCTTGAACACCTGTTGCTGCTGTAGTTTGAAATGTTCCATCCGGCCATACTACGGAATTTGCTAATAGAAGATTATTATTAGCCTTGGATATATTGATGACTTGTGGATGATCACTTAATTGTCTATTTTTTGTTGGCATATGAAATATCCTTTTATATATTTATTAACATATAATAGCAAATGATCTTGCTGTTCCTGCAGCATCATAGAAGATGTATACTAATCCACCTCCACCAGTGCCGCCCGGTCTGCCTCCTGCACCACCGCCCCCACAACGGCCACCCGCACCACCTGCAACAACAGTGCCTGACATATTACCGGCACCGCCACCACCGCCACCGGAACCAACAGAATTTGAATTATTTAACGTAGTCCCTAAATCAGTTCCAGTGCCACCGATGCCGCCGTTTCTCGCATTATCACCACCCCCGCCACCGCCACCATTTGATCCTGGTCCACCATCAGCATTACTACCACCAGTTCCAGAACCGGTGCCCCCTGGTCCTTGCCCACCCGCGCCACCTGCGGTGGTACCATTTGATCCAGTTGTAGACGATGCTCCGCCAGCGCCACCGCCACCACCGCCACCATCATCACCGGTTGCAGTAGTGTCACCATTACCCGCAGTTCTACCTACACCTGCGATTCCCGCTGCACCACCACCACCGCCGCCCGTGAATGTTGATCCTGTTGCGCCGACACCACCATTGCCACCAGCGAATGTTTGATTGCCTATAGATTGCGCTGTTGAACCACCGGCGCCAGCATTCAATCCAATTGCCGTTAAGCCGCCGTTAGCTGAAACACCATTAGCAGTTGTTGTTGGTTGCGAATTTGCTGTCCAATTAATCCAAGTATTTGCGCCATTGAGATTCGCTGCGGTATTAGCAGGAATACTAAAATAAACTGTTTGTCCGGGTGTTAATGTTATATTATTACTTCTAGCATATGCCGCGCCACCACCTCCACCTGCACCATACGTGGACGCTCCCGTATTGCCGCCAGCACCGGAACCTATACATATAATATAATTATTAGTGTTACTCCAATCACTTGGTACCACCCATGATGTATTACCTGTTAAAAAAGAATATGCTTTTGCTGCCATTATGAAACTACTCTTAGAGAAACTGTTGTTTTAGTCGCATTTGTGGGAGTTCCACTAACAGAAAACTGCAACACATCATTAGCCGATACCGTAGTAAATCCAGTCCAATTTATAGCAAAGGAAGAATTTGCTAATTGTCCTACTGTAGAAGGTGAACTGCCACCGGATGCGGTAAATGTTCCAAAATTAGTTAAATTAGAACGACTAATATCAACTGTCATGTTTCCAGAAACATCATTGAATATTTTCCAATTGGATATTGTTCCCGAAAAATCAATGCTAACATTACCTTTTGAACCAGTTGTTATAACAGAACCACCACCATCTATTAGGAAATTAATAGTTCTAATAGATGCCGTATTTGCTTGTGCATACGCGCTTGCAGTATAATTCGAATTAGCATATGATGTTCCTTGAAGTCCATCTAATAGATCGGCATCTAATCCAGAACTACTACCATCGACCGTTAATAGACCAGCTAATATACTAGAATTTGCAACTGCGCCAGTATCACCAGATACCGAAGTAACAGGAAAAGCAATTGCGGTATTAACTATTGAATTAACTCGACCATTTGCAGCGAGATTTACTTGCGTAATGTGAGTTGTATTTCCATATACTGTTGCGGTAGTTGTTATATTAGTAACATCAGTATTTGCTTTATCGAAAGCTGCCTGTGTATGTAACGTATTAGCATATTCCGATCCATTTTTACCATCAAGCAAATCAGCATCTAATCCAGAACCGCTACCATCGACTGTTAATAGACCAGCTAATATACTAGAATTGGCAACTGCACCAGTATCTCCTGCAACGGTGCTAACAGGAAAAGCAATGGCGGTATTTGTTATACTATTAATTCTACCATTTGCTGCCAAATTTATTTGTGTTGTATATGTAGTATTTCCATATACTGTTGCTGTAGTTGATATATTAGTAACATCAGTATTTGCTTTATCAAATGCTGCATTAGCCTGATTTCTTGCATATTGATCTAAATCATCAGCTATCACTGTAATTGATTCACCAGCAAATCCTATCAAGTGAACGAGATCATTTGCCGATGCTGCTGTCGTTAATACGACATTGGTATTAGAAGTTGCTGTGTATTCATTTGGATCTAATACTACACCATTCAACGTTACTAGAACATACGGTGACGTATATGTTACGGCAAATGTAGTTTGCGCTGCTGTTGCTGTGTATGTTTTAACATCAACCGCAGCAATTGTGCCGCCTGCTCCGCCAGCATTCGCAGTATATTGTTTAGTGCCGTCTGGCCATTGAATCCATGATCTAGTATGTAAAGCTTGTGCGCTGGTATTACCTGTTGCCAGATTTATCGATAAATTAGATGTTGCCCCAAAGACACCTGAATTATTGAATTGTATTTCACCATTAATACCTGCGGGTGTTCCTGAACCACCAAATTCTTGAATAGTTCCTGTGTGATCTTTGTAGAATATTTTGCCATCATTAGTATTGATAGCAATTTCACCATTAGCCAATGATGTTGGAACATTCGCTGCAACCTGTGAGTATTT
>Ga0208644_1001121_pt1 | contig 23032 bp, 31 predicted proteins | sample VirMetDEL_Nov_18_FD_184517 | JGI IMG/M metagenome (GOLD analysis project Ga0208644, IMG submission 184517) | Aqueous microbial communities from the Delaware River and Bay under freshwater to marine salinity gradient to study organic matter... | ecosystem: Environmental > Aquatic > Marine >...
CCAAAAGTAGCAAACCTACAACTTCTTCACACCTTTGCTAAACATAGAGGTAAGGGAGTTGGTCGTATTCTTTGCGAGGACTCTCTCCGCTTTGCGAGACAGAACGCTGCTTTGTATTTTAGAGTATCCGCTGAACCTGACGCTGTAAAGTTCTATGAGCGAATTGGGTTCACTATGCTTGGAAAGCAAAAGAGTGGGTGTCAATTATCTATGTTTCGGATTACTGGTGACACCTTCTTTGACGGCGATTATAGTCTAGAAAATAAACCGATCTACGAAGCAGTACACAAAAAAGGCAAGGGAGGATGTGTTGAAGTATTCGCTGACGAACCCCTTGGACTGGAAGGGTTTCTGTAAGTTGTTGATCTAGAAGCAAAAAAAAGGTGTTGACAAATACACCGAAAATAGGTACAATTGTTTTTGTAGGGTTGATACTCTACATAATTTTAATCTAAATGCTAATTACCGAATAGAGGATATGCATAATGTACTTACAATCAAAAGTTATAGTCTATGGTTTTCGCAACATAGAAACTCAAGAAGTTTATATTGGGTATAAACCCGCAGGAAAATCTCACTACGTCAGTTCTTCTGGCAACGCCGATTTCTGGCGTGATTATTCTCAAGGGTTGCTTCGCCAATATATTCTTTTCATTGGCGATGGTTACTATGAAAAAGATCGCCAAATCGCCGAAGCATTAGAGTGGTTTGCACTCGATTATGCGTTTAACGTCTTGGGGGAATCCAAGATGTATAACTCGCATAACAATGCGCACAAAAAGCATGAGTCTCTTCTCACTGCTGAGATTAAGTCCGTTGTCGTCGACTGGATCGAATTCCGTTCGGACGGAATTGTGTTGAGAAACACCTACCAAGAAGATCGGGAAAGAGTTCAAGCAATTGTCGATCGCATAAAGGATAAGTTCTATCCCGTTGAGCAAGTTTCGTTGTCAAAGGTATCTAAGTTCGAAGCCAATCAGGTTCGATGCGAGCAGTACATCCGTTCTCATGTAAACGACATTGCTCAGCGCATTAAAGAGAACCCAGACAACTATGAGAAAAACGTTGACCCCATTGTCACAGTGGTGGGTAAGGATACAACTATCCTTGATGGCAACAACACTGCTCGCGCGTTAGAAAAAGTTCCTGGGATTAGTGAAGCTCCAGTCATTTTCATTAACGAAACTGAGTTTGGTGAAACTGAAGAAGTTCGTGAAAGGTGTTACAACTTGTTCGGTCTTATTATGAACAAGGCACCTGATGTAGTTCGGGTAGAAAATAGTAACTCTGACATCAAGCGTCAGATACAGTTACTTCTCCAAAACGAGAACTTGGACCTTACAAAACCACTTCACGTTGACCGCGCTAGAAAAGTTGTAGAAGATTTCTTTCTACACAGTGTCATCCCCACTAAACAAAAACTCAATGGCGTGTGGAAGTCTTTCATGACTGACTTTGCGAAAGGGCAGTCTGAAAAATATCGACAAAACATGAAAGTCTATGACGACTCATATCTTTCCAGATACTGCTGGGAAAATTATGAGTCAAAAGACGTGGCTGTTATTCACGCTTCAATGTCTAAGACTGAATATGCGCAGGCATTTGCTTACGTTTGTCGTCGTATGAGAAACGTCGACACCAACAAAGGTGCAATTGTGCTTCATTATGCCACTCCCTATGAGTACCAAAAGTACAATGATGGAGTATCGTTGGAAGACCTCAAGTCTACCGTTGAACACACTGGATTAAATATCATAGTGGACGTGCTGCCAGCATTTGATGAATAATCGTAGCATATTTGTAGAGTGGTTCGGTCGCAGTCTTGAAATAGAAGACTGCGACCCTGCATTGTACATGACTAAATACTTCTTTGATCGTTTTGAATACAACAAAGAACAAAGACTCTGGATAACTTGGATTTATGGAACAACTTATTATTGGCCAACTGCCTATGTGGTTTGGAACGAATTCCCCGACATGGAGTTGGTTGGCGTTGATCGCCTTCGCGATTGGAATAACACCAATTATCGCCGCTTGCGTTATCAAACCGACACGAAATGGAATAAAGGACATCTTACAGATCAGTTCGTTTCGTACCAGCGATATGTTGGAGAACGAACACAACACGATGCACTCACACAAGGATTTGTCGGAGACCCCGTAAAGGATTTCTATACTCTTTGGGAGACAGTTAATGCGTTTCACAAATTTGGTAGATACTCTTCTTGGTTTTATATCCAAACGCTCAAACAGTGCTGTGATATTCCAGTTGATGTTGATAGTCTTTGGTTGCACGACTATAGCGGTTCTCGTTCGCATCGTAACGGACTATGTTACGCACTAGGAAAAGAAGATTGGGTAGATCAAAAGTTGGACAAAGATCAAATAGCATTTCTGGAAAGTGAAGCAAAGGAAATGTTAGAAGAAACCAAACTAAAATATCCTCACGTTGCTGATAAGGCAGACTTCTTTGCCATGGAAACCTGCCTCTGCTCCTTCAAAAAACTATTCCGTAGAAAACATGGTCGATATCTTGGATACTACCTTGACCGACAATCAGAAGAGATAAAAAAGGTTGAGAGAGACGGTTGGGATGGGATTGACTGGACACCGATGTGGGATGCCAGAAACGAAACTATTGACCGAGAGTGGTTAAAGGGTAGAATAGACAAAGAACTGTTTAACGTTTTCCTCGATACAGGGGACTTTCATCCCAAAGATAGAGCGAATGGATTAGAGGATTTCTTTGCATGACACCTCAACAAATATTTGATTACAAGAATCGTTGGATGCCTGGATTTGAAGTTACTTTGCACAGCGACCTTGAGCGAGAAGGAAAGGATTGGTGCAAGAGATTAATGGGTAAAGAGTCTTGGCATTTTAAATCTTTCACCAACATATACCAACATTCCTTCTACTTTGAAAAAGAGATCATGGCACAGAACTTTATTATGGAATTCGGGAGATTCACCAACCAATGAAAGTGATCTACCTTATTGGTATTCCTGGAACTGGCAAGTCCACCATCATGAAAGAGTTTATGAAGACTCAATGTGGTGAGTGGAAGCAAGATCGACCTATTGACCTTCTTGACACTCACGTGAATGGTACTGTCCGTATCCTTGGCAAGTATGAGGAAGGCGAGACTTTCAGTGGTACTGATCGTCTGAGCATGGCAGTTGCCCCCAAAGCAATCGAGTGGATCTCCACTCAACCCGACGAACTAATCGTCGGCGAAGGTGATCGTTTGAACAACGCAGGTTTCTTCGAAGCATGCGGCGACAACCTCACCATTATCCACCTAACTGTATCGGACGCTGAACGTGAACGCCGATATAAAGAGCGAGGATCCGACCAGTCTGAGAAATTCATCCAGACTTGCCGCACCAAATGCGCCAACATCCTTGAGCGTTTCGGCGACCAGCAGACCCTGTTCGGGGAGGAGAAAGGATGCGTCATTGAGATGCGTCATGAAACTCCCTCTGACACACAGGAGATAGTCAACTTCATTCTAAGTTGTTGATTTTTAAGAACTTTTTATTACTTTACTTTGTACTGGTTTTCAGCGATAATATCTCTATACTGAAATAAAGGAGATAGTTATGTCAAAGTGGTATGATCGTGGTCGGACAGGCGAGTACCTGTTGGACCAAGTAGAGTCGCTCCTCGACGGGTACATCACCCTCGACCAGTTCGTTGCACGCTGTAAGCAGGTGGGTCTCGACGAAACTGAGATCGACGAAATCCTTGAAGAAGATGTGTTGCTGTAAGTTGTTGTTTTTACACGACTTTTTCAAACTTGTATTTGTACACGGTTTGAGCGATAATATCTGTATTGGTTGAGGAGACACGAGCATGAATGAAGCAAACAAATCTACCCTAGCAAAACTGCTTGCCACCGAGAACATCTCAGTGGTTCAGGACAAGGTTTCGACTGCTTCTTTCGATGTCAAGAATCGTGTACTCACTCTCCCCATGTGGGCAGACGTTTCCAAGCACACCGAGGATCACCTGATCGGACACGAAGTCGGTCACGCGCTCTTCACTCCCCTTGAAGGTTGGCATGACGCTGTGTGCGATCGTGGTCCTTCTTTCAAGTCATATCTCAACGTGGTCGAGGATGCCCGAATCGAGAAGTTGATTCAGCGCAAGTATCCTGGACTGCGTGGTTCTTTCATCAAGTCATACCGCAAACTGTTCGCTGACGGTTTCTTCGGTGCTGACCTTGATACCATTAACAAGATGGGTCTGATCGATCGTATCAACACCTACTTCAAGTGCGGTATGTCTGCTGGCGTTCAGTTCGCAGCAGACGAGAAACACTGGTTGCCGCGCATCGAGAAACTCGAGACGTGGGAAGAAGTTGTTGCCCTCACTGAAGAATTGTTCCAGTTCGCCAAAGAGCAGCAGGAGCAGAAAGAACAGGAAATGGCGAATGACCCCGACACCGACGAAGATGAAGAAGGTGACGAGGATGGTGCTGGCATGTCTGGTGTTGATGACTTCGACGACGAAGAGATGGATGAGTTTGACGAACTCTTCAGCGACAAACCCCAGCAGGAAGAGCAGGGCGAAGAGTCTGATGAAGAAGACGACGCTGATGCGCCCGATTCTGCCACCACTGGCACTGGCGAAGAAACTGCTTCCGAGCAGGATGAAAAGACAGGCACTGAAACTGGTGGCGAGCAGGGTGGGCGATCTGACACTTCAACCGAACAGGCAATCGAGTCTCAGACAGACAAGAACCTGCGCGACAACATCGACCGTGAAGTGTTTCAGAACTTCGACGGTACTGTAAGAAATTGGATACTTCCCAAAGCATCAGGCGATATCGTCGTAGACTACAAGACTGTGCTCGCCGACATCCGATGTGAGTTGATCGCTGGGGAAGATGATACTTCTTCATGGCGATTTTCCACATTAGAGTCTCGTGCAAAAGAGTACAGCGTATATGATAAACACTTCGGCAATATATTGTTCAGTGGTTGGTATAGCAAGAACAAGAAAGCAATCAACCTGATGGTCAAAGAATTCGAGATGCGAAAGTCTGCTGCTGAGTTCCAGCGAGCAACCATCTCCAAGTCTGGTGTCATCGACACCATCAAGATGAACAACTACAAGACTTCAGAAGATATCTTCAAGAAAGTCACCGTTGTACCTGAAGGGAAGAATCACGGTTTCCTGATGTTACTCGACATGTCTGGTTCCATGAACGATGTGTTCTATGACGTGGTCAAGCAGACTCTACTGATGACCATGTTCTGTCGTCAGATCAACGTGCCTTTCCGCGTGTATGGTTTCTCCGATTCTTTGTCCTATAATGGTCGGCGAAATGGCGAAGAAACTGAGGATAACTCTCTTCAATTCAACCAAGATTGCCGACTGATCGAGATCTTCAACGAGAAAATGTCCAAGTCTGACCTTGCTGAAGTCGCAGGTGCACTGCTCGTTGCTGGTGCTTCTCACCACAGCAGGACAGCGGTTAAAGAGTTTGGTTCTCATCCCGATTTGTGCTTCTATGGAAACCGTCTTCGTTGTAACCCTGCTGAAGTATTCAGACTTGGCGGTACTCCTCTTGATACTGCAATCAATCACCTGATTCCGATTGCTCTCGAGTTTCGAACCAAGTATCGTCTGGACAACCTGAACACGATAACCCTGACCGATGGATACTCTCATCCTCTCACAACCAACTCTGGTTGGGATTACGTTGACCATATGGCACGTCAGAGAAATACGATGACTTCTATTCGTTGCGCTTGGAACAACAAGACTTATCGTTGGGGTTGGGTTGGTAATCGCCCTATGGTCGGCACCGAGTTGTACCTCAAGATGTACAAAGATATAACTGGTTCCACTGTACTTGGATACTTCGTCCAGACTGGTGGCAAGGCAAACTTCCAGAAAGTCATTGGTCGTATGACTGGTGTATGGTTTGATGACTCTGAAGCATGGAAGAAGGCAAACAAAGGTGAGCACTACTCCATCGTGGTTCCTGGATATGACGAGATGTTCATCGTCAACCAGAAAGCACTGGTCCCCGTGACCAACGCTATGGATGAAGTTTCTGCTGGCGAGTCAAAGGCAAAGATCCGAACTGCCTTCAAGAAATCAGCGAACAATGCTCTCCGCGCCCGAAAGATGCTTGTCGACATCGTCAAGAGGGTTGCCTAAGTTATTGATTTTACAAGAGTTTTTCAAACTTGTATTTGGGTTCGTTTTGCCGTATAATGGTTATATAGATTGGTGATTAAGTAAAGGAAATGATTATGAGTAAAGCACAACAGTTGGTCGACATCTTCGCTGGTATGTATGGTGATGAACCCCGAACAATATCCAAGGATGAGGTGAAGCGTGTCGCCAAAGAGAATGGTATCCCCTCTCTGTATCGGATCTTGAATGCTAACAACCTTGCTGAAAATGGCGAATACCACTTTCCGCCTATTGGCAAGTCAGTTGTGCCTCGTGCGACGACACGCAAGGTGTCTGCTCCCAAACCAGTTGCTGTGGTTGCTCCTGCACCTACTCAACAGACCGCGAGTTTGTCTGTGAACAGTGACGGGTTTACCGATAACTTGGTCCCTGTCAAAGACGACTTGTATGTCCCCTTCGGCAACTTCAAGATGGTTCGGGATATTATCAAGTCCAATATGTTCTATCCTATCTTCATTACTGGTCTGTCTGGTAATGGCAAGACCTATATGGTTGAGCAGGCATGTGCTCACACCAAACGTGAAGTCATCCGTGTCAACTTCACCGTCGAGACAGACGAGGATGACCTGATCGGTGGTTTCCGACTCGTTGATGGCGAGACCAAGTTCTTTAAAGGTCCAGTAATCAAGGCAATGGAGCAAGGTGCTGTCCTGCTCTGTGACGAGATTGACCTCGCTAATCCTGCGAAAGTCATGTGTCTTCAGTCTATCCTTGAGGGCAAGGGATACTTCATCAAGAAAACTGGTGAGTACATTCAACCTGCCTCTGGATTCACCGTGGTTGCTACTGCCAACACCAAGGGTAAAGGATCAGACGATGGTCGGTTCATCGGTACTAACATCCTCAACGAAGCATTCCTTGAGCGATACCCGATTACCTGTGAACAGGAGTATCCTTCTGCTGCTGTCGAACGCAAGATTCTCGACAAACTGGCAGAGTCGATTGGTGTCGAAGATACCGAGTATCTCCAGAAGTTGGTTGACTGGGCAGATATTATCCGCAAGACTTTCATGGACGGTGGTGTTGATGAGATCATCTCGACTCGCCGACTGGTCCACATCGTCAAAGCATACGCCATCTTCGGTGACCGTATGACTGCGATCGAGATGTGCACCAACCGTTTCGACGAAGAGACCAAGTTGTCCTTCCGTGACTTGTACACGAAGGTGGACGAGACCGTGAGTCTAGAATCTGAAGAAAATGTTAATGAAACACTTGACATCTGATTCTACTTGTGTATAATAGTATTTGTTGCTTGTAAAGGAGATCGTGATGCAACTAAATGAAACAACTATGGAAGTTCTGAAGAACTTCGCCAGTATCCAAAAGAACCTTCTAATCCCAGAAGGTGATACTGTTAAGACGATTGCAGATGCCAAGAACGTAATGGCAGTTGCAAAACTGAATCAGTCTTTCGATAAGTCTTTTGGAATTTATGATGTAGACCAGTTCTTGTCTGCTTTGGGTTTGGTAGATGACCCGACTCTAGACCTTGGTGATAGGTTTGTAACTGTCAAGGATTCTAGCGGTCGATCAAGTGTGAAGTATTTCTACTCCGATGCAGATATCCTAACTACTGTTTCCAAAGATATTCCTATGCCCGAGTCTGAAGTTCGCTTCAAACTGGACGAGGCAACTTTGGGACGGGTTCGACGTGCCGCTGGTACGTTGGGTCACGAGAAGATGACAATTACTGCTACCGAAGGTGGGGTTCTGTTGTCTGTTGTTGATAACACAGACGATACTTCCAACGCTTTCAGTATCACGGTTCCAGGTTCATACGATTCAGAGAACTTCTCTTTCGTTATGAACATTGCTAACCTTCAATTGTTATCTGGTAATTATGATGTTGAGGTTTCCTCTCGTCTGATTTCCAAGTTTACTAACGAAAGCATTGATGTATGTTACTACATCGCTCTTGAAAAATCCTCAACTTACGGAGAATAATCTCATGGCAGAAAAAGAAAAGACATTCAAGGTCGACGATGTTCGCCCAATCTACGACGCTTCTTTCCGAGCATCGCGTACTATGATCTCAGTGATCGATGCTATGTGTGGTCGTGGCGCAGTAAAGGGTGAGGAGTTGTCCGCTGTTGGTCAATTGCGCGACCAGTGTGTACAAATCGCCCAGATGTGTGAACAGTTCCACTCTGAAAACGAGTAATGATCTTCGATAAGTCTGAATACGATTTCGTGGATGCTCTTGAAAGTAATTGGAAAGGCATTCGCGAAGAGTATTATCAATCTACTCTAGAACATATGCAGTGGTTTGAACCAGACTTAAACGAAGATAAGAAGTGGCAAGTATTACCAATCTATGATTGGCCAATGGGACTGGCGGTTGAAGGGTACGCGGAAAACCTTCCCTTCACTAAAGGTATCATCGACAAGCATATCCCTTATCACCGTGCAGCGAGTTTCTCTCGGTTACAAGCAGGAGCGTTTGTTCCTGAACATAACGGTATAAGGGGAGATTGGCATAGGTTGCATTTAGGCATAGACATACCAGAAGGTGATTGTGGTATTACTATTGGCGGTGCACCCTATAAATGGAAGAATGGAGAGTGTATGGTGTTCGATGATTATGAACGCCACTCTGCTTGGAACAAAACCGATCAAGATCGGATTGTATTGATAATAGACTTTATACCATGAGAATTCTTCGGAGATTGGCGCAGTCTGGTAGCGCATTCGCTTTGGGAGCGAAGGGTCGTAGGTTCGAATCCTACATCTCCGACCAGAATAAGGTATCGTGTTCGCCTTCAACAAAGAACACATTAACTGAAACAGTCAAATATGGAGTTATATGATGACTAAGACTGAACGTGTGCTTGAGGCACTTCAAAACGGTGAGCAACTGACTGCTAAGCAAATCGCTGCTCGTTTCTCTTCTGGCAATCCTCGTGAGGTTGTTCGAAGTCTTCGTTCAAAGGGTTATGCTATCTATGCAAACCAGCGAACGAACAGCAAGGGTGAGTCAAAGACTTTCTACCGTCTTGGTACTCCTACTCGTGCCATGGTTGCTGCTGCATATGCCGCTGTAGGCGCAGCATAAACCTTTGAGGTTTGCCCCACCTCTACCAAACGGGGCATTTATTTCCTCCCTTGCTCTTTTCTAGAGCATTTTAAGTATAAATAACTTCGAATTGATCTGATTCCAACTCACAGTATTTCTCGTCATTACTTTAGAACAATAATAATTTCTATATTAAGGTAATGATATGCACCAATTAGATAAATCATTAATCCGCATATGCATATTTGCGGTAATAGCGACATTTGTTGTCAGTATGATGCCTGCACTCGTCTACGGTCAAGAAGAATCGTTAAACGACGTTATACGAACAGAGTCTATTACAGATAGCACTGTCACAACTAACGGTAATACTACTACTCGATTGAAGTCGCCTCCTGCTTCGGCAATCACCCCAACAATAAATACTTCTAACTCTGACCTTTGTACCTTTGGAGTTGCTGGCGCGATACAAACTCAGATATTGGGTGTGTCCACAGGAACTCAGTTCACAGATGAAAACTGTGAACGACTAAAGAATGCCAAAACTCTGTACGATATGGGCATGAAGGTTGCCGCTGTTTCTGTTATGTGTCAAGACGAAAGAGTTTTCAATGCTATGATGCATGCGGGAACCCCTTGCCCATATGATGGGTTAATCGGCGCAGAAGCAAAGGCAGCGTGGTTGGCAGAAGGTAAAAGTGTCGAGAGTCCAGCGGAAGAGGCAGGGATAGATGAAAAGACAAAAGATACAGCAGTTGCTAGTGGCGGTATCGCTGGTTTGTTGGCACTCTTACTCTTACTCTGAGCAAGTATTCGGTACGACTAATAATGCCTCACGAGCAGGGTATAATTGGGTGATGACCAATATACTGCCTGCACAAGCAGGGTTGACTGTCAACGGAGTGGTGTATCAATATACCACCGTAAAAGAAGAACAAGACCAAATGGTGGTTCACGTTCAAAACGAGAACCCGATAGATGGCGGATATACATTCAGGAGTTCTGACGATTGGTCAGGTATTCCAGGGAACACAATCAATAAGATTGTGCCCGTTGCTAGAATCCCGATACAATATTGGGGGGAAGGTTCGATAGAGGTAGAGGGAAATGGAGAGGTGACCGACCCATTTGTGTTCTACTCTTATCAATACGATACTTGTTTTGACCCACAATCAAACCCAGATTGTCCTGGATATAAAGTTGAGGTTCCAGACATACCCTCAGTACAAATTGTGGACCCCCTTGACGATCAATTTGTTCAAGATGAAATTGACAGGGATATGATGATGCGTGACGAAGATGAAGAAGAACGTACTCGAAAAGAAGTTGCGCAAGATGATGAAGAAAGAGAAGAGGAAATAGATTTAGAGAATGTTTTGGGTATCGTGAATCGCTCATTACAGACAGCAGAAGATACCGCAAAGCACAATCAACAGATGGCACTGAATCAGTTTTCGCAAGGGTACTTTGTACAATTACCCGATACAATATATGAAGAAACAACTACATTGAAAGACGCGACGTTACCGAGAAATAAACGTGGTCGTCGTTTGGAATTTACACAACAATTATTGCATCAACAATTAGTGAAAAGTCAATATAAACTAGGAGAACGATAATGTTCAAGAAAACGATAGTCGCTACTATGCTCTCGGCATCTTTTTGTGCTCAGGCGATAGAGACTCCAATCATAGGTAACGTGGAGTCTAAATGCGTTGTCACAACAGATAAGCAGGGTGTCTATGGAAACCCAACCTCTGACGTGTTGAGTACTGACGCAGCAGATGGTGGAGTTGAACCAGTAGTTCGGTACGACGTAATCATAGCAGATGCTTACAAAGCAGTTATAACCCATCCAACTTCTTTCTCGCAGAGTCCAACGTTGAATGACACCGTAGCATGGACAGGTTCTACTTCTGTAGAAGCAGTTTCTGATGCTCAGATGTCTGCCTATGATAATGATAAAATTGTGTACGAGTCGACCACTGAAGTAGATCTTTCTTACACTGGTAGCACTTGGTTCAAAGTAAGTTCAGAAGCAAGTTACGGGTTTAACAAAGCATTCCCTGGTGGAACCTACACTGCAATTGTACAAGCATCTTGTATAGCATTGTAAACCATGATATATGTTATGGCATTGCTGGCATCCTTCTTTAGTGGGCAAGTATTTGCTCACGAATGGGTGCCAACTTATCCTAAGTTGGAACTATCTTCTGTTCCATCTATTTTACGTGCTGAAATGCACCTACTTAATCGAAGAGAGGACGTAGAGTATTATTCTTTTGAAGTGTTTGATGAAGATTTTGAACCAGTACCATTCGCCGCTACCCAGAGAACTGTGAGACTAAAGTATCTGGATAGAAAAAATGTAAATATTTACATAAGAGTTAGAGATGCGGACAAGGTAGTTTACATATGTTCTAGATCTGAAATTGTTGCTGACAAAGAAACTAGAACTGTAGTTTCTTCTAGAATATGCTCTAAAGTGAAATGAGAAGAGTATTAGTTGTATTCGTATATTTCATATTTGGGTTTTGGGTTGGTTCTGCATATGCGCAATCCAACGGAATAAACCTGAGTATACCTCAGAGTGGGCAGAACTTTCAAAACGATCGCGTGAGAGCGGGTGATGTTGAGTGTTCTGCTGCTATAGGTTCTTCGACTAACGTTGAGTTTGGTGTAGTTGGAATCATGAATCAAAATGATCCTCTCTACAACTTAGCAAGTAGTGATCCAAACTTTTATTATAATAACAATGACTTTGTAAGAGATGTTGGTGTCTATGGAAAGATAACTATCCCGATTGGTGCGCCAAAGAAGAGATTGAATTGTGATGCTTTGTATCAACTAGAGTTAGAAAAGAAACGACTTGAAGTTATAAAGTTAAGGCAAGAAATACAAAACTTACAAAACCTACAATTCGAGAAATAGGGGGAATTATGGAAATTATCCTAGACTTAATGATCACTTGGTGGCAGTTTACTATTGTCGGAGCACTCATACTTGTTGGACTTTGTGTTAACATGTTTGGTGTCGACAACGACAAAGAACTAATTGGTTTTAGCGCAAAGGAAATGCCTCACATGCAACCTATCGTCATTCCCACAGCTGGGAAGGGATTCTGGGGAGCAATATTCCTGTGGTTGATGGGTACTCGCACTTGGACGATTACCAAAGATTATCACTTCACCATTCACGGTCAAAACTATGTGATACCAAAAGGGTTCACTTTTGACGGGGCATCGGTTCCTAAGTTTTTAGCATCATGGTTGTCTCCCGTTGGTGTACTTTTAGTTGGGGGTTTGGTACACGACTACATCTACAAATATGAGATGCTACTAAAGAAAGGAGGAAAGGAGACTTCTCATACCCTCACTCAGAAAGATGCAGATATCATCTTCCGTGATATTAACATCGAGCAAAATGGTTTTCATCTCATGAATTACTTAGCATACTGGGCACTTCGCTTAGGAGGTTTTGTGGCATGGAACGGACACCGTAAACGCAACTGTAAAATAGGAGAATAATATGGACTGGTTAAAAGGAAGACTCGGGGAAAGAACTTCATTAGATGGCGCAGTATTGATTGCCATTGGAGGTTCTGTTTTACTTCTCGGTCCATTGGCAAAATGGGCAGCACTAGGTGCAATCGGTTACGGCATCTGGACGTTACTCAAGAAGGGATAAAAAATGGCAGAATTTGAATTCGCCGGAATGACATTTAGAGGAGGAAAGGCAGTGGTCTTGGTCACTGCCCTTTCAACTTTGGGTGGTGGTGCATGGGGTGCGTTCGAATTTTATAATGACTATCGCAACATGAAGGCACAGATAGAAGAATATGTTGCTCCAGATTTATCGCACATTGAACAAGAATTAGCAGTTCAAAGCGAAACAATGGCATCCTTACAAGCATTGGTTGAACAGATGGAGAAGAAGTTGGATGCCACTGAAGAGAAATTGAATGATGATATGGACAAAGTAGAAGCACTTGCTCGTAAAGTAGACGATGAAACTGCTTCGACTCAACGAGAACTCAGGGATGATGTTTATGCGATTGAGCAAAAGGTTAATGATAGATTGAGAACTGTGGACCAAGACATTCGTGATGTCAGGAAGGATCTTGAAGAAAAGATTCAACTCATACTAGACAATCCATTAAATAACTAGGAGTCCGGAATGTCAGAAGAAGAAAAGGCAGGGTTTCACCCAGCAGATACTAATGGTGATGGCAAGGTTAGCGAAGAAGAGCATGCAATGTATATGGAATTTCGCCGCAAGGAACTTGAAGACCAAGATGCTATGCGGGACGCACAACGAAGCATGACTTGGTTTGCTCTTGCTGGTATGTTAATGTATCCATTCGCCGTTGTCGGTACGGAATTTATCGGTATGGACAAAGCAGCAAATATTCTTGGCGACATGGCACCTACATACTTTGTCGCTGTTGCTGGTTTGGTTGCAGCGTTCTTTGGTGCTCAAGCATGGTCCGGAAAAAAGTAGTTGCTTTTTCATTATAGATAAAGTATAATTACTACAGTCTCGAGATGACTCTAAACTCGCTCTGGTCGGTACGCACCGTCACCTGAGTATGTGAAAAACTGCTCAACACACAACACAACACACAAGGAGACTATTATGTCTAATCCATATGAACTTAGGTTTGAAATTTTCCAACAAGCGAAAGAAATCCTCATAGACGAGTATCACGCAAAAAGAGATGCGGTGTTACACCAATATGAGATGGAAGAGGAGGCATTCTACCCTGACATGCCAGAGTACCCTTCCTTTGATTCTATCGTTAAAATGGCGAAAGAAATCAACCATTACGTTTCAAAGAGTTGAGTTTTACTACCTGAGCATGTGGTAAAACTGCTCGATTTAATGGAGTTTTGTTATGAAAATTGCTGTTACTGGAGTCGGAATTGTTTCTCCCATCGGGAGCAATTTGTCCGAAAATATGCAGAACCTCTTTGACATGACAGTAGGTTCGTCAGATAACAGAATCCCGCCTGATAACTTATCATCGGAATTGATTAAAAGCACTAAAATATTCTATTCTCAATATACTGATGAGCAAGCAAGTCAGCACATCAATCTAAAAGAACTCCGTTACTCTGACCCTGTCATTAAAACTAGCATGATGGCAGTTGACGAAGCAGTACAGATGAGTGGGATAGACTTACCGAAAGAGACCCCTGTGGTTGTAGGGAGCATCCAGGGTGGAGTCACCACTTACAATGCTTGGGTTGATAAACTATCAAGAAAGGCATCAAGGAAGGTTCACCCAAAAGTCCTTTTGAGTAGTTCTCATGAATATATCGGCAATCTTATCTCAGAAAGATACCAGATACATGGTCCTTCCTGCGTTGTTTCTGCTACTTGTATCAGTGGCGTTCAATCATTAGAGTTTGGTAGAAATTATTTGATGCAAGGACACGATTGTGCCATAATCGGTGCTTCTGATCATATGACTGCCAGTCTCACTATGTACTATTTTGAACAGTTGGGTGCGTTAAGTCCAACCTCTGAGGTTAAACCATGGGACGTTTCTCGTAATGGGACGGTGATGGGCGAGGGTAGTGTTTATCTCGTAATAGAACCACTTGACTCTGCACTTAAAAGAAAGGCAAAGATTCGCTGGGTCATCGACGGTATCGCGACTTCTAGTGACGCAGGGCATCCGACTGCTCCTTCTCCTGAAGGTATCGGTGGGAAGATAGCAATTAAAGAAGCGATGAGGCAGTCTAATGTTGCCCCCAAGGATTACTCTGTATTGAACGCTCACGGTACAGGCACTGTATTGGGCGACCCTATTGAGTATAATGTTCTTCGTCATTTCTACGATTCTGGTAAAATTTATAGCAACAAAGGGCAGATAGGTCATTTGATGGGTGCTAGTTGCCTTGCTGAGTTGGTGCTTGGTGCCGAAGCGATGATAGAAGATTGGATTCCAGGTAACGCAGGATTGCAAGAACCATTTCCCAATGATGGGCACTTTGAGTTTATGTTCTCTCCCCAAAAATATTCATACAACCATATGATGAAAACCAGTTTTGGTTTTGGGGGACGTTGTTCAGCAGTGAGTGTGAGAAAATCATGATAAGTCTTTGTATTCCGTACTATGAAGATCCTAACAGACTTCGCAGTATCCTCATGAACGATTGGATAGAACTTTTCGATGAAGTGATTATTGTTGATGATGGTTCTGTTGAGTATCCAGCGAAACCAATCATTGAAGAGTTTGAAGATGAGGGCATATTTTGGTATGCTAATTTATCTCTCTATCGAGTGATACACGACCTTGGATTCAATGCTCATGGTGCCCGTAATCTCGCCGCCAAAGAAGCAACTAGCGACTGGTTGTTCTTTATGGACGTGGATATGGAGTTGACTGAAGGATTCTGTAAAGAACTCTTCGAGAGAGTCGAGAGCACTCCAGAGGGCGAGTTTATAGTCTGTAGGGTACTTGGCCAAGACTGTATAAACATATTCTGTGTGCGCTCGGAGGACTTCTGGAAGGCAGGAGGATACGACGAGGAGACTAAAGGGTATCATTTGGGCGATAGAATGTTCAGGGAGAGACTAGATTCCTTTTGCAAACCAGTTCTGACCGACACCAATTTGCCGTGTAACAGAATGGCAAGAAAGAAGTATGCAGATGATACCATAACAGGCACGATGTACCCAGATGATCGCACCGTTGTAGAGAGAAATGTTAAACACATTAAACCAATATTGAAGATGATAGAGGAGAGAAACAAAGACCCCAAATTATGGGTTAAAATACCTAAAATTTGTTTTGACTGGGAAAAGATTTTTTAGTATAATTGTTGCATTGACGTTGGAGATATATTATGATGAATGACTTGTGGTGCGAAAAGTACCGTCCTTCCACTATTGATGAGTGTATCCTTCCCCAGAACCTCAAGGATACCTTTAAGGAAATCGTTGCCACTGGCGAAGTTCCAAATATGCTTTTCACTGGTACAGCAGGTCTTGGCAAGACGACCGTTGCTCGTGCCATCTGTAACGAACTTGACCTTGACTACATTCTGATCAACGCGTCAGAGTCTGGCAACATCGACACTCTCCGTGGCAAGATCAAGCAGTTCGCTTCTACCATTTCTCTTCAAGGTGGGTATAAGGTTGTAATCCTCGATGAGGCAGACTACTTAAACGCACAATCTACTCAACCTGCTTTGCGTGGATTCATTGAAGAGTTTTCTAACAACTGTCGGTTTATCCTGACGTGTAACTTTAAAAATAAGATCATCGAACCACTCCACTCGCGATGTGGCGTTGTTGAGTTCAATACTTCTAAGAAGGATATGGTTCAACTGTGTGGTCAGTTCATGCAACGGGTTATGAGCATCTTGAAAGACGAAGGTGTGTCGGTCTCTAATCCTGATTTGGTTGCAGAACTAATCATGCGCCATGCGCCCGATTGGCGTCGTATCCTCAACGAACTCCAACGCCACTCGCGAGGTGGAGAACTACAACTTGATGTACTGAGTGGTTCTACCTCTGGTAATATCGCAGACCTGTTTAAGCACCTCAAAGGTAAAGACTTCAAACAAATGCGTCAGTGGGTTGCTAACAACATGGATGTAGATTCTTCTGCTATCTTTCGAGGAATCTATGATACAATGAATGATAATGTGACACCGAACAGCATCCCACAGTTGGTGTTGATTCTTGCTGACTATCAGTTCAAGGCAGCATTTGTTGCTGATGCGGAGTTGAACGTGGTTGCTTGTATGACGGAGGTAATGGCCAATGTCGAGTTCATCTAAGGTAAACTATAAGTTCCGCGAAGATAAGTTGATTGAAGAGTTCAAGAACTATATTGATTCGACTTATAGTGGGCATTATGGACAAGGTGGTCTACAGTCATCAGAAGTTATCGTTGATCGTGGGCATGGTCTTGGTTTCTTCCTTGGCAATGTTGATAAGTATAATGGCAGGTACGGTAAAAAGGGCACACCTGACGATCATCGCAAAGACATCATAAAAATTATTCACTATGGTTTCCTTGCTCTTTACGAACATGATAGAATTCATGGTGATATTTAATGGATTGGGATTTTGATGAAAATGAGATGGACCCTGAGTTCACCTCAGAGTTAACCAGAAAACTCTATGAGTTGATGATTGCTCTTAACAAAACCAGCATAGAACATTTCAATACATTTTCTTTGAAAGAGTTGAGCGCAATAAAAGAATTCTATGGCGGTAGTCTGGTATATTCAATCTACAAAGATGTGGACTTTGTGCTGCGTGAACCAAAACCATCGGATACAATACACTAATGAAGATTTTACTTACAGGAACCAAAGGATATCGAAAGGGATTTATTGCAAGTCGTTTCATTGAGTTGTATGAAAATTCTTATGATATTACAGAGTACGAAGGCGACATTCGCGAATTTGAAATAAACATGTTTGATGATGTTGACTTGGTGCTACACCTTGCTGCTATGGCAGGTGTTCGCCGCTCTCATCTTGAACCAGATTTGTTCTGGGACGTGAATGTAATGGCGTCTCAAAAAATATTTCACCAATGCGAGGAGGCAAGAATACCAGTGCTGTATGCTTCTTCCTCTTCGATCTATGAGTGGTGGTTGTCGCCCTATGCATCTACGAAGTGGATGATGGAATTTATCGCGCCACCAAACACTCTGGGTCTCAGGTTTCATACAGTCTATGGACCAAACAGTCGAAAGGACATGCTGTATGAAATGTTGAAAGAAAAGAACGTCAAGTATTTGACTAACCACACACGTGACTGGACGCACGTTGACGATATTTGCTCTGCTATTGATATCTGTATCAAAAATTTTGACGAGATTAAAGAGTATCGAGCAATTGACGTTGGTAATGGTCAACCAGTGACAGTGGTTGATATGGCGAATAAAGTTTGGCCAGATAATAACCTGCCTGTCAAAGAAGTTACTGGCGAACGAGAAGATACTTGCGCTAACCCTAAAATTTTATTACAATATGGTTGGGAACCAAAGCACCATATATTGGAAGATGATCATGAATCCATTTGAATTTTTGAACAGCATCACCTACAATAAACAAGACCTGATGGTAGATGAGGAAACGGAAAAGGCATACAATTCATTCCTAGTCAACCGTGGTCTATCGTATTTTCAAGATACGGTTCTACTGGCAAACGAGATGAACTGTAATCACCACCTTGACGAAAAGTTGCAGTATGATTTCCTGCGCAACATTGTTCGCAAAAGGAAGCGATTCAGCAAGTGGGCGAAAAAGGATACGATAGACTCAATTGAGGTTATCAAAGAATATTATGGGTACAGCAACTCCAAAGCAGAGTCAGTTGCTGACCTGATTAGTCCGGAGCAGTTAGATTATATGCGAAGCAAGTTGTCAAAAGGTGGTATCTAGAGTTAAATGTTTATAAATATTACTTGTATTGTTTGTCATGACAATAATTCCTATAATTTGACTTGGACTCTATTATGTACGAAGCTGTATATTGGTCTCCGCAAGATATGCTTGAGATCACTCTGAACGAACCAGACGACTTTCTCAAAGTAAGAGAAACCCTAACGAGAATCGGCATTGCCTCTCGTAAAGACAAAAAACTATTTCAATCTTGTCATATCCTCCACAAGCAAGGAAGGTATTTTATAGTACACTTCAAAGAATTGTTCCTCCTTGATGGCAAGAAATCTAATTTAGAAGAATCAGACCTCCAAAGAAGGAACACCATAGCGACCCTTCTTAGTGACTGGGGTCTTGTTAACATTGTCGACTCCTCTAAGGTGAAAGATAAAGCACCTATAAGGCAAATTAAAGTTGTTTCGTTTCGTGAAAAGGATGAGTGGGAACTTTGTCAGAAATACAATATAGGAAACAAACCCACAAACTAATATATGATTGATGCTTACATGCTAGTGGATTTTAACAATCCACTCTCTTTGCAATATATGAATTTATCTTTGGAGTCTTTCTCTGCTGTAGATGATATAGTAAAAATTACCCCTGTACAGTGTACGACTCCAGAAACTCTCCCTATAAGGTTCCAAAAAAACGAGGAACCTTTGCCACCTTACATAGACAGAAACAACCCCAACGATGTTTTAAGACCAAGATATTTTGGTGGAAGTTTTTGTGATACTGGTACATATCAAGCAATTATGTATTCTCAGTACCAATTAATACAAAGGATAGCAAACGGAGAACCAATTGCTATTATGGAGCATGACGCTGCTCTTGTGAACGAAGATTCTTTCAGGGAAATGGTTGATTTATTTTGGGCACAGGTTGATGTGTTTATTCCTGGTGCTTGTTTAGAATTTTTTGGTTTAAGTCAGAAGTATGCTAAATGGATGGTTGATGTGTTAGACAACTTCCCTACTTTTGGTAAACCCAATTCCCATCATAACAGACTTTCTGGAGCGTATGGTATTATTTCATCTTGTATGCAAAAAGAAAAATTTGACTTTGACATGTCCTGTAATTTCCTCTTACCAACAAAAAGATCCAACTTGGATAAAATCTGTCTGTCTTTCATACCTAGAAACTCAGAATATGGAATAGGACATTTATTCGACCCTGCTTGTAAACAATTTTTATTTGACACTTTAGAAAATACTAACGAAATGGTATATGATTTAAATGCTAAAAACCACGATCATGATGTTGGCGTTGATGCTAATACTGTTAGTGGATATTACTGGTCTAGAGATTTTGTAGTTGTTGAAAAGCCAAAAGAAATATAGTATACTATAGTCTATGAGATTCTATACTAATATTTCCCGCATAGGTAACAGCATTTGTTATCGAGGATACAAGGATGGTGTCCGAGAGCAATTCAGAGATTCCTTCAATCCTGTCATGTATTTGACCTCTCGTAAAACTGATTGTGAGTGGCGAACTCTTGATGGTCGTTGCGTCGAACCTATGGTGTTTGACAGTATGTCTGAAGCGACCGACTTTGCAAAACGTTATGAAAACGTTGATTCCCTCGAAGCACACGGTAATACCAACTTTGCCGCTCAGTACATTCAAAAGAATTATCCGAAAGACATACAATACGATTCTTCTGTAATCAAGATAGCAAACATTGATATCGAGGTTGCCTCAGATGATGGATTCCCAGAACCAGAACGTGCTGATGCTGAGGTACAATCGATTTGTTTGAAATACTTTGGCAAAAAGACAGTTTACATCTGGGCACTCGAAGAAAAATACGATCCATTCAAAACTCAGCTGGACATTAATCCTGAAGATATTATCTTCATCAAGTGCGATGGCGAACTTGATCTGATATTAAAATTTATTCAGTTCTGGAATCATAAAGATACCTGCCCAGACGTTGTAACAGGTTGGAACGTGCGTATGTTTGACCTGCCCTATCTTATCAATCGAACTAACCGATTGATTGGTGTTGACACTTCCAAGAAAATGTCTCCTTGGAACATGGTTCGCGAAAAACAAGTCAGTCTACAGGGTAGGACTCAACAGGTTTATGATATTGTAGGCATTGAGCAGTTGGATTACTGGGACTTGTTCCAAAAGTTTGGTGTTTATTCCTATGGTGTGCAAGAGTCTTACAAACTCGATCATATCTCCAACGTGGTACTCGGTGAAAAGAAACTGTCATACGAAGAGCATGGCAATCTGTACACGCTGTATAAAGAGGACTACCAGAAGTTTATTGATTATAATATCAAAGACGTTTTGTTAGTAGAACGCATTGACGAGAAGATGGGTCTGATCGACCTCGCTATGACTATTGCTTACAAGGGTGGTTGTAACTATCAGGAAGCATTCGGTACTACGCAACTCTGGGACACCTACATTTATCGCGAACTTTGTAGTCGTAAGATTGTTGTCCCTCCCAAAATGGATCATGGTAAAGTCGACTTTGGTGGTGGTTTTGTAAAGGCACCACAAATTGGTCGCCACTCTTGGGTTGTTTCTTTTGACTTGAACTCTCTGTACCCTCATCTTATCATGCAGTACAATATGTCTCCTGAGACTATCGTGCCAACTCGCACCTCTGGTGTTACTGTAGACAACTGCCTTGATAAAACTCGTCCCGATTCTAAATCCCCAACGGATTGTATCGCCGCCAACGGTGTTCACTTCAGCAAAGATGAACGTGGTGTTCTTCCCTCTATTATTGATGGGTTGTATTCTGAAAGAAAGCAGATTAAAAAGAATATGCTTGGTGCACAATCTCAGGTTGAAAAAGGTGTTGCTGGTGCTGAGAAAGAGATAACGAAACTCGACACTCAGCAGATGGCGATTAAGATTATGATGAACTCACTCTATGGTGCACTCGGCAACAGGTGGTTCAGATACTATGACATTCGCATGGCAGAGGCAATTACCATGTCAGGTCAGTTGTCCATCCGCTGGGCAGAAAAGGCAGTGAACGAGTATATGAACAAGATCGTTGGTACTAAAGACTTTGACTATGTTATCGCGATTGACACTGACTCGGTGTATGTAAACTTCGGTCCGCTCGTTGACAAGATGGGTCTAACCGACACTAAACAGATAGTGAAAGTGCTGTCGCAGATTGGTGAAGAGAAGTTTGAACCACTGTTTGAGCGATCATACTCTGACCTTGCCAACTACATGAACGCATACGCCAACAAGATGGTGATGGGTCGTGAGGCAATCGCCGATGCTGGTATCTGGACTGCCAAGAAACGCTACATCCTCAACGTGCACAACAACGAGGGTGTCCAGTATGCCAAACCTAAATTGAAGATCATGGGTATCGAGGCAGTCAAGTCATCCACTCCCGCCTCCTGTCGTGATGCACTGAAGGGTCTGTTCAAGGTGATGATCACTGGCACTGAGAAGCAGACGCAGGACGCCATTAAACTATTCAAAAATCATTTTAAAAGTCTCTCCCCTGATGAAGTCGCATTCCCTCGTGGTGTGTCAGACATAGGAAAATGGCGAGATGCCTCGACAGTGTACAAGAAAGGTTGTCCGATCCACGTCCGTGGTTCTCTATTATACAACAAATTACTACTTGACAATAGGTTAGAAAAAAGGTATAATACTATCAAAGATGGCGAGAAGATTAAATTCCTCTATCTTGACAAGAAGAACCCTATGAAGGAAAACGTGATAGCATTCTATGATTTCCTTCCGAAAGAGTTTGGATTACACAAATATATTGATTATGATACACAATTTGAGAAGGCATTTCTCGCCGTTGTTCGCCCAGTCTTGGAGGCGATCGGTTGGACAGAGGAGGAAGTCATCTCGCTTGAGGACTTTTTTGGGTAATGTATTCCCTGACAATTTTTCGTAATGCGTTCGACAATAAAACGCACAGAAAGATGGACTTTCCCGATTGGGAAGGTCTTGTCGCATTGCTAGAAAAATTGAGTAAAGTTTCCCTATCAGGAAAGAAAGAAGCGCAACTGATCAGTCCAGCAGTTTACAAAGAAGGGACCACACGTGCTAACAAAAATGTTGAATGCTGGGCAAACTGGGCATGTGTTGATGTCGACGATTATGAAGGGGACATAGAAGATGTACTTAATCGGTTTTCAAATAATAACATTGTGGTTTACTCTACTGCTTCATCTACACCTGAAAAAATTAAATTCAGAATTGTCTTTGATCTCGATAGAGCAGTTGGAAAAGAAGAGATCAAAAAATTCTGGTTTGCTCTTAATAAATCCATTGGCGATCTTGGAGACGCACAGACAAAAGACAGTTCGCGAATGTATTACATCCCAGCGGATTACGTTGATGCTTTTAATTTTTTCTACACTAGGACTGGCGAACCAATTTCTGT
>Ga0208644_1001122_pt1 | contig 23025 bp, 44 predicted proteins | sample VirMetDEL_Nov_18_FD_184517 | JGI IMG/M metagenome (GOLD analysis project Ga0208644, IMG submission 184517) | Aqueous microbial communities from the Delaware River and Bay under freshwater to marine salinity gradient to study organic matter... | ecosystem: Environmental > Aquatic > Marine >...
CCAGGTGTGTCGCCTTCTAGGCTATGTGCCTAGCGCGCACAGGGACCTGGCCTCTATCAAAGATATTTTATCAGATCAATTTGCCAGCCGTTTCCTGCGTTCGTAGACAAAGGAGACGCCTGGGATAAGTTGAGAGGATAGAGGTGCCTCCCCTTCGTCTGCCACGAGTGCTTGGCGTACCCGTTCTTTATCGGGCAGATCTTCCTGTTTGACGTCAACGACGGTCTGATCTTTGATCCTTGTTACCGTGATGGTTTTACGCAGACCAAATTCAGTGCGCTCTTCTTCGCTCCAGTGCTCAAAGTTATCCACCAGCCGGGGCTTAACCTTCTTAATCGTTGCCTGGTACTTAACACCAGTTGGCGTACTATCAATCAGGTTCTGCTGATAAGCAAACTTAATAATGTTCGTAATCTTATCTTTGTTCTTCTTCCATGCATCAAGGTTTGTTTTGATTTCATCGAGCTCATTCTGCAGAGCATCGATGTAGGCATCACACTTCTTGATCATGCCGATAATGGCATCAAATTTGGATTCCTGCCTGGAGGCAAGATCCTTTAGGTGTGATTCAAGTTCACCACGTTCATCATCACTGACCCCTGGGAAGTCTTTAAGGAAGGTGATGTGCTGAATAGACTCTGCCAGTTGGATGTAGCTTTGGGAATCAGACATGGTTTGTGTGTGTGCAATTAGTTTTTGGAACGGCTGCTGTTCATGAGAGCAGCGACACTGTGCGAGAACTTAACGAGTTTGAAGGGTTCCTCCTGACTTAAAGCAGAAAAGAAGGTATCCCAGCATTCACCACTGGGGATACCTCCTTTGCCATAGACTGTTTTTTCTTTCCAGCCTTCAACTGGAAACCATTGGCCTTTGCTCTTTACTCCGTCATAAGTGATGCGGTAAAGAAGAGTACCGCGCCGATGATCGAAAGTGTAAACACAGAGCCGAGGATTGTATTCACCACTGTTATCTTTGGCGATGTAACGTAGAGCTTGGAGCTTGGTGTTAGCTTGAGACCACTTCAGATGCTTACAGGTGGGTTCAAAGCTACATGTGCTGTAGCGATTGAATTCCTCTTCCAGCTGCTGACGATGTTTGTTCAGTTGTTGCCAGGAACCACAGGTACAAACGTTTTGGTCTTCGCAGACGAAATAGAGCTTGCGTTCACCACGTTCGTCGACTGCGATTCTGTTTGGGATGCTGCTGTAATCAACAGCACCGACCGCAACACCTGGATGCCTTGATGGATTGGCTACCTGGCGCCAGATTTTATAGTCAAAGAATGAAGGCGTTCGTGTTCTATGTTCCCAGAAGTTGGCAATAACAGCTGAGCGATCGACCTCAACCTGTCCATCTGCAAGTAAGCAGCAGAGCTTATCGTCTTGGATTGAGATTGAGAGGATGTCTCTAGGTTCGAGATCGCCATGTTGTTCTGGGTTGCTCCTAGAGAGTGTGTTGACGATGCGTGTGCGGCTGTAGATCAGCTGCTGTGCATCTGTCAGTTGTGATGCAAGTGTCGCCATAGTGGTTGGTGGTGTGTGCGAGGCTTTTAGGGACATCCTCCAGGTCCATCAAACTGTTCTTTCAGTTGTCTGAAATAAACGCAAAGATTATCAGAAGAATCAAGAAGGCGAGAAAGAAGCCACTGCTGATAATCAAAGGAAGCAAAACTTGCCACCAAGCCCATGTAATGTAGCCTGTGAGTTTCAAGCCAATGAACAACAGCTGGAGCAAACCAATAAAGCTGATTCCACCTGATTCAGCTGAATAGGAAGAAGCCATTAGGTTCCTTGCCCGCGATATTTCTTTTGGCTACGGACTTTAAAGGAACCGCGTTTGCGGCGGCCGTGACCAATGGAGGTGCGCTTGGGTACGCCTTCCTTATGAGGTGAGCCGGTCAGAGACTTCTTGGCCATCTTAGTACAGGACGAAAAGGCAGTGCCAGTCTAGGTTTTTCTCTTGTGGAGTCAACTGCACTGAGCTTCTGCCTTGGCTGCTCTGCTGCCGTGGACTGGAAATGTGACGACAAAATTACGGTTTGCAAGGGAGCAAAGGGGTTTACCGTTTTTACCACCACAGGTTGCGCAGGTAATGGATGAACCCTCGATGGTTGCAGGGCACTGCTTGAACTGAACGTTTTTGTAACGGAAGGACCGTGGAGTGTCAGAGGGAACAACACAGACGACTGGGTAGCCACGCTTGGCGAATGCTGCTGCATCTGCCTTGGCTTCTGTCGAGAGGTTGACGGTAAAGCCGCGACGCAGTGCAGCCCTGACAGCCGCTAGGTTGGCCTGGTTCCGTTCATGGTGCGTGTAGGTCCAAGCCGTCAGATGCTTTGTGGCGTCTGCGAGCATGTTGAGGCGCACGCCGTCGATAAGATGCGGCTGTGTACCTGGCCACAGATCACCCGCTACGTTGTGACGGAACAGGGAACCGGCTGGTAGTTTGGCAACTTGATTGATGAAGTCAACGACCGGCTTGCCACGTGTACCTGCTGTTACTGCATCCCAGTGCATCCTGGTGTAGTAGCCAGCTTCTGCGTAACAACCATTTGCACCAGCGAGCGGACAACCTGGAGCACAGCTTGATCTTGATGTTGTGCTGACAGGGATTGGACCGGTTTTACCGTTGCCGGATTTGAGCGTGAGTGCAGAGTTCATTTTGTTTTTGTAATCGTGGACACACAAAAAAGCGATCAAACGGTTATACTTGACATTATGCTCTGGATTTATGTCCGAGTTTGAGCTTGTCGAAGTACCGTTCGATCCAAAAGATTTTGAAACGACATTAGAAGATGAGTTTCTAATTGCGAAACTCACCAAAGAAATTGAAGCAGTAACCGATATCGAGCAAATTAAGTTAGGTGCATTGAAGCTATTGCATCTTGCGGTCCTCCGCCAAGGTATGATCAGGGGTTTAGTTCGCAGGCTTGCGACCCTGGAATCAGAAGTAATTCGTTCTACACATCGAGACTGAGCTGTTCAGGTTTTTTACCACAGGCTTTACCTTCAATCTGCCATAGGATTTGCTTGTAGCTGCGGGTGTAAATCTTTCTACCTTTTGGCACAAGAATCATCTTGCCCTCTTTCTCAAAGATGAAGTGGTTGGTACCGTTTTTATACAGTTTCCAACCATACTTTTTGAGGTGCTTATGAATCTCAGATAGCTTGCTAGCCATACACAGAAAGCAAAAAGCCGGACCCGAAGGCCCGGCCGTAGTCTAATGACCTAGCGATCAGTCGAGGGTAATCTCACCAGTGTCTTCATCCCTGGCACCGAGCAGAACGCGGGAGCCTTTTGAGGATTCAACGGGGGGAAGGGTGAAGTCAAGACCAGGTTTGATGGCATGGTAGCCGATCTCCTTTTCGCATTGCTTAAAGAAGGAGGCTGCGTAAACCTCAGGCGGGCAGGTCTCCCAGACGCTTTCGATGAAATCGATGTCGGCATCTTCTTTAGGGAAGAAGTCCTCCACGTTTTCTGCGGTAGGCGTCACCCACTTTTCCGGGTAAGCAATCCAGGACTTGGCTTTGTCGCCACCGTAGAGCTGAGAGCCGAAGGTCGGAGTGAAGATTGCTGCAGCGGTCTGCTTGGGGTCAAAACCTGCAGCAGACTTGAGTGCCATACGATCTGCGAAGGCTGACTCCAGCTGCTCAATGAACGTGGAGTAGGCATCGCAGAAGAGATTGGATGCACCACCGTGGATCGAAAGAATCAGTGGCTTTTTGTGGACAGCCACGCCGTTTTCATCAACGAGGAAGATGAGGACAAGACGGCGACGCTTGTAGGGGCTTGGCTTACCAGGGTTGGCTGCCTCCCAATCGTCATACAGATAGGAATCCCTGGGATAGAGACCTTCGATGCCACCTTTGTCGGAGTTCTCGATGAAGGTTACATCTTTACGGAAACCGCAGTGAAGGACAACCATACGAGGCGTCTTGAAGAAGATACCTTCGTTCTTGTCGCCATTGTTGTAGGTGTGGACGTACTCTTCCGCCTTGGGGAACTGCTTGACGTTACCAGACCAACCGATACGAGCGAGAGCAGTGTCTTTAAGGAAGAGGCCACATTGCGTTTTGTCATTGAGAATCTGGGCATTAACCAGATCCCTCATCTCACCTTGATACTTTTCAGTGTTGAGATAGCGGTTCAGAACAGACATTTAAGTTCAGTAGAGGTCGTTTGTCCTTGGAACAGGAGTCGAACCTGAACAGCGGTTGGTTTAAAGCCACCACTGGAACCGTCCCAAGGATGAAAGGCTGAGGTGCTGCAACCCCAGCCGTGTCTCCCACACTTCCAAGCGTAGTCGAGCAGAACCCCTTCTTTTATCCCTTATTTATTAGTTTAACTTATAGGTCAGAAGGGAGGATCAACAGGCTCCTCGAAGGAACAGGGAGCAGTTGCCACAACGGTTTTGGCGCCTTCACCTTGCTGAATTGGAAGCACTGGAGCATGGACGGTTGCCTGCTGTAAACCCTCCTTAGGTTGGTTTTTACCGAACAGGGAGTATTGTGACGCCCGCACCCTGACTTGGTACGTTGCGCGATGGGAACCATCCTGAGCCTGCCACGTGTTGTAGCGGAGAGTTCCAGCAAGGGCCATCTGGCGACCGACGTACAGCAGGTTTGTCAGGCGCTTCGCATCATCACCCCAACTTTCGATGCGGAAGCCCATGCTGTCCTGCCAAGAGTGGTTGAGGATCATCTGGGATGGCGCTTTACACATCAGCGAGAAGCTAAACAATTCTTCAAGCTTCTGTTCTGCAATGTAACCAACACCACCTGCCAGGTTCACCTGGTTAATGGCTACTTCCTTCGGCACCACCTGGAGGGCTTGGTTTGGTACGACATACATTTTGTAGTCGTTACGATTCGGGTAGAGCCGACCGCTTACCAGAAGGTTGCACCCTGGCGCGAACGCGTCAAAGGTTTCACCAGCAGCTTTGTTCGGCACAATAAAAAGAGGTACAGCCGCATTCTTCCCGGTTGAGGGGATACTGAGCTGCATAAAGCGGAGGCCGTTGTCCGTGAAGACTTCTCCGGTGTAGGTCGCGGAGGCAAGAATGAGGTTCATTTGAGTTCAGGAAGCATCAATAATTTTGTAGTCAACGCCGGCTTCCGCCAGTAGCTTACTAGCAAGGATGAAATTCTCCAACCATCTGCTAGGGATTTCACTACCGCCTAATACATAGACGGCAGTAATACCAGCGTTAATAAGTACAGAAGCACAGCGAGAGCATGGAGAGAAAGTAAGGTAAGCAAAGCATCCTTCAGTGCTAACGCCATGAAGCGCAGCGGTTGTGACAGCATTGACTTCAGCATGAACAGTGATTTCGTACTTTTGTTCACGGTCCATCAGTCGATCAAAGCTATCGCTGATGTTCTTTGGGAAGCCATTGTATCCTGTTGATACAACTCTTTTGTTTTTTACCAGGACACAACCGACTTTTGTTGAAGGATCGATGCTCCAACTAGAAACTTCCTGTGCCAGACGCAAGAAGCGGATGTGCCACTTCTCTTCTTGAGGAGTCATTTCCTGAACACTGCCTCCAGGCGATCGAGGATCTCATCTTCAATGGCCACTTGTCGCGTAATCAAGACCGAGATGAGACTGCTGAGATCGTCGGACATCTCGTGAAGTTCCTCCATGGTCATGTCGTAGAGGGACTCTTTGATTTTTTTGATGCGCTGAGGTTCCATGACCTGGGGGTGAACGGGGCTAGTGTACTAGGTCGAAGTAGGATGGGAACAAGAAGATTGTGTTAAAGTGTCCAAACCTAAGAACAAAAAGAGCAAGGCCTCCGGAGCCAAGCAGAACGTAGGCAATGCTACAGCAAAGAAGGCCAAGAACGGAGGCAAGAAAAAGTGAATCACCGACCTGTAATTGTTTATACGATTACTTGTTTAGTTGGTATTCTTGCTGCAACAATTAAGCTAACGATGTTTTAAGCCATGCCAAATTTCTTATCAGCAGTTGGACAAGCTTTGCAACAAGGTACAGAAGCTATTCAACCAAAAGATGCTGGGACTTTCCTTAAAGCCTTCCTTGGTCGACAGATAAGGAAAGAGGATGAATCAGGTAGTTTTTCAATTGACCCGCGATCAGGTGCTGTAGATCTACGCAGCAACAAGGGTTGGGGAATTGGCTTCAATCCTTTAACCAAGACAGTGCAAGGTGACTTTAAGATTGGCGGAAACGATTCATCAGTTGGCAGAAGTCCGGAGCAGGCTTTAGACGAAGCGCTTGGCATACAAAGAGAAGTGCAAGAGAGTCCGATTAACGACTGGCAAGATCTTTGGGCACGCCGGAATCCTAATTACCAATAGGATTAAACATGTTGTTGACTGGATTGCAGTTATACCCATCAGGAGTCTTTGAGCATTGAATCATAGATTTGTTATCAGAAAATACTGCTGTGTCTTTAGATTTAAAAGCAGGGTACCATCCTCCTTTCAATAGCAGAGAACACGCAATAGAGATGCAAGATAATTCCACAATCAATGAGTCTCCATCCAGTTCTTACCTTCCCTTGCTTCACCAGTAAAGGGACAAAGCAACTGAAAGTATTCACCTGATTTCCTAAACGAATTAATAGCCAACTTTTTGTACAGTTCTGTGTATTTAGGACGTACAAGTGCCTGGATTTCATCGTGAACATGTGCCACGAAAGCATAATCTTCTCCCCATTTCAGCCCACTTTCATCTAGATCGTTGTAAAGAATAACAGTAGCTTTCTTCACTGACACAGCACCCGTCGACTGGAGCAGCTGGTTCAAGGCCGAATGCTTAGAACGAATCTGTAACCGTCTGCCGTCAATGCCGAGCAAGTAGCCGCGCTGGTCAATGCGCTCCTCGATCTTATCCTTAAGAGCTTTAATAGCAGGAAGATTTCTATAAAACGTTTCAATCGTTGCTTTGCCAATCTCATACTGTTTTGTCTCGGTTGAGTTAGGAGAAACAATTGATCCGGTTTTCTTCGAGCCGCCTCCGTATAAGATGCAATAAATTAAGCGCTTACTGAGATCTCTTGTCGCTTTACTTATATCTCCGTTGCCATCATAAATACCGAAAAGTTTAGCATTGTAGGTATGAATATCAAAACCTTCAGTGCTAACTAGCTTGGCATATTCACCACCATCGAAGTGTGCAAGCCAAGCACCAAGCGCTCTTAGTTCGAGTCCAGAAGCATCAGCACCAACCAGAGTCCAACCATCAGGAGCATAAAACAGAGCACGACACTCAGCTCCATAAGCGTGGCCAACACTGGGGACTTGGGCCATATTTGGAGAAACGTGACTGCATCTACCGCTGACACAAGCATTCGTCTTAACACCTCCATGTATTCTCCCATCGCCATACTTCTGACTGTGTTTTAACCATGCTTCCTTTCCTTCTGCGATCTGACCAAGACGTTTGTTATACATCTGATAGTCGGCCAAGATCTTAGCCTCTGGATATTTCTCACCTAAGATCTCAAGGACATCATCATCAACCTTTGGTGCACCTTTTTCTGTCGTACCAAAGATAATTTCTGGATATTTACTGCGGAGACGTGTTGAGATCTGGTGACGGGAAGCTGGATTAAAGACTTCCACATGATCTTTCAGGCGCTTACCGGTCTTACTGGACCACCGCTCAGTCCTGATTGGAGGGAAGACCTCCTGGAGCCGATCATTAATTTCATCACGCTTAACCTTTAGCTCATTGACCAGGGCAAAAGCTTTGCGTTCATCAAAGGGGAAACCAAATTCCTCTTGCATTGCCATGACTTTAGCAAATTCATGCTCTAGTTCTTGGCAACGCGGATCAAGATCCTGTGTTTGGAAATAGTTAAAGAGCTCCAGGCTAACGAGAGTATCTCCTTCGCAGTAGGTTTGCATGGATTCAGACCACACATCCCAGACGTTATCAACATCTGGATCTTTCTTACTGTTCTCTTGAAATTTAATTTTGGCAACACCTAGTCGCTCACCCCAGGCAGCCAGGGAGTGACGGCCGATGTACTTGGATGCGATGTGAGCAAACCGCTGGCGATCAACGGGTTCCAGCTCCGGCCAGAGGACGCGACTGACAACCAGGGTGTCATAGATGTCGCAGTCCGGACGTAACTGAAAGGATGGATAGATCTTGCTGATCGCTCTGCAATCGAAATTAAGCACGTTGTGGCCTGCCATCAGCGAGGCTTGCGAGAGCAGCTCCAGACCCCTGGTGATGGGGAGGTAACCGGGTTGATCAGCGCAGCTGTGGACCTCTCCGGTATCGATGTTACGGAGTACCATGCAGTGGAGCCTGTCCAGCTCATGGAGCAAGCCGTTTGTCTCCACATCTAGGACGAGGCGTAGGGGTTGCATCGCGGTTGGCGTCAGTAGAACTTCTTGTAGAGCTTGGCTACGTTAACGATTTCGAGGCCGTCGACGAAGCCTTTATCACGAAGTCTTTCGTAAACATTTTTTACTTCTGTGAGATCCGACAGGCAGATGGAGCGGTTGATGTCTTTTGTACTTTCGACTTCTACCATTTCCACGCCTCCACGATCCCTGGAGAGACAGAGAACTTTGAGCTGATCAGCAGAGCAGAGAACGTAACCAACTTGCATTGTTCAATTCCGCAAAGATTTAGCATCAGGAATTGCACGGAGCAGGAAGATATCCAGTGCGATGTGAATCAGAAGCGGCACCATGGCGTAGGCTTTCTCAGGCAGACCGCCAAACAGAGCAGACAGCTTGTCGCTGAGGTCGGTTCGGTGCATCTCTTCAAATTCAATAGAGAGCATCTGCGCTACGCTGATAAGGAAGTCAGCCAGGTCTTCATCCTGGTGCTTGAGCTGCTCGACGATGTCCCACAGCTCAGGGTCTGACTGGATTAGCCTGAGGAGTTCTTCCAAAATGAGTTACCGAGTTTGCCGCAAGTTTACAAGCTCTACATTCGAAGTGGAAGGGCAACTCTGTAAAGTATTTCTGGAACCTATGCATGAGTACCGACCAGGGTTTTATGCATGGAACGTTGGATTTGCTGTGGGCAAATCAACACGTCAACTAAATGATTGGTACTGGAGACGTAAGAACAGGCGTGTGCGTTCGTTGCGTCATCAGATGACTGGACGCAATGGAATCAAGGCGATTCGGCGTGGATTTGAGGAGGTGTTGCGTCTTCGCTGGTGCATTGAGCCTGGTGATGTGATGGTGATTGATTGCACATCAGGTGATCCTGATCGTCAGTTCAGGGCTTTCAGCCGTTGGTATCGTCATCATCCTGAATGGATCATCGATTACGAACGACGTGAATTTTACTGGCATAGACCGCCCTATGCGGACGATCCAGCCAGGAAGATGTTTGATATTCGCGGAATTATTCCGTCTGATCCTCTGGCGAACACTGCTGGGGAGAACTACTTTGCTGCGTTTCGGGTTGAGCGGCCAGCTGGCGATAACGCTCTATCCAATGAGCAAATAACTGACTTACTAAACCTGGTTCTAACCAGTGGGTAAGCATCCGGATACCGTCAGCTAGAAGTTTACGAGATTCTGCTGAATTTTGCTCCAGTTGATCGAGGAGTACGGCTTCAAGCCAGCGGTTTGGCTCGCGATCCGGATCAATGTTTTTCATTCCAATTCGATGATGATACGACGAAGTCTTCCTTTTGTATCACGTTGAGCGTAGACGGTGAACTCACCATCGCCGACTTCAGTGTCAAAGGAAGTATAAAGGTTCCACTTTGGAAGGCTAACTGAACCTGCCTCAGACACCTGGAGATGAGCAGGATCCAGCACAGAGAGGCTACCGGAATCACTAGATACACATCCTATTAATTTGGGTTTTGTGAGGAGAGCCACGGGACATTGACAATAGGCACATAGATACTATTATACCAAGGGGGCGGAGAAGAACCGTGTCAGCCCCATACTACGAGGGAGCGCAGGTTTTTACGGTTTCCCTGCGCTGGTAACTGACGGACTGTACCGGTGATCACGGTTCAGTCCCGCCCTCACATTAATGTGAACGTGACTTACTTTCTGAATTGAATCAGGAGTATAAAGCGTGTACGGTCACCGTAGTTCCAGGCTTCGCGTTCCGCTGTATCGTCAAAGACAAAAGCTTTACCAGGTTTCCATTCCAGGATATTTCCTTCGATGCTCATGCCACAAGCAGGGAGCATGTCCTGGGGCTGAATGCCATTACGCAACCAGTAGTTACCTGAGGTGTCCGCCTTTGGACTTGGCGGAACGATCAGTCCGAGGTCACAACGCCACATCTCTGTATTTTGCCCACCATGTGGCTTGATGAGCGTGTCCGGCGCGAGGGCAGAGAAACGTGCGTTGAACAGACCTGGCACGACTTTAAGTGTTTTTGTCGTATTAGGGCAGTATTTGCAGTTGCTTTTTAGGGGTTCACCTTCGACATACAGAGGATATGTATCAAGTGAACCCTCGTAGATGTCTGTGTCAGGCCAAGGAGTGAAGTAACTCTTGCCCAACTCAACTTCGTTGTAAAGAATATTATCAAGTTCCTCTTGGATCCCCTGCCAATTTTCTTCGAGGCGTGGCAGGAAGGGAAAGAGGTTAGCTTGAAGGTCCATTACAAAAGAGAGCGGGATTCCGAATGCACGGAGTTTAACAGGTAGGTAGGCCTACTGTCCCGCTAACTTTATGTTGGTTTTACCGTTGCTTCAACTCAACGGCGTCCCCTTCTGTGCAGTCATTGACGAGGATAACCGCACGTGCCAGTGGCCACTGGGCCTGATCAGGCGCTACCACTGTAGCACCAATTTTTGTTTGCTGGTTGATCTGTTTCAATTAACGTCCAAAGAAAAGCTCACTCAAGCCGAATTCCCCTCGCCCTGGATTAAATCTTGCTTGAGCCAAGCCGAGTCTATTTTGCAACTCTCTATATACTGGATTAACTGGCTGTGTTTTAGTAATTGTTGGCGTTGTGTAAGTACGTTGGTCTGTCGCAGGAGAAGCTTTACCAGTCCTGGGCACTGTACCTAAAAATTGCCTGACTTTAGGAACAATCCCTTCTCCTGTTTGTTGGCGAGAGACTTCATTTAATGCTTTTGCAGTAGCAATTCCTGTCATTCCTAGACCCACTCCCGAAGCCACTGGTGCTAAAACTGGCGCAGCAGTAACCAAACCGGTTGCCGCTGCAGATACAGGGATTCCACCAATGAATTGTGTCAACATTTCTTTGCCAGCTCCAAGCACATCTCCAGAATAAACGTCTTTAATGGCTGCAGGCGTAGGGATAAAATCAGCAGCGCCTACGCCTATTCCGCTTTTTAGTCCTTTCCTAAATTTATAAATAGGAGACTCAGTTGTAATTACTGGCTTTGTAAAGTCAACACGATTAGTTTTTTCAAATAAACCTAAAGGATTTTCACGAAGATTACTAACATCTGCATTCTCAGGTAGATTATATGTTGCACGAATCATTGGATCTTTTAAAGTTGCAGGATCAAAAACTTTCTCTTCTTTGTTAATGTTTTTCCATGTTGTAGGACCTAATCGTTCAGTAATGATTCGACCGCGATTTCTATTAATAGTAGCTAAATCACGTAATGAATAACCTCTGCCTTCATCGTATGCACGAAACTCTTCATCTGTTGGAAGCTGTTCTGGGTTAGGGGTTATTCCTTTAAACGTTGCAAGAGCATCATTTGTTAATGCTGAATAAATTCGAGCACGCGAACCTTTTTCTGCATCAATAGGAGCAGCTGTTACTGTTCCACCAACAGGGACGCTTTGTAAAGCTTCGCCTAAGGTATAACGCAATGCAGGAGAACGCAGTGGTTCATTCAACATCTCTTGTATATTAAGTGCACGATCACGCTCGCGTGCAGCTTGTTCGGTATCGCCTTGCGACTCTAACCAATCAGCGTGAGCTAAATTTTCTTTAATTTGTTTTTTGATACTGCCTGACCGCTGATAACCAAAAGGACCTTGAAAAGCTACATCATATGTAGAGCTTTCAGGTGAGTAGCCAACTTGCACTTTGGTACCAAATGGGGAAGCAAATGTTGCACCAAAAAGAGGATGTCTTTCAGGAGCAAATTCTTTTAGAAATTTAACGGCTTGAGGATTAACAAGAGATCCTTCTTGAATTGAACTATCAGCTGAAACAACCGGATTACGCAGAGCTAAAGGACCAGAAATAAAACCTGGTAATTTAATGTTCTCAAGGAAAGCATTAACAGATGAGCCAATGTTTTTTAATCCTGTATTTTCTAGTACTTTATTTGCGCCGTAAGTAAATGGTGTAATACGGTTTTTATTGAATTCATTTATTGCTTCTTGTTTAGAAGCCATTACATCTCTAGCATCTGCCAGAGATTGACCTGTTGTTGCTTCGCGCCAAGGACCTCGCGGATTTAAACCTTGTGACTTTGCTTCGCTTAATACTTGACTGGCAACAATTGGTGCCTGCTGTCTGCGTAACTCCTCATCAAAAGCAAAGTTTGGGATCTCATCAAAACGTCCTAGTGTTTCAGCAATAAGCTCTTGTTTAACACGCCGAGGATTTTCAAAAACACGGGAATATGTTTCTCTGATAGCCCGAGGATCAAAAATAGAACGCTGAGGTGTACTCATGTCCCTGACGTTTTCAGGCGGAACACCGTAGCGTTCTCCTGCACGTTGCACAACTTCAAAAGGAACTGTTCGCTGTGAAACAGTTCTCATTCCTGAAGGGATGCCCCTTCTTGGTGACGGTGCATCTGATAAAGGACTACCTTGACGGGTGTAGTTAGTTCCGAAATCATCAAACACATCTCCAGCTTCTGCTACCGGTTCAGGAAACAGGTTGCTTTCATCATCAAAGAAGTAGCCAGAGGGAGGACTATTTCTTTGCCCCTGAGAAAATGAACGAAGAAAGTCTTCAGGCCCTGGCATTTAAATCAAAAAATTCCTGTTTTCATTTTAGCTGGCTTATTCTTCTGTGATATATACGTATAGTTGAGCAGGAGGTTCCTTAAAGAAATAAGTAAGCACAGGGCAAAGCCAAACTTCTTTCTCATGGCCTTCAGACCAATCTAAAACCTGAGATGACTTGTAGATCGATCCGCCGTAATCTGGGCGGAAATATTGTAGTACAACGTCTGCACCAGGAAGTTCCAGCCAATCAAATGTAATTGAAATTTTTTGATGGACAACTCCATCCCTACTGGCAAGGACGTCGTCAATCAAAGCACTGGCCTGATGCATTAAGGGTTCGCTTTTTACCTCCAGTTCTTCATTAAAAACGTAATCAAAACACCACAAACCGTTGTGTTGGTTTTTTTGGCACTCAATCGTAAACATTTTAGTGTGTGCAGATACAACAAAGCCTGGGACTTACTCCAAAGGATGCCCAGGTAATTCAATCAATTGTTATTGGCCTGAATCTTATGTTTTCTGGTACATGATCAAGTGCCTTACGGATGATCCGCATTGACTCACAGTATTCACGGCCATCGAGTCCACCGTAGACCAGGGCTAACCAGTGCTCTATGGCGATGTTCTTTAAGCTGTCGTCGTCCATGGCGCCAGGCAGGTGTGTGGCTTGATCATGCTAGATCTCCCAGGGGTCCTCACCTCCCATAGCCTCAGCGATGGTTGGGAACTGACCACAGAAGATTGTTTTAATGTCTTTTGCGATGGCCATATGTTCCATCTGTGTTCCATGCTTTTCGCGCAAAGCGATGTAAGTCAACCACGACCTGATCGTGCCATTCATATAAAGACGCGTTGGTGTTGCCAAAGGAAGGATCGACCTGGCGCATTCTTTAGCGACACCATCGCTAGTCATTTCCCTGTAGAGGTGCTCAGCGTCCTCAAAGAGCTGACTGATGCGTCGGTAGTATCCACCGATAGTTTCAGCATCAAGGTCATCAATTGAGTTTTGACGGTTCTTTGTATCTTGTCTACGCAAATGTGGCATTACGCACGACCCAAGCTCCGCAACATCCGCATACCTTGTACTGAACTCTTGAAAACTAAAAGAACGATGACGCAGAATCTGAGCCGAGATTGCGCGAGTTGTATTAATTTCTACACACATATTAGCCATCTCAAAAGGCGAGAGATGTTTGTGGTTAATTAAGTAACGCAGCAACCTTGGCGCCGTATCCATATTGCCTTGATTTTTAGGAGCCGATACACGCGCCATGTGTGTAATCATTTCCTCTGCATCTGGGGTCACCCAGATCAGTTTGACGCTGGTCATCTGTTCGTTTGGATTAATCATCAGCAAGAATACAGGAAAGACACGAGATCAGGTGTTCGATGTCACCTTTCTTTAGGAAATCAAATGTGACGACCAGGGATCCACTGGCTAGGGTCAGTGCATATTCCTCAGTCAGCACATCAAAATAACCCGAGGCTTGAATTACGTCAGATGCGTCCATGCTTTTCTTCTTGCAATCCTGGAGACGTACGGGATACAGATACCATACTTGTCTGCTATTACTTTATACGTAAAACCCGCCTCATGTAGTTTACGGATGTTAATAACATCTTTTTCGGTAAGAACAGAAGCGCCATTAGCTGAACCTCTGGCAGCGTTACCGGGACGGGGTACCCCTTTTGCTGGGCCTGGCTTTGGATTTGCATAGTGTTCAAGGGTTGTGTACTTGGTTCCGCAATCGAGGCAACGGCACCAGCGTTTGGTTTCTTTGATTCCCACCTCTGTACACGTAACCCTTGTATTTGAACTCAAACATTCAATGCATTTCATTTGGAATTTCGTTGAGCATGGCGTGTTCACCGATGACTGCTTTAGCAGCTTTGTTGTAAGCACGTGCTGCTTCTAGCTCATCAACATAGGCACCAATATAATAATTAACACCTTTATATTTAAAGCAAACCCGATAAGGCTTATCGGGATTGCTGTTTTTATTTACGCCCCTGTACTTGCTAAATTTATTTTTTGGCAGCGGTCTATTTGCCATTGACAAATAGTATTCTTCATCCTTCATCTTCCTCCTGAAATAACTTGGCATGGTCGTAAGTACCTGCGAGATGGTGATAAAGAAGGCGCGCAAAGATGCTCCAGGTCTCCCCTTGATCCTCAAGGGCGGATGTGACGGCAACTCTCCACATAATATTTAACCGCTCTTCATCAGGAAGAGGAGGAAAGCTACCTGGAGTGGTCATCATTTGTTGCAGTGTAAAAAGTAATCATAGGTTGCTCTTTTGGGGTTTGCATAGCGAACGACGTTGCAGCCCGCATATTGATCAACCACTTTAAATTTTTCAGTTGTCTGCTCTTCCCCTGGGAAGAAGACCATAATGATGAGAGCTGATAGTGCGCCTACCCCTAGAGCAAAGAGCGCACCTTCGCGCAACCCTCTGAGTTGTGCATCAGTCATGGCGTGTCGTGCCTGTGTTGTTTGATGGATTGAGAACGTACCTGGCACGCTTCATGGCAGCGTTCCATTCTTGGTGGTGACAAGCCCAAGCGGTTGCGTACTTCGTTGCGGAGTCGACGAGCATCTGCAATTCATATTTGTAATCAGTCGAAGTCGAACCACTCATAGAAACTGGACATAACGCACTCCGTAATCCTATCAATCATTGCTTCTTCCGTTGGAGTGTCGACATGTTTGTAGGCGCGGTAATACCCTCGCCTTACTCCGTCTTCGACGCACTGCTCAATCAGTTCCTTGATTTTAGGTTTCATTGTTTCCTTTAATAAAGGTCGAGCCAAGAAGGAAATGCCTAAGTGTTCTGATCTTTTCCACTTCTTGCATCCATGTCGCTTCCTCTTCATCGAGGATAGCTTTAAGGTCTGCAAGCAGCTCAAAGATACCACCACCTGGCTCTTCGTTTTCCAGGTAGTGAAAGATTGCGTTAGCCAGGTTCAGCTTTTTGGTACTTTGTAGATCAGACATTGATACCATCACCGATTGCTGCGCAGTAACCATCCATCACCTGGGGCAGATCTGCTTCAAGGCATAAGCGCATCTGCGCGTGTTCAGAAGGAGTCTGCGCGCCATCCCAGAGGACACGGACAACAGTGGATCGGGTGATCTTGTTGTTGCGTGCCTTGGTTTCTTTGACGTAAGAGTCAACGACGACGCCGTAACGTTGAGAGCGATATTTTGCGATCGCTTTCAGTGATTCAGGTCTGAGGTTTGGAATCATGGATGCCTTTGGACGTTCAGCAACCCTGTCACCTGTCTTAAAGACTTGCTTCAGTGCTTTCTTTTTGGGCATTTTCAGTCAGTTCAAGGTAATCAGTGATCATCTTGATCAACTCATTGGAGGTCATGTTCTCCAAGAAGTTATATTCAGGATGGGTTTCGGGATTCCAATCGAAGGTAAAGGTGAGGGACTCGTCATCATAGGTGACTGTGAGACCCTCACCGGTTCTGGTGTCAGACAATGTTAGGAAGCAGCTGCACCTGATTTTAGGCGCTCCTCCTGGGCTTGCAAGGCAAGGCTGAAGGCCCTGGTGTAGGCAGCGGACTGATCGGCCGAGAGTCGCTGGTTTGAGACGGCAACGATCTGATCGACGCTCATGAGACCCATCCGTACGGTGAGCTGCACCGTGAAGGTTGGTACACCATCGATCATGCAGAGGACGATGAAGTGCTGTCGTTTCTTAACGCCCTCAGCGTAGTTACTGGCGTTACCGACGCAGTTGCGCACGGCGCGGCCCCACTGTGACAGCTGGTGCGTATCGATGGGCTGGAAGAAAGACCATGCCTTGTCCTCCAGCTGTACTTTGACTGGAGCAGGGAATAAATCCTGGGGCAGAGCCTGATTTGGGTTAGTAATTTTCCATGCTTCTGCCTGAACATGGTCGTGGAACTCTGTCAGCCTCCAGCGCTTGGGAGCCTCGATGGGTTTACCTGCGTTCAAGATTCTATTCATCATGCTGATGGTATCTTCCCATTCCGTGAAGCGGAATTTAGAACGCTGGAGGTTTGAGTCGTAATTATATTTATGACCACGTTCTTTTTCTTGAGATTTAGCTTCGAGATAGAACTTTGTCAGCACATGGAAATAGGACGTTACAGGCATGTTGTCACGCAGCCATAGCTTTGACTCTGCAGATGGACCGCTATTGTTTGCTGTACCGATCAAGACGTCAAGGTTGGATTGAATGTAATCAATAGGACAATCTGGCCAGATCTCTGTGATCTGCTGAATTGCTTTTGCTAGTGCAGTGAGTTGCAGATACGGCGCACGTACAGCTTTGCGTGATTGATTAGCAGGATCACTGAAGACACGAGCGATCTCCTCGCACTGGCCTTGAATCCATTTACGGAAGAAAGGTTTATCGAGGATGTGACGAACACGCCGTATGGAATGGAGATCTTCATGGCGATAACCTGCAGATGTTGCCGTCAGGTGATCGACCAGAGTAAACAATGTATCGACCGTGGGGACCCAATCCTCCGGTTCCATCCGATAGCGTGCCCTGCACTTATCGAAGTACTCATCGTAAACATTGCTTATGTAGTCAGGAAACAGGATACGGAATGGCGTTGAACCATCACGCAATCGATCAAAGATTCCTCCACCATCGCTCCAATGGGGCAATGATTCAGATAGTGCTTTCTCGAATGCTCGAACGATTTCTCCCATGTGCCGACCCTTTTGGCCGTAAGCATTACAGCGGAACCAGTAGCGTGCGGTTTCACCGTTGACGATGTCCTGCTTTGTAACGAATTTGGTTTTGATCATGTAAGAACTGCGACCAACATCCTCGCGCAGGAAAGAGAAGTCAGTTGCAATGTCATAGGACAAACTCTTCTTGGTTGATGCCGTATCTTTATAGCAGTGAGTGTAGCCATAAACATATTCGTTTTCTTTTCCTTTTGGTGGCAACCACGCTGCTACCCAGAGGCCTTCCCAGTGGTAAACAACTGCGTGAGTTTTGTAGTTTTGGTTAGGAAACTCACCTGTAGCCCTGCGGAACGAGGAGTAACGATGCGGCGCCGCACTCTCGTTGATATGTACGATCGCTTCCTCTAGGTCAGCAGACTTAACAACGTCAGACGGGATTAGAACAGGAGGTTTGCCGATTGGAAACTTAGGTTTCTTGGTAGGTGATGCATTGTCCAGTTGATTCTTGCTTTGCTCCAGCTTCTTGAGGACAGGATCATAAGCAATCAGTTCATTCTGGAGAGTAGAAGGTAATTGAAACTGCATTGGTTTGGTAGTGAGTGTGCAAGAAAAAGCCCCTTATTCAGGGGCCGTATTGCTTGAGCCAGGTACCGACTGTTGTTTTGCCGATACCGAGCTCTTTAGCAATCTTTTGGTGGGACAAGCCTTGCGAACGCATCTTTAATGCTTTCTCAACTTGTCTGTGCTTATGAAGCTCAGCCTGCGCCATGAGGCGTTTAACTTGACCCACTGTTGTATCCGTGAAAAGAGGATGAGTTTTCTCCTCTTTCTGCTTAACGACCAGATCTGGCCGCTGGATTGGAATAGGCGGCGGTGGTTCCTCCTTAACCGAGTCAACACCAAGAACATAAACAGACCTGGCGCCAGGATTCTGCTTTAATGCAACGTCCTGTGCTTGTTGTCCATTCTTTGCTTCGACGGTTGACTCGGTAGGTGCGCCGTTACCGAATGAGATCCGAACCTTGTAGACCTTAATCATCAGGCTGCGACGTGTTTCCAGCTTTTGTTGATGAGGATGTTACGAACCGTGGTCCAGTGAATTTTATAGACCTTGGCGAGGTCATAAAGCATCTGCTGCTTGTTCTCGAAGGTTTGTGTGTAGGACGGATCATTAGAGAGTGCACGCATCTCACGAACCTCAACCTCCGTGAGTTTAGCGTTTGAGCTGTTCTCTCCAACTGCACCGTGATCAGCAGGAAGGAGTGTACCAGGCTTGATGGCCGGCTGGCGGCGGTACGTTCTGCTGTGCTCTCGGTTGTTCGAGGACGCTCGAACGGTTGTTTGCACTGGAGATGGCAGGACGCTTTGGAGTGGAGCGGTGATGACGATACGATCACTGCCTCGACTGGCCTTGATCAGGATCAGGCCGTCTTTGACATCGATCTGCGGATTGTCCTCCGGTTTGATGTCGAGGATCTGAATGGGCTCGAAATTGAAAGGACTCATGGGTTAGACGTGGTGTGCGGATGACCCGATGCTTGACCAGGATAGCGGTTTTTCGCTAGATTGCAAGAGTGCCTGGTCGGAAGCCAAGCATGTGTGTGTGTGTGCAAAAAACCAGGGCTAGGGGGTGGTTCCTCTAGCCCTTTTTGCGCTGCGCTCTTTTCTATTTAGTTTGTAGGTTAGTAGGTAAGTATTTATTTGGTTCTATCTATACAGTTATTGATATCTATATCGTATATATAAACCCCTGGCGGCGGACATCACTTGGTTGTGTTTTTTCCTGTGATTTTATTTGCAGGAATGATGAGTTGTCCACCCTAGGAACGAATGAAATTAAAGATTAATTGTATTCTTTTGATTGTCTTAATGATTCGTTTTGTTTATAGGATTTTGATCGATTTGTGAGGTGAATCAATCATCACGCACGAGTTCTTTTCTGTATTCGTTCAACCCTCTGAAGTAGCATGCAGTGATAAATTTTCCTAGATTGATGTTTTCTGGGACGATGCCAGCATCTCTCAGTTGATCCATCATTGACGCAGCTTCGAGGCGTTGATTGTTATCCAACTCAATTGGGTGATAGTGCCGCACAGGTTTGTGCTGATTGTCCATGTTGTTACAGATGGATTTCCATATTCTATTCCCGATAGTTGTTGACGTTTTCTTCAATGTGATCATTGATACGTTGTCTTAATTGTTTATCTTCTTTTCGTAACATTGAGCTGAGGTCAGCGTTCACTTTCAAACAGAAGGAAGCGCTTAACTTCTTTATCATCTGCTGCGATAAGATTTGCAATCATCTTAAGTTTCTTTTCTGCATTGAGAGCCCTGGAGCTCCAGTAGACGAGGTGTCGATTCGTTTTGTCGAGTTCAGTTTCAAGTGCTGTTTGGAATAGGGAGGATGGACTGATGGCAAGATCAGAATCTTTCCAACGTTGATAAAGAGACTCGGGGACGCTTACGCTCAATACTTGTGCCATCAAAAAGACCGTGCTATCAACTAAAGATAACACGGTCTACTTTGGATTGCCTGCTGGCGCTAAGCGGATGATGCGCTCTATGTTTAAGCGGCTTCTTTGGCGTAATTTAGTGACTGTGTTGCGATGAGCGGAACAGGCTCACTGACGGCTGCGTTGTCCATGAGGATTCTCATTGCGTTGGAGAATTCTTCAGCTGAGTCAAGGTCTGGAAAGGCGGGAGAGAACGTACCCACATCCTGGTGATGCAGAAAGACAATCCAGGATGTGATTGGGAACTTCATTTGGGGTTTGAAATTGAAGCGATTGTTACGGTGTAAGCGCTTCACGCATATTGTACGTCCTGGTCGTCAGCTGAGCCAGATGGGACCAGCTTTGTAGTAGAGGGTTGGGTTGTCCTGGATTGTGCGGTCAGCGTCTTCATGGTCTGTGACTTTGATGATTTCACTGCGACCGGTCGGTGTCTGAGCTAAGACCGCCCAAGCCAGTTTGCCACTGGCGCTTGCTTTAGATTCCATCGTTTCCATCTCTTGTCCGGATTTAATTATGCGAGATATAAATCTGTACTGGACAAGAGAGTGAAATGATGAGAACCATTGCGGTGACTGGGCTTTGGCAACCCAAGCTAGCAATGGTTCCCATCAGATGTCCTAAAGATATTGTTAAGTCTTACTTATATTTATATGGAGAGGATATTAGGAGATTGTTAAATTCCATAGGTCATTTTGTGACGTAGACTGCGGAACAGTTTAGGAACTTTTTCAACGAGATTTGCAATTTGCCATGGTTTAATGACGCGCCAACTTTTGAATTTGTAAACCTTGTCAAAGCTCATTAGGATGAGGATAACGGAACATGAGTCATAGATGATACCGATGACCCATTTGATTCCTCTGTAAATTTGCCAGAATTTACGCGTCCTTTCGAACTTTGCGTTTGGTTTGTAGTAGTGCTGAGCTTTACTTCTGTATGCCATGACACCAATCAGATCCGAGTGGACGGAGGAGTCATCAGCTCATTGATGGCATAGAAGACGATGGGTTGTAGGACAGCACTGAAGGTACTGGTTTGGTTGCACTGATGCGGAGCTGGAACCCTGGGGCAAGCCGATGGTTGGTTGATGCTGTTGAGCAATTGGTTTGCTACAAGCAGACGCAACTGTTCGGTTGCCAGGTAAGGCGTGTACATGGTGCAGTGTTGTGCGTTTTGACGTTAGTCGTGGACTTACGCAACCGGTTGGCTTCGCGGTTACTGCCACGACGATCAGGTATTGTCGAAGCTGTCGTCTGCTACGCGTGGACGGAACATATCATCTTCTTGCACTGGCTCGAATTGTGATTTGATGGTGTCCATGAGTTCGAGTACGAGGTCAAGACCCATCTCTTGTTCGCCGTGGATGCTATCAATAAAGATGGGATCCTCGACCAGTTCTTCAAGATAGTTAATGATGACGTCGACTTTGTGAATGATCTCTTGGTATCGAGAATCGATGGAGTCGGTTCGTGCCAAGGTTTGGATGCTCCAGGTGTACAGGTTCACAGCAGTGTACAGCAGATCAGTTTTGTTTGCTGTCGTCGTACCATGGCGCTTTGATTTGCAGGGTGCCTCCTAATAGCTCTTGTGCGTTGGAACCATCACTAGGATGTTCAATGATGATCGGTGTGACGTACTTGATGTCGTCTTCTGCTTTTGCCTGGAGCTGGAGATCATTGATCTGTTGATCAACATTCTTCATGGTTTGTTCAGTTTTCCATGCGGTCCAGTCAGGAAAGCAGTAAGACCTGATTGATCTGATGAGCGGGTTTTGCTCCCAACGCATGTCAAGATCGATCAGGAAGTTCGTTATTTCATAGGCGATGGCATTCCAGAAGTTGTACGTCATGGTCAGTGTTGATGGAGATGTTCTTATTCTGCATCAGGTTCAATCCTGATTTCAATTCCATCGGGGCCTTCGATGACTTTGACGTTGTTTTGGAACGTATCGAAGAAGCTTTGAGCGCTTGCCGCTGCCTGTTCCTGCAGGGCATCGAGCTGATTTGTGATTTCTTGGTGCTGAACGTCATCTGCATCGACGTTGGACATCATGAAGCGTTGTCCAGATGGGGTGATGAAGCCACCAACGAAGCCAGCACCGACTTTATCTGCAGCTTCTTTCATCTTCGCGACAAGTTGCATGGCTTTAAGTTGTTCCATGCTGTACTTGCTTTGGTTTGCAAGATCAGACTGATCGTTGTTTGCTTCCCAGTCGAGATTGTTCATTGTTTTACGGATGAGTTCTTTGTTGCGGTTACGGTGAATGAAAAGGCGTTGCTGGTGCATGACTCCAGTCGTCATCATCGAAAGTGTGATCGATGCAGAAGATGGTTCTCAATAACCACTGATGAAGTTGAGAAGTTCTCCTGTAGTGGTTTTGGTGTTGGTGATGCGGTGTTGCCTCCAGAGGACAACAGTTTTGAATTCACCCAGGAAGCGTTCTTCGTTTCCGCAGTGTTCCCTGGAGCGACGCGCTGCACATTCAGCGAGATGGATCTTGTCGTAGAGGGTAAGTTCTTCCATGGTTCAGGTACAGTTGGTAGTGATTGTGATTCTTATCAGGATTTAAGTCATTGACTGCCCTCCAGCTCGGCGGCGATGGCGAGGAGGTCAGCGCGCACATCGTGCTTTGTTTCAGCATAAATGTCGCCTTCTTCGTGCCAGAACTCCGGCACCACCTGATCCGCAGCAGCACGCAGGGCGGCGGCAAGGCCAAGACGAGGTGGCCCGTGTTCTTCAACGACTTCGCAAAACCTGCACCAAACACTGAGCGCGGCGGGGCTCAACACCTCAACGCCAGACACATCAGCGCTGGCTTGGCGCAGGTCATCCATGGGGCTGCTGGGCTGCCACGGTGTCCCGCTCTGCGGTGGCGTGATAGAACGCCAGGGGCCGTTAGGGCCATCGGCGCCCTGCCAACCAAAGGCGTCGGTGTTGCGGATGTAGCGGGGCATGTTGCGCAGGGTGTC
>Ga0208644_1001124_pt1 | contig 23015 bp, 34 predicted proteins | sample VirMetDEL_Nov_18_FD_184517 | JGI IMG/M metagenome (GOLD analysis project Ga0208644, IMG submission 184517) | Aqueous microbial communities from the Delaware River and Bay under freshwater to marine salinity gradient to study organic matter... | ecosystem: Environmental > Aquatic > Marine >...
GACGATTCGGTACGGGACGTTTAGTTTTTCCAGTGTTTTCGATGTCAACCTGCTTTCCCAACGTCCCTTGGAAACAATGTAAATCGGGTACTTAGGATTCATCAACGTACACTTTGTCGGCTATCGTTCTATTTTCAGCTTTCGGATGCCAAAGTGATTTTTGTTTTAAACTGATTGGTTGATCTATAAGTTTTGAGAAGCTGAGAACGTCCTCCTCGCATCGAAAGTGAATTATCAGGCTTCTTTGCGGAGAATGATCCTCCATCACAAACTCAGGCATTCCAACCCAGTGCTGTTTCCAAAGCGGACTGTCATCAAACAGTGATTGGCTCTTAGCTTCATCTTTCATATGCAATTTGATGGAATGTTGTGGTTGGACGATGGAAGCTCATGGTGAGGGTAGCCACACCATCTGAACGCCCCTTGGCCTGACAGATGTTCACTTCGATGCGCGACAGGCTCTGATCATTCAGGTCCTGCGTTGAGCCATCCAGCTTCTCGTCTGGGGCGTGGATGAATATAACGCGATCCGCATCCTGCTCAATGTTGCCCGATTCACGAAGGTCAGACAGGCGTGGCTGTCGGTTCTCCTTCTCAACCTCACGGCCCAACTGGGCAAGGAGGATGACGGGAATCTTCAGGCTCACGGCGAGGTCCTTTAGGGCCATAGTCATTCGCCCAATGGCTATGTCCCGCGTCTCTCCCCGTTCCTGCTGAGGGTCATACCGCTGGAGATAATCCACGATGATGGCCTTCACAGGCATGAACGTCTTACAGGCTTCCACGCGGGCCGTGATCTGACTCAGGGTCCTATCCTGATCGAAGACGCTCAGAGTCTTTAGTTCCGAGACCTCCTTGAGCCCTTGCGTGAACTTCTTGGCATCCGCATCCAACACCTGATTGCGCCTTACATTCCTCCAACTGACGCCAGAACGAATCTGGGCGAACAGAGGAGCCAGTTGCTCAATTGGCATCTCTCGGCTGAAGAGAAGGACATTGCCGTACTTCTGCGCCCAGTGCCAAGCGACTTGCCGAGCGCATGAGCTTTTGCCACGTCCGGGCCGTGCCGCAACGATGATTAGTTCTCCAGCCGTAGCCTGACCCATCTCCTTGTTCCAATCAGCCCAAGGCCATTCCAGCCCTGAGTTTTCCTCAGTCTGTCTGCCAGCTAGGATGTCGGCCACCTTCCCAATGCAGTCGTTAGCTGCTTGACTCAAGCTCTTGCAGACATTCGTGGCATTCTTCAGGGCAAGAACTCGTCCAATCTTGGCTACGAAGTCGTCAAGGCTAGCCTTCTTCACAAGGGCCGCTTCCCGCGTTTCCTCGCTGATTAAGGCGATTTGACGTAGCTGGTAGAGCTCCCGTAGCTGGTCGAGGCTGTAGCTGAACGCAACGCCCGTAGCTACATAGGCTGTAGCCTCCGAATAGCCAGAGACCCCTCCGACGCTATCCAGCTTAGGATCGGCCTTCTTCAGTTCTTCAAGGACGATGTGAGCATCCAAAGGCTTGCCGTGAGCATGGCAACCCATCAGGGTTTTCCAGATAGCTTGATGAGGGCGGTGATAGAACCAGCTTTCGGTGATCCGGTAGTCTAGAGCCTTGCTTAGGTAGGCTGCGCCATCTAGGACGATGCACGATAGCACTGTCCGCTCTGCTTCTATGCTGTGAGGTAGATTCATGCTTTTTTTCTCCTTTGTTTGAACCATGCACGGATTTCTTGCTCCGTTGATGGCATGGTGCGGTATGCGTTCTTTTTGTTTATGATGTTGCTGATCGTTGTAGGGCTGGTTCCGAAGTGACGGGCAATATCCTTAGTCATCCTTCCTTCCGCCGTCATCTTCATAGCCTCAACCACAAGGTCCACTGTGACCTTAGTGGTTTCAGCCCGCTCCTTGCGTTCCTCCACTATTGCTGGTGCAATGGGGAGGAAGTCATCCTTGCAATGCTTGTCAAACAGCCAGCGGATGCTGGCCATTGTTTCGCTGATATTCATGTAGTTTCCTTTCTAGTTGTCTTGCGAACTCGGCCTTTACCTTTTGATGCTGACCTGTCTGAAGTACTTGCTTGACCTCGGAATCCGTCCACGGCGTAGCTTGCGTATCGTTGGTCAAGCCACATGGGACCACACTCGGTTTGGATAAAGACTTCTGCGCACCCGACGCACCAGTCTGTTTTCGTACCGTAAACTCTAACGTATAGGTTAAGAAATTCACCTTCATGTGTAGTAGTTGATCCGTCTAACCAGTTGATTCTGATTAGGCGGGGCGCGGAAGACGTTCTACTTTTCATTTCGTATCAAGCCTTTTCGTTTTCTTTCTGCCAAGAGGATGGACTTCTCCTCGTCCGTGATCCATGCCTTCCGTAGTCCAAGGCGTGCCAGTTGATTATGAACCTTATCCTTGTGAACTCCTAACCCAAGCGTAATTTCCTTAACCGTTTTGAATGTCCAGCACATCTGATGAATGGCCGGTGTTTCCTTGTTCTCAGGATAGCTCATTCTAGTTTGTCTTTGATGTCTGATAGGTAGTCGTTCCTGATTTCATTTGCGAATCTCTTAATCGCCTCTCCTTGATCGCCATGCTTGATGACGTTGCGAAGATGGTTGTCTAAGTCGCAAATCACTGAGTACATGGTGGCCGCGTTGATTGCTAGCTCATGCTCATGTGTTTCCTCAGGCAGATTAAATTCAAGTGTAGCTTTCATAGGTTCTATTTCACGAATAGCTTTCGTAAGCTCTAATGGCTCTGGTCTTTATTTGTTCTAGGTTGTTTGAGTTGGCTATCTCCAAGAGTACTGACAGCAAATAGTCTCTGTCGTTTTTGATCTCATAGCACTTCTGATCCGACTTATCTAGCTCAGACCGAAGATTGTCCATGTCATCCCTAAGCCGAAGATAGGCGTCAATTTCCACGTTTATGTTTTTCATCATGAGGTAGGTAGCAGTCAAGTCCGCGAGGATCAGAGAACTGAGAGATTGGAAGACCTATCCTCTTGGCGTCTTCCTCGACCTTGGGAGTTAATGCTCTGAAGCATTTAGAGAACTGCTGGCATTCAGATGCGCGGCAGAATGTCATGTCTCGGTAAGTCATCGTTTGCTCAATGCCTCGGCGACCACAGGGAATGTAGAGTTGAAGATGGTTTTTATTTGATTGGCCAACAGGCGGTGTTCTTTCTGGGTATGCTCCGCGCATCGTTGATCGAAGTAGTGAATCCAACTGCGGACATTGCCTGTCATGTACAGCATGGTCTGCGTAGTTAGAGGAAGCACCATGCGGGCTGTCTCCTTACTGACACCCTTAGCTAGTAAGACGCTGTAAACATCAAATGCGTGGTTGATTACTTCAGAAACTTCGGTATACAAACCCAAGTCGTTGCATAGACCACCTGACGCTTGGCGATTCTTCATATCCTGTAAGCGCAACTCCACGGGTTCATAGCCAATGCTAGCTGCATAGCGTTGGCTGAACTCTTGAAACGTGAAGCTTCTGTGCCTGAGTAGCTGCGCGGCAATGGCCCTGCTGGTCTGAAGCTCAACTGTCATGGATGCCGTCTCAAACACAGACCAATGTCCATGCTTGATGCAATAGGCAAGAAGCCGAGGTGCTGTCTCCGTGTTTAGTTGATTGCTGGGATTACTTACCCGCGCAGCATAGGCAATGAGTTGGTCGCCTGTTTCAATGCCTTGTGCTACCAAATCGGAGCACGGCTGGGTAGTTGCGATAAGCTTAGCGTTCATGGCTGCGCCTCCTTTAATTCTTTTAAAATTTGCCTCACAAATGATCTTTTAATGCCCAATGCTTCAGATATTTTCTTCTCTCTCAAGCCGTGACATTCCTTGAGATGAAAAATCATAGTGCGAAACAAAAGATTGTTTGCGTTTCGACTAGCTTCGTAAATTGCTCTATCAGCGTACTCGTTTGCTTTTTCTCTGGCTTGGTAAGCGGCTCTACCGGCATACTCATACGCTTGAATTGCAATCATGCCCTGTTCAGAAATGCTCATGGTTGCGCCTCCTTTCGTGCGGCGTCTATTGCGGCGCGGGTTGCCGGAACTCCACGATAAAGCCGTTTTGCGGCCCAGTAGTGGCCCTCTTGTCCTTCTAGCCAATCCATCCGTTCCTTGTCGGCCCGCAGCGCGGCGTTCTCGCGCTCCAGTTCCGCCGCCCGAGCCATCAACCTAGCCTCACGCTCGGAGCCCATGCCGTTCAGGCGGGCTTGTTCTTCTACTTCACGTTCAAGCTCAACTATCTTGTGATATGGTGATAGTTCTCGGTCTTTCACGAAAGCTTCCTCCAAGTTGAACCGAATACAATTCTAGTTGTCATCCTGCGCCACCATGAAACATCGTGACGAAATCTTACGGTGATTAACTGTGGGTCTCCAAAAATAGACCACTCCCATTTTTCCTTAGGCCATTCAACAAGACTCATGGTTTAGCCTCCTGACTCGCAGTCTTTTCCTTGATAATCTGTTTGCCTACGCAACCGCCTAGCAAGTAGCCAGCAAACAGGCATGACAACACGACTATCGTGGCTAGTATTTTGTCTATTGTTATCGTGTCAGTTTTCATCGAATAGGAAGTCTAGGCTGACGCATCGTTCGTGGTAGTACTCAAACCAGTAGGTGTCGTATATATCGGACGTTTCGTTCATTTGTGTTTGGTTTATCGGACGTTAGCCCTGATTTCCTCAGCCGCGAGCCTAGCCCAGATTCGCATGATGTCCTCCAGCTTTTGAGCTACGCTTGGATCACTCACCTTGACTACTTGCGCGGCGACCCTGAAGGCTGAGGCCCGTGAGGCCGCGCCGTATGCGACCCGCAGGTTGTTATCACTAAGCATTCTGCTTTTGATGTGGTTCATATTTTTTGTTTGTATTTTCTAACAGGAAGATTCTTGGAGGGGCAACGCCCCGACTTGCAAGCTAAACTTATCGCGGAAGAAAACTTAATTGCGCTAGCCTAGATGCAGGGAGCTTTCATGGGAGCACCCATGTCGTCTGTTTGCCGTTTGCTGATTCCCACAAGGCAAGCTCATGGTTTCGGCGGATTCGGATTGCGCTGAGCCTGAGTGCAGGTGCCCTCACGCCATGCCTATCAAAGCTCCCAACATATTTCGGCATGGACTTTTGAATCCTAACCTAGCAAAGCTGACTGTGTCGCCGTTTAAGGCGTCCGGTGCATTTAAGGCATTACGTGGCCGGAACCCTACGCGGGCCACTCGTAAAAAGAGAAGCCCGGCGAGGTGATGGTCTCGACCGGGCCGAGCTTCTTTGGCTCTGGAAAGCTGGTTGAGCGGCCATCACACCGCATCTGACAGAACTGACTCTACCACATAGACGGTTGACATCAAGAAAAAGTTCAAACATTCTTCAAGACATCATGGAACACGTTGAAACACAGACGGATATGTTTGAAGAAAGTTGTGAGGCTAGGCCAGAAAAGAGCGGGATTCGCCCTTTAAGACGCTATTTGACCGTCAGGGACATGAATTACGTCCACCCCGCCCCGTTTCGGATATTTCGGCTGAGCCCGACTGAAACTTTGATTTTGAACGACGGCGTCTGGGAAGACGGGATTCCCTCTTTAAGGCAGGTGCCAAAGGATGATGGCTGGTTTTAAGGGTTGATTCAACCTTTAAGGAATACGTCGAGGATTCGCCTTTTAAGACGTATTTCGACGAAGGGCCATGCCGCCAGATGTTAGCCCGATTCTGAGCGGTGTCGGGAATCCTCCGATAGGCGATCCAGCGGTCCGTGTACAGGCGGAAGATGCGGAAGGACCCGTCCATTGTTTCCCTGTCACGCAGTTCGACCGCATGGCCCCATTGGATGAGGTCGCGGACGACGGCGGGTTTAATCTGAGCAGGGCCGACGGCATCCCCGTTCCGCGCATCCAACCTCCCGCCAGATTCCATCTGAACGATTGCAGAGAAAACGGCGAGCAGGATGGTGTCGGTCATGGATAATTATGGGGTTGGCCGTCGAATGCGTTTAAATCGAACGCAATGGCCGTTTCTGGGCAATAAAAAACCCCTAGGCCATGTGACCTAGGGGCAAAACAAAGGATTGACGGATTAGATGGACGGCGCGAGCAGGTCGAAGGCGCGGGCCTTCATGGTGTCGCCTGAGCCCATCAGGACCGACTCGAAACGCACCTCTTGCTGGGACCGCCCGTTGGACACGCGATTAGACCTGCTGTGGTCGATAAACTCCGTGACCGCGTTGAAGGCGTCCCAGTGGCTGCGTCCAGCGTTGCCGGTGCCGTTGCAGAAAAGGGCCATCAGTTCGTCCAATTGGTTGGACGTGCGGGTGGACATCTTTTCGCCTTCAGACACCCCTAGTAACGTGCGGAAGGTGCTGTTTGCCTGACGAGCATTCATGGGCGTCATCGCCATCGTGCGGGCTTTAGCCCGCTCCGTCGCCTCGGCATCATTCACACGCTGGAGCAGACCGATAGCCTCACGCACGCCCGCTTCGATATTCACCGTGTGGCGAACACCGAAAACCCGAGCGCGGCCCGAGCCCACGGCAAGTTTCCATGTGTTGCTGCAAACCACCCTCACGTTGGTCCGGTGCAATTCAAAGCACCCCGAGCCATCATGGCGATTGAGCCAGAGATCGTAGGACAAGACCTTGTCGCCTGAGGTCACGTCCCAGTCCCCAGCCTTCGCTAGGCACCATTCACGCTTGCCGTTCCTGAGCGTGCCAGCCGTCTCGACCACGGCGCGGCCCTCGTAAACCTCGTCCAGAAGCTTGTACATGGTCGAGGACTTGAACACCCCGTAATTGTCGCCAACGACGGAGAGCGGAACCTGAGCCCCTGAGGCCGTGACGCCGACAAGACCTTTCTGCCCTTCAAGGGTAAGGCCGTTTAAGACAACGGGAACCTCCAGAATGTCGCGGTGCCCGACGCCTTCGGCGAAGACGCGGAGAGCAGAGAGCAGACCGGGGAAAACCTGCCCGAGCCCGTGCCAAGCGGGCTTATTTGAGCCGAGGACAACCTTGTCGTGGATTTCGATTTCGTGTGACATATGCGTATGTGGTATGGTTTTGTGTTTACTGATCAGAGAGAGTGGTCGAGAGCGTGAGCCTGAAGGATGATGAGTTCACGGCGGACGCGATCTATGGCGTCAACGCGGGCCTGATGCTGCTGCTGGGCGTCCCAGAGCGTCGGACCTCCACGGTTGACGTAGAAGTCGCGGCCATGCGGTCCCGCGCCGATAACCGCGTTTAAGGCAGTCTCGACGCAATTCAGGGCATCAGTGTAAACAGCCGCGAGATGCTCAGGGCTGGAACCATTCAGGTGAAACGTCGGGAGGATGACGCGGTTTTCTGTCGTGGTCATTTGTTTTTCTGTTTTTTGTCTCAGGCTTTATTACCTTCGACGGAGAACAAGGTAGCAGAGATTAAAAGAAAATCCAGATTTATTTTTAAGAGGATTCGCAAATGACCGTGGATTCGCGCTTTAAGGCCGATTTCTCCTTTAAGGGGATTGCGCCTTTAAGGGGGATTCACGCTTTAAGGGGATTCGGTCTTTAAGGCGCTTTTTCACATAATGCGCGTGCGCCTATAGGTCGCCGCAACCCCTACAGGCTCACACGGGTACTACGTAGGACTACGTATACGTAGGGATACGTACGTACTGGTACGTAGGCCAGGAATTGGGGAATTTTCCCTATGTTTCCCAATAGGCTCGCAAAGGCCTTTCCCTTTGCATTAGACGGGAAACGAGGCGAAGCCTAGGCCTTGACATGGGTAAGGCAATTGAAAGGCCTAGAAACGAAAGGAAACAAGGGTTTTCCCGCCGTTGCCTAAGCAAGCAAACGTAAAAAAGGCCTTCCCGGTGAAGGAAGGCCTTTGAAGGAAGCGGGAAGGAATCAGCCGCCGCCGAATAAAGCTAGGCAAGCCGCCGCAACCAAGCCGCCGCAAGCCACTAATAGCCAAGCCGCCGTTTGAAGTAAGTCGCCTTTTTTCATTTTTTCAGTGTTTCAAATAGGAGACGACAAATTGTTCGCGATTCCAACAAGCGCGACAGTCAAGGCACTTCCCGCCTTGCTTAGAAGATGGGCAGGAAGCTTCCGCTGTTGCTACTTCCGAAACCGTGATGCCAAGCCGCCGCGCAACTGATTCCTGAGCCTTTTCCCCAACCATAAAGGCGGAAAGCCGCACGGTAAGGTTTTCGGGAATCTTCCCGCCGCTTTCCAAGTATTCGCGAACAAAGGCAATTTCCCTTGTCGGGAGCCAAAACCTAATTTGCGGAAGCCTTTCCGCAACTTGACAAAGCTTTCCGAGGTGTTCCGCGCTTTGTAAGTCTCCCGAATCATGCCAGCGGAAGAAGCCGCTTTTTTCGTAATGCGAAATAGCCGCAACCATAGCCTCTACCCATAAAGGGTTTGAAAGACTCGCGAATCGCCTTTCCAAGGCGTTTTGCACGTTCCCGAAAAGGTAACGGCCTTTCAACGCATAGCATCCCGCGCAAACGCTCCCGGGAACCTTGGCAAGCTTGCTTCCCGTAATGCATCGCCGCGCCGGGATTGAATATCCGTAACAAGGCATTTTTGAAGGCGAGGACAAGCCGCCGACAATTTCCCATGCTTCGTTTGCTTTCAAGCGACACCTCCCACGGTAGCCGCCGCAACTTTCCGCAACTTGGAATACCTCAGGAAAACCCTATCGCCTTCCGCAAAGTCTGAACGGGAAACATAGCCGCCGCCGTGAAATATTGAAGCAAGGGAAAAGTCTTTTCCTGATTGAAAGGCGGAAATAACTTCCGCCGCTGATTTGTAATCCCGCCCATATGCGGGAACGAGGGTTGCACCGGAGAGACTCACAAGGCACCGCCTTTCTTCGCCGCAAGATAAAGGTCGGCGAGCCGCGCCATGCGTTGCAACTCTTCTAAAGCGGCGGAACGTCCCTTGTTTTCGCCGTTTTCGTAAGCCATTAGATAAATGGGAAGGACTGATTCCCACGTAGGAACTAGGTTTTCGGTTTTCACTGTTTTTCCTTTGTTTTGGTTTTGTTTTCGGAACCTAAGGGTTCCCCTATGCCCTCGCCTAAGGCAAGGGCAACGGGGAAGCCTTACACCATCACTTCAAAGTAAGCCGGATTCCCGTTTTGGGCTGGCATCTTTGTAATCCCGCCGAGCGGCATCCCGTCGTACCATCCGCCGTTTACCGTATCACCGGAGACGGATTTCGCGGCGGCATTCGCGGCACGCTTCGTTTTCAAGGCGATCCTGCTATAGCAGCAACCGGAATGAAACCATAAGATGGAATCAACCGGAACGCTGAACCTATCACTGAGCCACTTTGCGTTTTCTTGCGTCACTTTTTTGCCTTTCTTTGTTTTGGTTTCCTAACTTCACCGAAATTAAAAGACAATTAGGAATTATAGTCAAGCTTTCTTTGCTTAGGAAAACGCAAGTAGAAAGGCTAATGCCCACTATTATGGAAAATTCCCCAAAACGCATTAGACGCAATTTAAAACGCCGCGAGGGTTAGGACCTAGGCTCCCGGTCGAATCGCCGTAAACTCAAAGGAAAGGCCTTTTCCGGGCAAATTAGGAAGACTAATGCCAAGCAAAGGGGATAATAAGAAAGGAGAATAAGGCAAGGGTAGGTTTGAACCCATTAGTCTCTTTAATGGAAAACAGTCTCTCGCGAGAGAATTAGTCCATCTAATGCCTTGTCTTTCATTAGACAACCTAATGTAATCACTACTACGTAGGGGGGGTGGGGGTTACAGGTGGGGGGGTGGGGGAAAATTGGGATTGATCCATCAACCTCTTTAAAAAAATTTACAAAGGGGTCTCATAAACCTGTGTTAGAGGACGGGAGATAGAGGCTAAAAGTTACACAGATTCTTTAATGGAGTTGTAAAGCCTTGGTGTGTAAGGCTATAAGTTTTAAGAATGTTCTTGATTGTTTGGGCTAATGTTGGTGTTATAGGCCATGCCCAAGAAGAAGAAGGTGAGTGACTTGGCTTTGAGCATAGCGGCGCAGGCTAACAATGTGGGCAACTACATTGAGCGGAGGGACCCTGTGTTGGCTACGCAGGCCTTGGAGCTTCTGGCTGAGGGAGAGTCCATTAACACGATTAGGGCTAAGACTGGGATGAAGTGGGAGACGATATGTCGGTTGAAGACGCGGCATAAGGCGGCTTTGGATGAGCGTAGGGCTATGCTGGCGGAGGATGCTCTGGACATAGCGGAGGGGCTTAGGCTGCTTCAGAAGGAGAAGATGAGGATGTTGGCGGAAGACCCTGAGCAATTGGCGCGGACTAACATCAGGGATTTGACGCTGCCTTGGGGCATAGCTAACGACAAGTTCTTGTCGGCTATGGGGGAGAACAAGGTGGTGGTGGAGCATAAGGCCCAAGCCCCGAGTTTGGAGGATGCCATGAAAGCTATTGAGGAAGCTAGGGCTAAGCTGAAGGCTGGAAGCTTAGAAGTAGTTACTAAGTCTGTTGAAAAGACGGACTAGGATTTTTAACAAATCCATACCACTTTCTAGAAACTGGAATGAGTCTTAGCTGGGAAAGGCACGAAGTCCTAAAGCCGCCAACTGATGAAGAGTTGGCTGTGATGGCTGCTGAGGATGTCCTCAAGCTCCATGAGGTCTACCATTCTGCAATCGCGAATAGCAGACGCGATCCGTATAGGTATGGGTGGAAGCTTCCCCATTGGAAGGATGCGGAGGAGCTTTTAGGTACACATTCTGAGCTTCTGGTGAGTGGGGGCAATCGGTCAGGAAAGACAAGCTGGGCGGCTCACGCCGTGGTTAAGGCTGCGGTGGAGAATCCTCAGTCCACCATAATGTGCTTTGCCCAGAATGCGGATGTGTCCATCCGTCAGCAGCAGAGTGCCGTATACGATGCGTTGCCTGAGGAGTATAGGGTGAAGGTTCTAGGAACCGAGGAGAATGTGTCCTATACGAGAAAGAACGGCTTTAGTAAGTCTAGTCTGATTCTTCCTAACAGCAAAAGCTCGATAATCTTTAAAACCTATGCTCAATATCTCAACAATGACACTATTCTTGAAGGTGCTGAGCTTGGGTGCCGCGATCCTAAGTGGCTTAACATTGGGGCTTGGTGTGACGAATACCTCATCGGGCCTGAGCTTCTTGCTACTCTTCGTTTTCGCCTTGCCACTCGGAATAGCAAGCTGGTGGTCACTTTCACTCCTATCGACGGCTACACAGAGGTGGTCAGAGACTATGTGCAATCCGCCGAAACTCTCAGAAGCAAACCAGCAGAGTTGTTGTCAGGGCGTTCGGTTCCTTACCTGCAACGGTCAAGGAATCGGGATGCAGGGATCATCTACTTCCACAGTAGGGACAATCCCTTCGGTGGTTATGACCGCATCTCCAAAGACCTTGCAGGACGACCAGAGAACGAAATCCTAACACGTGCTTACGGGATAGCCACGAAGTCTGTCAGTACGAAGTTCCCCAACTTTTCTAGGGAGGTTAATGTTGTTCCCCATGAGAAGATTGATCTGAAGGGCAAGACCAAGTACATGATCTTGGACCCTGCTGGTCGCAAGAACTGGTTCATGTGCTGGATTGCGGTGGATGAGACGGACACTTGGTTTGTCTATCGCGAGTGGCCTGATGTGAATGTGGGAGATTGGGCCAAGTGGTCTGGAGGAAAGTGGATTAGCGGAGAAGGGGCTAAGGGGTTGGGTTATGGCATCAGGGACTACGTTGACCTCATCATGGGTCTGGAGAACGAAACCCAAGACTCCATCTTTGAGCGTCTCATCGACCCGCGTCTAGGAGCGGCTAAGTACCAAACCCAGACAGGGGCTTCGTCCATCATCGAAGACCTGAGCGATGCGGGGTTGGTTTTCCTCCCAGCCCCCGGCGTTGACATTGAGGATGGCTTACAAGCCCTGCAAACCAAGATGGCCTACAACAAGAAGGCTCCCTTGGATAGCGTCAACAGACCGCACTTCTACATCTCAGACCGCTGCCAGAACATCATCCAAGCCCTACAGGAGTACACCGCAGAGGGTGGAACTGATGAGGCATGGAAAGACCCTGTGGACGTTTTGCGTTATGCAGCGGTGGCTGGAGCCAATTTTGTTGACCCACGATCATTACGAACCATAAAACCTGCTGGTAGAGCCTATTAGTATGCCTGTTGCATTCAAAGACCTATCCGACGAGTTGAACATCACGAAGTTCCAATTGGCCAAACTTCGTGACGAGAAACTGTCGCCTAATGAGTACTACTCGGAGGAAGGACGTAAGTTCTTTACGGATGAGGGTGCGGAGAAGATTAGGCTCGCTGTGGCCGTTCCATTGGCTGTTCCCAAACGGGTAAAGATGCGGGTGATTCGTCGAGCCCCTAATCCGCATTGGGTTTACGCACTTCCAGAAGGCGGTGGTAGTCTGGTTCCTGTCGCTGTAAGACCCCGTGATTGTGATAGGCTGATCGGTAAGCCCATTTTCGCTGATCTAATCACAGACGCCAACGGAGGCACCACCTATCGGCATGAAGTCCTCGGACGGTGATATCACCCTAAATCCCGAGTGGCAAGCCGAGCAGATGGACCGCCTTCTCGGCTTTGAGATTTTGACGCGAAGTCTCAATGCCCAATACCAACCAATCAGTCCCGAAGTTTTGGCCGATAAAATCGGGGCGCACAAGGGCTATGCGTATACAATTGTGCAGTCGATCCAGCGCAAACTGAATGCAAACCAACGAAAATAACGAGTCCCTGACCTACGTTAAGGATGTCCCTAACGTATCTGCGCTGAAGAACGCCTACGACACGACGATTGGCGACTTGGACTGGTACTTGCAGAGCACCCGCGATAGTTATGACTACCGTAGGAACATCTGGCCCGGGAAGTCCAAAGACCTCAGGAAGCACGGAGCAGACGCCTTCCCGTTTGAAGGCGCGGCGGATTCGGAGGTCCAGATCATCGACGAGCGCATCAACACCTACGTTGCGCTGTTTATGTCTGCGCTCAATCGGGCGCACATCCGTGCGTACCCGATAGAGATGAATGACATGGGTCGGGCTAGGGTGGTAAGTGCCTTCCTGAAGTGGATGGTGGCTTCCTACATCCCCGACTTCAAGCGTCAGATGGAGCTTGGTGCCAACTACCTGATGGAGCGCGGCATCATGGTGACTTACGTTGGTTGGCAGAAGGAAAACCGCACCTTCCTTCAGAGGCTTGATTTAAACCAAATTGCCCAAGTTAGCCCAGACTTGGCTAGGCTGATATTGGACGGGAAGTCTGACAGTCAGATTGTCGATTTGCTGAAGGGCCAGTTTGCTGGTTTGACGGATAAGCGGGCGAAGTCTGCTTTGAAGGAGCTCCGCAAGTCTGGGGTGGCTGAACTTCCTGTAGTCCGCCAAAGCGTCAATTGCCCCAAAGTGGCGGCTCTGGGGCCTGATTGCGACGTATTCTTCCCCGCCTATACGACTGATCCTCAGAAGGCCCCGTATTGCTTCTGGCGTGTTCTAATGACCGCTCAGGAGCTCCGCAACAAGGTGAGCACGGAGGGTTGGGATGAGGAGTGGGTGGACAAGGTGCTTGAGATGAAGAGCAACGTGGTCGATATGAACGACCCACGGACGAATACGGCTTACAGCCGCATCTCAATGGATCAGTCTACTGACCTGTATGAGGTCATCTACTGCTACCAAAGACTCGTTTCCAAGGAGGACAACTCCGAAGGCATCTACTGCACGGTTTTCCACAATCAGTACTACGGGGATGCCGAGAACCCCAAGTACGCTAAGCATGAACTCTTGAACGGATATGATGACTACCCGTTCGTTGTCACCAAGCTAGGCGAGGATAATAAGCGGCTCTACGAGCTCGCCACTATTCCTGAGCAGCTTAGGGGCATTCAATGGCAGGTGAAGGTGGAACGCGATAGCCGGATCGACCGGAACTCCTACGCGACACTACCTGCCATTCTCTATCCTGCTGGTACTCCTGCCCCTGAGTGGGGTCCGGGCGTAAAGGTGGCCTATCGCCGTATGGGCGAGATTCAGTTTGGTCCTACTCCTCAGTATAACCCGGGCTCCGTAGAGATGGAGCGTACTCAGATTGATCAGGCTGACCGTCTGATGGGGTTGGATCACAACAACCCGATGGCTCGCATCCGTCAGCAGTACTTCGTGGATAAGTTCCTGACCCATGTCAGAGATGTCCTACGCCTGACGTATAAGTGCTATCAGCGTTTTGGCCCTGAGGAAGTGTTCTTCCGCGTTACGGGTAACCCCGATCCGGTTCGTTTTGGTCGAGGTGATCCGAATGAGAACTTCGACATCAACATCAACTTTGATGTCCTGACCACCGATCCCGAAACGCTTGAGGCCCAGCTTAACCAATTTGTCAGCCTCTTGCAGTTCGACCGGAATGGCCGAATCAATGTTGACCGAATGTTGGAAGTAATGGCTGCGGCGGTTAATCCGCTCCTAGCGGACTCCGTCCTTCAGCCCGCTCAAGAAGCCCAGCAGCAAATCGTCAAGCAGGTCACGGATGACCTGTCGAAGATTTACGCTGGGATTGAAGTGGGAGCCCGTCCTAATGGCGCTCAGGTCGCCATGCAGGTTATACAGCAGTATGTGCAGCAGCCCGACGTTTCGCAGCGGATGCAGACCGACGAGGCGTTTTCTGCTCGACTTCAGAAGTATATCCAGCAGTATCAGTTCCAGATGCAGCAGATGCAGAACGCCCAGATTGGGCGGCTTGGTACTGCTCCCGCTCAGATGGGACAGGTTCAGACACAAAACCTGAGCCAGTAAGGCGGTTCCACTTCTCCCTAAGGGAGTCGTAGTTTGCGGCGTACAGCACCTCGTCCATAGCGAGGATGCGTCCGCTTATCTGTTGAAGACTCTCCGTCTTCAGGTCGTGGAGTTGCTTTACCCAGTACTCCCGACCGGCGTGGATTTCGTTCAAAAACTTGAGGAAATCCTGATTATTGTGCAAACGCTCTATCACTTTAGGGTCCATCATATGCCTCTAGACATGGGGTTTGCCCTAAATAGGCAAGCACTAAAAGACTTGTGGTAGCATTTCGCCACGCAATCGCCGGGGCGCAAAGACGGCGGATCACAACTCTTATGTCAGAAGCCACTACGTCAAACGCGGCAGACGTTAAACCAGCCGTGGAAAACAAGTCAATGTCGGATCAGGACTTCCTGTCCTCCCGCATTGCCAAGCTAACAGCCAAAGCCCAACCGGCAGAGGCCCCGAAGCCTGAATCGGCTCCAAAAGAAGAGGAACCTAAGGCCGAGTCTCCCTCACAGGAGGACGAAACTAAGCCGAAGGAACCAAATCCCAAGGAAGTTCTTTCAAAGGATGTAGACGAGCTAACGGATGAGGAGATTGCTGAACTGGCCCAAAAGGGGAAGAGTGGTCTACTCAAGCGAATCGCTGAACTGACTGCTAAGCGCAAGCTGGCTGAGGAGAAAGCGGCTTCCCTTGAGGCTATGATTTCTCAGGCCAAGCAGCAAATTCCTGAGCCTAAGGTTGAAAACAACCCCTATGCCAATGTAAATGATGTTACCGAGCTCCAAGCCAAACGCAAGGAGGTCGATGAGGTCATTGAGTGGGCGGAGGAGGTGTTGTTCAGGTCCGAAGATATGTCGGCAACTGATATTGCCGTCACGGTTGACGGAAAGGAATACACCAAGGCAGACATCCGCGAGTCCCTTCGCAAGGCCCGTAAAGCACGCGACAAGTTTTTGCCCGCTCAGTTCTCTGAGCTTCAGGCAAAAGAACAGCGCAACCAGCTTGAGACAGCTTTCAAGCAACAGGCCCGCAAGGAGCTCAACTGGCTTGATGGAGAGGACAATGACACCCGTAAGCGTTTTGAGGCGATGGTTAATGACCCCCGTCTCAAGCGAGTAAAGGAGTCGGTCCCCGACATCGCGCCGCAGATTGAGTACCTAATCGCCCACGCCGCCAACTCCATGTATGGCCGTAGGCAGATTGAGATGAATTCTCCAAAGAGTCCGTCCCTCAATCCTCCGTCCAATCCCTCCACATCCGCTTCCGCAAGTGAGCGTGTTGATGGGCGGATTGAAAAGTCCCTGAAAGAAGTCGAAAGCCGATTTAAACAAACAGGAAGTGCTAGTGACTTCATCGCCCTCCGTGCAGCGCAAATCTCTAAACGTAAAACCTAACTATCATGTCATTCAGTAACACCTACGATACTACCTCTCCCGGTAGCGCGGCCCTCAATCGTGAGGACCTTCAGGACGCCATGTCGATGCTGGCTCCTTCTGAGACCCCCGTTCTCAGTTCCGCCGACAAGTTCAAGGCCAACGGCACGTTCGTTGAGTGGGGCGTGGACAAGCTCGCCACCCCGTCCTCGACGGCTGTGAGCGAAGGCGCGGATGTCACCGATTTCGACGACAAGTTCGAGTCGGTTGCCCGCCTTGGCAACTACGTCCAGAAGCTCCGTCGTTCCTATCGCGTGTCGGACCTCCAGCAGGCTGTTTCCTCGGTTGGACCGCAGGACATCGCCCGTGCGGAGATGAAGGCCGTGAAGGAGCTCAAGCGTGATGTGGAGAAGACCCTCCTCGGAACGCAGGATCGTGCGGCTGAGAATGGTGGCGGCACCGCCTACACCATGCGCGGCCTCGGTGATTGGATTGATTCGGCTGGTCCGTCGGACGTTCCCGCTGACTACCGCACTCCGTCCGGTTCGATCCACTCGTCTGGCACGTTCTCGGAAACCGTTCTGAACAACCTCATCACGTCGATCTATCGCGTGAGCGGTGTGACGAACAGCCTGACGCTGGTTGCTGACACGGCCCTTCGCCGCGTCATCAGCGACTTCGCCCGCGCTGATTCCTCGACGGGTCCGATCCGTCAGTTCACGGCCCCGCAGGGCTCCAGCCTCATCAAGCTGAGCGTCGGTCAGTATCAGTCGGATCACGGCATCGTCACCATCGTTGACATGAACCCCGACTGCGCTCCCGACACCACCAACAAGGACACCGGCTATCTGGTGAACCCCGAGTACTACGCGGTGGGCGAGCTCATCCCGCTCGGCAGCACCCGTCTGCCGAATCTGGGTGGTGGCGAGCGTGGCTATGTTGACTGGACCGGCACCCTCAAGGTGGCGCATCCGGGCGCGCATGGCAAAATCACCGTTCTGAGCTAACCTTAACCAAGGAGACCATTACAATGGCTAAAGTTGCTATCAACGAACTCGGTGGTTTTACCGATGTCATCAAGCTGGACTTCAATGATCTGATCGCCATCGGCAACGGTGGCAGTCGCGTCATTGCCAAGCTCCCGGCTCATTCGGCGGTGGAGCTTGCGGCGGTCGCCAACACGGTGGACATCGCTGGCTCGTCCTCGCTGGTTATCGACGTTGGCACCACTGGTGCTGATCCCGATGAGTTCATCGACGCGCTGGATGTGGACGCCATGACCGTTCCGGTGTTCAACACTGGCGACCAGTTCACGTCCGGGTATAGCAAGGCCGTCAAGGCCGTTGCTTCCGACACCGATGTGCTGGTTAAGGTGACGGACTCGGCCATCGCCTCCCTGACGGCTGGCGAAATCGTCATCGCCCTGCGTATCATCGAACTGGCGAAGTTCGCCTAATAGACCGCGATACGCTGTTAGAATGGGGGCGCATCCTGAGGGGTGCGCCTCCTTTTTTATGCACATACTTACCAGCTTGCCCGGGGAAGGGGCTGTCAAGGACGCCCTGATTCGGGAGATAAAGACGGGATTTGAGCTCATCAAGGCCAACGAGAAGAAAGAGGAAATCGTAGCGGCGCATGAGGCCCAGAAGTGGAAAGGCCATAAGACCATCCCGGGCTTGGGCAAGGCGGTGGCTTTCTACCCTGCCGATGAGTATTTTCGGCTTATCCGCAAGTTTGGGCGGCATGAGGTGAACAGCAAGGAATTCATCCGCTACCATCAGAAGAAGTTCCCCCATTTGGCTCCTAACAAGATTTGATGCAAACCGACACCTACAGCAATCTTCTCTCCTTGGTGAAGGGGTTGAGCGGCAATACGTCGTACACCTCTGCTGAAGATACGCTGGTTGGTAGTTTCATCAACCGGCGCATCTACAACGCCTACCGCAGGAGTGCCTATTGGCCCCGCTATTTGGTGCTGGGAGAGGCCCGTGCGGCCTCCAGTAGTGTCATTCCCTTCGATCAAGCCACCCTCAACAGCATTGACACATTTTTGCGCGTTTACGACGAGGCTCCCTACGTCACGAACAGCGTGGATGAGTTTGAGTTCGTGGTGACGGCGGATGGGGCCAAGGTGATTAGCAACACGGATAGCCTCACAACCTTCTACGTCGATTACAAGAAGCGTTGGGATGGGGATTACAACAGCACCACCAACCAGAACATCCCCCTTGAGTTCTTCCATTACGCAGCCCATTCGGCCTTTGCCGACTTCCTGCGGTATGATGGGCAGAATGAGAAGGCGGCGGCTGAGGAAGCCTATGCCGAGAGCCTTCTTGTGCTAGAATTGGAGAACGCAATGAACCAGCGCAATGCCAACCGAGTGGCTTCGCGGTTCCGCAGTCACGCTACATCTCAATCCCGTTTCTAATCATGGCTAACGCACGCATCGTAAACACTCCCTCGCAAGCTGTACCCCAGAATGGGGTTAGCCATGCCCAAGTGACCATTGGAGCCACCGCCGCAGCCATCTGCTCGTCGCTCAATGCGGACACCACCCATGTGTTTGTCCAGTTTACGGGGGCTAACGCTCGCGTGACGTTCGACGGCTCCACCAATCCGACCACCTCCCTTGGCTTCCAGTATCCCGATGGCTCCACGGCCTATTGGACCCGCACGATGGCCCTGAAGGCCAAGGCGATTCGGGATGACTCCACGGACGTTGTGGTGGAAGTGCAAGAGCTCAACTACCTGTAATGCAGTTTGACGTTCCAATCCTCACCCGCCCGTTTACGTCCAACAAGGGGCTCACCCCCTTGGGGGCGGATAGGGAGTTTTGGAGCGATGTGTTGATGAGCCGTCCCCAGACGGTTGATCCCGACATCATCTACAGCTTGGTAACGTCCTCGGGCGATAGGTTCGTCGATAGCAGTAGCAATCAATTTATAGCCGTCACCTAACATGGCCGACATCCGCATCAATTCCCTCCCGTCCACCGCTACGTCGTTCAACACGGACGACTACATTGCCATTGACGGGGCTTCTGGTGGTACGCGCAAGATGCTTGCGGCCACGTTGCCGCTGACGGATGTCACGTTTGGCTCGTCCGGTCCCAGCGCCAAGTCGTCCATTGCGGCGCGTGCGGCGCGTCAGGGGTTGGTGTTTGATGGGACGGCTATCACCAATACTGCAAATGTTCCTGCATTTGGGAGTGGCGACTTTACTTTTGCTGCGTGGGTTAATCAGCCGACTTTGGCTGCGGCTTATCTATGTTCTTCAACCGGTGGCGCAGATGATACATTTATGTATCTCACCGGCAGCGGAACTTTCCAATGGTGGAGCAATTCCGTTGCTCGCGCTACGTCATCGGCAGGGGCCGTTCAAGCTGGCAAGTGGACATTGCTTACCGCTACGCGCACAGGCGGTACGACTACTCTTTACGCAAACGGTGTTTCGGTTGGTTCTGGAGCTGACACGCAAAACATTACTTCGGCGATTGATCGCATCGGTGGTCGCTCCAACTCCACAAACATTATCAACGGATCGTTGGTTCCCCTCATCTACAACCGCGCCCTGACCGCCGCCGAGGTGGTCGCGTTGTACGAGGCGGGCGTGCCTGCGGGGGCGGATTACAACAACGCTGGAACAAACATTGTTTCGTCCACGTTTGCTAGTGGATGGGTTACTAATGCCGGTAGCCCTACGATTGCTGCAACTGCAACGCTTCCTTCTGGTTCTAGTATTAGGGTTAACGGATTTACCACGACTGCGAATCGCCGTTATCGTTTTACAGTAACCGTTGATAGCATTTCTGCTGGCTCCGCTGAGTACTACAATGGTTCTACTTGGGTTCAGTTTGCGACTGCTGCTGGAACGTACACGATTGATTGGACTCCTGCTGCGGCTAATGTGTTTGGTTTTCAAGCTACTGGCGGAAATGTGGTATTGTCGTCTCCGTACCTAACCACTCGCGGCCTCCTCCTCGCCCCCGACGCTGGTCAGGCTGGTGGCGGGCTGACGTGGTACGACACGAGCGGCAACGCGGCCAACATCACGCTGCCCGCGTCTGGGGTGACGTGGAATGTGCCGAGCAGCCGCTATCTGGGCGGGAACTGGACGACCAGCGGCAACCTCACCGTCAGCGGGACGGGGACGAGCAGCGTGGCGGGCAAATTGGCTGTCGGCACGACTGCTGTCATTGGAAGCGCCCAATTCACCATAAAGAAAACGACGGACAAGAATTTGAACGTCGATGCAGCCGCTGGTGCCGTGTCCGGCATTTCGCTTTACGCAGGAACGGATGCGGATGCCTACACCGGATTACAGGTAGATGGTGACAAACTTTATCTCAATGTCCGTTCTGGCGGCAACGTCCTCGTCGGCACGACGACGGACAACGGTGCTAGAACAACCATTTCCCGCACGGGGGCTGCACCAGCAACCAGCGGTTCTACGAGTAATGCCACGTTGCGCGTAGTTGATACGTCCAACAACATCGCGCTTGATTTCGGAGTTGATCCCGCGTCGCCGTATGCGCCGTGGATTCAAGCCTGCGACCGTGGAAACCTTGCTACGAACTATCCGCTATCGTTGCAACGGAATGGCGGCAACGTCCTGATCGGCACCACCTACGACGGCGGCAACGGCAAGCTGCAACTCGCCACGCATACCACCAGCGCGGGAGGGATTGGGTTCGGGACGGATGTCAGTTTGTATCGCATTGATACCAATGGCCTAGCGTTGAGCGGAAGTGGAGGTACGGTTAAGCTCCAGTTGTTTGAAGGAGCATCTCTTACCGGCCAGCTTGCTAGTAATTCTGGAAACATTTACCTCGATGCTAGCGGTGCGAAGTCCATTATTTTTAGGACCAACAGCAGCACCACCGCCCTGACGCTCGACAGCAGCCAGAACGCGACGTTTGCGAAGAATGTAACGGCATCGGGCGGCACCGCTCTCTTTCAGGCTACAAACGCGAATTCCATAGTCCACATCAAGGTCAATTCAGACACCTACAATCCGTACATCAGATTGGAAGGATATGACCGTAGCATTTATGTGGGCGTAAAAGATGCCGGTGCAGACGGGACGTTCAACATTTCAACTGCAGCTGCTCTCACGTCTCCGATGCTGTCGCTCGATCCTGCGACTAATGGCGCTACGTTTGCAGGTGCAATCGCCATCGGCAACACCGTGCAAACCGCCGCAGCCGTCGCCTCCACGCACAAGGTCACCATCTCCATCGGAGGCGTCACCTACTACCTGCTCGCCACAAACGTCTAATCACTCACTACCATGCAAACTGCCATCTCGCCCGTAGCGGTTTACCCCGCCACCGCCAACACTTTGATGATCCGTTCGATCACGCTTGGCCCGCCGCCCTCGTACTACTACGAGTTGCAGGAGGTCACGATTGTTCCGCCGACTATTGAGCAGCGCGATCCGACGACCGGCGACATCATCGTTCCCGCGACGCCCGAGAGCACGACGGTGGTGGTGCTGAAGAACGGGAATGTGGATATGACGCTGGACCAATGGAACGCTTGGCCCGCAGATGCGGACGACGACGAAATCCAGCTCAACGCCATCTCCGAGAACCTTGGTTTGACCCGTGCGTGAGCAGCTAAAAGCTGCCTTCACCAAGTTCCCATTCTGCTTAGCCACCTACGTTTGCCTGATAGGCGCGGGGTGGCTTTTGCTTGTAGGATGGGAGCCGGTTAAAGACAACCCTCCCGTTTATGTCAGGGAGGTGGAGGTTAGGTCTGGGGAGAGGGCTTGGCAGGTAAGCCATACGGGAAGCATGAAGCCCTTCCTTCAGGGAGGGGAATATGTCGTTACGGTGGCTAATTACGAGGCCATCAGGCTAGGCCAAATCTTGGTCTATCACGCCCCCTACAACAAGAGCCCCATAGTGCATAGGGCTGTCCAGAAGGACAAGGATGGGTGGATAATGTCTGGGGATGCCAATAGGCACACGGAGTCTTGGTTTCGCGTAACTAAGGACAACTACCTAGGTACTGTTGTGGCAGTCTACAGGCTTGACAAAAGCAAGGCTAATTAACTCAATTAGGCGATGACTACTGAACAAGCCCTCAATAACCTGTATGCCGCGAGCCGCCGTGCTCCTCTAACTGCTGAAGAGCACGAAATCCTCAAAAAGTCGGCAGAAGTCCTATTAGAAGCGATTAAGCCCAAAGAGGAGGGGAAGGTAGCGGAATTCCCCAAATCGCCTTAAAACGCAAGGAAAGGCCGTTTAAAGGCCTATTTTATGGACCTATCAACTCTACTTGCAGGACCGATAGGGTCCATTTTAGGACTAGGGGGAGCCATCTTCCAGAAGTGGCTCTCCATGAAGGAGGCTAGGGAGAAGCATCAGATGAGGCTGGAGGAGCTTAAGCTGGCTTCTCAAATTGACCTCCAGAAGGCAGACATAGCGTTACGCCAGTCCATTGAGGAGGGGAACGCTACGACTTTCGGCAAGGCCATAGACGCTCAGGCTGGGTTGAGGGCCAATTCTGGCTGGGCTACGGATGTCATAGCCCTGTTTAGACCCGGCCTCACTTTGGCCCTTTGGGTGAGTTCGATGATTCTCGCGGTGTGGTATCGTAATACCAATCCAGAGCTTATGAGCTTCATCATCACCTCCACCTTTGGGATGTTCTCCATCTCAGTTGGCTATTGGTTCGGAGTCCGTACCGAACAGAAGATGGCAATTAGGAGCGTCAAATGAACGTCCCACGCCAAGTAGGTAGTGATGTCCTAGCAATGGTGAGTGCCACCAGTAGCATTGCCGCTTGGCAGGAGCAGATTGATTGGGGTCTCCGCATCCTAGCCTCCCTCTTAGCCATTGCAGCCGGTGTCTATTCCATTGTGGTACGCTATCGGAGAGCTA
>Ga0208644_1001125_pt1 | contig 22982 bp, 15 predicted proteins | sample VirMetDEL_Nov_18_FD_184517 | JGI IMG/M metagenome (GOLD analysis project Ga0208644, IMG submission 184517) | Aqueous microbial communities from the Delaware River and Bay under freshwater to marine salinity gradient to study organic matter... | ecosystem: Environmental > Aquatic > Marine >...
CATGGTGGCAATCTGTGGAATAAAGTCTGTTCCTGCGAACAGAATCTGCTTCATGGCGTTATCAAGATCCCCCTCCTGTAAGCTTTCAGTAACGCCCAGCTCTGGCTTAATGCCAGCACTGTACATATTGTTCAGGCGGCGCTGGCGGATCTGTTCAGAGATAGCATCACCAACCTTCTCGTCTTGAAGACCAGTAGCCTCTCCCAACATGGATACAGTGCTGACCCCTACATTAATAACGCTCTGGAACAGGTTGCTTGTGTATGGCATAAGAACAGGGTCAACCTGCGCCTTCTCCTTCGCTTCGTCAACAATGAATTGGTTGATACGGTATTCAGCCTGTGAGTTCAGACCGTTTACATATTTATCAAAAACTTCTTTTTTTTCAGGATTCGCTACTAGTTTACCTGTACCGTCATCCTCGTATAGGTTGAAGTTACCTCCAAGCTGTTTGTTGATTTCTTCGTTAGCTTGCTGACGCTGTTGATTCTGTTGCTCATCAAATGTTTGACGAGTCTTCTCAAGCGTCTCAGGGGTGTAAACCATACCGGGATACAGCATTTGACCCTGCTCTGCTTCTTTGCGAATGCGGTCCAGATCGCGGGCTTTCTCGCGCTCTTCCTCTGCGAACATCTTCAACAGAACAGAACCTCCGGGCTCGCGGACATCTCCAGCTGCTACGCGCTGACGAAACTCTTCATTGCGGGCAAGCATATCTTCAGAGCTGGTAAAATCAGCCCCGGTATTATATGCCAATGTGCCCTTGGCATAGGCGGTAAGTGTGCGAGCTAGCTCAGCAGGAACTTCAACTTGACGTCCGGGAGAACCTACAGGTAAAGCCGAACCTGAAGGCTGCGGTTGTTGACCTTGAACTCCAGCCGAAGGCGATGCCATAGAAGCCGTCTCCTCCTGCGTGGAGGCTGATGGAGATGGTTCGGCTGGTCTTTTTTTTTTAAGTTCCTCTAGCGCAGCATCAATGGCAGACTGTTCGTAGCCATTAAGATACATGATATCAGACACGCGAGCGTCTGTTAAGTTTTCCGCCAAAGCGCGTTCAATAAGCTTCTGTACTTTGGGATCCATGCTTTATTCTTATACAAGCAAAGATACCAATTTTAGAACTACATTCCCGCGCCAGCGTCTATACGCTTTAGTAATTGCTTTAGATACTTCTCTCCTCCAAAGAATGCAGCAAGGCGATTGTATTCGTCAGAACCGCGTGCAATTGTTACATCAACTTCTTTCATCTCTGGATTACCAGCAGCGTCGGTGCCAGACTGGCGATACTGTTTGGTCTTCAATCCACCAGATGGATCAATAGAAATCTGATTAATCGTAGTCATGCCGCCTTGATCATTAAAGAATCTGATAGACTCTCCATATTTACTGAAGTCAGCAACACCATTGACGACGGGGATATTTGAAATAGCCTCAATCTTAGAGTCCTTTTCAACTGTCTTTGTGATCGGTGACTCGTATTTTGTTACGGTCTCAAGGGATGAGTTAATGTATTCATCCTTAACCATTTGAACAAATGTGGGATCTGATTTAAGTCTATCAACTTCCTCTTGGTTGTATCTGTCCATCTCTCCCTTGGCGGACTGGTAATCATAAATCATACCGTCAACAAACTCAGGTGACTGGGTTACCTTAAAACGTAGATCTTCTTCTAGAACAGCCTTAGCTGCATCCTTGTTGATGATCTTCCCAGTCTTAGGATCGGTAACATCACTACGTCCAAGAATAGCAGACGCTCGTTTCTCGCCAAAAGAAATAGCATTTACGTAGCTAGGGATAGCTGATTTCTGATTGAGCTCAGCAACAAAACTCTGCCCGGCAAGCTCAGGCATTTCAAACAGCCCAAATGAATTGCCGTTTCCGTCAACAAGGGTATAGGAATTACCTTCACGCTTTACAGCGTATTCTTTGTTGCGTCTTGACTCAAGGATATTGTTGATGTCGTCTACGCTGTTATCGTACTTGGAAAGCTCATTGGCATCTCCTGTGATGTTGTTGAACTGTGTCTGCTCGGACCTAGCAAAGGCAGCAGCCCCGTCAATGAACTTAGCTAGCTGTCCTTTAATCATTTCGGCATCTTCTACACTTCCAGAAGACTCAGCCTTGTTGTAGTCATCGTACATCTGCTGAGCTACACGGTACAGCGCAGGATAGCTCTGTAGCCCCTGAACACCGGCAGTCATAATGCCTTGCTCCTTGGCTACCTTTTCCCTCTGAGCCTGAGCCTTCTCGGCATCACGCGCACTTTGCATCCGGCTACGTTCGTTTGCCGCTGCATATTGTTGAGCTACTTGAGGGAATGAGCTCTGTACCTGTACTGCTTCTGTTAGAATTGCCATTATTTAACTGCTCTTTTCTCAAATGTTCTAATGAGCTTCTTCATGTATGAATGAAGCTTTGTTTTGTCATCACCAGACACCATTGCCTTGATAGCTTCCATCTGCTTTGGGTTGAAGATGTATTCTCCACCCGTCATCTCGGCAATCTTCTTGCCGTCTTTTACAATATCAATTGGGTTATTCTTATGAGAGAATTCACCCGGAGATTTTTTGACAGCGGCTCCATCCTCTGCCTTCTTACTTTGACCAAGCAAGAATTGACCAGCAATGTCGGCAGCGCCTTGAAGACCAGCAGCTTGTGTTTGAAGACCTGCTGTTGTAGCCTGACGCGCAGCCATTAACTCTCCTTGGAGCATGGCGCGATCCTGCTGCTTAGCTCCGATCATCTTCTCGTAAGCTCCCAACAGTTGCTGTTGACGCTCTTGTCCAATGTCAGCCTTGCTCTGGGCTGCTGCACCAACAGCTCCCTGAACGCCACCAAGGACGCCACGAGTGCCGGCGCTCTGTAATGTCTTAGATCCAGCGGCAAGAGTTTGATCAAGCTGGTTCTGCATCTTCGCTTCATTGGTTGACTGAGCTACCTTTTGATAGTAGTTGTAGTAGTCTTCCTGTGAAGTCATGGAAGGCATCATAGCTTTGATGTCTCTAGCTTCAGATTCAGCTTCGCGTTTAGCCTTAGCTCCCTGAACAGCCATGTATAACTGTGGAGCCATTGCCAAGGCAGTACCAAGTCCGGGCATGATCATGTTTCCAACCATGCCTAAGCCAGCGCTTGCCGCGCTAGCCGCAGCTGTGCTACCCCCAGATTGAAAACTTTTACTTGGATCCTGTACGTTTCCAAAGTTTGGGTTAATCTGTGATTGATACGAAATACTTGTTCCGTTTGCAGCTTTTGGTATTTTTCTTTTCTTAGCCTTCATTACTTTACAAAAATAAGAAATTATGCACCCTGTTGATTGTGAAGATTTGACTTCGCATATATCGCATTGATAGAGTAAAGTTCAACCGCACTTGTAGAGGTGTTAGTTAAATCAATTTGCATGAAGGAGTCTCTGATAGGGTCTCCGTCAATAGACGCATCTGATACTATCAACAGCTCATCACCAGCGCTTAATCCAGTAACAGTTGTGTTGGCAGTGATAGTTGTACGATCATAGATACCAGCAACGTCCAGCGTGGTATCTGTTAATGATGATCCATCAACCTTATATATGTTACTACCCAAGCCAAACGGAATGTCGTTTACGCGGCTCGTCATGGTAATATTTGATCCAGAAATACTAGATATAGCACCAATAGAAATTATATTGGCTGTGCTTAACAAAGTATCTCTGTTTATGTGCGCATAATAGTTGCGTTCACGCTTATCAAAGTTTGAAACGCTAACGCTAGACTGCTGGTCTGTTGTCTTAAATACGCCAGCCCAAGGTGCGTCGCCCTCTAGAGATACAGACTCGTAAGTCTTTACCATTGAGGGGTTTGAGTTTGACACTACAGAGATCGTACTGTTGTACTGGGACCCGTAGAAGTTGTTGCGTGTACTGTTTGTGTTGTGAATGTACAGGCGTCCGTTCTTAAATGAGAAGAAGCTGTTTTTAATGAAGCCCATACGCTCCGGGATGTAGCTGTAGAATGTATTCCAGAAGCCACTCTTAACGTCATAGGCAACAGTAAATCCATCAAACACCTTAGTGTTCGCGCCCACTGAGAACGTAACGCCATTGCCACTAGAAAGCGTAAGCAAATTAGTTGACAAATTAATTGTTCCCTCCGCGTAGAAATCTCTGTTGGTGGTGGTAACTACAATATCATATGACCCGGTCTGACCTTCAAGGGCTGTGTCAAGTTGAACAGCTCCAGACTCAGTGCCTAGATCAAAGAATGCCACACCGTTTCCGTAGTCTTCGTAGTTCGGGAATAAGTCCTCCCAGTTAAGGTCCGTCTCTTCCCATCTGCCGAATGAAGTGCCAAAGACAGGGCTGGTTATAACATCATTTCCTGACTGACCTACTTGAAGTGTAGATGAATAATCTGTGCCTCCAGACGTAGCAACAACACTGCTGTTGTAGATGTCAGCAATAGATATAACGTACTCGTCATTGTCTGGATCATATCCCCCATTGACGTCAACATAAGCTCCGAACTTCTTAGCCTCCGTGAACTTACTCATGAAGAAGCTGTCCATCTGCTTCTCGCTGATAGGCTCTACTCCAGAAGCTCCAAAGGCTAAGACCTTGCCGGCATTAACGTCCGCATAGAAGATGCGACCAAAACGAACGACAACAGACTCAGGGTTGTTGTCACAACCGTAATCCCCAGAACGATATATGGCTGTGCCAAGGATATCGTTAGATGCTACTAGGTTAGCATTGTCTGAGGCGTACTCAATAATATTACGGCTCACTGGGATCATTGACAGCTTGTTGCGCTGTAAGCACACAAGACCATCACCCATGTTCTGTAGGTACATGATTCCCCCGTAAGTAGTATCAAAGTCTTTGAAGTTTGCTAGGCTCAAGTTGAATGAAGACAACAAGAGACCTTCACTGTCAAAGTTGAAAGGCTCACTATATGTAATGGATGCGGTGCGTTTAATCTGTGATGCCGATGGCGAGTACAGGTTAGCACGTCCAAAAGAATTTGCTTGGCTTTGGAAGAAGTCGCTGACGCTAAAGTCTTCAATGTAATCCGTAAGGTAGTTGTATTCGTTAATGTTTGTCCCGTGACGAAGCTGACGTAGTCTGAACCACACATCTCCCTGCGTAAGTTCAACAACAGCATCTGCATTCTGAACAGTAAACGTAGCCGTTACGTTAGCAGCTCCGCTAAGGAATTCACAGTCACCAATATAGCTGTAGCTTGTATCGTTAGACTTGTATACATTGTTGATCTTAATCTTAACGCCGCCAGATGAAAGAAATATATCTCCTTTAAATGGCTTGATCGTAGATTTAAAGAATCCCCAACCGCCTTGATTCTGTACTTCAAAAGTTCCAGCTGTAGCTGTGCGATCTGATCCGTGAACCCCGTTCACCACTGGTAAACTTGTACCAATCTCATAGTACGGAAGACCCTCTGATGTTCTCTTCTTAGAGAACAATTCCACTACACACTTGTTGTCCCAGTCGTCGGTATTTGCAACAACAGCAGACTTGCCAAACTTTGGGTGGGCATTGTCCTCAAGAATCAAGAAGTACCCGGTAGTTCTGTATTTAGTGTTATTGGTTGAGTCATCAAGGATGGGGTTCAGCGTAGCCGAATTGTCAAAGTACTCATAGCCAAGAACATTAAACTCAACACCGTTAGGATAGTAGGTTCCTCCAAAGCTGTAAATGCGGAGCTTGTCTCCCTCGTTCCATGCGTAGTCAATTAACGCACCACGAGACTCGCGGTAGCTATCGTCTTTGCCTGATAGCGATCTAAGGGAAACAAAGATCTTGTCCGCATAGTTCTGTGCTACGTTCTTTACTGTTGGGTTGGTGGCAGCAAATGCTTCAATGGCTGAGTACTGTAGGAATGAAACGATAGAGGTGTTCCCAGAATAAACCGGAGCCCATCTCTTTGCCCAGCTTGGGGCAGCATTCTTTAGGCGCACAACCATAGACGTCTCGCCCTTCGCGCCACGTTCTCCAAACCATTTAACGTAGGTTTCTGGAAGTTTATTTACACCACCAGAACGGTTCCTGTCGTCATAGTAAACAACGCCAAAGCTGTGCGTAGCTCCAGCCTTAAAGGATGAAGTACCAGCAGTCCCGTCAATATATCGTGAGTTGTTAGTTACGGTATCAGAGATAAAGTAACTGTTCATGAACTTGGTTGACGGATTTTCAAACGTAGCGTCTGATCCCTTTACGTTTCCATATGACGTATATGCAGTAAGGTCTCCTGTATAGTTTACAGTCAAACCATAACCGGCGTATGTCTTATCTCTTACGTTTCTAAGATCCGCGTAATCTGGAGCATCACCACCAATGTCATTTGTAGATCCGTATAGTGTTCCAAACTCAAGCTGAGCGCTCTTGATTCGGATATCTCCTTCAATCTTTTCTGTTGTGCTGTTGTATGTCAAATTGGTTAATTCAACTTGACCACTACCCTTAAAGAAACCATACCGTTCGTTGTCAGATAAAGCTGCATTAGCTTCTTCAACATCATAAATTTTTGTTTTATGATTAGAAAGCTGATCAACAGTATCAAATGAAACACCATAAGACTTCTGAATCTTCTGGATGATAGTTGCAGCTAGTGCAGCTTTAGATACAGCCGAAGTATTGACAATAGTTTCTGTAACCCGGAATGGCGTCATGTCAACGCTAACATAGTCCTTGACTAGTCCGGACATTCTATTTACGCCTCCATTGCGTTGCCATTCTCTCCAACTCATCGGGTAGTTGGTGAGGCTAAGCTTGATGTAGTCTACGTCAACACTAAAGTCAACAGTGTATGTAGATCCAGCGTTCACAGTACCCGGAACCCCATTGATGTTCAGCTCAAATGTTTTTGCTGTGCTGTTGTCTGAAATAACAGCCGTCAACGGTGTGGACAATGACACACCACGGGCTTTGTAGTTTGGCTCAACAGATCCATCTAGCGTTACGTTACCATACCCCTCAAGGTAGTTTCCGTACATAAGTCTGTTGCCGCTGATCGCCTGCGTCTCAGCAGACAATGGGACGTTATCAAACAGTTTGTTCTTCTCGTCGTTGCTGATAACCGTATAGCTAGCGTCATTCTTGAAAACTACGCTCTTGGTAATAACAGCAGTGCGGATGTTGTCGGTCTCGTCTACAATAAAAAACGCACCTTCAGTACCGGATCTTGCTAGCACACGGATCTTACTTGCATCACCCACGTTGGTCTTTACGTATACACGCAAAGCGTTGTTCTGTTTCTTTAGCTCGTTAGAGATCAAGCCATCCAACAGCTGGTTGTCCGAATAGGTAACTGTGCTGTATGGACTGATAGCGCTAACTTCCCCATCGTCGTATACGTATTGATACGCAAATTGATACGTACTCTCGTACACGTTGTTGAACGTAGTAGCTGCGTCCGTAAAGAACTCCCACGTAGGAGCTTCCATTGGAGGCTGCTTAGCCACCGTAATAAACAGAAGGCGCTGATCGTCTGTCAGTGTGGTGCTAGGGTTTGTTCCCTTGCTATAGTCGGCAGGGTATCCATTGCGCTGCGCTCTAGATGCATTGATCTTTTTAGGCGCATTACTTCCGTCTGTAAAGTACAAGATGGTATCGTCCTTCTGGTTGACAACAACGTCAGCCTTTACGAACATAACCTCCCGGAAGTTTAGAATCGGATCCTGATAGATCTTATAGACCTTATCCTTTGAAATACTATAACGATAAATGCTATGGTTATCATTGCTGTTGTATACAAAATAGAATATCTCGTCCTTCTGCATATTGGTCACTTGACCAATAACTCTATTTGTACCAGCTGGCAATGTATCCGAAGCGCTATTGTAGCTGATAACAGTATTGCCCTCCACGTTCTTGATCACACCGGCATTGCCGCTGTCGTCTGTAGAGACGCGGATGTTCAGTGCATCAACAAATTCAACAGACTTAACGATTCGCGAATCGTCGTCTTTGTTGAGATATCGCGGTAAAAGCTTATCAATCGCCATGTACTATCAATATTTGGGAGACTGGTGGAAGTTTTTACGGATCGTCTTGAAGATCTCCTCTTTGCTGAATGACTTCAGTCTGGAGTTAGCAAGACGACGCTCGTTATAATACTCCTGCCGTGCTCTCATCTTTTCGTTTGCCGGAACGGTGCTCTTTCTCTCTACTAGTTTGTAGTAGATGTATGCACGAAGAGCTGACTCAGCATACTGGTGAATGCTTGGGTTCGTGCTGCGTGCTTCGTCGGCAATGTATTCAATCACAACTTCGCTTATTCCGTTAGTTGTGTTAAGCTCAATTCTGTTCTGATCGTAGTTCATGCGGAACTCACCGTTGTACTGTCCTCCACCTACGCCGTATAGACGACCTTCTGTGCTTTCGTACAGGTAGTTGCGGAAGATGTAGCTGTCGTATCCTTTGAAGCCTACCAAATCAGTAACTACATCCTTAGCGTCTACACGATCGTACACGCCATCCTGATCAGAGTCTACGTAGTTGCCATTAGCATCTTTTGAATAGACCTGTGAGTAGTTCAAGTTCTTGTTCTCACCCAACACATAAACCAGACCGTCAGATCCGGCTACACCAATTTTGCAGAGATCAACGAAATCATCCGGAAGATTCACTGTATTAAGCGAGCTGTTCACAGGAAGCTTCAATGAGCGCACACGCTTGAGCATATCAAAGCCCATCTCGCGGATGCCACGCAAAGCAAAGTTCCGGATAACAGTGTTAGAGCTGCCGGCTACGAAGTCATCACCATCAGAGGTTAGGACGAAGTCGTTTACTATCTGGTCTACTGATACTGTATTCCTTGCCATTAGCCTTGAGGTTGTGCGCCATAAGCCATAACGGCTTCGTCGCGTAAGTTGATACCAATCATTTTGCCAATCTCCATAACCAGCTTTGGAATGTAGTGATCAGGGAGTTCAAAGTCCACACTGTTGGATGCACTATAGATCTCCTTTCCGGATACCGTTGTGTAACCAAAACGTGGGTTAGCTGCCGTCCGGGCTCCAGTGGTAGGATTAACCCCCTCAGGCTGCTTATAATAACGAAGCTTCAGCTTCTTAACTGAGGTGGGAAATACTTCAATCACGTCACTTAAAAAGGCAACAGGATGTAAGTCTGTTGGTACAGACAGTTCGCTCTGCAATACGTATTCAAGTTTCTCCTCGTCGTAGATAATATCTACAGGTACAGAAGTAGTCTGTCCAAACACAAAGCTTCCGAACGTACGCAAGGAAATAACCCTTGACAGGTCCGCAGGCTTGGAGAATATACCATTAACCTGAGACAGTGTTTCGGTCTTGCTAAAGGTGGATAGATCCTCCTCCAGCTGCTTCAGTTTAGACAGATGACGCTGCACATCAATACCACGAACCCGCAAGTTCTTAGCTACGTTGAGCTCTTGGAAGATGCTGTTAAAGATATTCGTCTGTGCTACCGCCGCAAAACTGTTAAATACGGCAGGCGTGACGAACCCTCGTTCGTCTTTATTCGCCAAATCTTTCAGGGCGTTGTATACTACGTTTACGCTAGCCATGCCATTAATTCTTGTAATAGCAAAGATACCAAAAAAGAAAGGGCGCCGTTTGGCGCCCTCTCATACAACAACGAGATCAATAGATATTGAGATCTTGACTGCTAATTTACGCAATACCCGTCAATTGTGAAACAATTTGCTCGTAAACTGGAGCACCTTTTTCTGTCAGGCAGAAGCGCGTCATGACATCAACACTGTCCATACCAGCTGGAGTTGATACAATCAAACGACCTGTATCGTACCAGTACATACCATCAGCGCGGCTATCAAGGATCTGGAAATCAGAAGCTTGGATGATTGCAGAACGGGTCTTAACAGACGGGTTGTCAAACATCTTCATGAACTTATCCGGGTTGCTTTTAGCTTCACGAACTAGCTCACGCTTGATGCCCATGTTGTCCTGATTAATATCAATTCCAAGGTACAAAGCCACCGGAAGAAGGTCAGAGATAGGCTTCTCACGTACCATTCCAACAGCTTCGTGGATCTTGAATTCAACATCAACCTCTTCTTCGGCTGTCTTCTGGTTGTCCATCAGGTAGAATAAATTACCACCGTTGGCTGCGTTAGAAGGGTGAGCATTCATGAATGCCACTAGGTTGGGTTTTGTATGGGGGACAGCTAAGATGCCATTACGAAATACGATCTGTTCACGTAGAGCGTTCTGGCTCTGCTCGTCAACGAAGATAGATGGTTCGTTAGGGCAATAACGAATAGACCGAACATTGCTCGTCTTCTCGTCATAAATAGTTAGGCTGTTTTGGGGGAGGCTTAGATAGATGCCTGCACCTTTTCTTACTAGGTAGATGTGCGTCTTACGTTCATCAGGCTTCTTGCGCATTACGCTGAAGTCATTTACCTCTGCTGTGGATGTGCCCTCAGGCTTGCGTACCGATCCACGACGGCGGGGAGATTGTTGCTCTTCCATGATTAAATACAATTAAAAAATTAAAAAAAGAGGGCTGACCGAAGCCAGCCCCCTTGGAAAGGATTATACCTTCTTGATCAACACGTGACGGTTTGCACCACGGGTAACCAAAGAGATCTCAGAACGGTAGTTAAACTGTACCAAGTCTTTGGTGTCGTTAGTAGCACCAAGGATAGAACCAGTCATCCAGTGCTCCATTTCACGGCTGTAGCCATTGCTAGCCTTAAAGTTCATCTCCAATGAAGGATTGCGGTCGCCAGACTTAGCATCAACAACAGTTGACATAGGAATAGCAGCACCAATGAACTCGGCGGCAGCAGCAGAAGAAGAACCCAACAACGTAGGCTCGTTCAACAACTTCCAGTCATGCTTGTGGAAGGTGTAACCACCACGAGAGAAGCTTTGGAAGCCAAGCTCAACAGCCATGTCTTTGCTGTTGTTGAATGCACCGAATGATCCGGGCAAACCTACAGTGATACCAGTACCAGCATATCCTTGAGCGAGCAAGTCGTCAATCTTCAATGCTTGGTGACGGTTAACATACAAAGCGTACTCAGGAGCAGCACCTTGACGATCCAACTCTTTTACGAGGGCGTCAACGTCAGCCAAAGTCTCAATGTAGTTTCCGTGAACGATACCACGGTCTTCAATAGCGCTGAAGTAACCTTCAGAACCACCAACTCCGCTAAGAGCAGCAGCGCTAACGTCAACCTTCTGACCCAACAACATCATCATTTCACGCTTGTCCATGAAACGCTGGCGAGTGTCAGACTCAGACTTGATGTACCAGCGGTAGTCGCCGTTACCCAAGTTGATCCAGCCGATGTTCGTAGCTTGTGAACCAGTCACCTTGTAGATCTCTTTAACGATCATGTAAGGGTTGGTGTACTTAACTACGTTAGACTCCAAGTAGTCAGTCTGTTGGTCAGTACCTTGAGCGAACAAGTTACCTACGATAGGATACTCAACGCCGGCAGTGCCGATAGCAGGGAGGGAATCAGCAGAAGACAATGCAGTCAACTTGAACGACTTAACAGTGTTCAAACCTTGACCAGAAGCGCCTACGCGAACGACGTCAGAAACGAAAGCACGAGTCTGTCCAGCCAATACGATATCGTTGTCACGAAGAACCAAAGGAGTTCCAGAAGCAGCGATAGCAGCAGCAGAAACAGAAACGGTCTGAGTAGCACCAGCACTAGCGGCAGCAGCAGAAGCTACGGCAGCAGTAGGAGTGATAGCGGCTACGGGGTGTAGACGCTGCTCTTCCCACCATTGTACTTCGTCAGCAGTTCCAGCAGCCTTAACAGCGCCAGTCAACTGAAGAAAACCGGTGATACCTTGGTTTCCATAGGTCTTAACCAACAACTCACGGTTGTCGGGCTTATTTACGCCATTAATAAATGACGCGAGATCAACGTATTTCGCCGGATCTAAACGACGAATAGCGTTGGGGTAACTTGATGCTGCGGGAGCATTCAATCCATCAGTAGCCATATTTTTTTTATGGGATTAAATGCGACAGTTAATTATTTAAAACGCATGAGGTTGTCGCCACCCCCAAGCGCTTGCTTGATTTGTTCAATAACACTGTCCGTTTGTTGATTCTGTTGGATACCGGGCGCTCCAGCCTGAACATTAGCAGCCTTGTTTACAAGGTTCTTCTGCCCATCGCTCAAGCCTTGCTGATAAATACTCTTTGCAATCGCGTCAATATTATCAATCAAAGCTCTGTGCATACTCAGGCTTTCAAAATCCCAGTTACCGTTATCATCAACATACGGATCAAAGAAGCGATCAAGTTGAGCGTTCTTGTCTTTAAGGGTTGACTTGTAATTATCATCCAAGCCAAAGGTGAAAGTGCGGTCGTCGCCAAGTTCAAATTCCATAGCGTCCAATGCGTCCACCTCTGAGCTCATTGTGTTAATCCAAGCATCGTCAAAAACAGGAGCGTCTTCCTGATACGATTCTGTTTGTGTTGGCAATATATAGTTCTCACGAAGAGAGCTAATGCCAGCACGAGCCTTATCTGCATCAATCTGAAGTTGGATTTTAGACAGCTCAATCTCCTCTTCGGAGTGTGTGTCTTCATCCAGCTTGTAGCGGCTATTGACGAGTCTTGCTACTTGATCCGGAGTCAAGTTGGGATAATCAGCCATAGTCTGTAACCGGATAGCTGACATATCATCCATTTCAGATGGGTCAAGCTGTTGGTATTTAAACCAGTCTTCTGGCGATCGTCCCGTGTTTTTAACAAACTCAGCAATCTTTGCTACGCGCTCATCAAGTTGAGGCGCTTCGGGCTCTCGGTTAATAAACCCAGACAGTTCATCCAACGAGCTAATGCTAACGCCAAGTCTTTCACTTACATAGTTAGCAACAGCGGAATTGAAATCATCATCCGATAGTTCATAGGTTTCATTCTCAAAAGAACTTTGCTGAGATTCTGTGACAGGCTCAGCAACCTGTTGGTTTGTCTGTTGAACCGGAGCTTGATATGCCTCTTGTGGCATTTCATCTACTAGTTCAAACTGTTGTACTGGCTGCTCTTGTTCAAATACCGGTTCGTCTGAGATATTCAGACCAGCCGACTTGGCAAGATCCTCCATGTTGGATTGAATTTCTGATACGCTCATGTCGTAAAAATTTAATTAGTAGTACCACAAAGATAGGTATTATTTAGAATCATTATAAATTTCACATTGGGTGTTGCAGGTTTCAACAATATGTTATAGTATTGTGGAAAACAAATGCACTACAATGAAAAAGATTCTGTTAATCGTAGCCTTGGCATTGGGAACTCAAGCCATCGCACAGTCAGCTCCACTAAACGGAGTAACGCTCGTACAAGTAAAAGATAAAGTACAAGACTTTACCCTTACAGACGAAGCTCAGATATACTACCTACACCGTGAGCTGGTCGCGCAATGCGATAGCTACACGATCATAGATGAGGAAATACTTGGGGATGATGCTCTGCACGGTGCGTTCTTCTACTTCAAGGATGAGAAGGTCCTGTTCATATTATGCAGAGGAGGAACAGTTAAGGGATCATTGATCCAGAAATAAAGAAGGGGGCTAATGCCCCCTTTTTTGTTATCGTCCCCGTCCCATGCGCTCTTTAGCGTATGCTTCGTCTTCAGCAGACAGGCGTGTCTTGGTGTCTTTTCTAATTATACCTTGCTCAGAGTAACCCTGCTTAGCTAATTCTTCACGTACATTATCCATGGCGTCACTGCGCTCACGCTCGGTAGGCTTGTAACCGGGAGCTTTGCCTTTTTGAAGCTTAGCCATCTCAGCAGCTACAAGTTCTTTACGCTTAGCTGTAAAGTCCTCACCTGATTTGCCACGAGCAACAACAGTAGATGGCTTAACGCCAGCGCCCTTCTTGTCTTTAACAACAACTTGATCAAGTTCAACAGCAGCTCCATTCTGAGCCTTAGGCATTTTGCCGCCCATCATGTACTTCATCATGGCTTCCTTGGTCATCTTGCCGCCAGACGTATATTTCTTTTTAGCTTTCATGTCTTATCATTTGTATTACAAAGTTAAGGCTTTTTTGGTTTTGGTTTTTGACGAGCAGCCTGTGACTCTTGCCATGCCATACGGCGTTCTTTCTCTACGTCAGAACCCCCAGCTTGGTGGTAATTAAACCAAAAGTCTTCTGCCGATTGCTTACCGTTTACGTAGTTGCTAAAGTTGGCATTGGGATGCTGTAGGTAATTACCTAAGAACAAGAACCGCTGTTGCTCCGGCGTAAGCCTAGAGAAGTCTACGCTCTTCTGTGCATACAAAGAATTGAGCCAAGATGGAACAGCCATACCGGAGTCTTTTAGCTCTTTGACTGTTCTGTTTACAGCAGTAACCCCGCCCATGTCGTCGCCAATCTCAAACATAAACATACCACGTCCAGCTCCAATAGGCTGTAGCTTCCCGTCTTTAGTGACGAGCTGTATAGCATTTGGATTCATACGCTGCTGAGCTCCAGTCTCATGATATGCGATGCTGTTCATTAGATCAAGGTACTGTTCAGGCTTACCGCCCTTCTTTTTGATCGTGTAGTCTAGCATCTGCTGGAAGCCCATATCTTCAGCAACAGTCCCTCCGTTTTGAAACGATGGTATGCGCTTAGCGCGTAAGCCAGAAGTGGGTTTATATTTTCTTACAGCTTTAGGCATGGCGTTTAAGATCCGCAGCTATCGCATTCTGGGTTGTCAATCGTACAAGCTGTTGGTTGGTCTTGTGTTTCCAGATCATTAACCCAATTAGCGAAATCGTCAGACATAGTGTTTGATGTTTAATAGTTAAAAAAATGATTACTTACCCTGAGCCATGTACGGCTTAGTGTAGTTTTTGCTGTTCTTGTTCTTGGACATTTTGGTCTTGGCGTGAACGCCGGGACGCTTGACCTTGGGCTTCTTCTTGAAAGCCACCATGTTTTGAATCTTAGCCATGACTTACCACTTTACTTTGTCTGCCCAGTAGGCGGCTGACATTTTTCCCAGTGAGATGTTATTTGCGTGACGAGCTTTGAATGATCTACGACGAGCCGCATACGACTCGGACTCGCCAGACTTCTTAGGCGATCCTGAAACTCCTTGTTGTCCAAAACGAATAAGCTTTAATCTGTCTCCTTCTTTTGCTAATACCATGTGTGATTTGGTAGCATGGCTTGGGGTACGTTTAGCCTTATTCACCCCGGATAACCCGTAGCGCTTGAGCATATTCCTAACCCTGTCTTTCGTCACAGCCATGACACAAATCTACAAAAAAGAAAGGGGCACATAAGCACCCCTTCCGTCCAACCAATGTAACGAATTCGTTACTCCTCAACAACCTCTGCTGTCTCAGCAGGAGTGAATTCTCCACTTTCAAGATCAAGGCTACCATCACCGTATTCCTCGCGGATCTTGGTGCTGGTTTCTTGGATCTTCTGCTCTTCTGCCTTGTAAGCAGCAAGCAATGATTCCTTGCGGAGTTCTACCAAAGCGATTGCACCAAGCTCAGACTGGATAGCCTTCATGGTTGCTTGTGCATTCTTAACCGTGTCAATGTACTCTTGATTTACAGTTGCCATAATGAATTGAAGTTATTTGATTTATTCAGCTTCCGGAGTGGGCTCCACGATGGAGCGAGTCACCGTTGTCGGAGTGATCTTTTCTGCGATCTGAGAATCCAAAGATGCGTGCAGCTCAGCAACGCGCTCTGCGCCCATAGCTGTCTCAACCCATCCGATCACGTCTTCGTGAACGAGATCCTCAAAAGCAACAAACGCTGATGCGTCCATATCTTCAACGCTAACCGTTTGTGTACCAATTACTGTAGCGCTGTGTTCTCCGGTCTCGTCTGTTCCGGTCAAGCGCCAGTGCACATTGTAGACTACGTCAGAGAACTCACCGCTTGAAGGGTAAGTGTCTACGGTCTTGCAGTTCCAAGAATATGTGTTCATAGCTTATAATTTGTTTTACAAAGATAATAAAAATTACTAGCAGGTCTGTACACCCTCAATGAAACATTCACCGGCATCGTCAACTAAGTATACCGAATAAACCGTAGATGATCCGTTAGGCTGGTACGCGTACCACTGATTAAAACCAGAAGATGGTTGATATGCTGTTGTTCTTGCAGAATCAGAATAGAAGTATTCGCTGGTAGATGGAGCTTGGTTGCTCCCGCTTTTATAAACTGTGTATGTAAGATCAAACGCACAGGCTTCTGATGCCTCTCCGCCAGCGGAGCTTTCTGATATCATTCCATAAGGAACAGATATACAATCTTGGATATTCTCAACATAACCCCCTCCTGTTATAAGGTATGCTTTTACGCACGACTTAGATGAATACCACAAGTTGTTGCCGTTAAATGTCGTGCTCTTAGCTGCGTCTGTGTACACGTATGTGTTGGTTGTCAAGCAGGCTGGAGATCCAGAACCATAATACAGCGTTAGGTTGTCATTGTAGAACAGATTACAGGCTTCACTGTTTTCATTGAATCCAGTGCTGTAAACCGTAAATGACGATGAGCTAGATGCAGTATGGTTGTAGCTATACCATTCGCTCATGGATGCAGGGTTCCCGGATGAAGGATAAGAAGGTGATGCTGTGTTGATCGTTGCATAGCCTCCGTTTTCAGCTGTATCCAAAGAGATGGTAGCGGTACTAGACCGCCCCAACTCAGTGTTTATTTGAGACATCTTGATCTCGCCACTACTTGTTAGCGCCATAGACTTTGCTTTCTAGTTCTGTGATTCTGTTCTGTAGCTCTTTGTTTGATTCAATCAACAGGGCGATCAAGCGGTCGTAGTCAACAGTCTTGTATTCCTCGGTGGTTCCAGTTAGCAGTGGGAGCTGTCTGTCTGTTACAACCTCTGGAACAACAGCCTCTACTTCTTGTGCGATCAAACCGATCTCACGCTTGCCTTCGTTCTTACCTACGCTCCATGTGTATTCTACACCACGAAGCTTAGCTACCTTCTCAGATGCGTTCTGAATGGTGGTTACGTCTTTCTTCAGGCGTGCGTCAGAAGGCGTTGTAGTGGAGTATGCGATGACATCTCCGTCAGCATGGAAGTCACCATCGCGCTCCCAGCGGAACTTCTCCTCAGAGGACGTAACAGCGCCGTTGTCTTCAACGGTATCCAGCCACATCGTAAAGTATCCGTTACCGTAGGCTGTCTGTCCTTGCCATCCGAAGAAACCTTTGGTGCGGTTCATCGTATCATCGGTGTCCTCAGACTTGTAGTAAGTACCAACCGTTCCAGTGTCAGAGTCAGCCTCAAGCATGATGTATGCTGAAGTTGCACCCTTAATGTGAAGCAGTTGTTGTGGGGCAGTATTTCCAATACCTACGTTGCCACCAGAGGTAATACGCATTTTCTCCCCGGTTGGTCCGTGCCTAAATATAATTGGATTTGTTCCAGAGTCGTCTCCGTCTGATGTTATATATAGTGCGTCTGTAGCTCTATAATCTGATGAGTTTACAGATGTTAAAACATTTACACTTCCAGAAAATGAAGCGCCCCCAACGACATCTAGCTTATAAGAAGGACTAGTAGTACCAATACCAACATTGCCAGTAATATATGTATTGCTGTTGCCGACGATGTTCCCATCAACAGTCAGCTGCCCACCCATGTCCACGTTACCACCAGCTTGGGTCATGTCAATGTTACCCCCGCTAGAGATAAAGAACACGTCTTGGTCTGTAGGCGTAGTCAATCTCAAGTCTCCGTCAGAAGCAATAGCCAGTTCATTGGTTGAGTCTTCGTAGGTGATGAAGCTGTCTCCTGTAGTTGTGCTAAGCTGTACAATGCTGTTGCCACCTGAGTTGCTCAGGGTGAAGAAGTCAGAAGCAGAACCATACTCCCCGCTTTGGAAGTGGAAGTCAGTGGTTGCTGAAGACAGCGCATTGTTGAAGTAGGTCTCTCCAATAGCGTTGTTGTAGGTGATAACAGTTCCCTGTCCAGTAGGTGAGTTCTCATCACGAAGCTCAAGCACTACATTAGAGGAAGCGTTAGAAGAGCCTACACGTAGGCGTGTTTCTGCTGTTCCTACTACGTGGAGTTTGGTTGCTGGAGTTCCAGTACCAATACCAAATTCTCCAGTTTCTTTTATTGATGCATGAATATCATTAAAGCTTGAATCAGAGCTAAGAATGATTCTTCCACCAGCCCTATTGCTAAGTATAACATCACCAGCTGCACCACCAGCATTTAATATCTGACCAGAGGCAGAAGCTACTCCAAATATTGCAGCTCCAAACTGATTTTGAAAAACGCAACCAGCTTCACCAGCTGAATTATAAACCCGCATTTGGGTTCCATAAACATCTAACTTGTAATTAGGACTCGTCGTACCTATACCTACGTTGCCGTTTGCTAAAAAAGTAGTATAAGTACTTCCATTCCCAGAAGTTATATATGTAGTTCCAGCTCCACTACCGTTAGCAAGATTACCTACGTAGGTATCTCCACCTACACTTTGAAGTATAGACTTTCCACCTGCATTATTACCCCATATCTCTACGTTGGCTCCATTAACTGTGTCAGCTACAACCAGTGTTTTTCTGCTTGGTGAGTGTGACACAGGACTAGTAGTACCAATACCTACGTTACCACTATTTATTATTCTTAGCCCCTGAGTAGCCAAGGCACCTGTACTGTCTACAATACTTAAATCAATATATCTATTAGATGTTGCATTATCTCCCAATATACTAATAGCACCACCGTAGGCTCCTGACCAGATACTTGGGGTTGATGATGTATTTTTAACAACTAATGTATCTGTAAACCTACCCGTACCCGTTACATCAAGCTTATAAGAAGGATTCGTCGTACCAATGCCGACGTTAGCATACGGCTCAAGTATTAGATGTCCAGTATATACTGTTCTAGTTACAGTTATGTAAGCGTTGTTGTCGTCGTGTCGTAACGAAACATAGTTTCCATTTCCTAAAGCTCCTGATGCTATTATTTCGCCACCAGATGTTCCAGAACCACCAGCTCGTATGTTTCCAACAACACCTAGGCTTGTAGCTGTGCCAGTTCCAACAACGTGAAGTTTATACCCCGGACCAGTAGTGCCAATACCTACGTTACCGCCATTAAAATAAGAGTCTCCAGTTGAATAAAGTCTAACTCGTTCGGTTGCAGTTTGGTCATATACAGATACTAATCCACCTCCAATACCTGTGGTTGCATAGACTCTAAATATACTTGTCCCTGTAGTGTCTGCTAAAACTCTAATAATATCAACGCCGTCTCCGCTGGGAGATTTAATATCAAGCCTAGACCCTGGATTATCAGTACCAATACCTACGTTGCCATCTGTATCAATAACTAATCTTCTAGAGCCATCATCTTGAATACTAAATCTATTACCTTCATTTACAAAGTCTATGTTCCCTATTGTGCTGCTTCCCTTGGAAAGTCTTATTACAGCATCTGCTGAACTATTGTCAACATGAAGTTTAGCATCAGGACTAGTAGTGCCAATACCGACGTTGCCATCATAGTTTATTGACATCGCCTGATTAGTTACTCCTGTGACATAACTGTTTGACGTTCCAAATGACATTACTGTTCCGTTCCCAGTTGGTAACACAGCAATTCTTGCAAGTGGGTAACCAATAAATGTTGATGAATATCCCGTAAAGTCAATTCCAACATATTCACTCCCTTGACCATTTGGCTCAGACAAAACTGTCTGCAAAAATGTAGATGACGTGAAAGACGTTACTCCAGTTTGTTTATTTACGTGCAGTAATCCACTTGGACCAGTAGTGCCAATACCTACATTGCCTTCGCTGGTGATTCTAACCTTTTCGGTCATTCTATTGCCATCGGCTGCACCAGCGTCCTGAGTTGAGAATGCTAAAGCTCCATCCCAACTTCCTCCGTATATACCTTGAATTCTTGCAGCCTGTGAAACAATAATTCTTGAGCCAAACAATAGACTTCCGGTGGCTCCAGATGTTGCAGTAGCACCAATTCTAACGGTCTCACTTGTGTTGTATCCTATGTCTAGCTTATAATCCGGACTAGTATTACCAATACCTACTTTGCCGTTTTTAAGAGACATTACATATAAATATCCGTCATTACCCGAATTAGGCGTAACGAATTGGGCTTCATTTCTAAATAGTAATTCACGACCATCTCCAGTAAAAGATCCGCTAGTGTTTGCAGATACATCAACACCAAATGCTAAGGTTACAGAGCCAGTATCTTGTGTTGTATACGTTGTAGATGCTGACCCTAGTATGAGTGTTCTATAACTAACATCATATCCCCAATAGCTAGGTTGTAGTGCGTATCTTCTTCTACTATCTCCTTGTACTTGAACTTTTCCATTAACAGTTAATTCAGCCCCCGGACTATCAGTACCAATACCTACGTTGCCACCACTGGTGATGCGCAAATGTTCGGAAGTGGAACCACCACTTGCTGTTGTAAACCACAAGTCTGCTGCGTTTGTAGACTCCCCTCCGTTCTGAATAGATATACCAATTCCAGCTGCTGCTTTTTCAGCTCCAGTTGTTGTCTGAAGTAACGATATAACTGTGGCGCTAGAAGTGTTTATTCCAGACTGAACAGTAAGTTTAGAGCTAGGACTAGTAGTACCAATACCTACGTTGCCAGCAAAATATCCAGTACCATCTCCTTTAATCCAGAAATCATATCCGAACCCATCTCTGTAAGCTCCTAAGTATCCATACTGACTATTCCCTCCAATTCTTGCCAAAAAAGCCTGTCCATCGGTTGCTGCAGTATTGTAAACGGAACCAAGCCAATTACCAGTATCCGAAGCTTTTACCTCTAACTTGTATCCCGGTACTGTAGTACCAATACCTACGTTACCTCCTTGCTTAAAATAAGCAATGCTTGTTCCATCGTATTGTTGAATATCAACACCATCTGTTGCATCGTTATCAGCAGCTCTTACAATGGTTGTATTTCTGTCTGATGAAATACCGAATAAAGGTCTGTAATTTGTTTCTGTACTATATACTCCTTTAATCCAACTTCCAGCATCAATAAGTATATCACCTCCTTTTACTTGAAGTTTAGTAGCCGGACCCGTCGTTCCAATGCCTACGTTTCCATCACGGTTAATCATCATCCGCAGGTCGGACTGCTGTAGCTCCGTTGAGTTAGAATTGTTGTTGCTTACATAGAAGCCCAAATATCCAGCATCATAAGATGTGGTTCTCGTATGACCTATTGCACTACGTGACCAAGCAGCATTTTCACATCCAAGTCCAATCAGCGTAGTATGACCGCCAGTATCTAAATAGCTAGACTTAGCGAGCTTCTGTGCGAACTGGAACGTATCAGAGCCTCCAACAACTCTAAGGTTGCCAACAGTGACAGCATTGGTTGTAGTCGCCCCACGTCCGGTTACACTGTCTAGTGTATCCTCAATGGTATCCGTGTCAACAGTAATATTGCCTGAAGCATCTGTCTTTAGGTAGCCAGCCGAAGCCCCACCGTTAATGTCATCAAGGTTGATAGCATCCAGCGTAATAGCCTGACCTGAAATAGACAGGTAGTCATGGCTGGTGGTTACAAGAGTTACGTTTGTAGAGTTGTCTGTACCGGCAGCATCAACCCCAAGGTTTGTGCGTGCGTCCGCAGCAGTAGTAGCTCCAGTGCCACCCAACGATACAGGGACTGTCCCTGCTGTAATCTCTTGTCCTGAGATGGTAAGATAGTTACCGCTTACTGTTGCAAGCGTAACATTCGTGGAGTTATCAGTTCCTACAGGGTCAAAGTCTGTTCCGCTTACAGGGATGGTAGGCGTGTTGGAAATGTCTGTGGAGTAGTCTACCTGACCCAGAGTAATCTCCTGACCGCTTAGCGTTAGGTAGTCGTATGAGCCAGCTAGGGTGACGTTGGTTGAATTGTCTGTGCCTACAGGATCAAAGTCTGTTCCTGATACCGGGATGGTTGGCTTGTTTGTTAGATCATCGTAGTCACCTGAGAAGGTTGAATATGATGTGGTGTCTACAGAGATGTTACCAGATGCATCACTAGCAAGTAAGCCAGCTCCGTAATAACTCGCTTGGATTGCACCGTTTTTAGTTACCTTAAACCTAGAAGTCCAAGTGTGGTTTGTGTCATTACTATAGTATCCAACGTCAACCAATCTTGAGCTATTAACGCTTGGATCTCCAGCTATACGTATACCAGCGTCAGCTGAATCCATACCTATACCAGTCCATAGGTTGCCGGACACATATGTACCAATAATAAGTTTGGCATTAGCAACTGCCGTTCCGAAGTCAAGTCTTGATACTGGGCTGGTAGTGCCAATGCCTACTTTGTTGATAAATACAACATCACCGTTATTTTTAAATCTTTGAAGCTCTCCGGAGTTGTCGTTTCTGAAATGTATTTCATCGGTTCCATACGACAAGTAAAATGTTGTTGTCTGATTAGGAATGCCAAGTATGTCTCCAGATGTTAGGTTTCCAAATTCAATCTGTGCCGTTCTTCCAGAAATACTATTAGGCAGATAAAGAGTACCTGTGCTAATATATGTAGAACCTGCAACGTGTAGTTTGGTTGTTGGACTATCCGTACCAATACCAACGTTGCCTCCGCTAGTGATGCGCATTCGTTCTGCGCTTGCTGCGCCATTCCAAGTGTGGAACTGCATATTAGCAGCACCATTACCTGCATTTTCATTTACAGCTAAAATTCTTGCATTACGTGTACCTGAACCACTTGCTCCAGCATCTGTTAGGAAAGAAATTTCAGCAGTATTTCCTAGCGTAGACCCAGCAAAATTATCAATAACAATCTGCCCGCCTACACCGCCTGAATTTGATTTGGCTACGTGGAATATAGCATCAGGACTAGTAGTACCAATACCTACGTTAGCGTCTGTAAAGTATGCATTTACAATACCGTCACCGCCTTTGATGCGAAAGTGTTCGTTTTCTCCTGCGCCGGCGGCAGTTCCGGTTTTAATAACAACCGCCCCGTTAGGAGTTCTGTTAGTTAAATATGG
>Ga0208644_1001128_pt1 | contig 22956 bp, 33 predicted proteins | sample VirMetDEL_Nov_18_FD_184517 | JGI IMG/M metagenome (GOLD analysis project Ga0208644, IMG submission 184517) | Aqueous microbial communities from the Delaware River and Bay under freshwater to marine salinity gradient to study organic matter... | ecosystem: Environmental > Aquatic > Marine >...
GTTTGAGAAGTTTAAGCCATACTTCCTGTGGCGAAAGTTTCAGGACAAGTGGCATATATGGAAGCAAATATCATTTATCCTTCCATTGTCTTTCATATGGATAACAGTTATTTCGGTAAGTGCTACGATAAGCTATGTGCTCGCCATAGTGCTGGGAGTAGTTCTAATCATTGCGGCATGGGCCGTATGGAAGATAATTAAATCGCCAATATGGTGGGATTAAATATGAAAAGACAAGACACATACCAAGCACCAAAACGATGCGAGACATGCATGTATTCAGTAAATGTAACACAATGGTACAATATGTTGGGATTACATTCGGGACTTCCGAATATTCATTGCATGTATGGTGTGACAAATGGCACACCTAGAGACGAGATACCGATGGTGCATAAGGGTGGTCTTTGTGATAAATGGGAAGAAGTTACAGGTTCAAATTATAAAAGTCGCATTCTATAAAAAAACCCGCACTCTTTAATTAGAGTGCGGGTTTTTTTATTTCATTCCAATATCGTAGAACGCCACGGTCTTTGCCTCCTCATCATGCGGTATCTCTTCGCACTCTATATCTTCAAACTCGGCATCCTCTATTCCCCAGTCCACAGACATATATGTAGCCCTGTTGTCCGACTTATCCGTTATCTCGTTAGCAAATTCGACAAGCGATCCACACAGATCAACGTTGTATATTCCCAGGCTGTCTGCTATATCGTAAATTTCATCCTCTGTTAATCTAGGCATTCCTCTTCCCCTTCTTCTTGGCCTATATATTCATAGACCACAACATCCTCCCAGATGTCTGACATGCGTGATTCTTCATAGTAGTGAGCGGCCTCCATGCCACTACCCATTTCTAATATCATTTGTAAAGTGTTGACCTCTTGTAGAACCATTATCTTCTCACCGCAAAGCGGCCCGCCAACAAGAACAGCTCTCTTTTCCATATCATACCTCAAAAAAAATGGTGCGGCCACATGAGCACCGCACCATTTCCAACACACAACAAGGATTAAATAATATAATCCAAAGTTACAATAAATCTAGATTGATTAAGTCATATCCAGTAAGGATTATTACCAGGCACGTCCTGCATATAAATGAGTCCCTCGTACCCCCATACATCCTGTCTGGCTTACTGTACATTACGACGCGCTTATGCTCGAAACATATATCACAGTGTGCGTCGGTTACGCCCCATTCAGCTCTCATTTCGTATCCTGTCTGCCACAAGCTGTGCGTATCCAGCAATATCATCCCAGTTATCTACATACTCAGGATCGCCATTGATTATGCGTGCCATCTTATTGCAGATCATCTGGAGGGCATACCTGACGTCATTTCTTAAAGCTTTACCGCGAAGATGGTCATTGACAGTGAATTGCAAGCCCATAGCAACGTCTGCACCAGACTCAAAGGAGCCATACCTCTTGCCGCGTTCAGCTAGTATATCACCGACGTATTCTGTATTAGCCATTAAATTTCTCCGTTCTGTACCTTAAGAGTTCTGGTATCTCATAAAACACTGGTATATTATTCTCTATTGCAAACTCTACCTCTAAGTCTGCACCTTTAGATTCTCCATCAAGTCTCAATAAGGCATCGCACTTTTTCACCCATATATAATCCAAGTCCATCCAGGTCTCCCAACTTCTAGGATGAATCATTTGATGGAAGTGTGAATAGAGCGGGCAGAATGGCGCGAAGCCATACTCGATCAGACAATCAGTTATATCTATAGATCGACGCACATTCTGCGCAACATCTCCAATTGTATACGGGCTGGCCACATACACCGTCATCTTACTTTTCATTTAACTCCTCCTCAAAGTCACAGTTATCACAACGTTTCTTAGTGTGCAGTCCATGGTCAGACCTCTCTATAAGCTGAGAGTGTATATGGCCCCCACACTTACATTTAACTGGGAATCCGTACCAGCAGTCATTGCATTTATCTGAATACCCCAATGCATGCTTGATGCCGTTTATTTCCACGCCCTTATCCTTTTTAGACCGCGCCTCTGACACAAAAGCTACCATACATCCATCTACTGCGTACTTGTTATCGTCCATGTTCAGTCTCCTTGATGTGGTGTGAGAATTTTCCAACAGGTATAATATACTATATATTGGATGATTTGTCAAGTAGAAAATGTATTTTGAAAAAAATTTTTGGGCGGATGGGATATACTTCTTCCAGATCCCCGCCCGCGGGGTAGGCCACCCCCGCCCCCTCACCGAGCGTCCTGCGCGACATTATGTAAACTTACGCGAGCGACCCTCAGATTTCTGATGATCCTCAGATTTCTGATACAGATTTCTGTTCTTCAGCTTAACGTGTCGCAGACAAGCTGTTAAAAAACAACACTTTACGATTTTCCGCATTTCTGGCACGACAATTGCATACTGCTCAGCGTCCACGAAGTAGGTTTCTACTAACTATCTACCCTACTTCTATATACACCAGTTTCTATAAGGAGTAATAATATGGCACGTTTAACCACAGCAAGTCTCGCAGAATACGTCAAAGAGCAGGATAAGAAGCTTGACGCAATGGCGAAGTTGTTAGAGCGTATGGTTAATCACCAGAATCACGTAGTAGGTTCTCCCGCTTCAGATCGTGCTAAAGCACAAGAACGAGCGGATTCTATCACGAAGCAGGAAGCAAAGGAAGCCAATACACCAGTGTTGTCGGATAATATCGACGATCTTATGGAATACATCGGTGACCGTCAAGGACTGTTCGTGTTCCTTCCAACGGATGCACTGGTCGAGAACGACAACGGAGACTTCTCAGGGGCTGATCATCGTTACTGGGATCACAACAGGAAGCAGGAATACGGGAAGAATTGCAAGGAGATCGCACTTCAGGAGAAGTTACACGGCGTTCCAGCAGATCAGATCATCTGCAAGCTGACGATGAAGGTTCGTAGCACTGAGAACAAGAAGAAGTACGAAGCAGAACGTGAGAAACAACGCGCTGTAACAGGTCACTACCGCGATCTGGAGAAGGGTATTCGGGCTTACGGGATGAAAGCTATCCCAGTGTAGGCTTTTTGAAGCACGTGTAACAGGGGCGTGAATATACTACCTCGCGTAGATATTCACGCCCCTTTTTTTGTGCATACGAATCCGCTCTCGTATCAGTAGCATAACTCGCTGTCTCACAGACACTTAACCCTATACAAGGAGTAGTAAATGTATCGTATTGGATTGCAGTATGGAAGTATTTGGTGGGTGCTCAAGACCACAAAAAATCCCATTAAAACATTTCGCATCTGGATGAAAAGATAAGGAGAGTGTAAAATGAAAAGGTTATGTTCAAGGTGTGATCAGGAAATTCCATCTGCAAGACTTGAGGCTTTACCAAATACACATACTTGTGTTCGGTGTTCAACTACGAAGCCCTATATTGGAGTCAGTGATTTCACTTCGAAAAATACATCGACCTTGGTATTAATTGATCCTGATGACAAGGAGATGGTTCGTAAAGCACAGAATTATCAAAATCAAACCCGTGGATTTGGGGTACATGGAGGTTGGAAATAATTATGCGATTGGGATGAGTTCATAGCAGAAGGAAACATATAATCATGAAAGGAGTAACAAGTGTATCGGATTACAAGAACAACTGTAGGACGCTCTCCGTTCATAGCAGGACAATGCTTTAACAGTTTGGAAGAGATGGTTGAAAAGGGTGCCACCATGATCGAGTCTCCAATCGGACAAGACACAGAGTATAAAGCCTGCCACTATGCAAATGGTTTCAGGTATACATTCTGGTTTGTCGATGAAGAGATAGAGTCATACAACGACAGGCTTAAGCAATACCAGAACGGAGTGCTCACCCTTGATGAGTTTTTATTGATGTCTAAAGACCTGAAAATGGATATCAATAGTGTTCTCGTTGACATCAAGATGACATATGATGACGCACTTATACAGCTTTGTCAAGCTGTTTGTGATGCTCGATAGGAGGTGATGCGTATTGAAAGAGAAAAGCATCTTGTTGATGCACGTCCTCAAAGCAAGGCATTATGCCTTGATTAGTGGAAGGAGTATTGGAGTCTGTGATAGCTCTAAATATTGGGCTATATTTTATCCACTGTCTGGGAAATTTTCAGTTGGGTCTGGGAGTAAAGTGTTGTGGGACTCAAACATTTCCCATCAATCCTTAAACAGATAAGGAGTTAAGCTATGAATGGAATGGGTGACAACCATGCAGGTAACGCATTAAGAGAGCTGACAACAGCTCTTAAGATTCACGCTGGATTAGAGCAAAGACGGGCAGGGTATGGCCTCGTTAAAACTCCCGATGGATGGAAGCGTATCGGTGAGAATGGTATCGTAAAATGAAACCCAAGTCCCGATAAAGGAGGTGATACATGAAAGATAAGAGCATAGCACTATCACTCCTTGTTCGTGCTATGGCACAGAGCAAAGAACAAGGGAAAGATGTCTCTGTAAGAGAGGGGCTTATGTTTGGTACTGTCATACAAAGTTCTAGAGGTACATGTCTAATTGCTGGGTGTGGTGCTTTATTCTATTACTATGCATTGCTGAGACCAGCAGGCATAAGTATCTGTCATTATCGTACACATAACACTGAAAGGAGGTGATATCATGAAGATTATATGCAAGCCAACGAAAAAGAATGCATTGTATGTCATAATGAAATCAGTGGCCTTATCAGAGGAGGTGTGGCATAGGCTCTACAAAACGAAACAAATGAATGATGTACAGCAAAAGCTTCGCACATTTAATAAGTATATAAAGGGAAGAGAAGTACACTTTATGGGTATTGAGTTTACAGAAAATAAGATGTACTTAGATATGTGGTCAGGTGACGGTAGCAAGACGATTGATATTAGAATTGCTCATCAAGGAGACGATGATGACCTGATATCAGATGAGCAGATAATATCTGCCATGGAATTTCCGTCGTCAGATTTTATTGTTTTCGAGTACAAACTTGGTCGTAACTATAAAAAGGGAGAACTAACAGTAGAGGAGGTGAGAAAAGAAATTGGTGACAAATGCCCAATTGCAAAGTATGAGCTTACGGGAAGTTTTTGATCTCGACTGGCACGATCCGAATGAGCGTGACATGTACATATATATGTGTCAAAGCTCTAATGTTTTTGTAAGAAGGATGAAGATGTGCAACGGGAAGGATAGGCGGGTAAGAGTTACTCGTGTATCCAATGCATTTGGTAGGCTTATATGTGGTGCTTCTTCTGGTACCATGTATTTCAGGCCACATCCACAGTTGAGAGAAACCTTTAAGTGGTGGAAGGAGGTAATATGCAGAGTGTTATGAGCATGATGCACAACGTCAGCTTAAAAAAGATTAGCCTTTTAAGTGACGACAATGCTGTATATACAGCATTCAATGGTAACATTATCATTGATCTTAAAGAATTTGACTGGAGTAATGGACAAATTCATAGTCGGATACGAGATCACGGTGAGTTCGCCATAAGAAATGGGGTGAAGTTTTTGAGGATCGTAAACTCTCATAAGGATTTTATGGATGATGGTAATAATTATAATCCTGACGATGATGACGATGATGATGGTATTTCTGGTGTGGATGGACAATTATCTATCGCCATCCCCATATCAGAGGAGGATGCAAACGATGTATGACAAGAAAGCAAAGGTTACATGGTACTTTGATGCGGATGAATCGAAAACAAAGGATACCATTAATATTGTAATGGAAGGCGTGGCAGACAAGTTGGGATATGATCTCGCACCCAACTCAGTCATCTCAATTATAAGAGATGAATGGGCAATCACATACACTATGTATAGACGGGAGGAAGCAACCCAGTCTATGGCATATACTATATACTCAGCACTCAAGAACGTACAAGAAGGCATGGCATTCCGCTTCGAGGTTCGTGGTGCAGGTATTGGTTACTACGATTCAGACAGAGGTTGGTTGTCCGCCTTTAATCAACAGGTTGCACAGCAAAGAAGTTTCCTTGCATATGACTACGATCCTGAGCCAGTACTAACAGAAGAGGAGGAACGTGCCATTAGTCTTCGTCTTGACTCGGAGGAAGAACATGAACAGGCTTATGTCTCTTGAGCCACAGTTCCATATCTTCACCTGCTGATGGCGGTGCATCAAGTACATGTCTAACTTCAGACTTAACAGATACTTGTTGCTTCTGTCCGAAGCGTTCTTGTCTTGTTCTTTCAAGTATCCATGCCTTACCTACCCATCCAGATCCGCCCTCATAAACTTTAGAAAGGAGTTCAACTTCACCCTGCGCTTCGGCACGCTCAACTGCCAATGCAAAGTACACATAGGGACAATCGTTAGCACCCTTACCTTCTTGCATGGACTTGGTAGCTTTGCGTAGCCAAAGGTAATATGACTTACGGCTGATACCTTCAGCTAAACAGGCGGTCTTTACGTAGTTACCCTTTCGTATATGACCGCATATCTTGTCTGTTAATTGCTTTGTGCAGATTGTCTCACACCATTCTGCACCTTGCTTTTCTTGTTTCATAAAAACCTTGACATGAAGGGAGTTATTGTTTAAGTTATCGTATAATATAATACAAAGCAATCATAATATTAAGGAGGAGATGTGAATATTGAATCTTTACAGCCAACCCTCAGAGATCTCGAGAAGATCATCGAAGTAGGAGATCGGGTGTGGTATTTTAGTTCAGGATACGAAAGCAGTGCAATAGACACGGAGTGGGAGGTCACTGCTGTATATGACTACGCTGGCTTTCGCACTGTCAACATGTCATCCGTAGATAAACCATCTGATATCCGATACAGCATATCAGATGGCGACCTTTATGAGATGAGTGAGGCTGACTTCTGGGCTGAGCAGTCTGATAAGTTTGCACCAGAAACGATGGAAAGTGTGGAGGAGAATTGGTTTAATCGTGGAAAGGGAAGGAAGAAGAAGAAGAAGAACGTATCCCTTGAAGAGTATGCAGATGTGGGCTACGGCAATACTCATAACCCACCGTGGGATGTAAGTGGGGAGGATATTGAGGCATGCTTCATTCGTGTCGAGGCATACTTCGCAGTTAAGTATGACAAGAACGGAAGCAAAACAATCTCTGAGACTGCACATGAATTCATTCGCACTCAGAAACTTAACGATGCATATTCCCTCAAGGCAAGAGCGATTACGGATAGTGGTGGTCACGGTGGTTTCGACTTTGAAATAACAGGCGAAAACCTTGGATACCCAAAGGTGACATCACTTAACACATACTCTCCTGCTGGATTGCATGACTTGGAGGTGATGCGGCATGATGAAAGTCAACAGTAAGAATGCATGTGCTATGGTATATGCTGGCTGTACAAAGATAAGAATAGGTAGCAGAGTTGAGTCATTATATGTGGTACATGAAATGAGATGTGGCACACTGTCCGCATATATCGGGTGGGATTTCTTCGAGCGGTTCATATTGGGATCGTTTAATCAATGGACATCTCTCGATAGGGATTTCTTGGTCAAGGTACAGCGCAAGTTAAACCAGATACCAGACATGGAAAGGTCAAGCATTGGTTCTTTCACACGAAAACAGCTTGATGTTTTTGCAGAAAGTATTATGTCGCAGTTCAAGCCGAGATGTATTGTCGGCTATACGAATAAGACATGGAATTTTCTGAGTGAGTACATAAGAAATGATGACGCCTATATAGAGGCTTGGTTCTGGAAGCACATCGAAACAATCAATAACAAGTTAGACATTGGGGCGAATGTGGATTTGTGCAGTGGTGACCCTATCTTTTCAGGGTCTGTGTGGCATCCGCACAATGCTGACGGAGAGGAGGTTGAGACCTTTGGTAATTCGATTTCATTCCATGAAGTTCGTAACCAGATATTAAGAATGAACGTGGATGAGATGGCGAATGAAAGAACTGATACGTTGCGAACTTACGAAATAAATTCAAGAGGCAGATCTCTAGGAAGTATCTTGAGCACACGAGTATAAGGAGAATAAACCATGCAAGCAAGTAATGGAAGAACTTTTGGCATTGAGATTGAGATGTCCGAGTTTTACCACCCGAAGAATGGTTCACATCGAGATGATGTGAGTGATAGTTATGATGGGTGGATCGGCAAAGGGGATGGCTCTTTGCGTGGAAATCACACAGCAGAAGTTGAATCTCCCATCCTTCGGGGTGAGGTTGGATGTGAGGAGGTGTTAAATTTATTCGATGAGTTCAAAAGCAATCGAATAATTACCGAAGCCAATGAATCATGTGGCCTTCACGTTCACGTAGGTCTTGACGATTATGAAGTAAGAGACCTGATAAACTTATGGCGTCTTACGACAAACATTGAGGCGTTGCTATTTGCAATGCAACACGAGAGCCGATGGAATAATCAGTACTGTACTCGGACACGTGGCAACCCTTGGTTTGCAACAGATGAAATGTCATATGCGGCATGTATTCAAGGGCAACAGAACACAATCCGAAATGCTATGAATCAGATCTCTGGGAACAGTTACTTTCAGCATGGGCCAACACGATACTATGGATTCAACATGCTCGATCATTGCCGTAGAAAGTGTGTTGAGTTTCGATTGCATCATGGCTCTGTTGATGGGGAAGAGATTGTTAACTGGTGTCGGTTCCTTGTTACTCTATGTGATTTTGTTAAGTCTTATGAAGGATGGATACCATGCCTCAACTCTCCATCTCGACGTGGTTATGCCCTACGCAGACAGTTGCAGTATCTGCGTAGCTTTATCAGTGAGGCTGGTGCTACCGATGGCGAGGCAGATGACATCATTGAGTACTGCCAAGGGCGGTTGGTGAAGTACAACGGAGATGGGCTTGATGTTACAGAGCAGACTGGTGATTTGAAGTTTGTTGATATGAGCGATGAGTGTCCTTGGTCATCAACAAAAGACTTGTCGGGTGGGGGAATTGACTATCTCTCGATGCATAACTTCTCCACATTTGTTTATGAGAATGTTTTGTATTGTGGCAGAAGCAATACTGTCCACGAAAAAGTTCGTGAGATTATCAATGCTGGATTGATGGAAAAGATACGAGAGTCAGGAGCGGAGGTTATATCGGAGTGGGAATCGGCAATCCCAGCAGGTGCTATCACTGAGCAGGTATCCGACGGTACAGTTCGGGAGGGGGCACTTGTCGTAATGAGCCAACCGAACGTGTACGAGGAAGGTACATTCCAGTACGGACTCGGCGTTGTGGTATTCGTAACAGATGGTGCATCTGTTGTAGAGTTTATGACCAGCAGTGAAAGTGTTATCGTGAACAACGAATCGCTTCGTGTATTACGTGATCCACTAAATGATGGTGAGTACTTTATGAATAGGGACGGTGAACGTAGCAATATTACAGCAGTAGAAGAATCATTCAACCTCTATCGTGCAATGGCTTAACTCAATATAAATCAAGGAGATATATTTTATGTGTGGAATTTTTGGATACCTCGCAACTAAAGACGGAGATTCACCAAACATCAACCTGTTGAAGATGATGGCAGATGAGAACACTGCCAGAGGTGGAGACTCTCATGGTATTTCACAGGTGATCGGTGACGACATCGTAACATTCAGAAGTCCAGGTTCTTTTAGCGACAACCTTGACGCCTTGGAGTGGTGCGAAGGTGCCAAAGCAGTCATCGGGCATACTCGATTCTCTACATCTGGTACATGGGAAGAGAACAAGAACAATCAGCCATTGTTCTGGGGTGACCAGACATGGAAGAAGGGTGAAGGGGAGAACGCAAAGACTACCACCGTTCCGAAGATGTCTATGGTTCACAATGGTACACTCAGAAATTATAGTGAGCTAAAGAAAAAGTGGAGGTGCGAAAGCTTATTGAAGTCTGAGTGCGACTCAGAAATTATTGGGTACATGGCAAGATGTTTTCATGCAAGTGGACAGGAGTTTGGCAAGGCCATCATTGAATCGGCAAAGCAGTTACAAAGTTCACCCACTGTCGGTGGCCCACCACTCGCACTTCTGTTCTTGTACAATGGGAAGATGTGGACATACAGAAATGGCAACCCTACATACTGGTATCATGGTGACAGTGGTATATATTTCTCGTCCATAGAATTTGACAGTAAATACAAAGGGAATTTTGGCGAACAGCCAGAGGGTAAGGTATACGAATACAGCATCATGAAGGACAATCGGAAGCCTGAAGACCTGAAGATGCCACAGCACCAGCCACTTGAGTATGCCAGATCACAGAATAAAAAGATATACACTTCCGTGCAGAAAGAACATGGGCGTGTGATTTATCCTATAGTCGTACAAAAGCTGAATGAATACCCAACTATAGGTGATGATGAATTCGTATCTAAAGATGGTAACATGTTTGAGTTCGTGGGTGGCGAGATGTATCACGTTAGCGAGCCAGAAACTCTGGCATAACATATCATTGAGGAGGTGTTACATGAAGCACTTTGTTTTAAATCAGTACGGAGACCCGACAGCAACACGGTTTGCCGCTGATACACGGCAGAACTACCTGTACTACAACAGCACCGATGGTGCCCTTATTGGTTCGGGAAGGACTCGTTCAGTAGAGCGTGGCGATACCGTAATCCGTTGGGGTTGTACATCAAACAGAGATATTGAAGACATGGTAGGTGTGCAGGTTGTGAATAATTGGAATGGTATTCGGAACTCCACCCAAAAGAAAAAGATGCGCAAGTTATTTGAAGAGGGTGGCGTGCCGACTCCAACTTGGTCATCTGACATCAGTGACTTTTCAGATGACGATTATCCGCTCTTGCTTCGTCGGTCTGGTAGTATGGGTGGTAACAACATCGTCTTGATTGAGCGACCAATTCAAACAGATGATGAACACAACATGGTCAGAAAGATACTGGCTGAAGATTCACGTGCATATCTGTGTAAGTATTGGTACAAGGAACAGGAGTTCCGTGTTCACATCGTCAACGGTGAGGCCATCTTTCAAGTGGAGAAGATACCACGCACCAATCCACACCGAGCACTTAAGCAATCCATCTGGAATGTCGGTGATCTATGGATGTATAGTAGTAACACGGATGTCCGTGATGATCTGGTAGATGTATCGGTTAAGGCAGTCCACTGTCTTGGCTTAGACTTTGGTGCAGTAGACTTGATGACCAAGGGTGGAGAGGTCATGATACTCGAAGTGAACTCTGCCCCTGGATTACAGAAGCGTTCACGTCGCAAATATGCAGACGCTTTTGAAAGGGCTGGCTGGCTGTAAGACAAAGGAGGATGTATGGTGTGGTGGAAGATGTGTGCGGTGATTATATCTGGATTTGTCTTAGTGCTTTTTGTGCAAACCACAGGGATTTGGAATGTGCCATTGCTATTCCTTATCCCTTGGTTTGTGTATCATATATTCAAAAAGCTCTTTAATAGAAAGGAAGTTTGACGTGGAGAGATTTGCAGAGTGGACAAGCACAACTGTTGGTGCTTTGAAAAAATCATTCGAGGTTATTGCAAATCGTGCGGATGCTTGTAGTGAGGGTGGTGATCTAGAAAACTTCCTGATAAACTACGCACGATCTCGTATGGTTCGAGCGCAGATTAAAGAGATGGTTGACATGGAAGAAGATGTTAAAGCAATACTTAAACAGTGGGAAGACATTGGCTCTGATGATCCGATAGACGGATCAGATGAGAGGCCAGCAATATAAACACAAGGAGATTACACTATGAGTAAAGTAGCCGCAGTTAAACGACTCATCCAAAAGAAAACTGGATTAAAGAATTGGGATGGTATGATTGCCGACACTCGTGCTGTATTAAAAAAGCATGGTATCAGGCATGGAGAGTTGGCATCTGCTGTCGGCCTGTCTTCTGCTTATGTGTCACGAGCACTGAATGGACACAAAGACCTTCGGTTCAATAAGGTAAAAGAAATGTGCGATGCCGTGATACAGGCCGACAAAGAATTGAAATAGTACCACCGTGCCACAGGACACACTGTTCTGTGGCACATATAATTTATCTTACGAGGTAACGCAAATGTCTGAAACAAAACTTGACAAGAGATTTATCACCAAGCTCGGACAGAAAGATTATATCGGACGAGATGGTAGATTATTTAAGATGGATGAACGCTTTGGTGGTGGGGGATACGACGTCATACCTCGACTGCCCACTGAATCAGAGTACAATTTTATACGGAGAATGATGGGGCTTAAGGATACAGACCCATGTATCGTTATCGTTGGTGAGATATTTGTTGATGGTGTCATGAAGTATCGTGACTTTGGTGTGGCAACACGACACAACATGCCAGCTAATAATGCTGGCCAGTTCGAGAAGCGTGGCCTTGAGATTGCCACAACACGAGCAGTCAATCGAGCAATGGGTCTTGGTACTGCTGGTGGATTCGCTGACCCAGATGCCAAGTATGACAGAAAGGGGTATGTTCCAGCGACTGACTCAGCCCAAGCTAACTTCCTAAAAGAGATGCAACGCATAAAGAAGTTGGTCGGTGAAGAGAACTACCGATCTGTATTGGTGTCTCACGGATTCACAAAGTCAAATGACGAAGACCTTTGCACCGATGCTGAAGCAATGCAGTCCATCCTGTCTGATATGTACGAACTATTGGAAGATACTGACAACGACCCATCACAGAAGGACGGGCAACCAATACGCGATGAGATCAAGCGTATGCAGGATGAGATGGATGAGGTAGAGTATCCAGAACATTTCGACAACCTGCTCGACAAAGTACTTAAGCAACCAGCAATGCAACGCAAGTTGGATAGCGGTGAAACGGTGGGCGATGTGTTCCGTGTTCGATATGCAGAGCATGTAATGGATACAAACTTTGACAAGTTGTTTGAGATATTTAATAATGCATCAGTATTAATAGACAATCAGTAATCGTGGACTGTGTATTATAGACTGATTGTTTAGTACGGGTGGGGGATGTAGACCCCTACCCGTACACTTAAATAAGGATAAATAATATGCCAGCATATACTACCGCTACTGCGCTAAATTATGAAAGATTGATAAATGTAAATTCATTGGGTGGGATGTCCACCAAAATAACAAAACGAGAGGGAATGATTGCTTTATTATTATACCTGCGTGACCAAAGGGACGCAGGTATAATAATAGGGAATGGAGCATTTATTAATTTTGAATACCGAATGAATAAGTATAAAGATTTGCCACTATTGTATACTGGATCACGCAAAGTAGGTATAACTCTTGGTGGTATGAGATTGCCATCCGTTAGTATAAACAAGGAACCTCAAAGACCATGGGAGCATTATGTTTATGAGCTATACGAAAAACACTTCAAGAGCAAAGTTCAACAAAGCAAAGTTCGATAAGGCACGCAATGCTGATTACGGGGATGGGGAAATTGGAGGATGTGATGAGAGTATCGAGGCATGCAATAAAAAGATGGAAGGAGTTTGTGTGTCACACAATGACACCAAGACAGATTGTAAATAGAATTAAAAACATTTGTAAAGTAACAGACCCAGTAAGAATGGGGGATCATACAAGACACAGTGATGGGTGGGTAACTGTTGTCGTAAAGAACGATACAGCAGTCACACTGTGGGGTAAGCCATATGTTAAGGGTAACTATAAGCACAGGAGGAGGTGAGATGTGAAGAACATTAAGTCCATGATGATAAAGATTATCTTGAAGCATTTAATGACATGCGAAGTATCACTGGATTACGAGAAGTCACTCTTTAAGAGAATAAACAAACCATCATGTCACATCATGATAGACAAAACGAGAAGCCTTACATATTCTATCTATTTAAAGTGCCAAGATGCAGAGTCTGGCTTCCGTTGTGCGTTCTATATTAAAAGAAAATTATTCGATCAGGAATTTTTGGGTAATAAGGGAGGTGAGATGTGAGACATAAGTCGATAATGTTAGCGGCTATAATGCAATGTGCGCGTGATGATTTACGGCGAAATCATTTAAGTAGATTCTTAATTCGCATAAACAAACCATCATGTCACATCATGATAGATGAGTCGGGGAGTTTAAAAGATTACGCTAGACTTTTGTGTAATGATGGTGTGAATAAATACAATGGTGGTATCTATGTTAGAAGATCGTTTCTTGGAGAGGAGAGGTAAAAAATGCAAATGCAATCTCGAATCATGCGCGGCATATTATTACAGATGAATGATGAGGGTATAGATTATAAATGGGAAGATGGTTTGAATGAAAGTATGTGGAGAAGGATGCTCACTAATATAAATAAAAAGACGAGTACCCTTATAGCATCTAACGATGTAACGTTATCTGGACACAGGAAAGTGACTGCTGTTGGGGTACCACAGCTTGGACACAGGGGGTTCTTTCTTGTAAAGGAGAAATTCTTATGAGATGTTCGGAATACTTAGAACAGATACTGAAGTCGAAGCCACGTAACATAGAGAAGATATTACAATCGGCATCATTTGGTAGAAGGGAGGATGGTAAATCTGGATACAAGTATACAGTCATACCGTTCAGTACAGTTGATGAATTGGTTCGGTTAATATCAGATGGTAAGTATGAAACAATAAAGTTGTATGGTAACACATACAACTTGCCATATCATTTAGAAGGAGGATGACATCGTGATGACATCAGAACGATTGGCAAAGATACGAAAAACACTCAAAGCCGTGAAGTGTGGCGAATGTCTCCACCATTACCAGTCTTACATATTAGACGTAACGGATTGTATTGCCCACATCAAAGCACAGGACAAGCGCATCAAGGAGTTGGAAGTGGATAATGCGAGGGGTGCTTTGAAATTATTTAATACTCATAGACGACATCAAATGAATGGGCACGATATTTATAAAATTGCAGGACAGTGCGAGAAGTTTTTTCCATACCTTGTGTGCTTTATGGCACGAGAAGAAATTGTATATGTATTAGAATTTTGCAATTCATGTAATGATGCAATGGATTTTTATGATACATACTTAAACGTAATGGATGTTTGCGTATTGGAAATGTCAGGCAATGAAGGGTTTATATTGGAATTTTGAAATAAAAAAGCGCACCAATTACGGTGCGCTTTTTTATTGGTGAACCTTACAGGCCAAACATTGTCTCTAAGAATTTGGCCACCTTGTCATCCTTAACGCGTAGGAATATTTCCTCCTTCTGCTTGCGGTCTATCTTTCGACGTGCTGTTTGTACTGCCCTGCTAAGCGAGATGCTATTGCTTATCGCTTCCCTCTTGCCACTGGGTATCTTTGATAGCATGACGTTGATAGCTTGTATCCTTCTCGAAGCATCATCATACTTACCAAGACCCTTATCCACAAGGGCACTCGATAGTGCTTGCTGAACGAATAGGCGTATGTCATCTGCTGGTGCCCGACCAGCAAACAGATCAGCATTGCGTGCAAGTATCTCTTCGATCAATCCAGAACCAACCAATGTGTCAGCGTAATACTTCTCCGCCCTATCAAGGTCGCTTCTTTCTTTCGGTGTCATCGCACGCATAAGCTCGCGCTTCTGACTACCAGAAAGTGAGGCAAGAGGTGCCATGCTTTCAATAGAAGACTTCAATCCTGCAATGCTACCTGCCATGATATCGTTATCGTGGAACAAATACTCCTGCAAGAAGTGTCTGACACCATCGCCATCCCCCATCTTGATTGCACGCTTCATACCATACAGTGCATTGGTTCTGGGATTCCATGATAGCATGTTGCGTTGTAATCCCCTGTCTTTCAAATACTTCTGCGACATATCGAACACTCTATGGTATGCAGATTCAAGCGGGTCTTTGACATAGGCAAATGTTTTAATAAGTGTACCATCTGTCTCTGCATTTCTTGGCGATACCATCTGTGGCATAACCTTACTTAAAAGGTCTGTGCCGACATCAAATGGCAGTTGAAGTCCTAAGATATTGGAAACATATTGCTTAGGATCACGTATGGTACGTGGCTTAAAGAAGTCAGGAAAGTATGACGTCTCTGTTATATACTCAACAAACGCCTTAGCATCTGGACGAATAGATTGGATAGCCTTATTGACACCCTCTCTGAAGTTATCACTCATTATCTGAGAGGCACTACGCTTACCGTTCATGAAGTCCTTTGCATCAGACAATATATTATCCAAACCAAACCATTCCAACACATCAGACAAAGCACCGATACGTGTGAAGTATATCACCTTGCCATCAGGAGTTCTGAAAGGTGCTACCAGAAATGGACGGTCAGTGATATGTTCTTCGAGATCATCCACTTCATCTGGGAAGAATTTGTGGTTGAACAACATCAATGCCGCGCTCATTGCAAGTGCTCGTGTTCCAAACTTTGCCGCACCATAGTATGCAACAGGCGACTTAAGTGCTCGGAATGCAAGTTGCCCAAACGATAACTGGTCTGCTGGGTTTGGATTAATATCGTTCATCAGCATCTGAGAGAATCGTCGTGCATTCGTCTCTTGCCACGACCAGAACCATGCTACATTTCTGCGCACCCACTGGCCATAGTCAGACACTTCATCGTACGCACCCATCAAGTCATCTGATAAGCGATACGCCCTATCCTCAATGCTCTCTAATCCTTCAATACGGCGTGGGTCTGATGCACCAAAGTTCTCTGGCACGCCACCATTATTAAGCATCTGTTCTTTGTAGTCAAGGTAGTTTGCATATCTTAATATAGTCTCACGAAGGTCAGATGCTTTCTGTGCTTGCTTAAAGTACTCAATGAATCCAGTCTTTATACCAGAAGCTACCTTCCTAGGTACGCTATCTGGAGAATCATCTCGCATGAACTGGCCAAGCTCTTTAAGCTCTCTTGTTAGTGCCGAGTCAGACTCGAACTCTTGCGCTGTGAGTACGTTATCAAATCCACCGCGTTCCATGTAGGCAAGTAAGTCCTCAGACATCTCGCCCTTCTTGTAGTATACATTGTATAATTCTTTCATGGCCTTCTGTATATTGCTTCGGCCACGCTTAGAAGTAAACAGTTTGCGATTGCCAATGAATACAGCGTCGGCATCACCTGTTATATTCCGCAAGTTATACTTGATGATACGGAATGGATTCAGTAACATGTTCGTCTTGGCAAGTGAAACAAATCTACGGTATGCACGGAATGGCCCAAGCTCTTGTTTCTTGTCGAGATTGTACAGGGAAAGTGCTATCTCTGTAGGGATGACCATGCCCTGCTTGCGACCACCAAGCCCAATGATATCGTTGCCAAGTGAGTCGAGGTCTGGAGCCAGACCATTGGCCGCTTGGTTCATGATATCTCTGAGCTGATTGTCCGTGATTGATCTGGCCAAGAAGTACATGTTACCCTTCTCTGGCTGGTAGAATGTATACCCTTCAGGCACATAATCCTTAAAGTCTACGCCCATTTGCCGTGCTTGTGATGCCATCTCTTTCTGTTTACTTACAGGCAGTGCATACTTTTTTCTAATGTGCAGTAATGCATCGGCAGTTCTCTCACCCATCAACAACGAGTGAAGCAACTCACCCTCTGCAATAAAGTAGTTTGTCACGTAGTCCTTTAAGTATCCGCGCCGACGCTTTAATATATCCATCTTGCTTGGAGTCATGAGCTTGCCTTTGTACTCTGACTCTGCGCTAACCTGAGAATATTCAATAACTTGTCGCCGCCAGAACCAATCATCGTTAAACTTATTATCAACTGGTAAGCCCAGCTCTTCCCACTTCTTAGCATATTCCGATCGGATATTGCCGATCATCTCGACACGATCCTGTATCATCTTGGCCAGCCGTGGATTAGAGTTGACGATGTTCTCGTAAAACTTATAGCCATCTTGTATTTCTTTTGATGTCAAGCCGAACGCTGTGACCTGCTTACCATCGACATCTGTATAAGCAATGCTATTGGAATCTGCTTGAGCCTTCAGGTCTTTGAATATCATGTAATAAGATGCATCTTTAATCTGATCCTTAGTCATACCCTTCGTTATCTCTGTCAGCTTCTTCAAGCTGTGGTATGATGCCGCCGATCTAGACCCAACGATCTTACGTAATGATACGCGGGCTTCCTCAAAGTTAAACTTACCACTCTTGTCAACTCTCGGCAAGCCTTTGAACTCTGTCGTAAACCCTTCATTAACGCGTCGCCACATTGCCGCCAATGAATCCTTCAGCTTAATAGGATCGCCATGCGAAGCATCTTGCATACGTCTTTGCGCCTCTTCGCTGATGGGAGCAGTCTTCAATGAGCCAGATGCTGGCTCTCCAAAGACTTCCTTTGGCATGCTACGTGAGATTCTGCCTTGCATCTTTTGGCTAAAGTTGCGACGGTCTTTCTTGATCACATATGATTGAGGACTCTTGTAACTTGGAGATACTTCATATCCATCAAATGCATTTGTTTCAATATCACCCTCTGCATCCATAACAGTTGTTGAATCAAGAAGACCATCAGCGAGCAATGATTGGGTGAGTTTCCATCCACCACCGTCACGTGATCCATTCACAAATGCTGAAAGGTATGCCGTACCAGTCTTCATTCTAAATGCTTTAATGCGTTCTGATATCTCATCTCTACTAAGATTCATTACGCTTGACGTATCTATTCTATGTATTGCATTGATACGACCACTTGCGTCTCGGCCAGCAAGGATGATACCACTTTGACGACGTGCCAAATGATGTGCATACTTAGCTATGTCATCTGGTGATGTCGATGCGTTGCGTTCATCAGAGAATAATAAGGTAGTATTCTCTGCGATAGCAAGGCCAGCGATATCAGACTGATGCATCGAGTCTGGATTGAGGCGATACAGGTCACCAGCTACCACTCTGCGAGCATCGTTGATGTTGCGTATATAAGGATCAACACCCTCTGCTCTCAGCTTGGCCGCATTAGCAAGCTCTTCTACTGCCTCTGCTTCTGCGTATGGTGTGAGCAATGGCATATCAAATGGATCTAATCGTAAGTCACCAGACCCAGGTGTGCCTTCTGGTATCATGTTCTTAGTGAATGTATCACCATCGCCAAACGTATACTCGTTGCTATCAAGGATGATCTCGCCCTTCCAAATATCACCAAGGTGCTCCTTGTCAAATCGAATCATATCCCTGTCAGCATCTGATGGATCTGTTACGCTGTTTGGATGGTTGTGTACTGTATACACAGCATCAATACCATTAGCCTTAAAGTATTCATTGGCTTTGCGGAGGCCATCTATATATGCTATAGCACGCATCTCTTCTGCGCCACGCTTATCTCCAGCGGACTCTACTTCCTCAGCCACATTCCTTATTGCCGCAGTATCTGCATCCCACATACCGAACGGTGATTCAACAGAGTCTGGACTGAACTGTGTTGCTTGCTTAACATCGAAGACCTTACCATCCTTCATCATAACGACAGATGCTACTTCAATGAATGGGTTGCGTAACATCTGCAATGCAATGGCAAGCTCTGCCTCATTAGAGAACTCTCGGCCAAGCAAGTTTATCTTTGCTCCATCGCCAGTGTTCCACTCAGGTGTTACTGTGCTCAGTGTTTCACCATTGATCGGATTCTGATTTACACCCATGGCCGCAGACATATTAGAAAGATAGTTAAACCACTTACGGCGCATCTCTGGATTAGAATTATCTTCTCTGTTTACGATTTGGCCAATGCTACGTATATCTACACCTTCGTCAAGGAGACGTCCGATCACCTGCCAGTTCTCATTGACAATTCGACGCATACTTTCGATACCCATGTAAGTATCCATGCGAGCACGCTGTGCTCCACCCGTTTCTGGATGAGAGAAGTTAACCCATGGTGTTCCTACGTATGCACCATAATTAAAGATCGCATTCATGCCCCTGTATGTGTGCATGCTCTCGGCCTTCATATTTCCAAAGGTCATATTCTCTGCTGATTCTGGATCACCAACAAGTGGTGTTAATCCATTGGCTCCTTCTGTGACATCTGCTTCTGTTTTGATGCCAAGGATTTGGCGGTTGCCACCGACGTATACATACAGATCTACGCCACTCGGTGCTGTGTTTAGCACAAGCTCTGCTAAGTCTTGTGCCATAGTCTCAGCGGCATCAATGGCCAAGGGCTGGCTATAGTCAAGGACGGACTTGGTTGTGTTGCTTGCACCAGTCTTGTTGGCAAGTTCTTTGAGTCGCTTATTCGCATTATTCTGCCACTCTCTCAGTTTTTCCTTCAGGTTCCCCTTGTTTACTCCCTTGATATAGAAACCCCAATCACCATCAACATCTTCGTCGGTGTCATACAACCCCGCAACAAAAGCGTCATCTGTAAACTCAGGCGAGTTCAGTAGATCTGTTGCGACTTTATACTTGGCGATAAAGTTCGATATCTTTGTCTCAAGCTGGTTCTTTCTGTCCGTCTTCTTTATCCCTGGAACACCAGCAGAGGTGGCAAAGTTGAACATATCTTCAGTGGATGACCACTGTAACCTATCAGCAAGATCACCAACAGCTTCTTTTGTTGTTGAGGTTTGATTCTCTGGGGCTTGCTTATCAGCTTTCTTTCTCTTTACGGTAACAACTTCGTTACCAACTTCAATGTCTTGCTTTACCCTATTCTCTAGATCCGAGATCCATTCCTCAAGCAAGCCAACACCACCAACTATGTTGTTATATTTATGTCGGGCCTTACTTGCAAGCTCGGTATTGCCAGAGCTTTCCAACTCCAGCATCTTTGCTTCAATGGATCGCAGTGTATTACCAAGGGCACGTCGTGCGTCATTGATATGCGAAAGCACCGCCGCTCGACTATTTTGTGTTTTTATTAACTTCTTATCACTAGACACACCCTGAACTACATTGACGATATCATTAGATATAGCATCAGCTTGCATAAGCAACGAATCAAGATCAGTATCTGGCATTGGATCTTGTCGCTTAATGTTTTCAACTTCCTCACGGATCTCTTGCACTGCTTGCTTTGGGGTCTTATTCTTTACTGGCTCCACCTCGACGGGTGGTGGTACGTCTTGTGCCAGGTCAGATAATGATACACCGCCAGCTTCAGGAGATTCTGGGAGTGGAGGCTGTTCACCCTGAGATAACTCTTCTAAGCTTACAGACCGTAAGAACTCTGGCTCAGATATTGTATTGGCAAGCTCTTCATCTGAGAGATACATCTCTTCTGGTTGCTGAGATAATCCCTGAGCCGCGGCAATATCATTCATGCTGATCCCAGATCTGGGATTCACATCTGTATTAATATCATCGTACTGGGGAAGAGCTTCTTCTCTACTTGCCAGCCCCCTGATGGTATCACGCAAGCGCATATCAAGCTGTGCAGGAGATAATGTGGCACGAGTCCTACTGGATTTCTCTTGTCCAACATTCTTTGTATGTGCTATGCCAGGAGATAAACGGACAAGCAACTGGTGCTTCTGCTCATCAGTCATGTTATCTATTTGGCGTGGATCTATGTTACGAGCAAGGTCTTGATATAAGTTCCTGATGTCTGGATTTGCAAGCCATGTCTTATCTGGTTTTGTTCCGTAAGTCTCTGTATATGCTTGAGTTAGCATATAGTCACGGAGATCGTACATCTTGTTTGCGATGAGCTTTCGGGCCGCGGCAATCTTACCACCACTATTACCCTTAGCTGACATGATCTTTTCCACTTGGGGAGTAAGATTTAATACATCGGCATACTCCTGCATCTGCTTCCATGTCACCTTCATCCCAGTCTTCTGGTTCTTGTGAGCACTGAGCCAGTCAGCACGAGACATGTTTGCCGCTTGCATTGCCTTGTTCTTAACCCGTCTATGTTCTACGATCTCGTCATTCAATCCCTTGATCTGTGTAGCTTTCTCGAAAGATGAGCCACCCTTCTTAAGCTGTTGAGATCCCATCACTTTTTTACTTGACGTCTTTGTTTCTTGTTCTTGCTTGGGGATGGTGTAGTATCCAGCAAACTTCCCTTCATTATCTACACGTACTGAGATATTGCCATAGCCCAGGTTATTATAGAGAACCTTCCTTGCACCCTTAAGGCTACGTACTTTACCTGGCTTACCAGTGGCGATCTCCATAATCTTATTAGCAGATCGCACGGCAAGTGCTGTCCTGTTCTTTGGGATATTATTAATCACGGAAACTTGCTGTTTAAACGTAGAGCTTCCCTTGTTTACTTTACCCTTACTATCAATGAATGCTGGTATCCGCTGGATAATACTACCATCTTCTGCTTGTGGTGCTGGCTGTGTTGCTGGCTCACTCTCGCTGGCCAGATCAGACAAGCTGGTACCGCCACTAGCTGGCTGTGCTTGTGATGTGGCGGGCGCACCTTCTTCAGCGAGGTCTGCCAAATTGACAGTATTCGCTGTGGACTCGCTCGCTGGAACAGATGCGGGTGTACCCGCTGGGACAACAAGTCGGCCACCAGCACCCGCTGTTTTCTTTGTGGCCTTCTTAGCTGGCTTCTGTTCACCACCTGCAAGTTCTGAAAGGCTTACAGTTTTAACACCGCCCTTACCATCGGACACCTCTTCCGTGTCTCCGCCAAGGTATGCTGGTGTCTCTGCTCTGGCCTTGGCCTTAGCGTCACCCTCTAATCTCTTCTGCTCTGCCTCGTTTTCTTTTTCAATCTTCTCTTGCTCAAGTGCGTCAAGTACTTCTTTTTCTGACATGCCCTCGATTGTTACTTGTGGGTATCCTTGTTCTGCTAGTCGTCCCAGTTTGTTTTGGATAGCCATACGTGCAGGAAGGTTGAGCAACTCATCTTCTTTGAGGATGCGCAGATTACCAGACACGCCCAAATCCTTGGCCACATCAACCAACTCTTCTTGGTTCATATAGTTCAGGTCATACGTACCCAACCGACCCTTGGATGCCATATCCTGTAAACGTTTGACGCCTTCATCAAATCTCTTGAGCGAGGTAATCTTTGCTCGGATGCCTTTCTTATTAGGCAGTCCACGCTCGGACAACATAGAGACAAGCTTGCGTTCGTAGTCCTTGCCAAACCTGCTCTCAAGGTCAGCC
>Ga0208644_1001130_pt1 | contig 22936 bp, 34 predicted proteins | sample VirMetDEL_Nov_18_FD_184517 | JGI IMG/M metagenome (GOLD analysis project Ga0208644, IMG submission 184517) | Aqueous microbial communities from the Delaware River and Bay under freshwater to marine salinity gradient to study organic matter... | ecosystem: Environmental > Aquatic > Marine >...
GTTGGCGTCGAGCAGGATGGTGGCATAGGCCCGAAGACTTTGGCGGCTGTGTCGGCCATTGATGCGCAGCGGCTCGTCGAGGACTACTCCAAGCGCCGACTGTCATTCCTGATGGACCTGACGACCTGGCCAACCTTCGGCAAGGGCTGGGGCAGGCGCGTGGCTGACGTGCAGGCCAAGGCCATCAGCATGATTGGCTAAGACGGCAGGCGCTCGCCTGTCTCGAAGGCCTCGCGGCCGTCCATCGAGTGGTGCAGCCAGACGCCATCGTCCAGCGTCGGCTTGCACCAGCAACTGCCATTCGTCTCGTGCTCGCGCAGGTCGTTCAGCGGCACAATGTGCCAGCCTGCGCAGTTGCAGTCCCGGCCCTGGCGGCAGTTTTGATTGCAGCTCATCTTTTACGGCACGCCTCGCGCATGGCCGGCGTGAAATCAGGGTGAAACGATGCCATGCTGCAGTCAATGATGCGCCTCTCTGGTGCCAGGGCAGCAGACGCTGCGATCAGGACGATCCAAAGGCAGACCACCAGTATTGCAGCCAGCACCACCAGCATGGCGCTGGCCATCTTCTTGAGGTTGCAGCAGTTCACTTCAGGTCCAAGAACATGCAGGCGTACTTGTGGCGCTCGCCTTTGGAGTCGATGTAGGTCTCACCGCAGCCGACAAACCACTCCATCATCAGGATGGCCAAGGCGGTGCCGATCAGGAGAGCCAGCAGGACATTAAACAGCTTTTCCATTTTTGACCTCCGAAGGTGGCACCCAGCCCATTGCGCGAAAGCGATCCATGATGTTGGTTGAGTCTGCTGGAACATACTTCCAGTCAGGGTTGAGCAGACTGGCCCGTTGGGCCAGCCAGGCTGGTTGTTGCACTTGTTGCGTTTGCTTCACGTTCGGCTCCTTGCCAGTTGGTTGCGATGACCGCATATTACCACGATTTCACACAATTTAATTGATACGGACAAACCCTAGTTTTTCGTCTTTTTCGCAACAATGACCTTTTCCACCTTTTCCAGCGTTGTGAAGCGGTGCTCATTGGCGCACTCGTAGCGGCGGTACTTGGCATTCTCTGCACGCTGGCGAGTTTCCTTCACCAGCGTCCAGGTGCCACAGACAGGGCACTTCATCAGTACGACCTCCAGATTTCGATCTCGACGATCCACAGGTACAGTTTGAACTCGCCGAGGTCGAAGCCGATGGCAAAGTACGGCCAGCGGCGTGGGAACCAGTCAACACTCATGCGCAGGCGTCTCTTCATGCGTCCTCCTGCTGCTGGCTGGCCAGCCCCTGCTTGATGTAGTGCAGCACCTGCGCGGCCAGCGTCCTGGTGTCTGCATCGGCCTGGCGGCGCAGCGCCAGCTCAACATCTGCCGGAATCCGAATCGTCATGTAACGATCCTTGGTGGCAGATGCCGACGACTTGGAGGTGGTCGGCGCGTCCATCAGTCGGTCCCGCCGGCGTTCATCAGGAGACCAGCTTCCTCGAACATGTCGGCCGTGGCCTGGCCGGTGGCCAGCTCGACAGGGATGCCGTTGGTCAGCAGGCTCACCAGATCGTCCTGGCCAGCCACCTCAATGTCGAACCGGGTCGAGGCGGCGTACTTGATCGCCTGGGCCTGGTTGGCAGCTCGGATCAGGCGGTGCTTGTTGGTCTCGGTGTCGGTCACCACATAGATGCGCGTGCTCATTGCTCGGCCTCCTGCTGCTCGGTCTTGGCGTTGATCATGATGCTGGCCACCTGGGAGTTGGCCTGCATCAAAATCTCAGGCAGGAAGCCAGAGACGATCTCGAATGGCTGCTTTTGCAGCACCAGGACGAGCTGCTGCACCTTGGCCAGCGTGAGCTGCACCGTGATCTGGCTGTCGCCAGGAATCTGCACCTGGGTCGGTGCGGCTTGTTCTTGGGTCATGGGTTCTCTCTGTTGGTTGATGAAAAGGCGCTGATCTGCCGCTTGGCATCTTCCGCACCTTTTCCCACTATACAACAGAATCCCACACTTTCCAGATATTTAATCCAGTCCTTTTGCTCTGCGCTCAGGCTGCCGCCTTTGGCGCGCTTCATCTCGACCCACAGGTGCCAGGCAGGCACGAAAAGGTCAGGCACGCCAGAGGCCACGCCTTCGGCCTTCAGGCGGCCAGCAGTGGCCTTGCTCCTGGCCCCGCCATTGGGCACAGCAAAAATGCGCACGCCTGGCCAGGTCTGGCGAAACCAGCGCACCAGCTCGCGCTGCTCTTCGTGTTCTGTCGGCAGCCGGTCGGTCAAAACGGACATTCGGCCTCCCACTTGTCGCAGCCATCCACCGTGGCGGCGAAGTCCTCGGGCGGCGTCATGTCAAACACCAGGCAATGGCCGGACTGGTTGAAATGCTCGCAAGTAAAACAGCACTTGGGTGGGCCAGCCTGCACCCACTCACGCCACTGGATCAGAAATTCAGGTTCTTGCGGTCTTTTCACGTGCTCTCCTTTGTTCATGTCGCCACCAAAACCAGGGCATCACCCTGTCGTCCAATTCCCACATCGGCACGCCAGTCAGCTCTGACTGGTGCCTGCGAAACCTGCGCATCGCCTTCATCAGAATCTGGCGCACACGCTCTTGCGTGCGGCCCATCACCTCGCCTGCCTCACGCAGCGTGTGGTTGTCCAACACGCACAGGATCACAGCCTGCTCCTCCTGCTCGGTCAGCGGCGTGATGGCCACCAGGCGGCGCGCAAAGTCCTGCCTGATCCACAGATCAGGATCGGTCTGTGTCGGCCACCAGAAGTCAATCGGCTCGCATGGCTCTGGCTCAATGTGCCGGCTGTACCAGATGGTCTTGACCTCGCTTGACAGGCTGGCCACACCCAGCTTGCCATAGTGCGGCAGGGCGCGGCCTCTCATGCCCAGCTCCTCTTGAGAACCCTGTGAAACTTTCCGTCCATCTTGTACTCGATGCTGCTCGGCGGCTGGCTGTTGCTCATCTGCACGGCCAGGTACTCCAGCCCCTCGCTGCCGTCCATGTGCATGGCCAGGGCCAGATTCGCACCGGACGATGTTGCCATCGTCATCAGTTGGCGCATGGCCTTGTCGCCTGCATACCCGTCGTGCAGCACAGGCAGGTACTCAGTGATCGGTCTGTCGGACAGACTGCCATAGTAGGTGCAGGACAGCATCTCCTTGCCACTGGCCTTGCTGATGTGCCTGCGCCAGTTCCAGCTCGTCACATCCAGGTCTTTGCCTTCCAGGCCCATGATGTCGTCGTCGCGCAGTTCCAGTTTCTTGCGCTCCGGCTCTGGAAAAGGATGGCCGCACGCAGGGCAGATGGCCACGGCAATGGCGCACAGCTCGCCACAGTTGTCGCAGACCTTCACTGGTGCCTCGCCATTGCCTTCGCCTGCCTTCTTGGGCGGCTGCACGGCCGTGATCGGCCCATGCGTGGCTACCACCCCGGCGAAGTCCAGCACCAGGCAGTGGTCGGTGTGGCTCTTGACCCGCATGCCGCGGCCTGCCATCTGAACATACAGGCTGGCGCTCATGGTCGGGCGCAGCATGGCGATCAGGTCGATGTCAGGGTAGTCGAATCCGGTGGTCAGCACGTTGGCGTTGGTCAGGGCGCGCAGCCGGCCTGCTTTGAACTCGGTCAGCAGGTGCTCTCGCTCCTTCTTTGGCGTCTCTCCAGTCACGCACTCAGCCGTCACTCCATGCTGGCGCAGGACTTCGGCCACATGATGGGCGTGCTTGACTCCTGTACAGAACACCAGCCATGCCTTGCGCTCGCCAGCCAGCTCTATCACCTCACGCACCACCCGCTGGTTGTTGTCGTCGGTGTCCACTGCCGCCTGCAGTTCGGCCTCGATGAACTCACCGCCTCGCTTGTGGACGCCAGTGGTGTCCAGCTTGGCCCTGGTGACCTTGCTGCGCAAGGTGGACAGATACCCCTTAAACACCAGCTCCTCGATGCTGGTTGGTTCAATCAACGCATTAAACAACGCAGGTTTGTCAGTGATGAGGCCATGACCTAGCCTGTAAGGGCTGGCCGTCAGGCCCACCACCCGAAGCGCAGGGTTGATGGCCTTCAACTCGCCGAGCAGCTTGCGGTATCCACCCTCGTCCTTGTGGTTGACCAGGTGGCACTCGTCGATGATCACTAGGTCGATGTGGCCCAGTTCCTTCGCCTTGCTGCGCACCGACTGGATGCCGGCGAAGGTGATCGGTTCTCCGAGCTGCTTCTTGCCGATGCTGGCGCTGTAGATGCCCATCGGCGCACCAGGCCAATGCTGGCGCATCTTCTCGGCATTCTGCTCGATCAGCTCCTTGACGTGCGTGAGCATCAGCACGCGCGTCTCTGGCCAGTTCTGCAAGGCGTCCTTGCACAGCGCGGCCACGATGTGGCTCTTGCCGGAGCCGGTCGGCAGCACCAGGCATGGGTTGCCGTGATGGCCAGCCTCGAACCAGGCATAGAGCTGGTCGATGGTGCGTTGTTGGTAGTCTCTCAACATGGCGTCAGTCCTTGATGCCCACCATGATGCTGGGCGGCATCGGAAGCGACACGCCAATCGGTCGCCACAGGTGCAGGCAGTTCTGGTGGTTGTTGACGTACTCGCTGCGCGGTGGGTGATACTGGATGACGCAGTCGTCCTCGTCCCAGAACATTGCCTTGACATGGCACATCTCATCCCAGGTCGGGCAGCGGTCCTTGCGGCTCACGCTCACATGCTCCCATCCCATGCCATTGCTGGCGATGACGCGCAGCTTCTGCTGGTGCTTCAGAGGCACGATGAAGCAGCCGTTGTGCTCGTCGCCTGCAGGGTAGCCAGGCACCAGCACGCGATACTTGTCTGGGCACTTGAATGTCATGTTGTGCTCCTTGCGCGAATGGCTTTATGAACGCGGTTCGCAAGTTCTCTGTCAGCGCCCAGCAGTGCGATCTCCGCACGTTTTGCGCACTCGATGGTCACTTGTTCGTTGCGCATATAAAGCCAATCTGCATGAGCAACCAATGCGTCAATGGCGAACACAACCTCGCGGTCAACTTCATCCCAGGTCTTCTGATTGCGTTGACGCACCTTGTCAGCGATGGCGCGTGCGCGCTCAATTGATGCGCTTCTCATCCCACAATCCTCGCGTCAAAGGTTGCGCGCAGCTCTTCCACATACTCATCTCCAAGGCTGCACATCTTGGGGTTGGCCAGAATCTCGCGGCTGGTATAGACATGCGCATCTCCTTCACCGTTGGCCACATCGCGGCCTTCGATGACGTAGACGGCCGTCCACTGGTCCAGGCCATCCTTGCGCTCCCAGGGCACCAGGTCAGGGTGCAGGACGTGGCTGTCGCAGGCCTGGCGCTGGAACTCCACCGGAATGCCATCGGCCTCGTGGCGCTCGCAGCGCCAGGTGCTGTCCTTTTTGGCCGTGCTGTGCGCACAGGTGCGGCAGTTCACATGCTCGGTGGTCTTGGTCTCGTGGCAAAACTCGTGCGCATCGCAGAACTTGCACTGGTACCAGGATGGGTCTGTACTGATGGGCGGCGGCATGCGGTCCTCAAGCGCCAGCCTGCGGCCTCGCTCGATGTACCTCTCGGCCACATCCTTCTCGTATCGCACTCGCTCGGTGTAGATGCGGTCGTCGTCCTTGCAGACGGCCACGTACAAAGCCCGGTCGATCTGCAGGCCGTGCATGTAGAGTTGCATCTGCACAAAGTGCTCAGGCTTGGCGCTAGCCACAGACCCAGCCTTCTCAAGGGCTGCAAAGCTCTTGCTGCCGTGCGTCTTGAACTCGGCGATGTGGCGCTTCTTGGGCGCTTCAGGCACGCCAGACTCAACGATGGCGTCAATGCTGCCGGACACATGGCAGCCGAAGTCCACGCGCGTCTGCTGCTTGCCTGAGCCACGCACGTCGAGGCCAATGGCACGCAGGTCAGACACGATGGTGGCCTCCTCCATCTGGCCCCTGCGAAACAGGCGCAGGATGCGGCCTGGGAACTTGGGCTGCACAGCCCAGCGAAACGACAGCCACAGCCAACGGTCGCAAGGGTGGCCAAGCTGGCTGCAGCCCATGTGCCCTCTGGGCGGCTCGGCCTGCGACTCGTGGTGCTTGTCGACCAAGGCCTGGATGCTATGATTTGACTCGGGTATCTTCATGTTGCCCGTCTCCTTTTGGTAGTTGCCACTTCAGCCCCAGCCTCGCAAGAAGCTGGGGCTTTTTCTTGCTTACTTGGATTTCACCCAGGGCGGTGAGGCCTTGGCCGGTGCAGACGCTGCTGCCGGAGCTGCTGCAGGTGCTGCAGCCTTAAACGCTGCTGGTGCTGCACCACCGTTGATGGCCCGATAACCCTTGACCTCGTTGCTGGCCTCGTAGGTCTTGCCGGTCTTCTCGTCGGTGCGTGCTGCGCGAATGGTCAGCTTAATGTTGACATTGCCGCCGATGAGCTGGTCGGTGTCGGTCACCTTGGCCAGGCCGACCGCACGCATGATGTCGCCAAGCTGCTGGCGGCCAATCTCCTCGGCCTTGGCACTGGCGTTCTTGATGTTGAGGTTCGAGAAGATCACCCGACCTTGGTGGCTCGGTCCAGTGATATCCAGGCGCAGCTTGATGTACTGGCCCGTGCCGTCGTTGGTGGCCTTCAGCTCAGCCTGGGTGACAGTGGCGTTGTAGTTGCCTTCAGGCAGCGGCTCGAAGTTGCCGCCAGTGCCTTGGGGCAGTTCGTTTGCGTCGAAAGTTTGTCCGAGAAAAGCCATGATGATTACTCCTTGATGGTGATTTTGAAAGATGGGCGGCCAGGCTTGGCCGTGATTGCGCCAGCCAGTGGGCGAGTGATGCGTTCGTCGGAGGCCTTCCAGATGGCCATGTTGATCTCGGGCGTCCAGCGAAACAGGCTGCTCAGGTGTTCGGTCAGACCAGCCTCTGCGGCCAGCTCCTGCAGCTTGTCGGAATCAACCTTGCGGTCAATGCGGCCAACGATCTTGATGGTGAAGTAGTCAGGCGTGACCGTCTCGGTGCCTTCCAAGTCTTCGGCGATCTTGGCCAGCTTCTTGATGCGGTCCTCGATCTTGCGGCGGTCACCCATCGCAGAGGCCTCGTTCTCCTTGGCAATCAGCCACATCTTGGACAGCTCGTTCATGTCGCTGACACTGTTGATGAAGTCCTCGGTGTTCATCATTTCCTGAATGTTCATGCCTTACCACCAATCTTGGCAAACACTGCGCTCAGGTCCGGTGCCTCCCAGGCATCCAGCTTGCCGCTGCGGTCCTTGGCCAGCCAGAGGCCATCCGAGTCACACATCAGCGCACGCTGGGTGGCTCCGTCGCCATCTTTCTCAACACGCAGGGCCAGCACCTCGTCGAAGAAGTAAGGCAGAGCCTGGCCGGTCTTGTTGCCTGGCATCGAGGGCGCGTACAGCACTCGGCCCATCTCGTCCTGCGTCTTCTCCAGCTTGGCGCTCATGTAGACATGGCGGCCAGGCAGATCGCGGAAGGCGCGAATGATGTCGGCCATCTGCTCCTGCATCGCACCGTAGGCCTGCCTCGGGTCTTTGGTCGCCTTCTTCTCTGTGTTCAGGCACACCTCAGCGATCTCGCTGATGGAGTCGAGCGCCACCGATTTGTAGGACTTGGCCTCGTCGCTGCTGGTCAGCCAGGTGTAAGCCTCCTGCAGCTCAGTCATCGAGGTGATCTCAATGAATGGCAGGTCGGCGTCCTGAATAGACAGCAGGCCACCCTCTGCCGACAGCACAATGGGGCTGGGGAGGGTTTTGATCAGGCTGGTCTTGCCAGCACCGGCCTGGCCATAGACCAGGACTTTCACACCGTTGGCAGCCATGCTGCCGGTGGTCTTCACGTTGATTGCCATGTGGCTCTCCTTCTTGGGTTGCTGCGCTTTCGGACCATCCAGTTGCGCAGTGGTTGCACTTTAGCATGGAACAATGTAGGATTGCAACACCCGACCAAAGTTTTTTTATAGAGGCCAAAAAATGATGACCCTGGAACAGATTCGAGAATCCTTGCGAGACCGCATGCCTGCCAAGGTTGCGGAGGCCACTGGCCTGCACTACAACACCATCCGAGAGGTGCGCGACAACCCAGACGCCAATCCGACCTATAAGGTTCTCAAGGCCTTGTCGGATTACCTGACACGCAGGGAGGCCACGGTCAATGGCTGATCTATCCAACGTCTTCGGCGGCCCTTGGTCGCCACCACCAGAAAAGCGCGTCGCACCTCCAGAGGAGCAGCTCCTCGATGCCATTCGAGATGCTGGCCTCGAGCCACCTGAGCAGGTGGTCTTTGATGGCAGGCTGCACAGGTTCAAGTCAGGGACCAAAGGCAGCGCCAAGACAGGCGACAAATCTGGCTGGTATGTGGTTTTCGGTGATGGTGTTCCAGCAGGCAGGTTTGGCTGCTGGCGCATGGGGTTCGAGTCACCCTGGCGTGCTGACGTTGGCAGGAGGCTGACAGCCACAGAGGAGATGGCCCACGCCAGGCGGCTGGCAGAAGCCAAGGCATTGCGAGAGGCAGCCTTGGAAAAGCAGCACGAGGTGGCCGCGGCGACCGTGGAGGCGATCTGGACAGCGGCCCAGGCAGCCAGCCCAGATCACCCGTACCTCAAGCGCAAGGGCATCCAGGCTCACGGTGCCAGGATCACAGGAGACGGCAGGCTGATCGTGCCACTGTTCGACAAGGATGGCGCACTGGCCACCTTGCAGTACATCGACAGCGAAGGAGGAAAACTCTACCACCCAGGCGGCGAGGCCGGTGGAAAATTTTGGATGGTAGGCTCACTGGATGAGCCTGGCGTGATTTATGTGGCAGAAGGGTTTGCCACAGCGGCCACGATCCATGAGACGACAGGCCGCCCCTGCGTGGCCACTTACAGCGCCAGCAGCTTGGTGCCGGTAACTGGTAGTCTGCGCGACATGTTTGGAATCGGGCAGGACATTGTGATCGTCGCAGACCACGACAAGCATGGCGTTGGACAAAAGTATGCCGACCAGGCGAGCGCGAAGTTCGGTGCCAGGGTAATCATCCCACCAATCGAAGGCATGGATGCAAACGATTATGCACAGGCTGGGCACGATTTGGTAGGCCTGCTGGTGCAGCAAACTGGCTCAGCCGTGATCGACAAGCTGCAGGTGGTCTTCGGCGACCAGCTCGGCAGCGATTACGAGGCACCAGATGAGCTGGTGGAAGGCCTGATGACCATCGGCAGCTCGGTGGTGGTCTACGGCGACAGCAACTCAGGCAAGACCTTCTGGGCACTGTCGGTGGCCACGGCCATCGCCACAGGCGAGGACTGCTACGGCCGCAAGACAGACCCAGGCCTGGTGGTCTACCTGGCCAGCGAGGCACCGGCCAGCATTCGGTCGCGCATGCAGGCCATCAAGAAGTTTCACGGCTGCAGCTTGGAGAACCTGGCGATGGTGCCGGTCCCGATGAACTTCTACGCTGGCGACCAAGATGCCCACGATGTGATTGAGCTGGTGCGTGCCATCGAGGTGGCCAAGGGCAAGCCGGTGCGCCTGATCATCGGCGACACGCTGGCCAGGATGAGCGCAGGCGCGAACGAGAACAGCGGCGAGGACATGGGTCCAGTCATGGCCAGATTTGACCAGGTGGCCACAGCCACTGGCGCTGCCATGATGATCATCCACCACAACGGCAAGGACGCTGCAAGAGGCGCTCGAGGCTGGTCAGGAATCCGAGCGCACATTGACACCGAGATTGAGGTCTCAGAAAAGGACGGCACCAGGTCTGTATCTGTCACCAAGCAGCGCGAGTTGCCAAGCAAAGGCGAGACGATCTACTTCAAACTGGAGGTGATCGAGATGGGCACGACCAAGTTTGGCGGCCCAGCGACTACCTGCGTGGCCGTGCCAGACGACGATGCGAATGCCACAAAACCCCACAAAAAGCCTACAAAGCACGACGAGAATGTGCGCACGGTCGAGCGTGCATGGTGGTCATCTGGAGCAGAAGAGCGCGAGGGTTTACCCTACATCAGCAGGTCTGCGCTGCGTGACTTGCTGGTCAAGGATGGAGCGTCAGAGCGCACCGCAAAGAACAAAACAGAGGCATCCAGATCAGACGGATTGGTCGCACAATTGCTCAACGCAGGCACGCTGGAGACGTTCGAGCATGGCTGGATTTTCATCAACCAAGCACAGGCGAGCGCAATGCTGATGCAGAAAAATGCCCCGAAAAATCGCCCCTAAATGCCCCTAAGTGCCCCTGGGGTGGTTAGGGGCGATAGGGGCAAAAGCCCGGAAAAACGCCCCGCCCCGCCCCTAAACACTATGTGTTAGGGGCAGTAGGGGCACCGGGATGCGGAAAAATTGGGGAAAAGTTATCCACAGAAAAGTTAGGAGTCACTCACATGAACACGCAAATGCAAAAGGAACTTGAGCGACTGGAATTCGCGGTGGCCGATGGCAGTCTGGAGATGATTAGCCAGGCCATGACCGACTTTCGACAGGCCATGCAAAAGGAAGGCACGGACGTCAAAGCCATGCTGGCCGGACGAGAGTCAAGGTACGGCAGCTTCCAGGGCCATGCCGAAATCAGCCAGGTGATCAAGCAGGTCATGCACTCGGCTGCCAAGGCCAGGAACAAGGAACTGGACTCTGACCAGTTGGAAGCTCTGGACATGATCGCCCACAAGATCGCGCGCATCCTCAACGGCGATCCAAACTACGCCGACAACTGGATCGACATCGCCGGCTACGCCACCCTGGTGGCAAACCGGCTCGAAAAAGGAGAGAATGCAGCATGACCACAAAATCCCACAAAACAAATCCAGCCGACAAGGTCGAGCAGTGGTCCATCGAAAAGCTGGTGCCCTACGCCAAGAACTCGCGCACGCACAGCGAGGAACAAGTGGCCCAGATCGCGGCCAGCATCCGCGAGTGGGGCTTCACCACCGCTGTCCTGGTGGACGAGTCCGGCAGCATCATTGCCGGTCATGGTCGCGTGATGGCAGCTCGCAAACTCGGCATGGCATCATTGCCGGTCATGGTCGCGGCAGGCTGGACCGATGCCCAGAAGCGCGCCTACGTCATCGCCGACAACAAGTTGGCGCTGAACGCTGGCTGGGATAACGAGTTGCTGGCGCTCGAGCTGGCCGAGCTGGATGAGGAAGGATTCGACATCGGCCTGACAGGATTCACGCAAGACGAAATCGACGCACTGACCAAGGTCGAAGACGCAGAGCAAATTGAGTACCAGGGCGATCCAGACGATGTCCCAGAAGTCGGAGAGACGCCAATCAGCGTGCCAGGCGACATCTGGGTGCTCGGAAAACATCGGCTGATGTGCGGCGACAGCACAAACCTGCAGCAGGTCGAGCAGCTCATGGACGGGAAGCTGGCCGATCTGGTCTGGACTGATCCACCATACAACGTGGCGGTCGAAGGCAAGGCCGGCAAGATCATGAACGACGACATGGGGACTGGCGAGTTCAGAGACTTCCTGCGCAGCGTCTATGCCAGCTACTACGCAGTCATGCGTGCTGGCGCAGTGATTTACGTCGCACACGGCGAATCCGAGCGCGCAGCATTCACAGACTGCCTGGTTGAAGCAGGCCTGAAACTTTCCCAGGTGCTGATCTGGGTGAAACAGAGCGCAACCTTGTCACGCCAGGATTTCAACTGGCAGCACGAACCCATCCTGTACGGCTGGAAAGAAGGCGTTGGCCATTACTTCTGCGGCGACTTCACGTTGACCACGGTGATCGACGATGACGTCGATCTGAAGTCAATGAAGAAGGAACAGCTCATCGAGATGATCAACGAGATCAGGAACAAGGCCAGCGGCACGATCATCCGGCACAACCGGCCAACGAAGAGTGACTTGCACCCGACCATGAAGCCTGTCGCACTGGTGGAGCGCATGATCGAGTGGAGCAGCAACCCAGGAGAGATTGTCCTGGACCTGTTCGGCGGCAGCGGCAGCACACTGATCGCAGCACAGAAAGCCAACCGGCAAGCACGCCTGATGGAGCTGGACCCGAAGTTCGTTGACGTCATCGTGAAACGCTGGCAGCAATTCACAGGCAAAATCGCAGTTCACGCAGAAACTGGACAACCTTTCGCGGAGGTTAAAGATGGCAGCACGAAAACCCACAATTGAAAAATCGGTTCTAAAAAAGCCGGATGGCAGGAAAAACAACGGCGGCGCACGAGAAAACGCTGGTCGGATGGCCTTCGAGCCGACCGACGCAGAGCGCAAACAGGTCGAGGCAATGTCAGGCTACGGCCTGCCAATCGAGCAGATCGCCATCCTGGTGCGCGGTGGCATCGACACCGACACGCTGCGCAAGCACTTTGCCACCGAGCTGGTGGCCGGCAAGGCCAAGGCTAACTCTGGCGTCGGTCGGACGCTGTTCCAGAAGGCAATGGGCGGCGACACGGCGGCCATGATCTGGTGGTCCAAGACCCAGATGAAGTGGAAAGAAACCCAGGCGCACGAGCTGACCGGCGCAGACGGCGCGCCCCTGGAGTTTGCGAAGATCGAACGAGTGGTCATCCGTGGCAAAGCAGACGCTGAAAATTCAGACGCCTGAGTGGGCGCTGCCGCTGCTTGAGCCGTCGCGCTACAAGGGCGCGCACGGCGGCCGTGGTTCCGGCAAGTCGCACACCTTTGCCGAGATGCTGATCGAGGCGCACATCATGGACCAGACCAGCCGCAGCGTCTGCGTGCGCGAGGTCCAGAAGTCGCTGGCGCAGTCGGTCAAGCGCCTGCTTGAACTCAAGATCGAGTCCATGAATGCAGGCGCTTACTTCGAGGTGCAGGAGGCCGTCATTAAGTCCAAGAAGGGCGACGGTCTGATCATCTTTCAGGGTATGCAGAACCACACGGCCGACTCGATCAAGTCGCTCGAAGGCTACGACCGTGCCTGGTGCGAGGAGGCACAGAGCCTGTCGCAGCGCAGCCTGGACCTGCTGCGGCCGACCATCCGCAAGCCAGGCTCGGAGCTGTGGTTCACCTGGAACCCCAGCCAGGCCAGCGACCCGGTCGATGCCCTGCTGCGCGGCGAGAAGCCGCCACCGGATGCCAAGGTGCTGGAGGTCAACTACAACGACAACCCCTGGTTTCCCGACGTGCTGCGCGCCGAGATGGAGTACGACCTGGCGCGCGACCCGGACAAGTACGCTCACGTCTGGCGCGGCGGTTACCTGCAAAACAGCAGCGCGCGCGTCTTCCGCAACTGGCGCGTCGAGGAGTTCGAGGCACCGAAGGACGCAATCCACCGGCTGGGCGCTGACTGGGGCTTTGCCACCGACCCGACCGTCCTGGTGCGCTGCCACATCGTCGGCCGCAACCTCTACATCGACCACGAGGCCTACATGGTGGGCTGTGAGATCGTCAACACGCCTGACCTGTTCATGACCGTGCCGGAGGCCGAGAAGTGGCCCATCGTGGCCGACAGTTCGCGGCCGGAGACGATCAGCCACATGCGCAAGAACGGCTTCCCGAAGATCATGGGCGCAGTCAAGGGCGCGAAGTCGGTCGAGGAGGGCGTCGAGTGGCTCAAGTCCTACGATGTGGTGGTCCACCCGCGCTGCATCCACACCATCGACGAGCTGACCTTCTACAGCTTCAAGACCGATCCGCTGACCGGCAAAGTGCTGCCGATCCTGCAGGACAAGAAGAATCACGTCATCGATGCGCTGAGATATGCGTGCGAGGGCGTCCGCAGGGCTGCGGTGGTTTCGCGGCCTGTCAACTTCACACCATTGCCTGTCACGAGCAAATGGTAGAAAATACTTGCAAATAGGGGCGAAATATGGCACGCATGTCCAAAGAGCAATATCTCAACAATCTGCACACCGATGCGCTGACGCAGTTCAACGACATCCAGACCGCACTGCGCGACGAGCGCCTGCAGTGCCTGCAGGACCGGCGCTTCTACAGCCTGGCCGGCAGCCAGTGGGAAGGCCCACTGTGGGACATCTACGAGAACAAGCCGCGCTTCGAGGTGAACAAAATCATGTTGTCGGTCATCAGGATCGTCAACGAGTACCGCAACAACCGGATCACGGTCGACTACGTCAGCAAGGACGGCGAGAACGACAAGCTGGCCGAGACCTGCGACGGCATGTACCGAGCCGACGAGCAGGACAGCGTGGCCGACGAGGCCTACGACAACGCCTTCGAGGAGGCCGTTGGCGGTGGCTTCGGTGCCTGGCGTCTGCGCACCGTCTACGAGGACGAAGAGGACGAGGACAACGAGTACCAACGCATCCGCATCGAGCCAATCTTTGACGCCGACAGCTCGGTGTTCTTCGACCTGAACGCCAAGCGCCAGGACAAGGCCGACGCCAAGTTCTGCTACGTCGTCACCTCGATGACCAGGGCCAGCTACAAGGAGGAGTGGGGAGACGACCCGACCGACTGGCCCAAGATCATCCACCAGTACGAGTTCGACTGGTGCACGCCGGACGTGGTTTACATTGCCGAGTACTACAAGGTCGAGGAGGTCAACGAGACCATCCGCATCTTCCGAGCAATCGACGGCACCGAGGAGCGCTACAGGGCCAGCGAGTTCACCGACGACCCTGCGCTCGAAGAGACCCTCGCGGCCATCGGCAGCGTTGAGGTGCGGCAGCGCAAGATCAAGCGCAAGCGCGTGCACAAGTACATCATGTCGGGCGGCAAGATTCTGGAGGACGCCGGCTACATCGCCGGCAACTGCATCCCCATCGTTCCGGTCTACGGCAAGCGCTGGTTCGTCGACAACGTCGAGCGCTGCATGGGTCATGTGCGCCTGGCCAAGGATGCGCAGCGCCTCAAGAACATGCAGCTCAGCAAGCTGGGCGAGATCAGCGCGCTGTCAAGCGTCGAAAAGCCCATCCTAACGCCTGAGCAGGTGACCGGCCACCAGATGATGTGGGCAGACGACAACCTGCGCAACTACCCGTACCTGCTGGTCAATCCGATCACAGGCCCGGACGGCAGCCAGCAGATCAGCGGCCCGGTGGCTTACACCCGCAGCCCACAAATCCCGCCTGCGATGGCTGCGCTCCTGCAGATCACCGAGCAGGACATGCAGGAGATTCTCGGCAGCTCGCAGCAGGCCGACAAGATGGTCAGCAACATCAGCGGCAAGGCCGTCGAGATGATCCAGACCCGCCTGGATATGCAGACCTTCATCTACATGAGCAACTTTGCCAAGGGCATGAAGCGCTGCGGCGAAATCTGGCTGAGCATGGCCAAGGACGTGTACGTCGAAGAAGGCCGGCGCATGAAGGTGATCAACGCAGCCGAAGAGGCCGACATGGTCGACCTGATGAAGCCGATGGTCAGCGAGACCGGCGAGGTGGTCCTGGAAAACGATCTGAGCCAGGCCAAGTTCGATGTGGTCGCAGACGTTGGCCCGTCCAGTTCAAGCAAACGCCAGGCGACCGTCCGGGCACTGACCGGCATGATGGCCATCAGCGACGACCCAGAGACCAAACAGGTGCTGCAGGCGATGGCCATGCTGAACATGGAGGGCGAGGGCATCGGCGACGTGCGCGACTTCTTCCGCAAGAAACTGCTGCGCATGGGCGTGGTCAAGCCAACCGAGCAAGAGGCCGAGCAGATGATGATCGAGCTGCAGGGCCAGCCCCAAGACCCGAACGCTGTCTTCCTGCAGGCCGCGGCCGAGGAGGCCATTGCCAAGGCGGCCCAGGCGCGCGCCAGCACGATCAAGACCGTGGCCGACGCCGGCCTGTCTCGTGCCAAGACGGCCGAGACGCTGGCCAAGACCAGCCTGGAGCAGCAAAACCTGGTGCTGACCGAAATCGAGGCGGCGCAGCAGGCTGTCATGGGCCAAGAAATTCAGCCTGTTGTCAGATGACGGCAGATGCGTGAAAATGTGGGAAACGGCAACCACCCAGCCGTTCAAATTGGGTGAGTTTGATGGGGTCAACCGATGAACAAAAGGGCAGTGATTGTTGATGAGAGCCAAGTCGACGAAACCGTAGCGATTGAGGACGAGCCGCAGGAAGTTGAGATTGAAACTGGTGAGAACAATGCCACCAGCGACCAACTGAACGATGGCGAGACGCAAACGCAGGAGGAGGAGTCGGACGAGGTTGTCGTCTCCATTGGCGAGGAAGCGCCCCCCGCCGAAGAGGAAGTCCGTGCGCCGGAATGGGTGCGCGAGCTGCGTAAAGCGAACAGGGAAAAAGAGCGCCGGATTCGTGAACTCGAAGCCAAGCTGACGGCCACAACGACTGAGAAAAAGCCGGTCGTGACGTTGGGACCGAAGCCGAAGCTGGAGGACCACGACTACGATGCGGATCGATACGAGCAAGCAATGGACGCCTGGCATGACCGCAAGCGCCAGCACGACCTAGAGACCGACAAGGTTCGACAGGCCGAGCAAGCGCAGCAGCAAGCCTGGCAAAGCAAGCTGGAGTCCTACGGCAAGGCGAAAGCCGAGCTGAAGGTGCGTGACTACGAGGATGCTGAGGAAACCGTCCAGCAGGTCTTGAACGTCACACAGCAAGGCATCGTCCTGCAAGGCTCGGACAATCCGGCCCTGGTGATTTACGCACTCGGCAAGAACCCGAAAAAGGCAGCGGAACTCGCAACATTAACCGACCCCGTGAAGTTTGCCTTCGCGGTAGCGAAACTGGAGAAGGAATTGAAAGTTACCAACCGCAGGGCAGCACCCGCACCAGAGCGCATCGTCCAGGGAACTGGCCGAGTATCTGGCGCGGTGGACTCAACACTTGAACGGCTGCGCGATGAAGCCGCACGCACTGGAAACATGACGAAAGTCCTCCAGTACAAGCGGCAGAAACAAACAGCATCCAGAAACTGATTTTTTTATAGGAGCCAATCATGGCAAATGCATTTTCCAAAGAAGAGCGCGTCGCGTTTGAAGACCTTCTCGAAGGCTTTAACGATGCGCTAGTCCTCTCCCGCAACGTCAGCGTCTATCGCACCGACCAGGTGATGATGGAGCGTGCTCGTGACACCATCTGGCGTCCGCAGCCCTACATCGCTCAGTCGATCAACAGCACGCCTGGCACCAGCATTGCGCTGCAGTACCAGGACATGACCCAGCTCGCAGTTCCGGCCACCCTCGGGTTCAGCCAGACCGTGCCCTGGACCATGACCGCACTGCAACTGCGTGACGCACTGCAGGAAGGTCGTCTGGGCCAATCAGCCTCGCAGAAGCTGGCCTCCGACATCAACGTGGCAATCATGAACGTGGCGTCCTCGCAGGGCACCTTGGTCGTGTCGGTGCCAACTGGTGCTGGCAGCTACGACGATGTGGCGCTGTGCGACACCATCATGAACGAGCAAGGCGTGGTCATGAACGACCGTGCTCTGGCACTGTCCAGCCGCGACTACAACGGTCTGGCCGGCAACATCGCCAGTGCTCAGGCCCGTTCGTTCAACGGCAACAAGTCCAACACTGCGTTTGAGCGCAGCTTCGTGGGCATGGTCGCCGGGTTCGAGACCTACAAGATGGACTACTCCAACGCGATCAACGTGCCCAATCCGTCGACCACCCAGGTCACGATTGACACGGCCAACCAGTTCTATGTGCCGCAAGCCACGTCGAACGCTGTTGGCGGCCAGATCAACGTGGACAACCGTTTCCAGAACATTCTGATCGACATCGCTGCAGGCGGCCAGGTCAGCATTGGAGACGCATTCACGGTGGCCAACGTCGAGGCGTTGCATCACATCACCAAGCAGTCCACTGGGCAAGAGAAGACCTTCCGGGTCATCGCACTGCCCAACGCTGCCCCTGGTGTGCAGACCATCGGCTCTGGTGCTGGTCAGACCATCACGATCTCGCCTCCGTTCATCTCGGGTCAAGGCGGCTCTGATGCTGAACTGCAGTACCAGAACATCAACTCGACCCCTGCGGCCGGTGCCACCATCACTTTCCTGAACACCACTGCTGGACGCATCAACGTGTTCTGGCAGCGCGATGCTCTGGAAATCTTGCCTGGTCGCTACGCTGTGCCTTCGGACGCTGGTGTTGCAGTGATGCGCGCCACGACCGACAACGGCATCGAGGTGGTGATGCAGAAGTTCTACGACATCGACAGCATGACGATCAAGTATCGTCTGGACACGCTGTACGGCGTCGTGAACAAGCAGCCTGAGATGTCCGGCATCTTGTTGTTCGGTCAGACCTGATCTTCAACCAGAATGTGGGGGGGCTTCGGCCCCCTCACTTCCAAGGAGCACACTATGCCGTTGACCAAAGGTTACTCGCAGAAATCAATCAGCAAGAACATCTCCAAGGAGATGAAATCTGGCATGCCGCAAAAGCAAGCCGTGGCCGTGGCGCTGTCCACTGCGCGCACTGCAGCCAAGGCCGCAGGCAAGCCCAGCAAAGCGCCAGCCAAGCCCATGAAGGCAAAGAAATGAAGGCCGGCCTGTACGCCAACATCCACGCCAAGCGCGAGCGCATTGAGCGCCAGAAGGCCGCAGGCAAAACGCCTGAGCGCATGCGCAAGCCTGGGACCAAGGGCGCACCGACCAAGGCCGATTTTGTGGCCTCAGCCAAGACAGCAAAGAGGAAGTGATGCTGCAATACCCACGCATGCTTTACAAGACGCCACCGGCACGCCAAGGAAAGCGCGCCGATATGCGTGTGGTCAAGGATCAAGCAGAGTGCGACCAGGCTCTGGCAGCCGGCTGGCACCTGAAGATTGAGGCAGCAGACGAGGCATCCGGCTTTGTCTACAAAAAGCCCGTCCCCAAGCCACTGCCGAAACGAGTCCCAAAGCCAAAGCCTCCGAAGCCGGTCAACAAGCTCGACCCGAAGTGGAGCGCAGAGCAGCGCGCCAAGGCGGCCGCAGCAGCAGTGCCTGAAGAGGTGCCGCAAGACGATGCGCCGGTCACCCGCGAGGAGCTGGAGAACAAAGCCACCGAGTTGGGAATACCATTCAACGGTCGCACATCAAACAAAAAGCTCAGTGGCCTGATTGCCACTGCATTGCAGCAGGGAGGCTGACATGGGCTACAGCAAGCGCCAATTTATTGAGGCCGCATTTGCCGAGATCGGCCTTGCGTCCTATGTGTTCGACCTGCAGCCCGAGCAACTTGAGGCCGCCAGGCGCAGGCTCGATGCCATGATGGCCGACTGGAACGGCAAGGGCATCCGGCTCGGTTATCCGATCCCAGCCAGTCCACAGGACGGCAGCATCGACGAGCAGACCAGCGTTCCAGACTCGGCCTACGAGGCGATCATCTGCAGCCTGGGCATCCGGCTGGCTCCAAGTTACGGCAAGCAGGTGATGCCAGAGACCAAGGCCACGGCCAAGCAGGGCTACGATACTCTCCTGCAGCGCGCCACCTTCCCGCTGGAGCAGCAGTTCCCCAACACGCTGCCATCTGGCGCTGGAAACAAGCCCTGGCGCGTGTACGACAACCCATTCCTGGGCAACCCCGTCTATCCGGTGACCGCTGGACCAGACGGCCCTATCGAGTACAACTAAAGGAGCGAGCACCATGCCGCAAATCAACCAACTCCCGCTGCTGGCACAGGTCTCTCCTGGCGACCAGATTCCCGTCTACGTCCCCAACAATGGCGACGCACGACGCCTGCCGATCAGCCAGCTCCTGCAGTACTTCCAGCAGACGTTTGCCAGCCCAACGCTGGCCACCAACGTTTACACCCCTGGCACCGGCTTCAACATTGCGGTGCCGACGCCTGTGGCCGACCAGCAGTGGATGCTGATCCAGCCTGCCGGCACGCTGGCTGCCGGCACTGTTACGCTGCCGCTGAACACGCAGACACCTGACGGCACCGAGGTGCTGGTCACGACCACGCAGATCATCACGACCTTTACGCTGGCCATCAATGGCGCGTCCGCATCCTACGGCGCACCGACCACGCTGGCTGCAAACGCATTCTTCCGCATGCGATTCGTGCAGGCCACCAACTCCTGGTACCGGATCGCCTGATCATGGCCACCAAGAAAGACCCCAGGCTGGAGCGCATTGGCGTGGAGGGCTTCAACAAGCCCAAGCGCACGCCATCGCATCCGACCAAGAGCCACGTTGTCGTGGCCAAGGCTGGCGACCAGGTCAAGACGATCCGGTTCGGCCAGCAGGGCGTCTCTGGGTCACCAAAAAAGGAAGGCGAGAGTGCAGCCGACAAGGCACGGCGCGAGTCATTCAAGGCTCGGCACGCTGGCAACATCGCCAAGGGCAAGATGAGCGCTGCCTACTGGGCAGACAAAGTGAAATGGTGAGGCCATGCAGATACCAATCCTGAACGGCATCTACACCGACAACGGTCCTGACCTGCGCACGAGCTACCCGGTCAACATGGTGCCGGTGCCAAAGCAGTCCGGCATCAGCAATGGCTTCCTGCGGCCTGGCGACGGCCTCGTGGCCAACGGCAGCGGACCAGGCATAGACCGTGGCGGCATCAACTGGAACGGCATCTGCTACAGGGTCATGGGCACCAAGCTGGTGACCGTGGCCAGCAACGGCGCTGTGACCGTGCTGGGTGACGTTGGCGGCCCGACCAACACGCTGGTGACGTTTGACTACAGCTTCGACCTGCTGGCCATTGCGTCAGGCACCAGGCTGTACTACTGGAATCCTGCCACCAATACCCTGACGCAGAATACCGATCCAGACTTGGGCATCGTGCTCGATGTGGTCTGGGTGGATGGCTACTTCATGACCACCGACGGCGAGTTCCTGATCGTCACCGAACTGACCAACCCGCTGGATGTCAACCCGCTGAAGTACGGCAGCTCCGAGGTTGACCCCGACCCTGTGGTGGCGCTGCTCAAACTGCGCAACGAAATCTACGCACTCAACCGCAACACCATCGAGGTGTTCGACAACATCGGCGGCACGCTGTTCCCGTTCAACCGCATCGACGGCGCGCAGATTCAAAAGGGTGTCGTTGGCACGTTTGCCTGCTGTGTGTACATGGAGCAGATCGCTTTTCTTGGCAGCGGCCGCAACGAAGCACCCAGCATCTACATGGGTGCAGCAGCCACAGCGCAAAAGATCAGCACGCAAGAGATCGACGAGCTGCTGCTGAACTACACAGAGGCGCAACTGGCCACGGTCAAGATGGAGGCGCGCAACGACAAGGCGCATCAGCACCTTTACGTCCACTTGCCAGACCGCACGCTGGTCTACGACGGCGCGGCATCTCAGGTGCTTGGCGAGGCTGTCTGGTTCACGCTGACCACCACCGTGGTCGGCTTCAGCCAGTACCGTGCGCGCAATCTGGTTTATGCCTACGACAAGTGGCTTGTCGGCGATCCGCAGTCCAGCAACATCGGCTATCTGGTGGACACCATCGGCACGCACTGGGGTCAGAAAGTGCGCTGGGAGTTCGGCACGCTGATCGTCTACAACGAGGGCAACGGCGCGCTGTTCCACGAGCTGGAGCTGGTCAGCCTGACCGGGCGCGTGGCACTGGGCATTGACCCGCAGATCAGCACCAGTTACTCGCTGGACGGCTTGTCGTGGAGCCAGGATCGGTTCATCCGTGCCGGCACCATCGGCAACACCAAGAAGCGCCTGGCCTGGTTCCAGCAGGGCAACATGCGCAACTGGCGCATCCAGCGTTTCCGTGGCGACAGCGACTCGCACATTGCATTCGCACGCCTTGAGGCGCAGATTGAAGGGCTGGCGTACTGATGGCCACCTCACCGTACTCTCGCAGGTTGAACCTGACGCGCGACCAGCTCGCGCAGTTCCTGACCGACCAGCAGCAGATCAGGCAGTTCGAGCTGCTGTTCTCGGTCGTGGACGAGCTGCAGGTGATCACCGGCACGGACTTTGAGTACCAGGCCGACACAGCGGCGGCCACGGCCAACGAGGCGCTGGCCCAAATTGCAGCATTGGCGCAAGACACGGCTGTCGAAGATGCAGTTCTGAACGCCAAGATTCAGCAGGCGCTGGACGCCATTCCAAGGCTGGCCCAGGTGCTCAACCTGCTGGCTCTCGCGCCAGTCCAGCAGAACAACAACTCGGTCACCACCGACTACATCGACTTCAACACCAATGCGCCTGCGCCTGCCGTTAAGGTTGGCCGGATGCACTGGAACGGTGGATACACACTGAATCTGGAGATGACGCCAAACGTCAACCAGGCCATTGGTGAGTCGCAGTATTACTACATCAAGGCCTCGGCCAACATTGCCAAAGGGCAACTGGTGATGTTCGATGGCGCTGTCGGGTCGTCTGGCGTGCTCAAGGGCAAACCATCAACCGGCTTGACCAATGGCCAGCTTGTCATGGGCGTGGCTGCCGAGGCCATCGCAAACAACGACTTCGGCTTGGTCTCCAGCTTCGGTCTGGTGCGTGGATTCAACACCACAGGCACGCCTTATGGCGAAGTCTGGGCAGATGGCGACATCCTGTACTACAACCCATCGTTTGCTGGTGGTCTGACCAAGAATCTGCCTGCAGCACCCACGCCTCATGTGGTGGTGGCTGCGGTGGTCAATGCTGCACCGGCAGGCTCTGGCTCCGTCTTTGTCAGGGTTCAGGCCGAGCCGCTGGTCGGACAACTGTCTGATGTTTACGCTCCAGCACCTTCAACCGGCGATGTCCTCATTTACGACGGCGTCCAGCAACGCTGGGAGAGTGGGCCATTGACGGCAGCCGCCTTGCCTGCGTTTGTCAAATCTAACCTGGTGCTCACATGGCTTTCGATGTAATAACCCCAACCAAGCTGGGCCAGGCGGCGATCACCACTGGCGTGACCACGCTTTACACCGTCCCGGCCAGCACCCGCACGCTGCTCAAAGAGTTCAGCATTGCCAACACCACGGCGGCGGCCATCAATGTGCGCGTGTTCTTGGTGCCTTCTGCTGGTACGGCAGGCACGACAAACGCTTTCCTCTACGATGTGTCCGTCCCGGCAAACAATGCCCTGCAGTACAACGGCGTGCAGGTGATGAACGCAGCCGAAACCATCCAAATCCAGGCGGCCTCGGCAGGCCTGACCATCACGGCCAGCGGTGCCGAAGCAATA
>Ga0208644_1001133_pt1 | contig 22889 bp, 22 predicted proteins | sample VirMetDEL_Nov_18_FD_184517 | JGI IMG/M metagenome (GOLD analysis project Ga0208644, IMG submission 184517) | Aqueous microbial communities from the Delaware River and Bay under freshwater to marine salinity gradient to study organic matter... | ecosystem: Environmental > Aquatic > Marine >...
TATATGCTAGATCAGTTGATTGATAGTATTGGCCCTGAGATTGCAGAGCGTATTATCAAGCAGGGTACTGACGCAGGGTTAAGATGATTGACTTCAAGTACAAGCCAGACGGTGACGTACTAAAATTGTTTATGAAGGATGATACCTTCTTTCGCGGGATTCGTGGTCCTGTTGGTTCTGGTAAATCTGTGGCTTGTTGTGTGGAGGTATTCCGCCGCGCCCTTGTTCAGAAGAAAGGGCCGGACGGAATCCGCAAAAGCCGATGGGCTATAATCAGAAATACCAACCCACAGCTTCGAACAACGACGATTAAGACTTGGCTTGATTGGTTTCCTGAGAATGATTGGGGGAAGTTTCATTGGTCGGTGCCATACACACACCACATTAAAAAGGGAGATATTGACCTTGAGGTTCTTTTCTTGGCTCTTGATAGGCCCGAAGATGTTAAGAAACTGCTTTCACTTGAACTCACAGGTATATGGATCAACGAGGCGCGAGAGATTCCTAAGTCGATTATTGATGCCTGTACGATGCGTGTTGGGCGTTATCCTTCTATGCGTGATGGCGGTCCTTCTTGGACTGGCGTTATTGCCGATACCAACGCCCCCGAAGAGGATCACTGGTGGCCTATCATGGCTGGTGAGGTTCCAATCCCAGATCATATACCGCGTGAGCAAGCTAAGATGCTGGTCAAGCCAGACAATTGGAGTTTTTACACCCAACCTTCTGGAATGCTCGAAGTAAAAAACAAGGAAGGCGAGATAGAAGATTACGAGCCTAATAAGAAGGCTGAGAATACAAAGAATATGCTGAAGACATATTATCCTAATCTTATTCAAGGTAAAACAAAATCATGGATAGATGTTTATGTTATGAACCGCTTGGGTCATATTCAAGATGGAAAGCCTGTATATCCGATGTTTGCTTCAGAAGTTCACATTGCAGAGGAAGAAATACCAATAGCAGCCAATACCCCAGTGTATGTTGGCGTAGACTTTGGATTGACTCCTGCCGCCGTTCTTGGTCAGAAGGTCAGGGGCCGATGGTTTTTGCAGTCAGAAATAGTGGCGGTAGACATGGGCATCGTGCGTTTTGCAGAAGTTCTTAGGAATGAGCTTGCAATACGCTTTGCGGCAGCATCCGAGGTTATAATCTATGGTGATCCTGCTGGTGATTTTAGAGCGCAGACTGATGAATCCACACCTTTTCACATTCTGCGCGGTGCTGGCTTGAGGGCGTACCCCGCGCCTTCCAACTCTGTTGACCTTCGGCTTGAGGCTGTCTCTTCCCAGCTGACCAAGATGGTTGAAGGGAAGCCAGCACTTTTAATTGATAGGCGCTGTTCTCAGCTTATTAAGGGCTTTGAGGGCGGGTATTCCTATAAGAGAATGGAAGTATCTGGCGAACGGTATGCTGATAAACCAGACAAGAATATGTTCAGCCACATTCACGATGCGGCTCAGTATTTATTCTTGGGTGCTGGTGAGGGCAGGGCTTTGATGAATACTCAGAAACCCTTAAAACCTGTTGTTGCTCAGAGAAACTTTGATGTATTTACTAAGTCGCCCAAGAAAAAACGGCAGAGTGTTTGGGCAAGAATGTAATCTTTGTGCGTTGATCTTTTCTGTTCTTTATGAATAGGAAGGCAAAAAGGAGATTGTTATGTGCTTTGGTCCTAGTAAAAGTGAAAAGAGAGCAGCAGCCGAACAACGAGTAGAAGCTGATGTTGCAAAGCGTGAAGAAGTTGAAAAACTTGCAGAGCAAAAGCGGGAAGATATTTCACAGGCATTAGAAGCAAGAACACAAAGACGCGGTATGCGCGGTGGTGCTGGTCGTCGTTCCTTATTCCGCGCTGGTGGCGGTGGATTTCTTGGTAGGTTCAATTACTAATGGACAAGGTAGCAAAGCGTTATATTGAAAAGTACCAAAAGGCGAAAGCCTTTCGGGAACAGTGGGTTCCTCTGTTTGAAGAGTGCTATGAGTACGCTTTGCCGCAGCGTGAATCTTTTTACTATGAAGAACACGGACAGCGCAGGGATGAAAAAATCTTTGACGAGACTGCCGTTGTAGGCGTTCAAGAGTTTGCAAGTCGCCTACAATCAGGCATTGTTCCAAACTATGCGCGTTGGGCAGACTTAATATCAGGCAGTGAAATACCCCCAGAGCAACGAGAAGCAATTGATAATGAGCTAGATGAAGTTACCGAGTATGTATTTGAGGTACTTCAGAACTCAAACTTTAGCCAAGAAGTCCATGAATCCTTCATGGATTTGGCTGTCGGGACTGGTATTTTGTGCGTCGAGGAAGGCGATTCACTAAACCCAGTAAACTTTTCTGCAATACCCCTACCCCATGTCGTACTTGATACCGGCCCCGACGACAGAATAGATCACGTATTCCGTGAGCGTAAGAAGGTTAAGTTTGACCATTTGCCTTTGATGTTTCCGAATGGAACCTTTGATAACAAGGTTACTTCGCAAATGGGAGCAAACAGAGAGACAACTGTTCTTGAAATAGTTTGCCGTGACTACTCAACAAAGAATGAAGAAGCCTATCTGCACTATGCAATCTGTATGACAACAGAAACTGTGCTGCATTATAAGAAATTAAGTGGCGTTGGGTCTAATCCATTTGTTTGCTTTAGATGGTCTAAGTGCGCTGGTGAGGTTTATGGACGTGGACCGCTTTTAAATGCCCTGTCTTCTATTAAAACAACCAACCTTACGATTGAGTTAATCCTTGAAAATGCCCAAATGTCTATATCAGGTATATACCAAATGGAGGATGATGGTGTCATTAATCCAGATACCATTAACTTAGTGCCGGGGACTATAATACCAAAGGCTATGGGGTCTGCTGGATTGCAACCTATTCAAGCTGCTGGTCGCTTTGATGTAGCGCAACTTGTGTTGAGTGACATGCGATTGAATATTAAACGCGCACTTTACAACGATATGTTGGGGAATCCTGATCGCACTCCTGCGACTGCAACTGAGATTGCAGAAAGAATGGCTGATCTTTCCAGAAGAATGGGTGCTGCATTTGGTAGATTGCAAGCTGAATTGGTTCAGCCTGTCTTGCAGCGTGTTATTTACATTCTCAAGAAACAAGGGCGCATTGAGGTTCCGACTATAAATGGTCGTGAGGTTAAGGTTCGCTCTGTATCTCCGCTTGCTCAAGCGCAAGCCAATCAGGATATTTCTAGTGTTGCTAGGTTTATTGAGATGGTTGGCACTGGCTTTGGGCCAGAGATGTTGCAGCTACTTATTGATGGTGAGCAGACAGCTATTTACCTTGCTAAGAAATTTGGTGTGCCAGAGAGCTTGATTCGTGACGAAGAACAGCGTAGACAGATAGCTGCGTTAGCGCAGCAACTGGCACAACAACAGCAAGGTATGCCCATTGAGCAACAAGGTTAATATTGGAATAGACGGTATTCAGCGTAGTTCGGACAGAGATGTCCAGATAAGTCAGAATATTGCCCAGATATTTTCTAGCGCAACAGGTCAAGAGGTTTTGAAATACTTTCGATCCGTTACCATTGAGTTGGTAAACGGTCCGAATATTTCTACGGAAGAGCTTCGTCATCTTGAGGGCCAGCGTTATTTTGTGGGAATGATTGAGCAAAGGATTGCTCATGCACATAGGAGTAAAAACAAATGAGTGAAGAAGCAGCACAGGTAGCAGAAGCCGATGGGCGTGATTTTGTAACTCAGGAAGACGTTGAGCAAACAGCAGCCCCCTCAAGACCAGAGTGGTTGCCAGAGAAATACAATAGCGGAGAAGACCTAGCCAAAGCATACAAGGAGCTTGAATCCAAACTTGGCACTAAGGAAGAAGATATTCGCAGCAGAATTATGGAAGAAATACAGTCTGAAGCATTTAGCAACAGGCCAGAAACGGCTGGTGATTATCAGCTTCCAGACTCCATAGATGAATCTTCTGCTGTAGATAACAAGCTGCTATCTTGGTGGGCCGAGCATTCTTTTGAGAATGGATACTCTCAGGAAGAATTTGAGCAGGGCATTGCCATGTATGCTGAAACAATGAATGGCTCAATGCCTGACATTGAGGCAGAAGCAAAAATGCTGGGTGATAATGCAGATCAGCGTATTGAGGCTGCATCTTTGTTTGCCAATAAGTTTTTTCCAGAGGCAGCACTTCCAGCAATAGAAAGAATGTGTGAATCCCATGAGGGTATTATTGCATTAGAAGCTATTATGGAAGCTATGAAGGATGGTTCGTTTGCTGGCAATACTCAGGCAGTAGCAGGAATCAGCGAAAAAGAACTCAGGGAGATGATGAATGACCCAAGATACTGGAAAGACCGCGATCCACACTTCATCAAGCAAGTCACAGATGGCTTCCAACAAATATACAAATGAGGTTAAGATTCTGCAAAGGGGCAAGTATTACCTTACCCCTTTTCTGCCTCATCACATAGAAGAGGTACTTTTAAATCTTAGCCAAGAAAACAAGCGGGAGCTAAAACTTCTAGGGCATCTGGATATAGAAGAAGCTCTGATTGAAATGTATGAATCCTCTGAGTGCTACTTAGCTCGTAAAGAGGGCGAGCCTTTCTTAATGGTGGGTGGTCTTTGGTACAATGAGGATCAAGACTTCCCGCAAATGTTCTCTATGTTTTCTAAAGACTTTGCGGATCACTTTGTGCCAATAGCGCGTGGCTCAAAAATGCTGGTCAACTTCTTTGACAAGACCCAAGACATGATGTCTATGACAATCTTGTCTGATTATGAGTTTATGGTGCAGTGGGCAACATGGCTTGGCTTTGAGGTAGTTGGTGTAATAGAAAGCAATTCTCATAAGTATGTTGAGTTTGTGCGTTGCAATCCCAATAGAAAAAGTGTTTACGATGGCGCATCACGGCCCGTAATGCACTGAAAGGCCCGAAAGGATACCCTTGCTGACGTGAGAGAGCGGACACCCGACGATAAATCTGTAACCTCATAAGGACTGTATAAATGGCTAATACAATTGACCAAGCCTTTATCAAGCAGTTTGAGACAGAAGTTCACATGGCGTATCAGCGTATGGGTTCCAAACTCCGCAACACTGTTCGCTCTTCGAACGTAACTGGCTCAGTTGCTCGTTTCCAAGTAATTGGTAAAGGTACTGCAAGCACTAAATCACGCAATGGTAATGTAACTCCTATGGAGCTTGCGCACACCAATGTCGAAGCAACGATGACAGATCACTACGCTGCCGAGTATATCGACAAGCTGGATGAATTGAAAATCAACATCAATGAGCGTCAAGCTGTAGCACAATCTGCTGCTGCTGCTCTTGGTCGTAAGACTGATGAATTGATTATAACAGCTATGGATGCGACGACTTCATCAGCAATTCACGATACTGGTTCTGCGCTAGAAAAAGCAGACTTGTTGTCACTGTTTGAAACATTTGGCAATGCAGACATTCCAGAAGACGGACAGCGCTATCTTGCTATGTCTCCTGCTGGTTTTGCTGACCTGTATGGAATTACTGAGTTTGCATCTTCTGACTTCGTTGGACCGCAAAATCTGCCATATGCTGGTGGGATGACAATGAAAGAGTTCTTGGGCTTCAAGATTTTCTCAACGTCTGCTGTTGCTGGTGGTAAGAACTTTGCATACCACACAACTGCTGTTGGGCTTGGTATTAATGCTGATGTTCAGACAGAAGTTAATTACATCGCAGAAAAAGTCTCACACCTTGCAACATCTATGATGTCAATGGGTGCCATAATCATTGATGCCAATGGCGTCTATGAAGTCCTAGACAACAACTAAGGAGTTAGAAAATGGCTTATAGCGCAGCAAATCTTACTCGCCTTGGTGGTGCATCTAATGGTGATCTTTGGCTTTATAGCTCTACCGATGCTATTGGAACTGTAAACACAAGCGGTTATTTTAACGATGCAGCAAACATGCTTGCTGTTCGTGATGTAATCATTGTTTGTGATACAAGCACTCCAACAACAAACTTTGTTAATGTTCTGTCGAACACTGGCACTGTAGTCGATGTTTCAGATGGCACTGCCATTGCTGAAACTGACGGCGACTAATAAGGGAATGGGGGCTTCGGCCCCCATACTGCCATGCCAAGAGTAGCTGATTCCGCATTAGAAGTTGCAACCAACGCTTTATATCTTATTGGCGCAGACGCCATTACTGATTTTACAGCAAATACAGTAGAAGCAAATGTTGCAAATGCTTTGTATGAAGATATAGTTCGCACTTCATTTGCGTCTTTTCGCTGGCGTTTTGCAACTACACAATCCAATCTTACAAGATTAACAACAGCCCCTAAAAGTAAGTTTGACGCTGCTTACCATATACCCTCATCTTGTATTACAGTAATAGGTGCAACTATTAATGATGTTGCAATTAAGTATGATATTTACGGCAACAAAATATTTTGCGATGCAACCGCAACAGACACCGTGGTTTTAGATTATGTTGAAAGGGCGTCTGAATCTGATTGGCCTTCTTATTTTACAACGGCTATTGAGTTTTCTCTTGCTGCATCATTTGCAATTTCGATAGCTAGGGATGCACAGCTTGCTGGTTTAATGGAAGGCAAAGCAGCGCAGTTATTTATGAAAGCTAGGAATATTGATTCACAACAGCAAACAACACGTAAGCTGGTAACATCGAGGTTTATTGCTGAAAGGCGCAGTTGATGCAAAAAGTTAGAGTTGCTCAGAACAGCTTTCAGTTTGGAGAAGTCAGTGATTCATTAGTAATGAGGACTGATACTGCGGTGTATCCTGCATCTGCACAGCGTGTAGAAAATATGCTAGTTACGGCTGAAGGTTCTTTGAAGAAAAGGCAAGGTCTAAAACATATCTATGATTATGGATTAAATTTTGCTTATGCTTCTGAAGCAGAGCTTTCAGTTACCGCCCCTTTTGATATGTTTTTTAAACCTGATGGGCTACGAGTTTATATACCCCGAGCAACTCGCATAGACAGGTATGATTTAACAACTGCTTGGGATATTTCGACAGCATCTTTTAACTCATTTGTCTCAGTTTCTACTCAAGACAATATACCAACAGATGTATTTTTTAAATCTGATGGAACTAAAATGTTTATTTGTGGCGCTCAGAATGATTCAATTTATGAGTATGATTTGTCTACTGAATGGGATATTACTACTGCAAGTTATGTAGCTACAAAGTCAGGTGTTTCAAGCCCAACTGGTTTATTTTTTAAACCTGATGGCACTAAGTTATTTGTTACTTTAGATACTTCTGACACAGTAACAGAATACTCTTTATCTACTGCATTTTCACTTTCTAGCATAACAGGTTCTCAAAGTTTTTCTGTGTCTTCTCAAGACATATTCCCTTGGGGATTGTATTTTAATAATAGCGGAACAAAAATGTATATTGCTGGAAATTCTTCTGACGCTATTTATTTTTACTCACTTTCAACTGCTTGGGATATTTCTACCGCATCTTATGACAATACGTTTATTTCAGTGGTTGCAGAAAGCACTTCTCCAGAAGGTGTTTTTTTTAAGCCTGATAATTCTTATATGTATGTTGCAGATTCCAGCAAAAATAAAATCTTTCAATATTCACTCTCTAGTTATTTAGAACAATCTCATTTATTTCCTTTTATTTTTGATCAGAATGAAGAGTATGTTATTTCCATTGAAGATGCTAAGATTAGATGTTTTAGGCTTTTAACAGATGGGACAGTAAGTCTTGTTGCAACTATTACAGCCGATACTAGCGCAGCCGCCTTGCCATTTGATAGGACTTATTTAAAACAATATACAGTCGCGCAACGTGGCGATGTCATGTGGATATGCCATCCATTGTTCGCGCCTAGATTGCTAACAAGAACCAGTCTAACTACATTTGAAATAAGCACTTACACTTTTGATCAGCGACTAGATAGCAGCGTTACTTTTCAGCCTTACTCTAAGTTTCAAAGCCAAGGGGTAACACTTGACCCTAGCGCAACAACTGGCACTGGAATTACTTTAACTACAAGCGCTGATTATTGGGATACGACAGGAACGCAAACTGCTGGTAATTATCTGGATTCTTTGCACGTTGGTGTAATTGTAAGATACAGTGGAAATGAAATTGAAATAACCAGTGTTCAATCTGCTACTCAAGCAACTGGCGATGTTGTTGATGAACTATCAACGCGCTTATCTGTTTTGAATCCACTTCGCACTGATGGTAGTACAGCTAATGTAGAAGTTACTATGTTGGCTCATGGCTTTGCTGGTGGTGAGTCTATTACTATATCAAATGCCTCTGCTGTTGGTGGTATTAATACTGGCAATTTAAATGGCGCTCGAACTGTAAGTGGTATTATTGATGAGAATACATTTACATTTACTGCGGGTGGTTCTGCATCTTCTGCTGAAGATGGTGGGGGTTATGTAACGATTTCAAGCCATTCACCTACGGCAGATTGGGACGAGCAATCATTCTCAGCAAAAAGAGGATACCCTGCTGCTGTTACCTTCCATGAGAACAGGCTTGTTTACGGCGGTACAATAGCTGAACCTGATGCACTTTGGTTTAGTAAGATTGGAGAATACTTTAACTTTGATGTTGGTGAGGCTGCTGATGCTGATTCAATCAATCTTATTGCAGCAACGGGCGATGTAAATGAAATACGCTACTTGACTTCCAATCGTGACTTGCAGGTTTTTACTGCATCAAGCGAGTTATATGTGCCAACATACCTTAACCAAGCCATTACACCAACAAATGCTCAGATTAGAAAGCAAACACCATTTGGTGTTGAGTTTGTAAAGCCAGTTGAGGTTGATGGAGCTACAATATTTTGTGAGTTAAATGGTAGGATTATACGCGAGTATCTTTATACTGATGCAGAAGATGCTTATAGCTCTGTTGCTATTTCTACGATTGCTTCTCATTTAATTGATACGCCAAAGTATGCTGCTGTTGCGCATAGTGGCTTTGGTCTGCCAGATTCTTATGCTGCATTTACCATGAGCAATGGTGAAATGGTTTTGTTTACTTCGAATAGGGCAGAGCGTAGAGCAGCTTGGACTAGAGTAACAACGTCTGGAACTTTTGGTTCTGTTTGTGCCATTGAAGATCGTATATTTGTTAATGTGTATGACTCAGATGGAAACTTGCAACTCTGTGAGTTTGATACTGAAGTTGGCTTAGACTTCTGGCTGTATGGCGCAATATCAAGCAATCTTGTTGATGTAAGTGCGGTATATTCTTCTGGGGATTCTGTTGATGTAATAGCAATCAAGGATTCTACTCAGTATTCTCTTGGTGCATTTACTGTAAATGGAAGCAATCAGGTTGATCTTTCTGCATACTCTGCTGAGAATTACACTCATGCTTATGTGGGTAAGAAGTACACAGCAAAGATAATTACAAATGCGGTTGATGCTTCTATGGGGAATGGCCCTGCAACTGGAACTTCAAGAGGTATTACCAATATTGTTTTAGACTTAAAGAATGCAAACTCAGTCAAGGTAAATAGCAAAAAACCTTCAATGGCTGCTGGCTTTACTGGTAAGAAGGAGTTTCGTTCTTTGGGGTATAGTCGTGATCCGCAAGTTACGATTGAACAAGATGATCCGCTTACTATGCAAGTAAATGGAATAGTTACGGAGTTAATAGTTTAATGGAAGCAACAACAATGCTGGCAATTGCTGGCGGCTTAAAAGCAGCAGGTCAACTTTTTGGTGCTATTGGTCAATCACAATATGCAGAACTTAAAGCATTTAATTTAGGGACTGAAAAAATTTTAGCAAAAGCTCAAGGCATTCAGTCTGCTAGATTAAGAAATGAAGCGTTTAAAGAAGCAAAGGCAATAAACGATACAATATTTTTAAGTGGAAGTGATGAATTAACTACATCACAAGAGGCTTTTTATAAAGGACAGAAAGAAAAAACAGGTGACGATGTAAGTAATATAAATCTTATGACGTTTATGAATCAGTTAAAATACACACAAGAAATACAATCAGAAAAAACAAGAGCTAGAACAACTCTTTTAGCAGGTGTTTTAGCAGCAGGGTCAAGTGGTTTACAGGCTTACGCTGACTACAAGGATACTTAATAATGGCTGGTGTTGTAAGGCAAAAAAGAGAATTTGGCATACAGCCAATTGGTGTAGCAAGAACTTCTGAATCTTCTCAGCCACTTGCTCAGGCTATTATTAGTGGGGCTGATGCTCTTCGAGATAGATATTACGCTCAAGCTGTTGAAACAGCTAAAGAGCGTGGTGCAAGAAAAGTTTCTGAATTAACTCAAGAGCAAATTACTACACTTGATGAAGAAACCAAGCAGCCTATTGGTATGGCTTTGATTGAAGGTATGGGTCGTATTGAGGCTAGTGCGTTTAGGGATCATCTTTTATCTGAATTTGAAACATCTATTAATGATGATATGGCTTCATATGCTGACATATTAATGCAGCGTGTAAGCGGATCACGGAATGCTCCTAAATTATTTGAACAAGCATTTTCAGAATATGCTGCTGGTTTGGGTGAGGATTCTTCTGGGTTTTATAAAGGTGTTATTCGCAAGTATGGCGAACATTATTTGGAGCAAGGAAGAACTAAATTAAAGGTCGCTCAGATTGCTAGACTGCAAGCTGAGGCAAAACAATCAAAAGAAAGACTTCGCCTAAAGGCTTTAGAAAGAGCTTTTAATTTAGGTGCTAAAACAAAAAGCGCATTTATGGACAATCCCAATGTTACTGCTCAGGGGATTGTTGGTGCTATGATTTTAAACGAAGAGATTGATGGAAAGGAAGTTACTTATGCTAATTTAGGTGTTTCTTCTGATGCAGAGCGTAAAAAGTTTAATCAAGATTTCTTGGGAGCTTTTGCACAAGGTCGTTTGCAAGCGGGTATGCAGAACTCAAATGTTGCTTTAGATGCGTTAAAATTGCAACTTTATTTTTTAAATCCTAACAACACAGAGGTTTACAATACTCTTAGCCAAGATTCTAAAGATTTGATTGAATCCATTGAGGCTATTACAACGCCTGACAATATGCTGGACTATATTAAGTTTGGAAATGAGAATGAGGCTACTTTTAGGTCAGGCGCTGCCCTTGGGACTGCTATTGCGGCTGATCGCGAACAAGCCGCAAAAACAGAAAAAGCTGAGCTTAAGCGCAGTATTGAGTTATCTGAAGAAGCAGCAGAAGCAGAAAAAAATCGTAATAGAAGAGTTACGCAAGAGGCATTGGTTCTATTAGAAGATTTAAATGGAATTGGAACTTATAAAAATATAGGTTTTTCTGGTGATCAGCAACTTATTGAAGGCGCTATTTCAAGTTTAAATGGCTACTTGAGTGATTTACAATTTTATCCAGAAGATGATGAAAAGCTAAAGAAAACAAAAGAAGAAATTTTAAAAGCCAGAAGCGCTCTTGCGGCTGGTTTGTTGTCTAAAACTTTAAACGGTATAAATACTTCTAGCGAACCAGCAAAAGAAAGATTAAGCAGAATTAAAGTTGATATAGAAAATGGAACAAATTTTAACCTAGCTCAGTTTCTTCTTGAGAATAACACTCCAGAATATCAAATAGATGTTATACTTACTTCTGTTAATCAAAATAAAACCCAGTTTGGGAAAATATTAGAAGGTTTTATTGAAGGTAAAAAACTTGATATAAGTCAAAAAGACGTTTTAAAAACCAAACAGTTGCAAGAATCTTTTACTAGTGCTTTTGAAACTATTCAGCAAGCAACAAGCTCAGATCAATTAACAAACATAGTTTCTAATTTTGAAAACATAAATAAAGACGCAAAGCCAAACGAACTTCAGCCAAAACTTAGAGAGCTACAAAATGTTGTAAATAAAAAAAGAGATGACTTTAATACAAAAGAATTTAAAACAACTGTTCAACAAACTAAAACAGATAACCTTCCTATTAAAACAAAAGTAAGCAGAGTTGTTTCTGAGGGTAAAAGACTAGGCCAAGATCAATCGGTAGTAGTAGATAATGTTCAAGAAATTCTTAATACCGATGCCTCAAAATCCGTAACCGATACATTTTTATCGCAGTTTCCAATGGATTCTGTTGAACCAAATCAACAACTAATGATTTTAGATGATATAGAATCATGGTTAAGAGGTTCTAAAAAAAGTTTAGAGCAAAGTAGTCCTGAGTTATCTAACTTGTTAGATAGTTTAGTGGGAAAAACCTTTAAAGTTGGCACAGTATCTGTTCAAGCTGATGCAGATTCAATTGCGTCAAGCGTTGGTTCATTTAGAGACAGCTTGCAAGCATCATTAAAATTAAAACAAGAAGAAGACGAAAAATTTAGATTTAAACAAAATTATCTTTCTGGAAATGATGTTCTTGATCCACAAGAAGAATCAACTCAACGTCAAATATCTAATGTAATAACCTCTCAAGTTAAACAAGAAATTCCAAGTAATTTGTTTCTCCTTCCTCAAGATACACTAAGCACTGAACAGTTTCAGATGCTTAACATTATTAAAAACAATCCGAATGCTATGCCTTTTGAGTGGAAAAATAATGTTAACAAAGTTTTAACAGGAACAGCATCATTTGCTGAAGTTGAAGCTCTAATGATTAATGCAAGAGAGTTTTTGTTTACTCCAGTAGGTGATGAAATAAAATTAAGTTATGGAGCATTATCTGCATTAGGTTCTGAAAATGCAAGCAACTTAGAGGTTTTATATTATAACTATGTTGCGACTGATCCAAGATTTAGGCAACAAATGGTTACTGAAACATTGGAAATGTTTAAACAACCAGTAACAAAAGAAATGTTTGAGCAAAAAACAGGAAGTAATTCTCCATTAGAATATTTAAATGATCTTGGAGTGCCATCTCAACTTTATTCTGAGTTTGTTCCGCTTGTTGAAGCTGCCTCTTCTGTATTTAGTAAATCAGTTTTAAAAGAGTTTATTAAACAAAGTTATGAAAAGCGTTTTGCTGCTAATCCAAATACTTACAGTGTATTTACTGGTAGCGAGGTTATGTTGTATAGCCCTTCTTTGGCTTTTGCTAATGAAGGTAAGCAATTTTATAAAGGCGTTGCTAAAATGGTAGAACGTCTATCTACAGATGAAGACCCACTGTTTTTTGATGTAAATGCAAGCGCCACTGTTTCTGATTTTAGAAAAGAGGCAAAATCACTTATACCAGCAATAATTACTGAATTTGCTGGAGCAGATATAACAACAGAAAGAACGCAACTTCGAGGCGACAGATCAAGAGTTGTTGTTGTTGATACGCCCAATACTGCGCTTGGTGTTAGAGAATACCAGCTTGGTCGTTTGTTAATTAACGGTGGCGTAGAAATAATACCAAATACGTTATTTAATGATGACACACCAGAAATTGCACAAGCAATTGGAAGAGCAAAACCAGACATTCCAATTACAATTGCAACGGTTGAAGAAAAATCTGAAACACCATTAAGAGATAAAGTTGTAGGTGGTCAAAAAATTCGAACATTTAAAATTAAAAACCCAGATGAACCATCAACAGGATTTGAAAAAAGAATTTCTGAAATGAGTGAAACAGATTTTCGTTCATTTAGTGCACGAATAATGCAAGACACAAATTTAATAAGTAAAAATCAATTAGATTTCTTAATTGAAACGATGAAGGTTAGAAACTTGCAAATACCAAAAAAGGTGCGTGAAGAATATTTCAAAAGAAAAGGTGAATAATGGCTGAGTACAATCCTAGACCGTTAACTGACCCAACTTTTGATTACCCCACTACAACGACTGAGGTTGCGTATGCTGACATTTCTCGTTGGAAAGACCCTCTTATGGCGCATTTTCATTATGCTCATGGAGCCAAGCGTCAAGACTTTGACCGACAAGCGAGTGCTTTTTACGCGCCAATACAAACAGAATTAAATCTTACAAATACAAAACGAGAGTGGCTTGCTAAGCAAGAGCTATGGGCTAAGTCACAAGCTGATAGAAAGGTGTTTGAGCAAGCAACGTTAGGGCAAATGTTTTTTGCTGCGCCCCTTAATGCTGCAAACATTCCATATTTTAGGCTGCTTAAAGGCGCCAATATGCTTTCTAGCGTTGGAAATGCTGCTGTAACGGGTGGTGTTATTTCTACTAGCGAAGAGGTTCTTAGGGCTTCTGTGCTTCCTGATTATGATCCTAGAGAGGGCGCGTTTAATATTGCTACTACAACCGCTTTAGGTACAGCATTTGTTGCTGGAGGTTATACTGGCAAAAAAGCAGTGCAAAATTTATTTGATAGCTCTCATCGCAGATTTAATCAGCACTCCCAAACGATTACAGAAATGGAACGATTTATTGCAGATGAGGCTCGCCTAAAAGAAACTGCCAAAAAATCTAATGAGCGAGTAAATTTACTAAAGTCTGTTGGACTTAATGAAAAATCTTCTACAGAAGCTCTAAGAAATACATCTATAAGTTTAAATCAAAGAATTGAGGGGAATCTTAGAATGCTAAAAGATGACTCTTCGCCTTTAAGCGTTGAGGCAAAATCTAGCGTTCTTGAGGAAATTAATGGTTTAGTTGGTGATCGTCGCATTATTATTGACGAGATTAACATGCGCCGTTTGGATGAAGGTTTATCACAGATTGATGATCCTTGGGGAATTGCTACAAGTTTTTTTGATTTTGTAGATATAATGCCAACTCCTTTAAAGTCTATCACAAAATACAAGATTCCAAAAACTGCTTCAAAGGAACTTAAAAGTGCAATTAATAATTTAAAACGCACTTCTATTCTTATGGCTGGCGATAGCTCTATGTTATTTGCTGGGCAAAAACTTGGATTAACATTACCTCCAAGTGTTCATATTCAAAATCAACTCAGAAAAGCTGACGTTGTTAATTTAGAAAATCAACTTACAACGCTGTGGAAAGATGCAACTGATGCACCTCGCGTTGCGCCTAATGTAGCTCGCAGACTTCTAAGATCGGCTCCTACTTTAGACGAATGGATTGATACAGTTAATATTAAAAGAATTAAAAACGATCAAAACATGAGTCCAAAAGAAGCTGAAGCGGCTCAACTTCTTACACGATATTACAATACAATACGTGATGAAGGCGAATTGTCTGGTGTTTTGGGTTCTGGTCAATTTATTGAAAGCAGGATTCAAATTAAAAAACTTGCCTTAAATACAGCAAAACAAAAATTAGCAAAACATAAGCAAGCTAAATTCCAACAGGCTATAGATCACTTTAAAGTTCGAGTTAAGCAACTTGAAGAAGAGGTAAATGAGTTACAGAACAGTTTAGATTTTATAAATAAGGGTCCAATAAGGCCATCTGGTGCTGATGAACCGTATTTTCTTCGTCAATGGAATGTTGATAAAATTGCAAAAGATGAAAGGGGATCAAAAGAGCTTCGCAGGATTTTAACTGATTATGTTAGACGAAATCCTTATGGCATTGAGTATAATAATAAATCAGGTTTGTATGAGCCAAAAGATTTAACAGGAAATATACCAGCGCAAGACGCTTATGTTGATAGTGTTATACGATCTATTCTTTCTGACAATGATGTTTCTCGCAGCGCAACGTCCAGAAGCACAAATTACCCTAGTAGATCAATTGCTATAGGTAACGCAGAGGTTATTGATTTTATTAACACCAATGCACGTGAAGTTGCTCGCACTTATACAATGAGAATTGGAACAAAAATAGATTTTGCAAAACAATTTGGAAATAGAACATATAATGATTTGGCAGATGAAGTATTTGACGATTTAATTGAAAACGGAATGTTAGTTAGAAATGCTGATGAGTTAAGAAAAAACCTTACAATTCTTTACCAGCGTATTACTGCAACAACTCTTAGTGATCCATCAAGCCTTAGCAATCGTGTTGTTCAGTTTTTAAAAGAGTTTACATCTTTGAACTATTTGGGTGGCGCTGGTCAAACAGCTATTGGTGATATTCCTAAGATTGTTATGGAGAATAGTTTTAAAGATTTATTTAAAGGGGCTATTGCAACATTTGACAGTGCAGCTTGGCAGCGTCAGTTAAAAGAGGTGCAGACTGTATATGCAGAAGCGTTAGAATTATCTCTAGGCGTTGTTCAGCAAAAGATTCTTGAAGATACTGGGTCTCAAGTAGGTTCTAAAGCCTGGTCTCAAATTAAAGATTTAGGTTTTATTCTTAATGGTCTTGGTCCAATGACTGTTGGGTTAAAGTCTTTGTCTGGTTCTTTGTCTGTTCATAGGTTTTTAGATATTGCAAAGCGTGTGTCAGATGGCTCTGCTTCTAAGTTTGACCTAGAGTATATGGCACGATATGGCCTTACACCTAAACATATGAAGGAAATTATTCGAAAAGCGCCAATTGAACAAACTCCTAATAAATTAAACATTGCAAATATTACTGATTGGCCTGTTTCTGGTGTTTCTGCTGATACAATTTCAGCATTTAGAGCTGCTGTATCTTCAAGTGTTGGTAATACTATTCTTAGCTCTTCTCCTGCAACAAGGTTTACTTATGCTGATGGTTCTATATTTCTTAGAATAAATACTGCTCGTAAATTTTTGCCAAATATTCAAGAAGACCCTGATTTTAAAGGTTATGCGCGTTTTGAATCTGGTATTATGACTTTGCCATTTCAGTTTTACAATTATTCTATGTCTGCATTAACAAATATTTTGCAAACAACTGCTCAAGGTCAGACTAAATCACGTTTTGCAGGTTTTGCCACAATGATTGGCATGGGATATATGATTGCCAAGTTAAAAACGCCAGAATGGGCATGGAATGACATGAGCTATGATGAGCGTTTTGCTGCGGCTGTTGAGCGTAGTGGCATTGCGTCTATTTATGGTGATATTGCATTGAATAGTATTCGTGTAAGCGTTCAGCTTGGTCTTAATGACCCCGAAAATGATTATGTAAATTTACCTTTCTATGGAAAAGAAGGTTATTTAGAGGCTGCAACTACTATTCTTGGCGCTGGTGCATCTTCTGTAAAAGATTTTGCTGATGCTTCTACAAAAATGGCAAGTGGTGATTATGCTGATGCTGTTAAGGAGTTTTATTTGATGTTGCCTTTGGCTGAATTGTTCTGGATTAAGGATGATTCTAGGGCAATGATAGACTATGCAACAAAGTCTGTCTTTGAAACGAGATAATTTGTGCGTTGATATTTCTTTGTTTTTATACAACAAGAAATAAAAAAAGGAGACAGACATGGCAACATTAGCAGACAGGGTCTACGACAATGGCCTTACAGTTTTAGATACGGAAGCTAATCGCGTTGACATTTGCAGCGCAGAACCAGCAACTTACACAGCCGCAACATCTACAAATACACTAGGCAATACAACCAGCATTACAATATCAGCACCTACTGATGGCGATACATCTGGGCGTAAAGTTACACTTAGCGCTATTTCTGGTGGTTCTGTAACTGCAACTGGCACAGCAACGCATTATGCAATTACTGATACAAGTAACTCACGTTTGCTTGCAACTGGTTCTTTATCATCATCTCAGTCCGTAACATCTGGAAATACATTCAGCTTAACAGCGGTTGATATAGAAATTCCTGATCCAGCATAAGAGTTAAGATATGGTCACTCTTGTTAATCGGGCAAAAATGTCCACCAGTACCACGGGTACTGGAACGATAACTTTGGGTTCTGCTGAAACTGGTTATCAGACTTTTGCTGATGCAGGGGTGGCTGATGGTAATGTGGTTCGTTATGTCATTGAGGATGGCAATGACTGGGAAATTGGCTCAGGCACATATACAAGCTCTGGAACCACTCTTTCGCGCACGGTAGACGAAAGCAGCAATGCTGATGCTGCCTTGAATTTAACTGGCTCTGCGGTGGTGTTTATCACGGCTGCGGCTGAGGATATTCCTTCGCTTGAGTTGTATGCTGAGAACCCAAGCAGCCCTACTGCACCTAGTGCTACTGGCACGAATGCTGTGGCCATTGGTGACCAGAGTGTGAGTGCTGGGACCAGAAGTATTGCGTTGGGCGACTCCTACGTCTCTGGCACTGACAGCTTAGCAGCCGTTATAGCAGACAACACCTCAACTTATGGTGCTACTGGTACTAACTCGGTGGCTATAGGATATCTTTCAAAGGCAACTAATAATTACTCTTTCTCCTTGGGCTTCGGTCCAACTGCATCAGGTGTTGGGGCTGTAGCTGCTGGTTATACTGCTACATCTACTGGCAGCTATTCCGTAGCTCTTGGCAGGTCTAGGTCAACTGGTAATGATAGTTTTTCTGCAGCAATTGCTAGCACGTCAGCGTCATATGGGTCTAGCGGTAGCAACGCAGTTGCACTTGGGACAAATGCTAAAGCATCTGCACTTGGGTCTTTTGCCGCTGGTGGTACAGATGCTCAAGCAACTGGAACAAGGTCGATTGCTATTGGAGGCTATTTCCCCGTAGCGTCTGGTGATTACGCTATTGCACTTGGTTGGGCTGGTGTTCCTCAAGACAGAAAAATGGGCTACTCTCAACTGCGATTTACGACATCTGGGGACGCACAATTAGGGACAGTAGTGCTTGCTGCAGCAACAACGGATGCAACGCCTACTGTTTTGTCCTTTGACAACTTTACGTCCTCAAACATCGTCATCCTCCCCAACAACTCAGCCTATGCCTTCCATGGCACTATCGTAGCGCGTCAGCAAGCATCTGGTGGCACTGCAAGTGCAGCATGGAAGATTGAAGGCTTAATCCGCAGGGAAGGTTCTGCTGGTACAACGGTGCTAGTCAACAGTGCAACAACTGTCCTAGACAACACACCATCATGGGGCATGGCTCTAAGTGCTGACACAACAAACGGTGGCTTGGCAATCACAGCGACTGGTGCAGCCTCTACAAATATTCGCTGGGTGGCTACGATCCACACATCTGAAGTAACCTACGCCTGATAGGAGAAGCCAATGGCTATTCAAAACAACATCGCAGAAGGCAACAGCCAATATGGTATCGCCTTTAATAATGCATACTACCGTATCGTAACGGCAAGTGTATCACGTCAACGCGGCAGTGATCCTAAGTTTTCAGTGATGATTGACTTATCAGCATATGCAACGTCAACGCCTACTGATGATACTCGTGAGGTAGACTTTAAACGGTATCATGCAGATTTAGATGCTGTTAATGCTTCATCAGGAGATGCTTTCCTTGATAAGTGCTACTCTTGGGTGATGGCTCAGGATGACATGGCGGGATCGACTGCCGTTTAAGGAGTAACTTATGGGCATTGTAATTGACTACACCAGCGACTTCTTTCAGCCATCCCCATCAGCAGAGAAGGTTGGAACTATTACGACTGGCAGCATTGATCTAGGCAGTGGAAATGTGTTTAGCGATGCCCCTTCTGCCAATGTAACTTATACCTTTAGCAGCCCACCTGCGACTGGCAATGCTTATGGGTTTACGTTGAAAGTAACGCCATCAGCAACTGTAACTATTACTTGGCCTACGTCTGTTGATTGGGCAGGTGGAACAGCACCAACTGCACCTGCATCTGGCGAGACAGACATCTTTGCGTTTTATACGCAAGACGGCGGTACGACTTATTATGGTTTCCAAGCTGGGGATGCAATGGCATGAGTATCGCACGGTTGATGCAGCAAGCGGCGGCTGGTGTGCCTGTTTCTTCTGCGGTTGACCCCTATTTTAGCAACGTCACATGCTTGCTTCATTTTGATGGAGCAAATGGTGGGACCACCTTTACGGATTCCTCTGGCAACTGCACGATAACAGGCAATGCAAACGCCCAGACAACTACGTCTCAAGTAAAGTATGGCACAGCTAGTTTGGACTGTAGCGCAGGAAATGCGTATGTTTATGTATCATCGGCAACAACTGGCGTGATGGATTTTGGGACAGGCGATTTTACGATAGAGTGCTGGGTGTATAGAACAAGTTCTGGTTCTAGAGATTTCATTTGTGACAGCCGTAAAAATGTAGGTAATAGCGGGTCGTTTTTTCTGCGTGTAGACACTGATAATAAATTGCACTGGGCTGCAAACGGCACCTCTAACAGTGCAAAAAGCACAAACACTGTGGCAATAAACCAATGGGTTCATCTGGCTGTTGCCCGTGAGGGAACAGACATTCGCTTGTTTATTGACGGAAACCTTGAAAACACTTCTACGTTGTCCTCCAGCCTTGTTGATGAAACAAACGGAACGTATCCCCCAATCATTGCTACTACTGGTTTTACTTGGGGTGGAACCAGCCCAGCACTTAATGGGTATATGGATGATTTTCGTATAACTAAGGGCGTGGCAAGATACACAGCCAGCTTTACTCCCCCGACATCCGCATTCCCAGACAGCTAAGGATCACCCAAATGTACGTTAAACTCACAAACGGCCAGCCTGACCAATTCCCTTACAGTGTCGGACAATTTCGCCGTGATAATCCTCAAACGTCGTTCCCCAAGGATATTCCTGTAGAAATACTGAATAGCTATTCAGTGTATCCTGTAACAGAATTAACTAAGCCTGACTACGATCCACTGGTGCAGAGCATATTGCGTGATGCTATGCCAGAGCTAGAAGCTAATAGTAATGAGTGGCAAGTAGGTTACACTGTAGAGAGCAAACCGCAGGACGAAGCTGAACGTAATGTCCGCAGCAAGCGTGACCATTTGTTAGCTGAAACAGATTGGATGGCATTGTCTGACGTAACTATGTCAACAGAAATGCAATCGTATCGACAGGCACTTCGTGATATAACAGATCAACAGGGCTTTCCGTATAGCGTCACTTGGCCCACTAAACCGTAGGAGTAGCACATGCTTGGCTTCAGTCCCTTAGCATCAGCCGCCCTAGCAGATGATGGGGTTGTAGCAGAACAGGCTTTTGGTCTTGATGCTATTACAACAGGCGCTCCTGTTGTTGACAGTTCAAGTATTACTGAAGTTCACAGTCTTACAGCTACTTCGATTACAACTGCTGCACCTATTGTTGATACCCCAACTTTAGCGGAAAGTAATGAGCTAACTAGCACCTCTATTACAACTGGTGCTCCTATTATTGATAGCTCTACGCTTACACAAAACCATGTATTAACATCTGTTTCAATTACAACGGGTATTCCTACTGTTGATGCACCTTCTATTGGTCAGATAATTAATTTAACTGCAAATCAAATTACAACGGGCTCTCCTGTAATAGATAGTGCTGATTACTTTATTCAATTAACAGCAGATGAAATTATAACTGGGAATCCTTTAGTTGATCAGCCCACCATTACTCAAGATCATAGTTTAAGTGGTGAGCAAATCACAACTGCTGCACCTACCGTTGATGAAACAGATTACTTTATTCAATTAACAGCAGATCAAATTACTACTGGCGCAGTACAGATTGATGCTTCTACGGCCACTGAAAACAATGTTCTTACTGGTATATCAATTACAACTGGCGCTCCACAGATTGATCAAGCCACTCCTCTTGGCACTGCGCCTTTAATAAATCCTGAGATTGATGGTGCCAATGATTTGATTATGACGACTGAAGTTAATCGTGTTATTATTTCTATTGATGCTAATGATGTAATTATTAATACCGAAATATTTCTTGCTAGAGTTGCTTAACATAAGGTAAGGAGAAAACATGACCTTCTACATTAAACAAAACGACACCAAGCCAATAATCAGCGCCACTTTAATTAATGGCGATGGTTCTGTTGCCAATCTTACTGGTGCAAGTGTTGCTTTTAAAATGAGAAAGTTTGGTGAAACAGCTTCAACTGTTGATTCCGCAGCAACAATTGCATCGGCAACAAACGGAGAAGTTACATACTCCTGGATTGCTTCTAACACTGCAACTGTTGGAAGTTATGAAGGAGAGTTTCAGGTTACTTATGCAGATGGTGGAATCCAAACCTTTCCAAATAGCAGGTACATAGAAATAGAAATAGTGGATGATATAGCATGAGCAAGCAAACTTTAGCATCTGCCCATGAGCGGATTGATAGTATTGAGCCAAGAATAATCAAGTTGGAAGCTGAGTTATCTACGCTTCAACGCAGTGTTCAACGTGTAGAGAATATCTTAATTGGCACAGCCGCATCTGTAATTGGTTTGCTGATTACGGTACTAATGAGAATGTAATGACATGCGTTCTGGTCGCAGTATTATGGGGCCAGAGTTTTTCTTTCGGATTATATAAAGTTTGTGCATATGATTGTGGTCAAGAAAGACCCAGCCATGTTTGGTATGATAAGGCATATATAGCGCGTCCTAATTACAACTGCCCAGCGAGGTTCTATGCAACATGATAGACCCAGTGACCGCGATAGCAGGGGCAACAGCAGCATTTAATTTTTTAAAAAAGGGCGTTCAAGTTGGGCGCGATCTTCAAGACATGGGCAAACAGCTACAAGATTGGGCTGGTTGCATGGCAGAGTTAGATCAAGCGGAGAAGATGGTTGAGAGGCCGCCTTGGTATAAGGCTCTTGGCTCTGGTACTCAGGCTCAGGCGATGGAAGTTTTCTTAGCAAGAAAGAAAGCGCAGCAAATGCGTGATGAATTAAGAACAATCATTAGCCATCCAGCAATACTTGGCCCTTCACATTGGCAAGAGTTTCTTAGAATAGAAGCTGAGATTAGAAAGCAAAAGCGAGAGCATGAGTTTCGTCGCATGGAAATCAAGCAAGCTATTATTGAGTGGGCTGCTGGGATTCTTTTGTTTATTGTTTTGATGGGCGGTCTTGTTGGATTTGTATGGTTGGCTAATGCTTGATCCTGTTGGTAATCTTCCTTTTGCCGTAGAGCTACAGAGAAGCCGCGAGAGCATCGAAAACCATCAAGCGCAGCAACAGGTGCAGGTAGAGCATAACCGCGCTCACAAGCTCTCTAAGGCGCTCGAGAGACAACAACTTGATTTAATGCTGAGTTATGATAAGTTTGGCGCGTC
>Ga0208644_1001135_pt1 | contig 22876 bp, 19 predicted proteins | sample VirMetDEL_Nov_18_FD_184517 | JGI IMG/M metagenome (GOLD analysis project Ga0208644, IMG submission 184517) | Aqueous microbial communities from the Delaware River and Bay under freshwater to marine salinity gradient to study organic matter... | ecosystem: Environmental > Aquatic > Marine >...
TTCCATTAGAACAAGATAGTATTGATGTAGTGGAAAGTCTTGGTGGTGAATACAAAGGTATTTACAAAATGTTGATGACAAGAATGATAGGAATTGATGCAAGTCAAGTAAAGAACTCAGTCAAGATTGACGGAACTTATTATAAATATGAACCAATATTAATATTTTATAAAGGAACAAAATGACTAAAGAAATTGTAACACCATATATTGTAACTTTTTACAAAGAACAAAAAAATAAAGAAAAAGGAATTAAAGTAATTCTTAGAAAAAATTGGTATCCTAATGCAACAGGATATGTTTATTTGTGGACATTCGAAAAGAATGGAGAGACTTGGTATTATCTTGGATACCATTCAATTAAAATTAATGAAAAAAAGTTTTATGATTTTTCAAGTCAAGTACCTAAAATGAAAGAACTTTACATAGATGAAGATTGTCAAAAAACAATAGAAGTTTTACATTGGGGAACAGCTGAACAAATGAAAAAGAAAGAAGAAGAATTACTTGAAATGGTAAAACATAGATTTTGGAACAATGGTAAAGGTGATTACTTTAACCAAAAAATTCAATACACTTCTGGACATCAAATATCTGGTGTTGATTTAAATCTTGTAGCTCAAATAAATAAAGAAATTGAGATATTAAAAGATAAGAGAACGGATAAGTATGATGAGTTAAAAATACTAAGTCCAGACCTAATTAAAGAAAACTATTCTGCAAAAGAGTTATCTAACTTACCAAACTTACAAGTAAGAGAGGCTGCAAAAATTAAAAGTTTAATTACAGAACTTCAGTTTCTTATTCAAACAAAAATAGACAACCAAGAAGATATTAAAGAGGGAGCTAAATGTGTGGTTGTTTTGGAAGATAGAGATTACTATTTAGACGGCAAACATATTCATTGGAAGTCGGTTCTTATTTGTGGTAAACATACTTCAGACTCTTATGGTAGTGGAGACAATAAATGGTCAGATTCTGCTGTATTAGATGTAATAATTATACCAAAATCTATTCATCAAAACTGGAACGATATGGAGGTTTGGAAAATTGCAAATGGAGACAATGAAAGGTATAACTCAGTAGAACCTATAACTAAAGATGACATTGTAAGAGAATATCAAGTTATGGTTGATAACAACTTAATATGGGAAACTGATGAAGAACATAACAGAGTTAAAAAACTATTAAAATCTAAAGATGCTTGGAAGTATATAAAAACTCAAATGGAAAGTTATGAGTTGGATAAGAAAAGAGCTCAAAAGGGTTTGGGCCCACGAATAAGTTGGGGTACTGTTTCAAATCAACATAGGAAAGATTTAGAAAAAAAGATTATAAAATTAAATGGTGGGACTGACGAAGAATTAATTTCTAATTATTTTAAAAATGGAATTTTACCAAAATCAGTCTACCATAAGGGGCCTCATACTACTGAAATAGTTAATCCCTATGTTCAAGTCTTTGGCCCACTTACTACTAAAGTTATAAAATATTGTAATGAAAATGGACTTAGTGATAAACAGATTGAAGAATGTCTTGATAGTTTTAAGAAATCAATACAATTAATAAAATATTACTTGTATTTTGCAAATCCATCAGCAAAAAGAAAGTGGGAAAAAAACAATAGTCATAGAACTCAAATATTTGGAGTTGGTGATTATTTTCTTACTCACGATTATGATTATGAACTTCTTGATGAATTTGAAAAGGACATTACTACATAGTGAATAAATTCTTTGATTACGGATACGAAAACATCAAGTGTGATGTTGAACTACCAAAACCAATCATTGAAGAATTTGACGGAATTAAAGTTGTTCGAGATGATTTGTTAGACGGAGGAACTAAACGAAGAGCCTTCACCAAGTATGTTGCATCACTTCCTAATGTTCAAGAGTTTGTTTATGCTTCACCACGACAAGGATATGCACAATTATCTTTGGCATATGCTTGTAAAGATTTAAACAGAAGATGTACCGTGACCGTACCAAAGGGTAAACGATATTGGTTGACTGATGAAGCAGAAAAGTTAGGTGCAAATATTATTGAAGTTCCAATGGGATACTTATCAAACATACAACATAAGGCAAAAGTTTATTGTGAAGAAACTGAATCACACTTAATTCCTTTCGGTGGAGACCACCCGATTATTATTCAGGCAATGACAGAAACTGCATTAAGTTTAAACATCAATCCAACTGAAGTCTGGACGGTAATGAGTAGTGGTGTATTGAGTAGAGGTTTACAACAAGCATGGCCAGATGCAAAAGTTTATGGTGTACAAATCGGACACAACACAACAGAAGAAGAAATGGGTAGGGCAGAAACATTTCGTTCTAAATATGAATTTCAACAAGAGTGTAAAAAAGATGAACGACCACCTTTTCCAAGTTCACTAACTTACGATAGTAAGGCTTGGACTTTCATCAAAGAACACGCAACAAAGGGAGCATTATTTTGGAATGTAGGAAAATAACATTTGTTCGTTTAAGAAATACAGAAAAATATACTGGTAAACCTTTTGAACATATTGTTGATTCAATGTATCAATTAATAGAAAACTTTATCAAGACAAATAACGACAAGTATGATTTTAATTCTTACAATGTTTCATTACCAAGTATTCCGAAAAAACAAAAAAATATTCGTGATATAAAATCTATAATAGATTCAGATGTATTGGTAATTCCAAGTGAAAATGAATTTGCTTATCACATCAAAGGAAGAATGTCAAATATATTATTGGGTAGAAGTTGGACAAGAGTACAGAACATTAGAGAGGCCTTACTTGACAATCCAAAACCAAGAAAGATTATTTTGATAACAAGTGATAAAGCCGACACTTGTGAACTTTTTGAACAAAGAGTATTTCACGATATACCAAATTTAACTTTTGATAGAATTGATGAAAGTGAGTTTCCAGGCGGAATACATCATTTAAAATTTATAAACTTATTAGACTTAAAAATAAACAAAACAAAAACAAAAGATTTTGCATATTGGGGAACATCAAAAAAAGAAAAAGTAGATTTTACTTCAGAAGAAATAGAAGTTCCAATTAAAGATTGGTATAATATCAAAACTAATAAACTAACTCAAAAATCCAATACAAAAGAAAATTATCTTAAAGTCAGAATGAACATTCAATTACTCAAAGGAGTTTCTTCCAAAGATGAACGACACACAATATTAGACAAAATAAATTCCGATTCTGATATTGTAAATAATATGATTGGATATTTTGACGGATTTAAATATACTCACAAGTTTGATAAAAATATGAACAAGATATTTGAATATATTTCTGAGTGTAGAGCAACACTTTGTTTTAATTGGCCTGGACAAGAAGAACACTTAACTTCACGATACAATGAAGCATTGGGTTGTGATGTGATTCCATTGGTTTGGAAAAACTATGATTGTAATAATCAGTTAGTATTAGATGATTGGCAAAGATGTTATTCTTTTGAAGATGTTAAGAAAAAGTGCTTGACTTTAAGAGATGAAAGTATTAGATTAGAGAAATTAAATTTAATAAAAGAAAAGTATTTGGAAGTTACAAAACCACTTTCATATTACGAAAAAGAATTCAATAAGAAATTAATTAATAAATTGGAGATTAAATAATGCAATTAACAGAACAACAAATACAAGATAATTGGAATAAATTAAGAACAATTATCAACGATACATTTACAGGAGAAAGATTAGTAAATCTAAATAAAATGTATGACGACTTTGAAGATAGAATGTGTATGGCACCTGCAAGTGGAAAGGAACATTTTCATAATGCATTTGTCGGTGGGTATGTAGACCACGTGTTACACGTGATTGATTTTGCTTTAAAGATTAATAAAATCTGGAAAGACAACGGAGCACATATCAACTACACAGATGAAGAATTAATATTCGCAGCTCTACATCACGACTTGGGTAAGATTGGAGATTTAGAAGGTGAGTATTATGTTCCAAACGATTCCGATTGGCATCGTAAAAATCAAGGATTAATTTTTAAACATAATGATGAGATTCAATATATGACCGTAACCGATAGGTCAGTATTTTTATTAAACCATTATGGAATTAAAATGTCTAAGTGGGAATATCTTGGATTAAGACTAACAGACGGAATGTATGAAGAAGCAAATAAAGGTTATTACACCGGTTATGTTCACGCAACTCGTCTTCGTAGTAATATTGCTTATGTTCTACATCAGGCAGATATGATGGCAACACATATCGAATATGATAAGTGGGAACAAGGTGATAGGGTTGAATCTGAAAAAGTAGCATTATCAGTAGATAAAATCAAAAGTGCAGTAAACACTCAGATTGATAAAAACAACGAAGTTAAAGAAAAGTTTACCACATCAACAGATGCGAAAGATATCTTTAACGAACTATTCGGGGAGGCTAAAAAATGATATATGCATTGTTAACAATTATTATCTTGACTTTAGGTTGGACTACATTTAACTTAACGAGAAAAGTAGAAAGACTTGAAACTTGGGTTGAGGATTACGCACAACGAATCCAAGACACACAAAATGTATTAAAAGAGATTGACCAAAAAGGAACATTTCAAGCTGATGATGAAATCGGTGTAGTGTTTCAATCAATCAAAGAAACCGTAGACGAGTTAAACGAAATAACAGAACAGGAGTTATAATGCCGAGAGTAGCAAAAAAAGGTTCAACAAGATATTACTTTACTGATGATACAGAAAAAGCAATCATCAGACACAACAAAGAAACTCGTTCACATATAAGAGAACGAATTTATAATGAACATATTAGACAACCATTTGAGAAGTTGGCAGAAAACATTATTCATACATTTAAGTTTTATTACTTTGATGTTCCGAGTGAAGATGTTAAACACGAGGTTGTGAGTTTCTTATATATGAATATGCATAAATTCGCCGAAGGTAAAGGTAAGGCATTTAGTTATTTCAGTATTGTTGCTAAAAACTATTTGATTCTACATAACAACAACAATTACAAAAAACTAAAACAGACTGACCAAGAGGACGCTACTGATTACAAAAGAGATGCGTTGTGGGAAACACAACGAGACGATATCTTGGAAGGTCAAAAAGAATATATGGACTTATTCGTTGATTATTGGACAAATAATTTGACTACGGTATTTAAAAGAAAACAAGACATTGATGTAGCTAATTCAGTATTGTATTTAATGGAACAAAGACAAAACATTGAAAACTTTAATAAAAAGGCATTATATATTTTAATTAGAGAAATGACTGGTTCCAACACACAACACATCACCAGAGTAATTAATGTTTTGAAAAAACATCACGTTAATTTACAAAAGAATTATCTGGCGACTGGAAGTATTGAAACTAAGTTTACAGGTAGTTGGGATTTATTGTAGATGAAAAGGCCGATATTTCTACCGGCCTTTTGAATCCACCTTTATTTGTTGAGTAATCCGAATATCACGATAAATGATAGAAATCCAGCAAATCCTGCGTCACCGAAAGAATTTACCAAACTAATCAAATTACCAACAATGTCTATTCCTAAGAATCCCCCTACAAATACTAATTGTACGAGAACACCTAAGCCGATAATGTGATACAATAAGTCTTTAATTCCGACTATTGAATCCAATATCAATTTCATTGCGTCTTTCATTTTAGTTTCCCCTTTTAAATGAATAAAAGTCGGTTTTTTTCCGACTTCCTATATAACTATATGGTATTTTTAAAAAAATAAACCGATATATAAATATATATTCCCTTTTTTCCACAATCTTATATTTATTGATAGGAAAATACTATGGCACACGATTATGAAATATTTGAAGGCAAAACCTTATCTGATGTGTTCAAAGACATCTACGATAATTCCAAAACCAATAAGAAACAATTAGAAGTCTTGATGAAAGAAGTGGTAGGGTTTATTAAAGACGGAGATACTGCCGTCCAGATTATTCCTATGCTCAAAGAGTATTTAGAAATCAATGTGAAGAACGACGAACAATTAGTCAAGTTAGCCACAGTCGTTCAAAGAATTATGGCAGCAGAAAAAAGAGTATCAGATTCCGGAGATGAGTTCGGTTTATCAGACGCAGAAAAACAACAACTTATGGATGCTATCGAACACGACGTTCAAGAGTTACAAATCAAAAAAGACGAAATAGACAATTCTATCAGCAGGGAAAATTAAATGGCTTATTCCGATAAGAGTTTCGGTGGTGCTATTGATAAAATATTTGATAACGATTTTATCACAAGAAAAGAGTTAGAAGATGTTCTCAAACAAAGACAAGTTACTGAACACTTTTATCAAATAGAACCACTTGAAGTATTAGACATATATCGTCAAGGTGGACGAGTATCTCAACCAGGTGCAGTGATTGGTAGATATATTATTTCTGAACAAAATCAAAATTCTGATGAATGTTTAGAATTTTATCCATTGAGTTCCAATATACATCAACAACCTATTGTTGGTGAGGTGTATCTTGGATTGTCATTTAGAGGAGAACGATATTATTTTGGTAGATTAACAAACAACACTACTCAAATTAATTCTCAAAATTTTAACATCAGCGGAATAACCGACAACACATCTCTTATTGGTGAAAATGGAAATGTGTTAAATTCAGAAAATGTAAAAAATAAAAGACCATTTAAACAAGGTGTAAACTTTGTAAATGACTATCCGAATAGATTGGTGTTTTCTGAAGGTGATACTACAATTGAAGGTAGATACAAAAACTCAATAAGATTGGGTAATAATGATTCATTAAATAGTGGTAATATAAAATTAGTTGCTGGTTGTCAAACCGGAATAGAAGATTTAACAATTGATAAAACTTCGTTGTATATGACTTCAAACGAAGAAGTGATTTTATCAGAACCTTCAAAGAATTTTGTAAGTTCAGACTATACAAAACCACAAATAGTTTTAGATACTGATAGAATTATATTGAATGCAAAAACAGATGAGATTGGATTGTTTTCAGAAAAAGATATAAACATTAGTTCTGAACAAGGTGATGTTTTGATTACATCAAATAAAGTTATTGAGTTGAAACCAAAGGGTAGTCAAATCATTAACAACATAAAATCTGGTGGAACTATATTGAATGCAACCAAAGAAGGAATACCTTTTCCACAATTAGATATTGTGGGATTTTTAAAACAAGTAATGGGAATACAACAATTTTTACAAGCAATGACTATTGGGGTTCCTAAATTATCTAATCCCCTTACCTTACCTTCTGGTGTAAGGGATATCGTTAAAGGATTGGAAGGTGCAAAGAATTTTATAGACGCTACAATTAACTTAGAATTTTTAAGTAAAGCATTAATGGAAACAAAAACAATTGAAGAAATAAAAGCAGTATTACCAATACCAGCAGGATTTGATGGTATCATTGATGATATATCAAACATTACTGATGAACAAATTAGTAAACTAAAAGAATTAGAAAAATCAGTTTCAGATAAAATAGAAAGTGCTTCACAATTAAATGATTTATTATCAGGTGATTCATTAAATGCATCAGGTATATCACAATTACTTGACTCTGGAAACTTTGATGGTTTTCAAGGAGTTGAGGATTTAAAGAGTGTTATCGCAAATGGAACTGATGGAAAGGATTTAGCAAACTATGTTCAACAAGGAGGAATTTCAAATTTTCAACAAGAAGTTTCTGACTTAGGGAGTATAGTTGGTGTAGCTGACCAAGCTCAATCCTATCAAAATTTATTTAATACAGCAAGGAGTTAAAATGAAGAAAAACGAATTAGTAAAAATAATTGAATTAGTTGTTCGTAAAGAAATCAAAAAACAACTGAGTGAGATATTTATTAATGACGAAAAAGAAATTAGTTTATCGGAAACAATTTCTAAACCAAAACCTAAACCGGTTGTAAAACAAAAACCATATAAACAATATTCAAAGAACCAAGTGTTAAATGAAGTATTGAACAACACCAAACCATTAGGTTCATCAAGAGATGAAGAATGGCCTACATTAGGTGGTGGTGTATTAGGTAGTGATAATATGGCCGAAGTCTTAGGATATGGAGATTTAGGTAGAGGTCAAAATAAAGAAAAAGCACGAGAAGTCGGTGCAGTTCAAACTATCAAGAAAGCTGGTGTTGATGTAAATTCAGTTCCTGAAGATGTAGTGAATGCATTAACTCGTGATTATTCTGGATTGATGAAAGCAATTAATAAAAAGAAATCAGGTGAGGGTGGATTTAGACCATAATGGCAAGAAGTGTAAGAGAAATAGATAGAAACGAAGACAAATATGTCGGAATACGATTTCCATTGGGATATAGTCCCGAAGGTTTTTTCTTTAAAACAAAAACCGTATTAGAACAATCAAAGGCAAATTTGAGAAATCTATTACTTACTACACCAGGAGAAAGAATATTTCAACCATTATTTGGAAGTCAATTAAAGTCAATTGTTTTTGAACAAGGACAAGATATTCCAAATAGAATTGAAGAAGCTATTCGTTCAGCAACTGAAAACTTTTTATCTTATATTAATATAATAAATGTATATACAATACAAGAACAAAATCAAGTTAATGTTCAAATTGAATTTTCAGTTTCTTTAAATCCAGAAACGATAGAAATATTAAACTTTGATTTTAGAATTGGAGAATAAAAATGCCAGACTACGGAACAAATAAAAAGTTAGTCAAGAAAGAAATCAATTATCTCGGTAGAGACTTTTCAAACATTAGAGACAATCTAATAGAATTTGCGAAATCTTATTTTCCAAATCAATACAATGATTTCAATGAAGCATCACCAGGTATGATGTTTGTTGAAATGGCATCTTATGTTGGTGATGTATTGAATTATTATGTTGATAATCAATTTAGAGAAACATTATTACAATATGCAGAAGAAAGAAAAAATGTTTTAGCAATTGCACAATCTTACGGATACAAACCAAGATTAGCATCACCTTCAACCGCAGAGTTAACTTTTACTTTAGAAGTTCCTGCTATAAAAGTAGGTGAGAATTATAAACCAGATTTAAATTATGCTGGAAGTATATCTTCTAATTCTACTTTGATTTCTGATAGTGGTGTTGAGTTTACATTATTGGATGATGTTAACTTTAAAGTATCAAGTTCATTAGATAGAATGAATGTTGAAATGTTAACACCAAGTTCAGGAACTATACCGACTACATTCAAATTAACAAAAAGAGGTTTAGCACAATCAGGTAGAAGAACTTCTCAACAATTTTCATTTACAAGTGGGAAAGAATTTGATAAGGTTGTTTTAGAAAATGAAAAAATCACTTCAATTGTTTCCGTTGTTGATTCCGATAATAATACTTGGTATGAAGTTCCATTTTTAGCACAAGATACAGTATTTGAAGATGAAGAAAATACTTCACTTAATGACCCAGCTCTTGCTTCATTTAAAAATGATTCACCTTATTTATTAAAACTTATTAAAACATCAAGAAGATTTACCACAAGAGTTCGTGAAGATAACAAAATGGAATTAAGATTTGGTTCAGGGGTTAGTGATAACGCAGATGAAGAAATTATTCCAAATCCAGATAATGTTGGTTCAAGATTGGGTGTAGGTATTTCAAAATTAGATGCATCCTTTGACCCAAGTAATTTCTTAAAAACAAAAACATTTGGATTAGCACCAAGTAATACAACACTTACCGTGACTTATAATTATGGTGGAGCAGTAGAACATAATGTAGCATCCAATAGAATAAATTCCTTTAGTAGAAAATTATATTCAAACTCAACTACTGGATTAAATGCAAATACTTTATCTACGGTAGAATCAAGTTTAACCGTAACTAATGTAAGTCCTTCATCAGGTGGAGCATCAACAGAAACTATTACTGAAATAAAACAAAATGCTGCAGCATATTTTAATGCACAAAATCGTGCAGTTACCAAGTCGGACTACATTACAAGAGTTTATTCATTACCACAAAAATATGGAAACATTGCAAAAGCATTTATCGTTCAAGACGAACAATTAGAATCTACTGGACAAATACAGATTATTAATGGTCAGGTAGTTGATACAAGATATAGAGACCCGTCGGTAGTGCAAAATCCATTAGCTTTAAATATGTATTTATTAGGATATGATGAAAATAGAAATTTAGTTAGAATCAATCAAGCAGTAAAACAAAATCTGAAAGTATACCTTTCACAATACAGAATCTTAACAGATGCGATTAATTTAAAAGACGGATATATTATTAACTTTGGTGTTAAGTTTAATATTATTGTTAAAAGAGGATACAATAAAAATGATGTATTGTTTAGAGCAATACAAAAAGTAAAACAATTTTTTGATATCCAAAAGTGGCAAATTAATCAACCAATCATCTTAGGTGATTTAGCATATCAAATATCATTGGTAGATGGTGTGGTTTCATTAGTTCCACCGGAAGCTAACAATCCAAACAAAGATTTAATTTTAATTGAAAATAAATACCTAACATCTCAAGGATATAGTGGTAATGTTTATGATATGATATCCGCATCAAAAGACGGAGTTATCTATCCATCATTAGACCCAAGTATATTTGAATTGAAATATCCAAATGCTGATATTGAAGGTAGAGTAGTAGGAGATAGATAATGCATTATTTTATATACGGAGATAAAGACGCAACAATTTATTCAGGTGGAACTACTTCATCAATCAATACCGGAGCAGACGAAATACTTGAAATTAATAAAGTTGTTGCTCAAAATGGAAGTGTTCAAAATGTTTCCAGAGTATTGATACAATTTGATTACACAGATATTTCATCATCAGTACAATCTGGTAAAATTCCTTCAACAGCAAAGTATTATTTAAATTTATATGACGCATCATCAGAAGAATTACTAAGAACTCAAAACTTGTTTGCTTATATGGTAAGTGGTAGTAGTTGGACTGAAGGTGATGGTAAACTTGACCACAACCCAGTAACAACCAATGGAGTAAGTTATAAATATAGAAATCACGACCAACTAACACCTTGGGTAACGGGTTCAGTATTGACTGACGGAGGTGCTTGGTGGACAGGAAGTCAAGGTGGACAATATTCAGTTAGTTCATCATTTAGTTTGACCAAAGCAACACGAGATGTTAGAATAGATGTAACAGACTTAGTTAAGAATCATATTTATTCATCATCATTATTTCCTAATCAAGGATTTATAATTAAAAGAGAATCATTATACACAGGTTCAAGAGACTTTTCATTTAATCCAGGTAGTGATACAACCAAAGATGAAAGTAGTTCAACAAGATTAGGAAACTTAAAATTTTTCTCAACAGAAACTCACACAATCTATCCACCGAAGTTGGAAGTAATGTGGGACGATAGTTCTTGGTCAACAGGAAGTTTATCACCATTGACATCAACGAATTTAGAAAATCTAAAAGTTTATTTTAAAAATTTAAGAGAGGAATACAAAGAGGGTTCAATCGTTAAATTTAGAGTAGTGGGTAGAGAATTATATCCGACAACTGCATTCTCAACAACACCAGCAGAACTTACGGTAAAATATTTGCCAAGTGCATCTGCTTACTATCAAGTTAAAGACGCTGAAACTGAAGAAATAATTATTCCATTTGGAACAGGTTCAAAAATTAGTTGTGATTCCACAGGTAATTATTTTAATTTATGGATGAACGGATTACAATCAGAAAGAAATTATCGTTTCAGTATTAAAGTAGTTAGTGGTAGTGGAACAACAGATGAGCAAATAAACTTCTATGACGACGGACACGAATTTAGAGTTGTGAGGTAAAACGATGCCATATCTTCCAAGTGACGCAGAAAAAAAATCAAATCTTTACAATAGTCTTATCAATGGTGATAGTATTGAGTATCAATCTCAAATTGATGATTTAATAAATAAACAACAAGTTTCGAGTTCTATTGATGCCAATTCACCATTAAGAGAAAATGGAATATTAGTATCATTTGAGTCAGCTATAGATGGTGTTGCTTTAGAAGAAAAGTTTCAAGAAGTTCGTTTGGAAAATGCACAATATTTTTTTAATGGACAATTAGATACTGAATTTAAATATTATTTTCAACCAGAAGATGTTGATGACGGAGATGAAGATGATGATTCTGATACCGGTGGTGGAGCAACTGATGAACAAGTAGAATTTCAAATGACCAATAGAGATTATTTAATTCAAGTTATGTCAGAATATTTTAATGAAGAATATACACCAGATATGTCAACTGATTTACTACATAGCAAACTTAACAGATATTTTAAAACAGAAGGCCCAGTAGGTGGAAAAAATGCACCAGGTTGGGAAGAATATAGACAAGATAAAATCAAAGTAGAAAAGTTTAGAAAGAAAGGAAAGAAAAAACCAAAGATTGGTGGTAAAGGAAGACCAAGAGCAAATTACAGAGATTTAAAAAGAGATTTAAATTGTTTTTGTTATGATGATGTAATTAACAAACAATTATACCATACAAGACGAGGACAAGAAATATGGTTAAAATTAGATTTTCCTTGGGTAACAGGATAACGGAATAAGTAATGGCAAGAGAATACGGATTTACACAACAAGAAAGAAACCAATACTTTTTACCTACTAAGGTTTATAGTAGTTGGGGTAGAGATATCAATAGTGATTTCTTCGTCTTATATGTTTATGATTTAAGTGGTAATTTACTTATTAGTAAAATTATGGGACTAAATGAAGTTGATTTTGAAAATGATGGAGATTTTATTGATATAAATGTTGGACAACATCTTAGAGATTTAGGTTTTCGTGAAGGTGAATATGATGTTCATTATAAATTTTTAAGAAGACTTGCCGGTAGAGAAAGAACTGTTTATGTTGATTCACTTGGGAAAGTTTATGATGGAAAAGTAAGTAGACAAGTCATTAATAAACAAGTAAGATTTTTTAAAGACACCGGAAATCAAAACGACAAATCAACTCAAGAAGAACTTTTCATTAGAGAAATGAAATATAAATTAGTTGAAACTTCACCAAATAGAGATGAGTTTATTTTAGAATTGGATAGTAATATTTCTAATCCAGAATATAGAAATGAGTTTGTCGAAATGGGACAAATGATTGAATATCAACCAATAAATTCAAATAATTCAGGTTTGATAAAATTTGATTCTAAAGAAAAAAACATATTGGAATTTGACATTGATGACCTTGATAGAGGATTTACGCAAAATATGGTTGGTGGTCAAATCGTTATTCCAAATATGTTTAAAGTAACAGGTCAAGAAGATGTTGACAATGATGATGTTGATGTTGATGATGATGATTTAGATTCAGTTGATGAAATAGATTATGATTCAATGAGTAATGCAGACTTAGTAGAATTAGCAAATCAAGGTGATGATGAGGCAAATGCTGAATTACAGGAAAGGTCTGATGGTTTTTCCTAAAGGATAATTAACAGAAAATTAAAATGGCAAAAAGAGCATTTATAACAACCAATAGAAGAACAGACAATGAAAATTCTTCTCAAAGTATTAGAGAACAATCAATAGAATCCGTATCTAATACTGGTCGTGCTACGGCACCCGTGGTTGAAAGTGTAAAAGCTTCAATTCCACCAACACCGGCACCGGAATCAAAACCAAAACAGGTTCCAAAACCACCGGTATCAAAACCAGTTACTTCTATTGCTAAACCACAAACAGTAACTGCAACACCAATAGTTTCTAAGACACCACCAGCACCGGTGTTGACTATTAAAGAACCTACTGAATCAACCGAAGATGCAAGAGATACAACTAAACCAGGTAATGCGGCTAATAATATTAAAAAGGGATATATGCCTTCCCGAAATGATAATGTATTAACATCAGTAAATGAACAAATCGATACAACAAACAATACTGTAAAATATCAAGAACCTAAACCAGTTCAATCATTTATACAAATACCTAAACCAAAACCAAGTGTTCCAACAGCACCAATTAAAACTATTCAATCAGTTGGTGGAGTTAAAGTTAATGCACCAGTTGCACCACCAAGACCGAATCTTAATGTAGACTCGGGAATTAAATTAGATGTCCCTAAACCAAATAATGTGGTTGAAGGCCCAACATTTAAAAATTCAAGAACAATCGTTAGACCAGACGGAGTAACAGAAGTTCTCAGTAAAGATGGTATAGTTTTAGAAGAAATCGGTGTAAACGGAAAAATTATTGTAGACCCAATAAAAGATGCCGGATTTGATGTAAAGAATCCACCGGCAAGTATGAAAGCATTACAGGCTGAATTTAAACAACACATTGAGTCAGGTGCAGATGCATCCGGACAACCATTTTATGTATCAGAACAAACAAAAGCAGCATTGGTTGCTGACGGATTAGGTGATAAAGGTAATTCATTAACTGCAAAAGAACAAGCAGAAAAAATTAAAAATAGTCCTTGGTTGTTAAATTCGGTCGGATATCAAATACTACAAAAAGATTTAATTAAAAAAGGACTATTAGACCCAAGTCCAGAAGTAGACTCAAAGGACAAAAAGAAGGCAAAAGAAAAAGTTGTTAATGTTAAACAAGTTCAAGCCAACTTAAAACCACAAGACTATGTAGCAACCATTAAAGAGGTGTTGGATGCTAATCGTATTAGAGTTTCTTTGTCTTACAATGACGGAGTAAATCTTTACGGACATAAAGGTGAAGACCAAGTATCAAAAAAATTCAAAGGATTTAAAGTTAATTATGTAAAGAATAATATTCAAAGATACAAAACATATGTTAAAGTTGAAAATGAATATTATCTTGTTGTTAATAGTCAATTGGGTGTTGATGGAAATCAAAGAATTTTAAAAGTTAAACAACCATTAACAAGTGATGTTGAGTTGGGTGAAGGATTTACATTTGTAGAAAAAAGATTACCAGACTATCGTGATAGAGTTAGATTGATTCCATTTGAAGAACAAGAAAATAATCATATTTTCTTAAGATTACCAAACTTTAATTCAGTTGATAATCCAATTAATTTCCAAGGAACAAATTATCAAACACACACCGGTATACTTACAAACAACACCAATGTTGCAAATGATTTAGAGAGAATTTTAACAAGTGGTAGTTTATTGAGTGTTCAACCAAACATTGACTATCAAAAAACCACAACAGATTTAACAATAGAAAATGATGATACAGGTTTTGGAAACTTTGTTCATTTCTCAAATGCAGAATCAAGACTTCGTAATTTTAAAAAGAAATTACAATTGATTGAAGGATATACATCAACAAGTTCTTCATTGGTTAATGTTACAAGTTCTTTGTCTACAATTCAAGGTATAGAAGACAAAAGACAAAGAGTAATTAATTCATTTGACCCATATGAAACTTATTTATATTATGAAAGTTCATCATACTCAAGTGGTTCCAATGGATTATTCCACGATACTTGTTGGCCAAAATCAAGTTCATTAGATTCTGCGGGTAGACAAACAAATCACATTTTATCTTCAACAAATCCATTATCAATAAGTTGGTTCAACACAATGATTGCAAGTGCTTCTTTATATGACCAAGGTAATATGAATTCATTAAGAAACACTTTACCAGAACATATCTATGCCGATACAGACAATAATGTATTCTTAGAGTTTATGGATATGGTTGGACAATACTTTGATGAAATATATTCATATGTTAACAGATTTACAGATATTAACAATAGAGTAGAAAAAATTTCTGAAGGTATATCAAAAGATGTTGCAATAGAATATGCAAAAGCACTTGGTTTAGATTTATACACCGGTAATGATATACTTGTTTTACCAACATATTTGTTAGGAAAAGATAACTCAGGAAATTCTTTATATGAATCACCACAAGAAGAAATTACTGAAAAGATTTGGAAAAGAGTTTTAGCAAACTTACCTTTCTTTATTAAGGCAAAAGGAACAGAAAGAGCACTTAAAGGATTATTAAATTGTTACGGAATACCAAGTTCTATATTGAGAGTTAGAGAATATGGTGGCCCTGACAAAGGAACAAGAGTAAGTTATGAAATCAAAAGAAAGTTTACTTATGCATTAGATTTTAAAGCAGGACAATATATTAAAGTTCCTTGGAAGTCAGTAAATAGTTTATATCCAGATACCGTAGAATTTAGATTTAGAACACCATATAGTGTTGGTAATTCTGGTTCAATGACAATTGTTCAAAAAGATAATGATTGGGCAATTTCACTACAAGACAATGGTGGTGCAGATGATTATGGATATTTAAAATTTAGTATTAGTGCATCTGATGGAACAACAGAATACATTACATCATCATTACAACCATTTTACAATGATGATATGTGGTCAGTTATGTTGACGAGAAAGTCATCATCTGGTGCCGAACACACTACTGAAAATGCATCTTTCACTTCAAGTTACGAATTAAGTGCTAAACAATATGATTCTGGAAGACAAAAGATTTTATTTGAAACAACCGAAAGTTTATCAACACCAACAAGTAAATTTAATACAGAATTTATTTCATCTGGTGATTTATATATCGGTGGTAATAGTAGTGCATTTGGAACACAATTTAGTGGTTCATTGATGGAGTTCAGATTATGGTCAGAACCATTAAGTCAAAGTGTATTTGACAATCACGTTCAAACACCAAAAGCATATAATGGAAATACATATTCATCATCATATGATGAACTATTATTTAGATTACCTTTAGGTGATAATAATAATTGGTCATCACAACCAACAGCATCTGAAGTATCATACTTAAATACCTATCAAGGAAATATTACAGGTAGTAATATAAATGGATTTACATCAAACTTCTTCAGAAGTATTGTAGACCAAGAAAAGATGAAAGTTCCAAATGTTGGCCCTAATCGTAGAAATGCAACCAAGATTAGAATTGAAACAAATAAGATAGAAAAAAATCTTGATGGAACTCAAACTCTTATGGTGGATAAAAGACGAGAAAGGTCTAATGATGATTTTGCACCACTTGATAGTAATCGTTTAGGTATTTACTTTTCACCAGTTGATGTTGTCAATGAAGATATTATTTATAGTATTGCAGATTTTAATTTTGATGATTATATTGGAAATCCTAATGATGAATACGAACCAAATTATAAAGATTTAAGATATTTAAGAAGACAATATTTTAAAAGATATTCTAATTCAAATAATTTTTGGGATTACTTAAGATTATTACAATATTATGATTCAAGTATTTTTGATACATTATTACAACTAACACCTGCTAGAGCTCATACACAAACAGGAATTTTAATTGAACCAAGTATATTAGAGCGTTCAAAACAAGTCGTAAGTAGAAAACCAGTATTTGATAATCAATATTTTGAAAATGCAGGACACTTTGGAGAAGGTATTAAAGTCACCAGATATATTAGTGGTTCTGATGATAATTTTTTTGAAGTTAGTGGTGAATATCCTTATTATGAATCATTTATTAATTTAGCATATTTTGATACAGGTTCATCATTAGGATTTTTAAACAATCGTTCAATTGTGAAGTTAGACCAAATTGACAAACGAAGTGAATATGGTAGTTTATATGCAACCGCAAGTGTTACATTTGGTGGAACCAATACTATATTTACCGAAACTCTACAACCAATTATTACTGCATCCAGATTATCAGAACATAATGATGAATTAATATATTTCTATTCAAGTTCATATAGTGCATCGGTCGGGCCAACATTAGCATATAGTTCATCATTCTTCCGTTCAGATGTAGAAAGTATGGCATACTCAACACCACTATATAGAGTGTTTGTTCAAGGAACATTATTGACAATTGATAATTCAATAGACGGAGAAGAACCAGTAATCGTTAATGAAGTAGCACCTACCGTATTAAAAACACAAGAGAGTTTAATATCAAGGTTAAAGATAGAATAATAACGGAAAAATTTAACTTTCTTATATTTATTAATGAATAAGAATAGTTATATCATTCCACAGGAGCAAAATAAATGGGATTTTTAGATAATACAAGTATAACAGTAGATGCTATCTTGACAAAAAAAGGTCGTGAACTTTTGGCAAGAGGGCAGAACGAATTTAGAATTACAAAGTTTGCATTAGCAGACGACGAAATAGATTACAATCTATGGGATACAGCACACCCAAATGGTTCAAACTATTATGGGGCAGTGATTGAAAATATGCCTTTATTGGAATCTTTCGTAGATGAAAATCAATTGATGAGATATAAATTGGTAACACTTCCAAAGGAAACAGCAAAACTTCCTATTATGGAATTACCAAGTCCTTCACTAACTTTCAATGGAGCAGGTATTACACAAACCGTAACACCTAACACCCGTAATGGATTGGATAGTTCATATACATTTACATTGTTTAATGCAGATGTTGCAAACTTAACATTAATAGGTGGTGCACCACAAGTTAGTACACCAAAACCAAACTTAGGTGGTTCTGCTTTTGCAAAAGGAATACAACTTGATGAAAACGAGTTACAAGCATTAAGTTCTGGAGCAACTACACCAGTATTCTTAAACGAAGTAGATAGAAAACGCTCTATTACAGTAATTGGTAAGAGTGTAAGAGTAATCTCAAGGTCATTAACAACACTAACAAATACTAACTTGTCTATAACAGGTAATCAAACCGGAGCATCACAAACCATATCGATTACTGTTAAAGCAGACCCAAGTAAATTATAAGGAGTAGATAATGGCATTTCAAAGATTCAATAGAGCAAACGATATAGTTGAAAACCAAAAAACAACTATATCAAGTGGTTTATGGAGTGGTGGTAGTTCTACTTTAACTTCATTTTATACTCAATCTTCAAATGGAAATATAACAGGTTCATTTTTAGAGACTTATAATATCAATCCTTCAAGTAGTGCAGCAGAAGTTCAATTTGCATTGGGATATGCACATATTGACGGAAGTGGTTCAGCAGGAAACACCACTAAATTAACAACAGGTGGTAGACAAACTGCAGCACTTTATCGTCAGTTTAGAAATTTATTATTACCACCAAATAGTAATAATATTGAATTTACTGGTGGTAGTACAATTTCTAAAAAAGACTTTTACTTTATTTCATTTCAAAGAGCAAGACAAAGAGAAAAAGTTGACCCAGGTAATTGGGAACTTCATTTGGATAGTGGTGGAGCAAAAGTCAAACTAATTGACGATAGTGGTGCTTCAACCAATCCTACTGTAAATGCAGGTGGTCGTGTCTTTAATGTTGTGAGTGGAACTATTGCAGCAGGAATTGAAACACCAGCAGCTTCAGAAGCAGGAGACGGAGCATATGGATTATTTTATCCAGACTTAGGAATTATATTATTGAATGCACAAAAACTTGATGATGATGTAGCAGATATCACAACCAGTCGTTCATCAGATACATTTGATAATAATCCACAAAAACTATATAATTCAATAGTTCAAGGTGCATACTTCCAAGCTCGTCGTGAAGAAGAAATTAGTTCAACAAATTACTTTTGTCGTGTAAACAATAGAAACTTTAATTTCAGTACTAATCCAACATTTGCGACAGCATCAGACGGAAGTTTCACACAAGCAACTTTCTTTAAAGACCCTAAAACTTTTATTACACAGGTTGGTCTTTACAATGATGCGAATGAATTATTGGCGATTGCTAAGTTATCAAAACCAATATTAAAATCATATTCAAGGGAAGCTATTATTAAAGTGAAACTTGATTTTTAGGACACTCTAATGTTCAAAAATCTTGACCCACAAGACATTTCAAAGAAAGCATTTCAAAGCTTTAAAAGATATAACTTTTCCAACAATAGTAGTGGAAGTGGTGTATATTCTATTAAGGCTCGTTCAGGTTCAGCTTTCAACTATGTAAGTTCATCAGATGATTTCACAACTATAACTTCTGGTTCAGTAAGTACTAATTTTTATTCATATCCAACTTATGCTATGTTGAGTAATTTATTTTATTCTGCTAAAGGAACTGAATATATTAGAACTAATGCTACCAAAAGAGAACTTCACACTTCCGCGTCAGTTATTAGTATTCCAAGAAATGCATTTGGTGAAAAAATAAAACCATTATCATTAGATTTAGATGTTACGATTGGAAGCAATACATTTACTTTGAGAGATGACGGAGAAGGAACTATCTATGATAATGCCCATTCTGCAAGTTTTGCGGCATTCAAATCAAGTTCATTTAATAGAAATCAAGGTGTTCAAGCAAACGGAAGTGGTTCTGATGTAGGTAATATTTTTTATGAACAAGGTTTAATTGTATTAACTGATACCGGTTCATACACAGGAGATATTACAGGATTTTCTTTAAAATATCAAGCAACACAAACTCATTACGAATATGAATATTTGGTTGTTGTTAAACCAGGAGAATTCAATACAACTACAAACATTAGTGTTACACCAGGTAGAAGTGGTAGTATCACTATGGCAGAGGGAGTTGTCAGTATGTCAAACTATTTCCCACCAGGTGTTCAACCAAGTGGAGCAGGAACAGGTAGTTATGCAAGATTTTATAATGCATCTTCAGAAGCATTGGGTTTTGTAACTGAATCTACTTTTAGACCATATGTTACAGATATTGGTTTATATAGTGAACAAGGAGAACTATTAGTTCACGGAAAATTAGCAAAACCTATCAAATTATCAGACGATTATTCTACTACTTTTGTAGTTAGATTTGATGTCTAAACCCCACTTTTAACCCAATCTTATATTTATTATTGACAAAAACTCACGGAGAAAACAATGTTTCGTTCATTAAAATTAATGGTTATGTCATTAGTGATGTTTGGTTTTGCCTTTGGACAAACCCCAATCATACGAGTAAAACAATTAGGTAGTTGGTCTACACCGCAAATGTGGTGGAAAGACTCAGTTACACAAAATTTAGATACATTTCTAGCACAAGATACATCTAATCCAGCATACGATAATAATAATTTTGATATCTGGAGAGATAAAATCTTAGAAATGGAAGTCACATTAGATGATAATGGTGCAGATATTACTGCACTTAGATTTGATATTGCATTTGATAACGACTTAATCACTTGGGTAGAATCAGGTGAAACATCAATCAACGCTTGGTCACAAGGAGATTCCAAAGTTGTTAAAGGAGATTACATTGACGATTGGACTGAAGGTGATGAATCATCAGGTGCAGATTATTCTTTTGAAGTGGTTCATTATGCAAACACCGGTTATCAAGATTCATTAGCCGTTGGAACATCCGAAACATTATATGAAGAAAGTATTTCCGACAACAGATACGATTGGTTAAGAATCACAATGGTTTCACACGGAGTTGATGCCGATTCCGACGGAACACCAGATTATACTTTTGGTAATGGTGACGGAACTCAAACACAAGTAATAAAATTATATTTTAAAATCAATGATGTGGTAGATGATTTTGCACCAAGAGCATTTAGAATACCAACATTTTATAATGGTTCATCAGGTTATTACACTTACGCTTCTGATGATTATTTATTAAATTATAAAGTTTACATTGATGGTAATTGGGGTGATTATTATACATCAGAAAGAACTTATAATGGTGGTGCTCGTGGTGATATCACACTACATCCAAAACTCGTAGACATTGAAGGATATATGAGATACATTGGAGAATACGACGGAACAAATGCATTCTCACGAAACAAATATCCATTTTGGAAAGTTATCTTTGAAGTAGATGAAACTAATCCAGATAATCTTTCTAATTGGAGAAATATACGAGACATTAATTATCCAACAAGTTTAACAGACGAATCTCTAAATGATGATGTTATGGGAACTTACGACGAGTATGGAAACTTCGCATTGGGGTATCAACATATGAGATACTATGAACAAAATGCAGGTTCAACATCAGACCAAAAAATTCAAAATCAAGGATTTAAAGATGTAAGTTATTGGTATTGGACATACACAGATGATAAAGGATACTTTAATATTTCTTTACCACGAAACAACAGATATCGTGTATCGTTCTGGCCACCAGAAGCAGATGATGTGGTTGGAGACCATACCACTTATACATTGGATAGAGGTGCAATCACCAACATTAACGACGCTATTGCATCATTTAATTTCCAATCCAACAAATACGAAAACTCAAATGATATTGATGTCGCAACACCAAGTGCATATTTAATCGGTGATGTAGACGGAGATGATGTATTTCAATTAAACGATACATATTTCTTATGGGCATATACATCAGGAGTGTTCGATACAGATTACACACACTACAATGGAGAAACTTATCAACAATGGTCAAGTATTGATAATTTAAAATCCAACGGAACATCAGAAACTTTAAATTATTATCAAGCATATGATGGATTCACAAGAAACCAAAGACGAGAGTTCAGTATATTTGTTGATGATGATTTAGCACAAGAAACCACAACACTAACACAAGATGCTGGTGGTGTGATTTATTTAAATCCTTTGATGGACGAAGTTCAAACCGGATTAGATACATTGAGTATTAAGATTGGGGCAGGTAGTTCTACATTTGGAAGTGATGTAAATCCAGATTATTTATTTAAAACAACTGATTCATCTAAACAAGTAGATATCGTTGGAACGGATAATGATTCAGATATCGGATATTACTTTACCGGTGATATGAATTTAACAGGTGTTAAAGTTGATGTAAACGGAACAGCAACTACACCAACTCTTGACGGAACAACATATTATCGTTGGGGTAATGGAACACCACCAGACGAGTGGTCAAGAACTCAAGAGATGAGAAACTTCTTAGCCAAGACTGATGTGTTCTTAACTTTACCAGCAGATTCAACAGTAAAAGTTCAAGCAGGTAATCAAGTTGTAGTTCCATTAACCATTACA
>Ga0208644_1001138_pt1 | contig 22862 bp, 36 predicted proteins | sample VirMetDEL_Nov_18_FD_184517 | JGI IMG/M metagenome (GOLD analysis project Ga0208644, IMG submission 184517) | Aqueous microbial communities from the Delaware River and Bay under freshwater to marine salinity gradient to study organic matter... | ecosystem: Environmental > Aquatic > Marine >...
AGGTGTTATAGGTGCATCTGTAAATGCCTATAAGAGAATTTACCCAAGACTATCACAGTGGTTGTTGGATGGAAAGAAGATGACTATTACATACATTGACTTTGACAATGCACAAAACTAGTTTATATTTATAGGGTATAATAGTATTACAAGTAATTAATACACGGAGATAAAGAAATGGCAGTAAACGTATTTGATAATGCACTGCTTAGAAAATTTGGCGAATCTGGAACAGATGGATTAACAGCTAATAACAAAAGGACAGATTGTCTTTATGTCGGCGGTCACCCATTTACAATTATTCTAAAAGATTCTGCTGGTGTACAAAATGATGTTATAGTGCAGGTTAATAACAGTAATTCGTTAGACCAAGGCAAAGCTGGTCATGCATTACACCCAAGTCAACTTAGTATTCAGACAAGTAATAACAAGGCCGTTTCAGAAGGTTACTATGGAGGCAAGGAAAATCCAAGAAAAGAGTCTTCCGCTTCAGCGTCAGACTTCGCCGCAAATTGGATAAATATGCCTGGCGGCCCAGTAATTGATAATAGTGTTAGTGGCTATGTTGCTAGTGGTCATTGGAGATGGGTCAGACTAACTTCCACAACAGAAATGAGTGCAACACTTAGTGCATACGTATGGAGTCAATATCAAGACTACCGATAGAAAGTAGGTTATAATGTCAGAAGGTCAAGGTCACCCTTTAGGGTTGCCAACACGCAGCACAAAGCTGTGGAAGAAAACAGTAAAGAAGAATGATGATTATAAACCACTTACACCACATTTCTGCCCCAACATTATAGATGAGGCCGAGAATAAAAAGTGTGGTAGGTTTATGAGAAGTTGGGATATAATGTTTTACGATAAGTATGAAATGTGTGAACATTGCTACATAGAAAGTAACAAAAAAACGGAGAACAAAAATGATGATGGCTAATCTTGAGACATATGTAATGTCTCCAAACAGGCCAGAGCCAGTAGTAACACAGACAGCAGATGAGTTGGTAAAAAACTATGTTTCAAAGATACCAGAAATGAATGTTACTTTTGGGTGTAATACAGATGATGGTGAGAATGGCACCACTGTCAACTTCAGCACATCTGAAAATGCTAAACTAGGACAACATGAAGAGCTTGTGTCTTATTATGAAAATGAGTTTGCTAGTTTGATAAAAAGACTAACAGAGGTGTTGAGTGCAAACGGACACACTGGTGTAAACTTTGAGCAGCTAAACATTGATGTAACGCCAGGCATGTATCGCTCTGGTGGGTCTGGTCAAGCTAATAGACAGAGTGTTTTTACTATTATGGGCACTTATAAGATGTATGGAAATTAAAACGGGGGATTTATGACAAAAGAAGAGTTGCTTGAGGTTATTCAATTTAGAGACTTAGAAGATAGAAACAAAATAAAAGACTATTTTACTTCACCGAATGATTTAGACCTAAACAAGAAGACAATAGTTTTTTCTACCCCATCAGAAACAGGCACAAGTTATTTTAGAATCTTTGAGCCAATGCGCGCATTGTGGAAGTCATTCCCCGATGAAGCAAACTATTTGTATACAGAAAACATACAACCCAATCATGTAAAGATTGCTGATGTTATTGTTATGCATCGTTGTGGAAATTTACATTCACATTTCCTATCGGTTGCTCGTATGTGGCCAAAGACCGAAAAGCGTCCATACATTATACACGATGCTGATGATAATGAATTCAATCTACCCAATAGTCACCCAATGAAAACACTTTGGATAGAGAGTGGTAAAGATAAGATGTCTCTGCAGTCAATAAAACATTCTGACTCTATTACTACCACCACACCTAAACTAGCAAAGACATTTGGTAACTTCAATGATAATGTAAACATCTTTCCAAATATGTTTGATTGGGATTTGCCTCAGTGGAATTATGATAAGAATGAAGTAAGGAAGGAAATGTTGGGAGAATGGTTTCCAACAGATGATAAGATTATTATTGGTTGGGCTGGTTTGACTTCTCACTTTGAAGACATCAAGAGGATGGCTCCTATTATGAAGGCCATTCATGATAAGTATCCAAACACTCATTTTGTTTTAGCTGGTATGGCATTGAAGGATACAGCTGTTGAAATCCATGAGGATGAAAACGGCAACAAGAGATTTGAAGAAAAAGAAATTGAAGATAAGAGTCAAACATACAAGGGCCGTATTGAGGCATTGTTTGCAGACATTGACCCTAATCGCCTAAAGATTTTTGATGCTCTACCTTTGGAAGAGTATGGTAAGTTTTATGCCTTGTATGACATTAGTATGGCATACATTGAACATAACACATTTTCTTCTTGTAAGTCAGAAATCAAGGTAGTAGAGTCAGCTCGGTATGGATGTATTCCCGTCTTTTCAAACTTTGGTGGCTACAAGGCTATGGCAGATAGAGTGCCAGATAATATCTCTTTGAAGGGATTTGCTATTGACTATACAACACCAAGAGCTTGGATAAATGCAATATCAAATCACATTGAAAACTTTGATGAGACAAAAAGAAGAGCACAGGAATTCAAAGAGTGGTCAGATAATACTTATAATATAAACGAACACATTGAAGATAGACTATCTTTCTATCTGAAGAATGCAGAAGAATTCCATGAAGATTGGTATAACCAAAACATAGCACAAAATATGGATTACTAGAATGGAAAATGTAATAGTAGGTGGAAGTGAATACGAAGTCTGTTGCTCAAATGACAATTGGAAAACCTGTGACTTGAGCAACGGGTTTCTAGTTTTGATAAACCAAGATGTAGGTAAAGAAAGAATAGAGAAAGTGTTGGAAGAATCAGTTTTTACTCCATTCAATTACAATACACCTTTTAGGAGTAAAAGAAATAAATCATTTTGCTTGAGATTTAATCTTGATAAATCAAGAGAAAGCGAGTTGATAGAAATGCTTGAGCTATTCAATTGAGGCTATATTTATGTTAGGAGAAAAACAGTGGCCGATTTGAAGAAAGTAATAGAGGAAATAGTTAGAGAAGAGTTGGGTAAAATTATAGAGGAAGGCTCATTAGAAGAGTTTCCTATTGCCGGACCAAGAAAGAAAGTATTAAGAAGAGTTGGTGGCCAGCTAAAGATTGTAAAGAAAAGAAAGAAGAAGTTGCCTTTGCATCTTAGAAAAGTAAAACCAACTCAACAAAAAAGAATAGCAAGAAAGTCTGCTATAAAAAGAAAAGGGAAACAAGCCCGTATTACAAAGAAGGCTAAGAAGACTGCAGCCAAGGGTCGTAAAATGGGATTGTATAAGAACCGATGAAAAACTATAATACCGACACACTTATTTGCGGAGTATGTAAAGGAAAGAAGTTGATTATAAATGAATCAACAAAGAAGAATGAAATCTGCCCTAAGTGTCAAGGAAGCGGCCATCTGAATGAAATCAGTGGCCAAACAAAGAAAACTTTACTCAAAGGTTAGTAGGGGGTGATTTTAGGATTCGATTGGGGATGTCTACTGATAAAGGCAAGTGAGAGAAAGTATACTAACTCTCTAAAAAGAGTATACAAACACTAACTGACGAAGAGTTAGAATATAAGATGGCGGCCTAAGAGCCGCCTTCCGTTTCATAGAAGTCAACTTTATTCTTTTCATACTCTGTGAAACGTCATCTAGAAAAGAAGCATTGTCAATCTTGTGAGTAGTAACTAAACTTGTGTATCTTTTATTTTTAGCATTCGACAAGACGGGGGTGCAAATCCCCCCACCTCCACCATTAAAGAGGTTTTATGTTAGACGATATTTTTAAGAGTATCTATAGCAGTGTAGTAGAAGCATCAAATACAATAGAGCAACATTGGCTTGGGGAAATAACAGAAGATTATTTTGAGCCAGATGGCACTCCAAAAATGATTGTTGTTAAGTTACCAGACTCTAATGGCTCTTTGAAAGATGTGCACATTCCAGCTATAACCCTTGTGCCACATTATGGTTTAGGTATTGATGAGGTTAGTGTAGAGATGAAGGTAAAACTCTCTACAGGTACAGAAGACAAAAAAGTGAAGGGTTATAGGGAAAGTAAAATAAAAAAGATTATCTCGGATTTTTCAAACAGAGAGGGTGGAAAAGAGTTAGCCACTATTTCTGTGAAGTTTAAAGGTAAGGAGCCACCAGAGGGTCTTGCCAGAATAAAGGATAACTTAATAAAGTTTATTCCAACATAGGAGAAGTATTATGGCAATCTCAGATGCATTTGTAGGTTTACCAATAGAAACACTTATTCTTGACCCCATTCTAGCAGCATCAAAAGGTCAGGCAGCGTTAGCTCAAAACACTTTGGACTTTGTAGAGGCACTTGCCTTTGAAGAGGCAGAAGATGGAAAGCCAAACGAAAGACAAGCAAAAGTATTAAACATCAACCTTGATAGATTGGCAAACACACCCGAAGGTGAGTTGACAAACGTAACACAGAAAATACAAATGCCTCTTTTGCCCTTGGTAACTATCCCAAATTTTACTCTGGATACAATGGAAGTTGACTTTATGATGGAAGTAAAGACTAGTGAATCTTCCACTGATAAATCATCTTCTTCTAAGTCAAGTGAGACAGGCTCTAAGTCTAGTGGGTCTTTTTCAGCTAGTTATGGATTTTGGGGAGCAAAGGTTAAAATGTCTGGCTCAGTTGAGAGAACATCAAAGACAACTGGCACAGTTGCTTCATCAAAGGAAACACAAAGAACTTCTGACCAATCAGCAAAATATAACATCAATGTTAAGGCAAAACAAATGGAACCAGCAGAAGGTATGTCTCGTTTTACACAGATACTTGCTAGTGTTATTGAGCCTATCAATGTAACAACAGATACCGCTGCTAACCCAGCAAACTAATGGAATTAAAGAAAGGACATAACAATGGCGAAGGCAAAAACTGCAGCTGCGGAAAAAACAGAGGCCAAGGTTGCACCTGTAAAAAAGACAACAACAAAGAAGGCTGCACCAAAGACAGCTGCACCTGCAAAGGAAGAAACAAAAAAGATACAAGAGACATTTTCGGAAGTATTTGAATCTGATGTAGATTCAAAGATAGCTGCGTTTCTAAGTGCCAACGGTGTTGATGCTTATGAAATAGTAAGTGAATCAAAAGAAGAAGACAATGTTACCAAGACCATTGAGATTACATTGTAACGAGGCGGTATGGTAAATGATACGGTTTCTATTGTCCCATACTTTAGTGGCATAAGTGACTATAGCCCAGACCACACACAACAAGCTCTAAATGTTAGGGAGGAGTGGTTTAGATATTGCTTATATTCATTACAGAAGATTTCTAATCCTATTTTTGTCGGGTGTTGCAATGATAAGGATTTTGCAACACTCAAACCATTTGCCTCAAATGGTCAGATAAGAATACTATACTTTAGAGGATTAGAAAAGGCAGAGTTTCTTCCTTATGTGTTGGTATCAAAGATACAAGAGGCCTTTGATGATAACGATAAACAAAATGTAAAATACGTTTATTATACAGAGATGGATCAAGTTGTATACGCTCAAGACCTTGATGGTATGAAAAAAATCATAGATAATGACTATGGTGTTTATTTCTCTCCACAAAGGTTTGAGCAGATACCTAAAGATAATGTTGAGAAAAGAAAAGAAAAGTTTGGTGTAGGTGATGAGAGGTTTGTTGACTTTGTAGGAATGTTTAGGGATGATGACAATCCTTATGTTGTAGCAAACGAACCATTTGAAGTTGACGATTATGATGAAAACTTTTATCACAACCTAACAACAGAAGATGGTCTCTATAATTACGACTCACAATGTTATGCCGCTTCTTATGGTGCAGCATACTTCTGCTCAGCAAAACTTTTCTTAGAAACAGAGTATGTAGCTATAGACTTTCAGCCAACAGAACAGATAGGGGGTCATTGTTTGTTAAGAGCTGAAAACGCTAAGTGTTTAAAGAGTAAAGACTTTTTTAGATTTCATGTAGACCACTTGAGTGGTTATGAATTCAATAAAAATTTATAGAGGGGATTTTTCCCCTCTTTTTTTTATATTTATAGGTGAATAAATAGCAAATGGTTTCTCTAAGTTATTTCTTTTTTGTGAATAATGGTGGAGAAGTCTTTTGCGCGAGAACGGTGAACTACCTAAACTACATAGGGATTGGAGGCTTAAAGATAGATGCCTAAGGCGTATCTTTTATTTTTCAAGAAATGAAAAAGCCAAAAACTTTTGTGCATCACTTATCATACACATGGAGGAGTCTTTAGAAAATAAACCTTATCCTCCTTATGTATTTGTAGCTAAATCATCACCATATAAAGGTATGGTCTTTAATGAGACTGAAGATGGTCACTATATAATTGTTGCTCTAAGAGAAGGTGCTGTACTATCTCCAAGAGATTTTGCTGCAGCAAGAAAAATAGACGAGTTATACAAAAGATGTTAGTGTATATCTTAAACCAATGGGCCATCTTGGGGGATGAAGCAAGAAGTATTATTATTATGTGTTTTATGTTTCAAGTTATTGTGTGGGTTGTTATCTCTAAACGTATGCACAAGATTGAGTCAGCTAAAAGAAAAAAATTAGTAATTGACTATAGAAAGATGTTACAAGGCCTCAAAGATAGAGGACATGATGTTGATTAACGGAGAATGTAATGAAACTTAAAAAGGTAGTTGAAGATAGCCACGAAGAAGGTGGTATGGCAAGAGGCCAACTAGAAAGAGCTATTGACTATGCTGAAATGTTGAGAGATAGAATAGATAGCGAAGATGAGCTGCCAGCTTGGGTACAATCAAAGATTACCAAGTCAATGGACTATTTACAATCTGTTTATAACTACATGGATGGTAAAGATGGTATTGTTGAGGGTAGACACTCAAAGATCACTCGTAAAGAGATGGCCGAGATAAAACTATTTACTGAGAAGAATGTACCTAACGATAAAAAGAAATGGGCAGCATCTATTGCAGCCGCTAAAAGAAAATTCAAGGTTTACCCTTCTGCTTATGCTAATGCATGGGCCGCTAAAAACTATAAGTCAAAAGGTGGTACTTGGAGAAAAACAAAGGGATGAGGTAAGTAAACAGACACAGGGTGTCTTAAAAGGTTTCTGCTAAAGGTTATTTTATTATGTTATTTTAAAGTTAATAATTTACAATTTAGTGGAGAATAAATATGGCTCATTATCCACCCGCGGCTAAGATTGCTTCGCCTACGGAGTTAAGAGAGAAGTACGAACAGGCTAGAAAAGAAATAGGTAACTATAAAAAGTCTGCAAAAATGCACTCTGCTTCTGCTCAAGGATGGCAGAAAGATGCACAGAAATACAAAGAAGAGAATAAGAGGTTAGGTAAAGATGTAGTTACTCTTACAAAAAACCAACAAGCTGCTGAAGAAGCTAAAAAAGCCGGTGTTTGGACAGGCGCTTCTGCTATTGCAGTTACTATTCTCTATGAAATATGGAAGGTAGTCGGTTTTCCTGGCGGCAGAAGCTGGGCAGATTTTTGGCAACATGAAGCAGTAAATGGTGTGATGCTTTGGGTGAGCACAGTTTTATTCGGAGTATTATATAAATTTTTCAAGGGTAGGGAATAGAGAAGGTAAGATGAAACTAAGTAATGTGTTTGACGATGACAAACAAAAAATTTTAGAGATAGCTTTGTTTATGTCAATGAAGCCAGACCAACTAAATGAAAATGTTGGTGGTGGTGTATTGAGGATGGCAAAGAAGGCTGGTCTAAACATTAAGAGCAGCAGTGGTAGAGGTTTGTTATCTATCTTATCAAAGGCCGGTAAATACATGGGTGAAGTTATGTATTACGCTTTCAAGGCTCATGGTGGAGATAGAGAGGCAAGAGTGAAACTAAAAGAATTGTTACAGAAAAGAGTCAGTAAGGAAGATTTTATTGATTTCCTTTTGAAACTTGATGCCGTAACATTTTCTGCTATCACTGGCCCATTAAACATAATAGATGCTATTATGGGTTGGAATACTGTCGCTAACATTAGAAAAAACGCAGCCAAGGTTGATGATAGAATAGCCAATGCCATTGATTCTCTGCTATCTTCTGCAGAAGATTTGCCAGACAAGATAAGAAAAAGAGTTATGACTAACATTTCAAAATTAAAAAAGATAGTTGGAGTATAAAATGAAACTTGCTGATTTATTTAATGAAGGTGTAAATGACCCAGGCATTTTCAAAGCTGTGTTTTTAGCTGGAGGGCCAGGCAGTGGGAAGTCTTTTGTGGGCGGCGAAGTTTTTGCTATACCAAGCGCAAATTCATTTTCGCCTGCTGGTTTAAAGGTGGTCAACTCAGACCCCGAATTTGAATACTTCCTAAAGAAACAAGGCATTGACCCAAAGACTTTGGGAAAGATGACCGACAAACAATTTCAAAAAGTAACAACAGGGCCAGAGTCACCAAGAGAAAAAGCCAAAAGAATAAAGGATGCGAAAGAAAAATTGTATGTGCATGGTCGTTTGGGTTTGTTGATTGACGGCACAGGTGATGATTATTCAAAGATAAAAAAGAAGGTAGTTGAGCTTAGAAAACTAGGTTATGACTGCTATATGATTTTTGTTAATACTTCATTAGAGGTTGCTTTGGAAAGAAATGCTGCTCGTGATAGAGTATTACCAGAGAAATTAGTGACAAAGATTTGGAAAGATGTACAGAAAAACATAGGTAGATTTCAAGGTTTATTTAAGGGTCAAATGATTATCATTGATAATAGTGACCGTGTAATAGTAAAATCTGGAAAACCAACCTTTGGTAAGGTGGTTGACAGAATGATAAAGCAGTTTGTAAACTCACCAATCAAAAGTAAGATTGCCAAAGATTGGATTAAATCTCAAAGAGGAAAATAGCATGGAAGATTTGAAAGAAGATTTTGACCAGTTAGCTAAGATGGCTGGTATTTTAGAAGAGTCAAACACATTAGAAGAAGCAAAAGGTATGCCCAAGTTGAAGGGTGGCAGAAGAGAACACAATAAACTAAAAGGTCTTCTATTCGGCTCAAAGGCTGTTGGCTATCGTCTTACTGACATTCAGAATGATGTCAAGTTGTTGGGTAAGATGAGATACATTGATAACAATGTTGCCAAACAAATTTTTAGTCAATTGAAAGATATTGATAAGAAGATTATGAAAGCTGTCAACAGAGATGCTACAGAAAGAGATGATATTCCTGGCTCAAAGGGTATCGCCGGTTCATAAGAGATAGACTATGAAACTAAGTGAAGTTTTACAACAACTTGATGAAAAAGCAACTATGGTTCAGCTTTATAAGTTGTACAACCAAGCTATGAAAGCTGTGCCTGGCTCTAAGAAACACAAAGAGCTAGAGAAGCAAATTAGTAAGCTTAGAAAAGAATTGAATTTGGATGAAGTAAAGGGTAGTCTTGGTAAATGGTTTAGAGAGAAGTGGGTCGATATTAGTCGTAAGAATAAAGACGGTAGTCACCCACCTTGTGGTGCATCTGCGGGTAAGAAGTCTCGTAAGGGTGGTCAACGAGCTTATCCAAAGTGTCGTAAGAAGTCTGTTGCTGCAAGTATGTCTAAGAAAGATAAGAAGAATGCTGTAGCAAGAAAAAGAAAACATTACGGTAGTAAGGGTAGACCTAAGAAAAAGGCAATACTACAAAAGTAGAGAGACAAAATGAAATTATCAAAAGTACTAAACGAAAACTATAAGATTTATCATAAATCATTTTCTTCTGCTGCTCAAGAGGCTATAAGGATGGCAATGAAAAAGGGTTATGAAGTAAGTAAAGAGGACATTGAGTCAGAGATTACAATGGGTGGTCGTTATAGTCGTGCTCGGCCTGGCGTTGGTAAGACACATCACTTCAAACTTCGTTTGATGAGAAGAGGAAAGCCAGTAAATAAAATGTTAGTCTTCCAAGTCTATGGTATGAAAAATCAATTTGAGTTAAACGCTTACATCTCATAGGGTAAAAAATGAAACTAACAGACATTATAAAAGAAGAAACAATAAACGAGGCTCTTGACTATCATAGAGAAAAGAAAGTCCCACTATCTGAAAGTATTTTTAGAATGTATAGTGAGAGCTACTTTGCAACCTTCAGAGAGGCCCGTAGGCTTTACAACGAAGGAAAGATGAGTGATTTATCCTTTGTGGATAAAGACCTCTTAGAAACCGACATAGGGACGTTTGGTGAGTATAATGGTGAGAGAGTGCCTTTGGATTGTCCCGTTATGGTTGAGATGAATGAAGCAGAGTATCAAGGTAAAAAAGTGCAACTCAATAAACCAAAGCGAGGTGGTAGTAAAAAGTTTTATGTCTATGTTATGAATCCTAAGACTAAAAAGGTAAAGAAGGTTTCATTTGGTGCTAAGGGTGGTGGTGGTAAGTTAGCTGTGAAACTGAAAGACCCAAAGGCTCGTAAGGCATTTAGTGATAGACATAACTGCCCAACTAAAAAAGATAAGACAAAAGCAGGTTACTGGGCATGTAGGTTACCTAGATATGCAAAAAGTTTAGGAATGTCTGGTGGAGGCACTTGGTGGTAAGGCCGTATGATGAAAGAAAGATAGGAGATAAGATAGTTAGAGTTTTCTCCAATAAGGTTTCTGAAGATGAGTTAGTCTGGCATCGTGATAAAGAAGATAGACTAATAGAAGTTATCAAGGATGGTGGATGGTGTATTCAGATGGATGAAGAAATGCCCATTCCGCTTGCTGAAGGTAGTGAATACTTAATACCAAAAGAAACTTTTCATAGGGTCATCAAAGGCTTTGAAGACCTTGTGGTATCTTGGAGAGCCGATAATGATTGTTAATAAGCCACCAGCATCAGTATCTTCTGTTATTCCAACAGAACTTTATGGATTGTCCAACGGTAATCTTGCTGACCCCGTAAAAGGTAAAGCAATTACCAGTCCCGAATGGAAATCTGGAGGTATGATTAGTGCAACAATGAGGACAGACGTTCCCTTGGGTGGTGTTAGTGATATCAAACAGACTCAACAGAGCATGAGCAAAATTTTAGACCAAGTAAGAGAAGGTCGTATTTTTGACATAACAGCATAACGAAAGAAATTTTATGGCCGTTGGTAGTGAATTACCAAATGCAGCACTAGGTGATAGTCCAGATAATAAAAAGCCGCCACCTTATGGATATGGTATTGAGATGGAGGATGGCAGCTTCCTACTAACAGAAGATGGAAGCTATTTAGTATTAGAATCTTTTGTTATAGAGGAGGGCGGTGGTAAAAATACCACTGAGCCAGATGATAGTGAAATGTGGGAGATGGGCGTTGTTGTAAACACTATCAACAGCGAATCATTCTACAGCGCATCACCAAAAAAGAAATTTATTATACAAGAAGACACTCCAGAAGTTATAGTTACTCCGAATTTTATTAACATAATAGAGGCCTCTTCTTTAAAAGTAAGGATTGAGAATATAAAATGGACACAATGAAACTTTCACTAGATAGAGAGAATACTATTCACTTTGATGTGCAAATAGAAGGTTATAGCAACTCACCATCAACATCAAAGCCCCAAGTAAGAATGTTGTTGGGTAATACTAGGTTGAGTGTTTGTTTGCCAGCGGTAAAAGAGAATGACGGATACTCTGTTACTATACCAGAGATGAAAAATGTCTTAGAAGTTGGTGATTATGAAGCAAAAATGGAAGTTATTATTGATAATAAGTTTTTTGTGCCATGGGAATCAGTAGTTGCCTTTGATAAAGAAGTAAAAGTAGAAGCAGCTCCCGTTGTAAGACAACCCAAACCTTCAGTAACTGTAACCGCCTCCACTGTAAAGAAGAAAACCCCCATAGTAAAAGAAGATAAACCTTCTAAGGGTCTTGTCTTCATAAATGACCTACCAAAGAAGAAGAAAAGAATAAATAAAAAGAGGTCTTAATGTCTACTAATAAAAAAATAAGTGAGTTGCCAAATATTTCAGCCTCTGGTGACTTAGCTTCAACCGACATTGTTCCTGTTGTAGATGTTGGTAGTTCTACCACTAAAAAAACAACTCTATCGGTATTGACAGATTATTTTTCTAACTTTATATCTAGTGGTGGCGGATCCAGTCGCCATGGTTATGAATATTATAGTGATAATAATCTAGCATCTAATCCTCTTACTTTATTAGGTGGTGAGTGGACAGACATAACAAACAATGGGCAATCTAGCTCATCTAATACTAGTTGTCGCCCAGCTGGCGTTACTCGTATTTGGGATGTTAATAATAATCAGATAAAGTTTGATGAGTTGAGCGTAAAAGATACAATTAATTTTAGACTAGGTTTTGATGTTACTCCAACTGTTAATGAAACTGCAATGGCTGTGCGTATTTTTTGGACAGCTCTAAACGAAGATGGCACGACAGCGTTTACATTTACTCAACAACCTACAGACATTATCTTAGAAAACGGTGCCGGTACTTCACACGATAGAATAGCCATCATACCTGTTTATGTTGGTGATGAGGTAAGTAAAAGAGGCTATGGTAAGATACAACTAAACCCAAACACAGAGTCAGTTTTAACAAAAACAAGAATACTATCAATAGTTGCGGGGTAACATTATGGAAAACTCCTATAAAGAGATGTTAGAGGAAATAAAACTCCAGTACGATTCCTCTTTGACAGCAGCACAAGATGACCTAAACAATTATTATAAAAAAGTCAATTTTTCTGGAATGTGGGATGACTTGATAATTGCAGGTGTTCATAAAGATTTGAAAGAAGTTAATGAGTTAAATCAAATGATAGAAACAATAAATAAGGAAATAGAAAGATATGGCGCCAAAATATCTAGTTAGACGATCTAAAGATGATAGAAGCGTAATCTTTGCGAGATCGGCAAAAAGGCTCGGAGTAAGGCCACTAGGCGAGCTAAGTGCATCAGCAGCTGGTGAAAGCCTTACTGGTGTGCATGTAATAAACGAAACCATAACAACTACTGCAGATGGTGTCTTCTATGCAATGAAAAACATTCCTTTTGAATATTTTTATACAAGGGAGTTTAGCCCAAATAGAAACCTAACTGCATTGAAATCTATTGGTGATGACAGGAATTCAACAATAGAAGGTTTAAATGTTATTTTAGGTGCTAACATTCTTGAGCCCCCAGGCGGCTCCGACCTTTCTTCATACAAGCCTATTATGGATACTTGTTCTTTTACAGCAACAGAGGGTTTCCAATTTAGATTTACACCACCAGTTTCCAGTGGCTCTAACACACCTACCTTTTATGTATATGAATCCGCTGATGATGATGTCGCCTTTCCTTCTTGGGTAAAACAAGATGAAGGTTCTAATGTCAACTCATCAATAACAGGTATAGCTCCCGCTCATAGTGGAGGAGATGAAGACGACCTATACACTTTTTTATTAAAAGTTGCTAATCCTTTTGGTTGCTCAAGTGTCAGTGTTAGTGCTTATGTAGCAGCTAGAACAACTAACACACCGTTTAACATGGCCATTGAGCTTGATAGTGAAACAGATGCTATGAGAACCTCAGTAGGCAGCTCTACTATTTACTGGCCTTACATCAATCAAACTCAATTCAGAAATATGTGGATGGATTATTTCCCTTGGACAAGGTTGACAAATGGTGATGGACGAGCATGGACACAGGCTTTTGTTTTTAGAATAGGTAGAACTAGCAGTTTTGGAAACTATGACTCAGGCTATCCTTGGGTTTGTGGGACTACTGACAATGACTTCGCCACCTTTTTTGATAACTCTTATCGTTTTTATACTAGTAATAATTATTTTCAAGATTCATCTTTGCCACTTGCTTTCGGAGCGGGAACAACCGATAAAATAGTTATTGATTCATTTAAGTTAGCGTCTGGATACACTGCTAATAGAGCTATGAATATTAATGCAACCGAATACTGGTCAGAGTGGTTTGCACTGGTCGTAACTTTTGATGGTGGTACAACAGGTGGCTCTAATCCGGCTGATTCGGATAGCTGGTTTAGTCGTTTCAAGTTTTATACTATTGACCTTTATGACCCTACCAATTTACCAATGTTTGAGCATGTAGCCGATGATAAGAGGGTTGAAGGTGATGGTTTTGATGTTGATGCAACTAATTTGGTAAATCCAGGCAAACTTTTTATTGACCTTGCTCCAGATGACACAATAGATTTCCGAGGCGCGACACGTTCGCCTGGCTATGCTAGCGCGAATCCCGTACTTTGTATTGGAAGAGCTATTACCGATCATAATGCGGTTAAAATGCAGATAGCCAGTCATGTGACTTATGAAGATGTTATTACTACCGAAGAAGACATTAGAAAAATTATTATAGATCCCGAAGCGTTTAGAATTTCAAAGGGCATTATAGATGGAAAAGGCAATCGTATCTATCTCATGGGTGATGGTGATTATGACACTTATAGTAGTAGTAGTCGTCCACACATTTATAATACCATTGCCACAACATTTCCCGAAACTGATAGTGATTCGGGATATTCCACCTCAGCGTCTACGAGGTTAGTTGCAGGCTCAGGCGATGGAGACCCAATATATAAACCCGTGCTTATACCCAGCCTTAGTGGTATTCCTGGCCCAAGCTATCAAACTGATTTTAATTTTGGAATACAAAGACAGCTAGATACCCCAACATTTAGAATAATAGAAACTGGCAATAATGCCAGAGATAATACTAACTTCCAGAACCCTCTTGCTAAAAACTATGGCTCAACTGCATCTCCTTGGACATTTGCTCATGTTTATTGGGGCTCAAATGAGCGTGGAACTTTTCTTGGAGCTACCAACATAGCTGAAAGCAATGGCAATGCTGCTAGTGGGGGTCTTGCAGTTGGTCAACTTCATAACGACAGAAGTTATGTTGTAGGTATAGGTGCTGATCCAATGGTAACTAATACGGATAACAGTCCCGAAGCTAATGCTCTTGGTATGATAAGATGGCGCACACAAGATAGAGTAACAACATACGATGAGTGGAATGCTGTTGTTGTTACTTATGATGGTGGCGTTATTGATAACACTGCCACAACTGCTGATACAATAAACAGAGTAAAGGTGTATAAGGTTGCTTTGAGTGGAGATAATCCAGTAACAGAATATCCAATAGGAGAAAATATCTTATTGGGTCCAGGCGCCCAAATGGGTTTAAGCGGCAGCGAATTCAAAATGAGTTGGGGTACACTTGGTAAGTCTTCCTCTATGTCAGGCATTGTTGCATCTATGGCTGTGTTGAGTGATTGTTTAACCTCTACTGGCGACATAAGACAAGTAATAAAAGATCCAATGAAGTATATTCTTAACAACTCAATAACTGGTAGAGAAAACGCTGGCTTGAATAGAGTTTATTTATTCGGTGATGGTGAAAATGACCAATTTGTCAATACACTAAACAACTTGCCAGTTACAGGCGATCCTGAAGTATATGGTACAGTAAAAAATCAAGTTGATTCTAGCGCCACAGGTTACGCCAGACAACACGTTAATCAATCGAGCGATGACAACTATACAGCAACCTCTGATTTTACTATGTACGTGTGGGACACTCATGTACCTGTTACAGGTGCGCTTGTAAACATCAATGTGCCAACTTTACCAGTATAGTGTAGCTTCTATTTGTAAGATAATATTTATACAAAGGGTTGATGTAAATTATTATCATTATTTTGGAGAATTTTTATGGAGTTTGGACCCGTATTGGAAAACGTAGCTAGTGTATTTGCACTACTTATCGCTCTTTCAGTTGTTATTGAGAGAGGGTTAGCTACTCTATTCAATTGGAAATATTATGCAAAGTATGTTGGTGGTAAAGGATTGAAGGTTCCCATTTCTTGGGGTGTTTCTTTTCTTATTGCCAAAGAAGTTCCAGTAGATTTAGTTGCAATGCTATTCAATGGTGATGCAACAATGTTAGGTCAAGTCCTAACTGCTGGGCTACTTGCAGGTGGTTCAAAGAAAGTTGCCGAAACATTCGGTGATATAAAGAAAGCTGCTGAAGAGCTTAAGTAAATAATAATGTGGGGTGTCTACGGGCACCCCATAACAACACATACGAGGAAGAAAAATGAAACTAACAGAAGTAAGATATAAGTCACCAACAGGTAGAAAGCCTCCAAAGAAAAAGAAGATTGCTGCACCTCTTCCTAGTCCACAGGCTAAACAGGCTTACGAAGGATACTCAAAAGGTATTGACAAAACTATAAAACAAATACAATCTGCTTTAAAGCTAAGACACGCTCGTACAAAAAAGAGTGGTAATTACGACCAAGGGCCAGAAATGTTTGACATACTAGCAGATTTACAGGAAGTGTTGAAGTCGGTAGAGGCAGATAAGTAATGAGGCTATCAGCAATCATAAGAGAGGATGAAGACAATAGTATTGAGTATCTGATGAGGAAGTATGTTTCAGATTCTAATAAAGGAGCCTCTGACAAACAACTGCAAAGTGGTTGTCTATGATTAGTGTTAGATTAGCTACACTTGGTGCTGGCCAAGGCTCAATCAAAAAGATTGTTGCTTCTCTTAGAGGCGCTACTGATGAAAAAGATGTAGATAAAATTGCTGCTAAATACGACCTATACAACGACTACCCCGAAACCTTTATGGCTACCGAAATGAAACTATCTGATGCAATACATGAAGAAGTAAGTGAAGACGTAAAGAAATACAAACTAGTCTTATCCATTCCTTTCACGACAGAGAAAAATAGAAAAGATAAAATTGATGAGTTGAAGTTTCATTTTGCACTTAAAAACATTAAAATAGATAAGCTAACACCTGTAAAGGTAGCTGAGATTGGCTCTGGTGTTTTAGACTATCAAGTTGTCGCCTTCATAAACACAACAATGTCTCGCAATGAGTTGGAGCATGAGTTGGAGCCAGAGTATAAGATAAATAAGATGCAACGTCTAACTTCAACACAGACGGATACAGAAGAAGATGCCGATTAGTCAAAGAAACAAGACCTTACTTGAGGAAGGTGTGGTCAATAGAAAGATAGTTCGTATTCGATACAAGAAAGAAGACAAAGAGTTTAAGAAGCCAAAGCCATTTGGTAGGACAGAAAGAGGTGACATAGTTGTTAGAAACTTGGAGCCTTATGAAATAGATGATAAGTATTTTTGGGGCTATGATGTAACATTAGCTGTTAGAAACAATGATACCATCAAAAGATTTAAGTTAGAAAACATTAGAAGTGTAACGGTTATTAATAGAAACTTCTCACCAAGAACTTTTTCATAGTGAAATAGAATGACAGAAGAAGAGCTAAAAGAATACATAAAGTGTAGAAAAGACCCTATATACTTTTTCAAAACTTATGGCAAGGTTAGACACCCAAAGAAGGGTTTGATGCCATTTGAGTTGTATGACTTCCAAGAAGATACACTCAATGAGTTTTTAGACAAGTCATACAATGTTATTCTAAAGGCTAGACAGTTAGGTATTAGTACCTTGTGTGCAGCCTATGCCGCATGGATGGCCAACTTCTTCAAAGACAAAGAGATTTTTATCCTTGCCACAAAGAGAGACACTGCAACAAACCTAGTTGATAAGGTAAGAGTTTTCTTGGAAGAAGTGCCAGACTTTCTGAAGAGTAACTTTCTAGTTGATAACAGACAAAGTATTGAGTTAGAGAATGGTAGTAAGATAAAGGCGGGCGCTACAGGGTCTAACTCAAAAGATGCAGCACGCTCAGAGGCACTTAGTTTATTGATTATTGACGAGGCTGCTTTTATCAAAGGTATGGATACTATTTGGGTTGCTGCTCAACCTACACTATCTACTGGTGGTGATTGTATTGTGTTGTCTTCACCAAACGGTATTGGTAACTGGTTTCACAAAACATACATTGAGGCAGAAGCAGGCACTACAGAAAAAGTTGGTAATGCTACAATCTCATTCAACCCAATAAGACTACCTTGGAATCTTCACCCCGACAGAGATGCTGAGTGGGGTAGGTTAGAAAAAAGAAAAATAGGTGACCAAGCATTTGCACAAGAGCATGATTGTGACTTTCTGCAGTCTGGTAACAATGTTGTGAGTGTGAAGGCATTACAATGGTATGAGGAACACCCAACAGAAGAAGAACCCGCTGACGATGGTTACAGACCCTTTGTGAGGGAGCCGGAAGAAAAGACTTGGGTAGATAAAGGTCTATGGATTTGGAAATATCCCGACTACACAAAACAATATCTTATCTCTGCTGACGTTGCTCGTGGAGATGGAAAAGACTACTCTGCTTTTCATGTTATAGATATAGAAAACTATGAGCAGGTTGCTGAGTATAAAGGAAAAGTAAACACTGATGCTTATTCCCACCTTATACATAATACCGCTGTCCAATATAACAACGCTTACATCATAGTTGAAAATGCTTCAATGGGTCATCATGTTGTTATGAAAATCTTGGAGATGGAATACAAGAATATGTATTGGACAGTAAAAGATTTAACAAAAATACATGAAAGTAACGCTAACCAATTACACTATGATATTTACAATGTGCCGAAAAATGCAGTGCCTGGCTTTACGATGAGCATGAAGAGTAGACCAGCGTGTATTGCAAGAATGGAAGAAGACTTACGCACACACGATTTTACTTTACATTCTAAAAGAACTATAGCGGAATTAGAAACTTTTGTTTTTCATAATGGAAAGCCCGAAGCTCTTGCAAGCTATAATGATGATTTAGTAATGTCTTTATCAATGGGTATGTATGTTAGAAATACTACTCTAAAATTTAACTCTCAAGATGAAGAGGTTACAAGAGAAATGTTATCGGGTCTCAATTTTAATAATACACCATTTGAGTTTGGTGTCTACGGCAGCCAAAATAACAAGAGTGATGGTGAGTATACTTTTGATGTTGGCAATGGTCAGAAAGAGAGTATGAGATGGCTGATTTAAATGGTTGGGAACAGTATCAAAAAATGGTTATAAGTAAGTTAGATGCACATGATACAGATTTCAAATCAATAGAAGATAGACTAACAAAAATTCAAGTAGAAATAGCCACACTCAAAGTCAAGGCAAGTATTTGGGGTGGCATTGCAGGTTTAATTCCTGTAGTATTAGGTATAGTATTATTTTTCTCACAACAAGGATAGTGAATAATGGCAGATAGGTTTGACATACTAAGAAGGCTTCTAAGAGGCGGCTCTGCACAGTATAAAGTACCAACAGAGCGGCCAGGCAGTAATGCACAAAAAAGAGCCTTTGATAGTTTTCAGAAAGCCTCACAAAGTTTGTATGGCGAAGGACTAGTAGGTGGCACAGAGCGTCTTGATAGAATAAGAGACTACGAAGAGATGGACCACTATCCAGAGATTACAAGAGCGCTGGACATTTATGCTGACGATAGCACAACCTATTCTGAAAATGGAAAAAGTGTAGAAATAGTTTCAGACGATGATAAGATAGTATCTGAGTTAGAAGAGTTGTTTTATCAAAGACTAGACATTGACTTTCACCTTTGGACTTGGATAAGAAATATGTGCAAGTATGGTGACCATTTCAATCTACTAGACATTGTAAACAAAGAGGGTGTGCTTGGCGCCATTGCTCTACCAGTTGGTGAGATAGAAAGAGAAGAAGGATATAATAACGACCCAAACAGTTTACGTTTCAAGTGGCTAACACAGGGCAACACTGTATTTGAAAACTATCAAGTATCACACCTAAGAATCCTTGGTGATGATAGATTCTTGCCCTATGGTCGCTCGGTATTAGATTCATCACGTAAAGTTTGGAAACAACTATTGATGGCCGAAGATGCCATGTTGATTTATAGAATTAGTAGAGCACCAGAGCGTAGAGTGTTTTATGTTGATGTAGGAAACATTCCCCCCAAGGATGTTGAAAACTACATGCAACAGGCTAGAGATAAACTAAAAAGATTGCCTAATGTAAATCAATCAAACGGACAAGTTGACCTACGATACAACCCCGAATCAATACTTGAAGATTTCTTTATTCCCGTCCGTGGAGACAGAGGAAGTAGAATAGAAACATTGCCTGGCGGTGAGAATGCTGCTGCTATTGAAGACATTCAGTATCTACAAAACAAGTTGTTTATTTCGTTGGGTGTGCCAAAGTCATACCTTACAGCCGAAGAAGACTTGAGTGGTAAGTCAACACTAGCACAAGAAGACATTAAGTTTGCTCGGACAATACAAAGAATACAAAAAATCATCATCAGTGAGTTGGCCAAGATAAGTTTGATACACTTGTATCTTAGAGGATACGATGATGTATCCATTTACAACTTTGATTTGAAACTAACCAACCCATCTACAGTAACAGAGATGATGCAACTTGATTTGATGGACAAAAGGTTTGGTGCAGCAAGAGACATTGCTGATTCAGACTTGATTTCTAACGAGTATGTCCAGAAGTCAATACTAAAACTTTCTGATAGTGAGATTGCTAATATAAAGGTTGACAGACAAAGAGAGGCATCAGAGAAGTTTATTGTTGACCAACTTGAGCAAGGTGAAAGTGCAGTAGGTGGAGGCGAAGAAGGTCAACCACCGGCGCCACCAGCTAGTAATGAGGACGATGATAATAGTAGTAACGAAACAAAAATCCAAAAGAGAAACAAATCAAGAGATATTGCTAAGGACATGATGCCTTACGACCCAACAGGAACAAGAGAGTTGCCTGGCTATCCAAAAGATTATACCTATAATGAAACAGGTATAACTAGTAAGGGCAATCAGAAGAAACAAAGACCAGACATTTTAGATAAGACTATTTCAGACATTATGAAATTCAATGTTGAGTCAAATAGTATGTTGGAGTCGTTAAAAGAGGATAAAAACGAAGAAAAGTTAGACAATTCTACACTAAAAGGTATCGTAAGTAACCTTTAGTATTTTTTTTCTATATTTATTTTAGTAAACTACATCATTTTTATAATTTGGGGCTAATAATGAAACACAATAAACAGAAAAATGTGGGTATAATGTTTGAGGTATTGAGCCACGCTGTTTTGCGGGAAGTTTCGGAAAAGAGAAATAATAGGGCTGCTAAGTTGTATGCTCTTATTAAAGAAAACTTTCTGAAAGACACAGAAATCTCAAAGGCTTACAAGATTTATTCACAGTTTATTTATAGTGAGGCAAGAAATGTATATTCTGCCAATTTATTCGTACGTAATCTTGTATCAGAATACGCAAAAAACATAAATAGAAAGAAGTTAGACGCTGAGTTAAATAGACTATCAGAATCTATTTCTCGTATTACTAACAAGAAAAACCTCCTAAAAATAAACATACCTAACTATAAAACTATTGCTAGTTTTCACATCAGATTACATGAGACAGACCAATACATTAGCTCCAGAGAGAATCTGGCGATTGATGAAACATTGATGGATCATCTATTGGAAAACAAGACAGCTAAAAGTATTCGTGACATTAGAAGTCAATCAGAGTTTGAAAAGAAAACTATTGAAGAGATACAGACGGAAAAACTTTCTTTGGTAATAGCCCTACAGAAGTTTGATGATGTTTATGGAAAACTTTTGACCAAAGAGCAAAAGTCTTATCTTGAAAAGTATTACACTACTTCCGACCCTGTGAAGTATAAACGATGGGTAGATAAGAAAGTAGATAATCTAATAGATGAAATAGCTCACAAATCACCTTCTATCACTGATGAAAAGATAGTCAATAAGATTGAGTTGGTTAGTGAAAAGCTAAAGGGTATCATACAACAAGAATCAGTAACAACTAGCAACTTGAAAGACATTCTACTTATTGTAGAGATGAAAGATAAACTAGACCTTTTTTAGGAGATAAACTTTGCCTCGTCAATCTATATTATCACAATGGAGTAGTTCTCTAACAGACCAAGGCGTAGCATCAACACCATCAAGTATACTTGGTAAGTGGCAAGCGATGTTTCCAAACTCATCACCCGTTAGCAATCCTACCGCTGTAGCTGGTAAGGCTGCTGATAATGCGAATAGTTTGGTCAACTATTCATTTAGCCCAACAAGAGAAGCAAGTCAACTTGCTACTGACTCTTGGAGTGATGGTAATGCACACCCCGTAAAGGGAGATGGTGATATTTTAGCCATGTGGAATCGTACTGCTCTTATTACAAATAGAGACATAGACCCCGAAGTTAATTTTGTTAATGGCACCAAAGAAGGGCCACTTGCAAGAATAACCCTGCAGGGAGCCAGAACAACAGAACAAAAGATTCCCATGAGTGGCCAAAACACAACACGTTTTGTTACCAAAACTAGCATTGAAGAGTTTCAGCAGTATACTCAAATGCCATCATTAGAAGATGAGAATGATGTAATCACTGCTGCTGAATTTTCATAGGAAATAAATAATGGCTCAAACTATTTTACAAAAGTGGACAAACACGTTTAGTTCTCAGCAGAATGCTCCAGATGCTAGTAGAGAAAAAACTTCAAACCAAGTCAACAGAGTGGTAAATTCTCTGTCTGATAGAGCTGTTGGTATGAATAATTGGACATCTTTAAACCCTGTACAATCGGGCAGATATACTATGAAGATTGGTCTTCTTTGGGAACAGTTTTTAGGAGACAGCAATCCTATAGCCGTTGCTTCAAACTCTATTGATGGTGGTGACATTTCATTGAGAAGTGCCCAACTCGGTTTGGATACAAAGTTTGAAGGCGCTACTTATCAAAATAAACAATCTGCTGGGAATGCTGCACTTCTTGGTGTTGCAAGAAATAACAATATCCGTGCTAAAGGTGGTACGGACGCTATCAATGCCTTTAACACTGGTGGGCTTATCGCTTTTTTTGAAGCTGCTGATAATGTAACTGAAATTAATGCTTTTGTAAAAAATAACTATAGACTTGCTGCAGCAAATCCAAATGGTGTTTTCTCTAACTTTACTACTGCAG
>Ga0208644_1001139_pt1 | contig 22838 bp, 9 predicted proteins | sample VirMetDEL_Nov_18_FD_184517 | JGI IMG/M metagenome (GOLD analysis project Ga0208644, IMG submission 184517) | Aqueous microbial communities from the Delaware River and Bay under freshwater to marine salinity gradient to study organic matter... | ecosystem: Environmental > Aquatic > Marine >...
TATAACTAAACTTTCGATTAGAGTAGATTATGATCTTAGAAGAATTCTATCTCAACCAGACTCTAGTTCCAGACGTAGCTATTTTAATAATATATCAAATGCACCTGATCCTTTAACAGTAAATTTTCTTACTAATCCTGCACGTGAAAAGGATAGAGATGGTGATATAATATGTATAGACTTACGTCACTATGTAGAGTTAAACAATGAAAAATTACAGGCTTTAATTTATGCACTGCAGAACAACATAAAAATCATTAACTCTTCAGAGGTTACTAAGCTAATCAATGTAACAGTTATTGATAAAGAGTTGTTTGAGTCATTAAACAACATGTTACAAAGCCAAGACCGGTCTAATCATGATACAGCTCTAGAAATAATAGCTTCTTGTGATTTTGAAGAATCTCTATTTTATACAGTGTTACTGCTGAATCTTAACTATCAAAGTGTTGGCTATTCTGATTATTTCAAACATGTTAACTTTCAAGCTGTTGTGCAATTTGTTAGAACAAAGTTAAATAAAAGAGAGATGAGTACACCATATAGATTTCGTAGTGCTATGGGTGGTCAAAAATATATTGAAGACGACTGTAAACATCTGCTAGAATCAGGATATATGTTTTCTGAACACAAATGGGTAGTTGAAAAATATATGTTCCCTTATCATGAAATAGACTGCGATTTCATAGACACAGAATTTTTAATTGCTAAGTCTGTTCTTGAACAAATAGAGATAAACGATAAACGTAAAGAAGAAAATGAACTTTGATGAACTTGCACTAGAAGGAGAATTCTACGCTGGAGATTTTTACTTTAGCTACTCCTCACTAAACAAACTACTGTATTCACCGTCAGCTTTCTATAAGCACTACATCCTTAATGAAAGAGAAGACAAAGTAGAATCTTATTTGATTACAGGTAAGGTTATACATAGTCTTATTCTTGATAAGGGACGCTTTGACGATTTCTTTGTGGTTGTTCCCACGAATCTTCCCGGGGATAGCATACGGAGAATTGTAGATTACATTTTCAAAGAACATTTTCTAAAACAAGAAGAATTCGAGAAAAATCTAGAAGACTATGATAAAGAGATACTTGCACACATGCAGGAAATAAATCTCTATCAGAGTTTGGTAGATGACAAAAAAGATGTACATTTGACAGGTGATAAGAAGCGACTCGAAAAGATTATCACAGACCAATCCAAACAATACTTCTCGTACCTCAAATCAAGCTTAGGTAAAGATTTAATCGACGAAGAGACACTGAGAATTTGTGAAGAGGCCGTTGTGGCAGTAAAGCAAAACAAGCGGGCTTGTGAGCTTTTAAACACAGAGGCACAGTTTGAGTTACAAGAAGTATACAATGAGATGTTTATATCAAGGGATTATAGACCCGTTTACCCTTTTGGTTTAAAGGGTATAATTGATAATATAACCATTGACCACTCTAAGAAGGTTATAACAATATGTGACCTTAAAACAAGTGGTAAAACACTCAGCGAGTTTCCAACAACAATAGAGTTCTATAATTATTGGTTACAGGCAGCACTCTACGTCAGAATGGTTCACCACGAGTTAGTTCTCAGTAAACCAGACGCTCATATGTGGAAAATCAACTTTCACTTTGTGGTAGTTGATAAGTTCAACATGTGCTATGTTTTCGATGTTACAGACGAAACTATGAATGTTTGGCAAGAACGTCTTACAGATGTACTCAACAAAGCAAGTTATCATTACTCAAATCGCTCATTTAGTCTTCCCTATGAGTTCTTAGTTGGTAATGTAAAACTGTAAACCCCATGGTTATCGAATCTTTGTACACGGATTATTTCCAAAAATCTAAAGCCTTTATGTATCCGGTTTTAGGTGTTAAACGAGGAAGCAGTGTCACACCCATTGAAACTTATATTTCATGGGTGGGGCACCTTGTTCCTGAAGACATGCGTTTGATATGCAAGTATCACATGCGTGAGGATGCAGAATTTATAAACTTTGAAAAGACCCACTTACGAAGCTCTAAATACTTTGAAAGATTTCATCTTGTAGATGATAAAACAGGACTTTACATATTTGATATGTCTAAGCATAAATCTGACTGGTATTACCTTCTAAGCGGTAAATATTCAAAGTTTAGTAATAATCAGAAGAATATCATCTTAAAATTCTTTGGTGGTAATTCTTCAAGTTCTGTCTACATAGACAGTTTCTTGAATCCAAAAAAATATTTTGAAATCTATGCGAAACTACTAGATGTTCCTAAAGAGCTTTTAGAAAGCGTCGGCGAGCTATGCTCTATGCCGGATTTAGAAAAGGAATCACTAGTATCTTTAGTGGAAGATTTTGATAGAAGCGCGTTAATTAGCTAACTTTACCAAAAAATTATAATGAAAAACAACAGTATTAAACCAACAATGCTTGCTATCAAATCAACGTGGAATGGCAAGCAAACAGCAAAGCTTATACCTGTAAGCAACGATTGCCCTTATGTAGAATGTATAATGGACCCAGAGAGCAAAATCATGGTGGTTATCTCTAAAGTTTCTAAGCAAACTTTACATATGCTACCAAGATTAGATGACAATGGAGACCCTAGAACGCTTAAAGTAACCAAGCGTCCCAGTGGTAAAGCAGTAATGGAAGAGCGTAAAACAATTGAGACTTTCCAAGAATACTATATTGATGATAAAACAGCCATTATGAATTTAATCGACCTTCACAGCGTAAATCCTGAAGAGATTAAAGTTATAGTAACTGAGATTTTATCAGACTCCGCAGCGAGTCAAAAATAACCCTTTTGGGTTTAGTGGTAAGCAGTAGAGGCCGGGGGTAACACCCCGGCTTTTACATTAATAACTATGATATGGCATATGGATATGTAATGGACTATGAAACAATGTCCAACCTCTTCGTGGGTGTATTCGAGGATATTAACACAGAAACTCAACACGTTTTTATAGTTCATAGGCTACGCAATGATCTGTCTAAACTACTCAAGTTCTTAGATGGTAATATCAAGAATAACGAAAGGCATATATCCTTTAATGGTTTAGCATTTGATGCTCAAATTACTGAGTATATACTTAAGCATCGTGATCACTTATTATCTATACCCGGAGAGGCTGTTGCTAGAGAAATCTACGCCGAGGCGCAACGGGTCATCGAGCTTAGTAACGCCGGCGAGTTTGCTAGCTATTCTGAGTGGCAGATGAAGATTAAACAGATAGATGTATTTAAGCTAAACCACTGGGATAATGCCGCGAAACGCTCTAGTTTAAAATGGATACAGTATTCCATGAATTGGTATAACATACAAGACATGCCATACACCCATACTCTGGATGTAGAAAGTTTTGATATAATCAATGAAATCGTAGACTACTGTATCAATGACGTAAAGTCCACTAAAGCAATTTTGTTCCTGTCTAAAAACCAGGTAAATCTAAGAAACAAACTAAGCCTAGAGTATAAGATATCTCTTTATTCAGCATCAGAGCCCAAGATTTCTAAAGATTTATTTCTGTTGTTTTTATCTAAGAAGCTTAAGGTTCCTAAGTATGAGCTCAAGAAATATAAAACTGTAAGGAAGTCTATTGATATCTCTAAGATACTACTAGACTATATCAGTTTTGTTAGACCAGAGTTTCAAAGGTTGCATGAGAAGTTTAAAAGCTTAATCATCGACCCGAAGAATACTAAAGGCGCCTTTGAGTATCACATTAGGTACCGCAATGTTCAAACAGACTTTGGTTTTGGCGGCGTGCATGGTTCAAATAAAAGCGGTGAATATGTTGCTAAAGACGGCATGATTATCATGACCTCAGATGTAACTAGCTTCTACCCGAATCTTGCAATTAGAAACAAATGGTCACCTGCACACATACCCAAAGATATATTCTGTGAGCAGTATGAGTGGTTCTTCGATGAGCGTACAAAAATACCGAAGAAAGACCCCAAAAACTATGTGTACAAGATTATTCTAAACAGTACATATGGTTTGAGCAATGAGGAAAATAGTTTCTTATATGACCCCGAGTTTACCATGCGTATCACCATGAATGGTCAGCTAACACTAATGATGCTTTACGAAATGATTTGTGAAGCTATCCCGGAAGCTATACCAATTATGCAGAATACAGATGGTCTAGAAACAATGATTCCTGAACACGCGTATGATAAATATATGGAGGTGTGTAAACGGTGGGAGGAGATAACAAAATTATCTCTAGAACATGACCAGTACGATAGAATATTTCTCGGCGACGTGAATAACTATATCGCCCTATTCACAGAAAAGGAATGCTCTCAAGAGGAGCTTTCTAAGATACTGATAGCAAACCCCCACTTTCCACATAGAGAAGACAACGGCAAATTCTATTACCAACCAGTAAAATGCAAGGGTAGATTTGAGTTCGTAGATCTTCCGCTTCATAAGAACAAGAGTTTTCTAATAATCCGCAAAGCTATTTACAACAACCTTGTGTTTAACACTCCTGTAGAAGAAACTATCAACAACTGCAAAGATATTTTCGACTTCTGCGCAGGTGTAAAGATTAAAGGTGACTGGGAGTTTGTACAAACATGTGTTATAAACGGCAACGTAACAAAAGAAAAACTGCAGAACACACTAAGATACTATGTAAGTAACAAAGGATGTAAAGTCATAAAGTATAATTACACAGATGGTAGAGAAATACAGCTTGAAAGCGGCCCCTGGCTGCAAACAATTTTCGTTAAGTATGAAAAGAAACCTTTTGAGCAGTATGATTTAAATCTTAAATATTACATACTGAAAGCAAAGCAAGAAATAGAGAAGCTTAAACAAACAAACTTTAAACAATTAACTTTTTTCTAATGGAACCATACGAAGTAATAGAATTAAAAAATGATCATGTACTACATATTGTACATGAAACCAATCCTGACTCTCCCAGAAATTGGGATAATCTAGGAACAATGATTTGTGTACATAGACGATATAATCTTGGAGATATTCAAGCAGACAGCAACCTTGAGTGCTTACAACAAATTGCAGACGATTTAGGAATAACTGAGATTATAGAGGATCTCGAAATGTATGAAGAAATTTATGAAGATGAAGAGCATCTTCAAGATTGGATTAACTCAAGAGAAGACTATGTAATTCTACCATTATATCTTTACGATCACGGTGGTATTACTATGAGTACTACTAGTTTTAGTTGCCGCTGGGATTCTGGTCAGGTAGGGTACATTTATTGCCCTACCAACAAAATCCTAAAAGAATATGGTAACACTAACCTAAGTACTTTAACTAAAGTTGAGGACATTCTAGAAGATGAAGTAAAGACATATGACCAGTATCTAACTGGTGACACTTATGGATTCAAGCTTTACAAAAAAGAAAAGTGTTCTTTAGGCCACGAGCATCTTGAACTTATAGATTCTTGTTATGGTTTTTACGGAGATGATTTTAAACAAAATGGTATCTTTGGCCACATTGATTCTAAACTAATCCCCGAAGAATATGCAACAACAACTATGGAAAGTTATTGACTTTCACCAATCTTTTAGACAACCCTATTCTAAGATACCTACACTACTTCCTATGGAAGAGTGCACTCTAAGACACGACCTCATGAAAGAGGAGAATGTAGAGTATCTCGTTGCATGCGGAGAAGGTAATCTACCAGAGATTGCCGACGCTCTAGGAGATCAGCTATACATCTTACTTGGTACCATTATCAAACATGGTATGCAAGATGTAATCGTTGATGTTTTTAGAGAAATCCATGATAGCAACATGACAAAACTAGGTGAAGATGGTTTACCTATTTTGCGCGAAGACGGTAAGATTTTAAAAGGTCCTAATTACAAAAAACCAAACATTAAACAATTCTTTGAAAAATGAACATCGTAAAATTAGATGAGGTAAAACACCTCTACACAGATTTGGTATACCAAGATGGTAAACCCTACTTGATTCCTTTGACTCAAGTAACAGAAGATGATATCCGGGAGTTTCTAACTAAAACTGACCAGGTGTTTAATGATGATATGGTAAAGGATATCACCAACCATATGCATAAATCTATTGCTGAAGTTTATCTGGAAGGTAATATCTACACAATAGGTAGATTGTTTAGCCTGCTTATTGAAAGAAAATACGACGTATTTGATTTAATCGGCGCCGGTGAAGCACTAGACATTAAAGATTTTACATCATAAATATGTAAAGTTTAAATTAAAAAGGGGGGTTTTCATACCCCCCTTTTTTTTAGAAGTCGATTTCTGGGCAATAGAAGCAGATAGATTGTTCAGCGGCAGCTAATCTGTTTTCCCAACCTTGTGGAAAATTTTTTTTAAGATAATCTTCTGTCCACATCAACCACTCTAACCTATCAAACAGGTTTATTTTGATTTTCTTGTTCCAGAAGATATCTTCCTTCTCTAATCTTTCTACATCTTCTAAAGTCAATTTAGACTTAGTAATGTCAAATAGTTTCTGTCTAATGATGTCCCAATGTTCTTTCATAATTATTTAGCTTGACCCATGGCTTCAATAGTCTCTTGAGCTTTAATAGCAAGTACAGGATCCCAGAATTTACCTTTCACACCAAACATTTTACCAATATGGTTGTAAATTTTATAGTCTCCTTTGTCTTGCCAAGGGAATGGACCCATGTCTCTTCTATACTGAGCTCTTTCATCGCCGGTACTAATATAATACAAATCCATTAGTAAGTTTGTGTAATTACCAATACCTCTACCTAAGAGAACGTTACTTACTGTACCAACATCCAAAATCTCTTGTTCTCCTAACCCCGGTATAGGTATAAAGGTAGTTGTTTCTCCAAAAACAGCTTTCATTTGATATATAGCATGTTGAGTTAGCCAACCATCTACCTTAAAATTATCTGAGCCTAGGGGACCAGACAGAGCTTTAAGTTTTTCAAATCTTTCATCATCACCACCATCATATCCAAATAGTAGTTTAGGTAACATTGCTAATAGTATAGCAGCTAAAGCATCATATAATGTTTTACGAAGAGCTACAGCTTCTCTTTTTGACATATAAGGTAAATAGGTTCCAAAAGTTCTTAATGTCTTAACTAAAGTAATCATGCTTTCAACATAATAACCGCGCGTCATTTCATTTAAGGCCCAGTTATATCTATACTGATAAGAAGATGCTTTATAAAGTTTACCTCCAGGTTTAAGCTTAAAGCCCCAGCGATTAATAAGCATTGATGTAAAGTACCTACGTAACCAACTCATCAACCTAAAAGCAAAGTATTTCTGAGCCATTGGTTGGTCCATTTTTGCATAGGTACCGTATAATAAGTTAGATTTCTCTTGAACCACAATTCTAAACTTAGCAAACTCGCTACCACCAACAGCATATCTCTCATCAACACCTTTCTTTAAAACCATATTGCCTTCAGAATCTATTTCAAAAGCTTGTGAGTAACGAATTTTTATAGTCTTATCATCACTTATTTTTTGATCAATAAGCTTCTTACTCATCATACCAAAGAATAGCTCCAATACACTTTCTCTTTCAAGAAATCTTCTCGGCGCCATGAAAAGCTTTAATGAGGCCAACTCATTCCAAACAGAGTTAGTATAAGAATCTGCAAAATCATCTTTGTATCTATCCTGAATAGGCTCAAATGCCAGAATCATTTGTGTAGAGAGATCTTTAGTACCTCTGTCTAATCTTTGAAACAAGTTTTTACTGGTATGAGCATAAGCCATCGCTTTACCCATGGCTAATGATTGTACATCTAGATATTCCCCGCCAGCAGTTTCAATACCATTTTGAATCAACTGAGAAAAATAGTTTTTGGCAGCAGATGCTAAGTCTAAGGCAAAGTATCCAAATGATACCTGCTTCATCAAACCTTTGACTAACTGATCTACATAAGGGTTAACTTCTTCACCATACTTCTTACCAAGGTATTCACGCTCGTAAAAATAAGCCATTGCTTCACCAGCTGTATTTGACTTAGATTTAGATTTAGTAAAGGCCAACTTACCTGTAGTTTGATAAACACGTCTATCAATACTATTCATGTCTTTTGGATCATTATTATTCAATACTGATACAAAAGCTTTTGCTACAGATGAAGTATCTTGTAGTACATTGAACTTAGCAATATCTATTATTCTTGATAGGTGACCGCGGATCACATCCTTAGAAACTTGATTTGTTTCCAAAGCGCTCATACCACCAATAGGAATAATCTCACGTCTATTACCAAGAACATCTGTTTCTACAAATGCTAAATCTGCAGTCATGTTCAACGTGTCATCTGCTAATAGTTCAGCAGAAACATCATCTGTTACACTTATGTTTGAGAAAGCTCTCTTTACAGATTCAACTGTTCTCTTGATATTCCGGCGTGCCTCTTTTCTCCTTTCAATACCAGTCTTTAGAAAATACCGGGGCATGTCTAAGTATAACTTAGCATAGTTTTGGTCTAGTTTTGATTCCTGCTCGAGCTGCTTCTTCTTCATATACTCAAGAATAGCAAACTTCTTAGGATCATTTACTCTTAATTCGTCATACTTTTCATTGATTAAGAAGTTATCTTCAGCACTGTTAGGATCTCCAGGAACATAATCTCTTGGTAAATATCTACCTCTATTGTCAAAATACTTACCAATATACATTGTCCAATCTTCATTCTGTTTTACTAAACGGAATTCATCTTTTACAACGCGTTTCTTAAACCTGGCTTTTGGAACTCTCTTGAGAACCATAGGTTTCCCGGTTTTCTCATCAATGATGTTTAATTGTGTTTCTTTTAGATACACTTCATCTGATGGTCTCGCCATCTCCCATGCACTAACTCTTTTGTAAGTATATACAAGGTCATCTAAATCATAATCATAATATTCTGTCAAGATATGGTTCGCTTCAAACCAATTTTTAAAGTCAGGATCACGTTTAAAATATACCGCTATCTTATCATAATCAAGATATTCATTAGCATTCCCCTCAGTTATTTCAGGTAACCCTAAACTTAGACGAGTATTTAACCAATAGTTTAAAGCATCTAAATACTGTTGAGTGGGCACCTTTTCTGTAAGACTTGATACGTCAGCAATTAGTTTATTGTATGTGTTTTTATCTGCTTTACTTAAGCCACCCTTTGTTTGCTTATACGAAAGCTCGTTAAAACGTCTTTGTTGTAAAACAGTTAAAGGATCACCCGATTTTATTTGAGCCCACAAAGTTTGAAGTTCCGCATCCTCTTTTTTAGTTAAACCATTCTTAATGGCCATGTTATCGCGAGCATCTTGTATCTCTTCCATGAGACGCTTGATGTTAGCAATTCTTTTAGGCCCCATCTCAATAGCATCTGGTGCATTGTCTGTATCTTTAAATATAGACAGCATGCTGTAAATAATCTTGTAGTTTTCAGCAATGAGTCTTGCTTCAGGAGAATCAGGAAGTTTGCTCTCAGTAAAAGCTTTTAGCCTTTCAATAGCTTGTCTGCGCTCCTCATAATAATCCTCAGTAAACTCTATCTGAGAGTTTTGTCTAATCCATTCATCACGCTCTTTGTAATACTCATCTGTACCAGGTGTTTCTCTAAGAGCTAATTCATCCAGGAAGTTTCTTAGTGATCTTTCAAATGCTCCATCAATGAGTTTATACTCTACGAAAGAATTAGATTTTTCGCGATACTTTATGTGAAGTTTTGTTTTTATAAGGTCTTTCCCTGTTTTTAAGGTAACGCCATCCTCATATGTCATAGAGAATAGCTGGCGATACATTCTCTGTAAAGCTTCGATTTCATTGTTTTTTTCAAACAACTCAGTCTCTGTTTTAGCAGAGCGCTGGGCCGAATTCAAAGAATCAAGAATAACTTGTTTATCCAGAAAAGCCGTGGATCCGATAATATTAGAAATATGCTCTTTAATCAAAGCAACATTAGACAAACTGTTAGGATTCTCAAGAGCCTTGCCTTCAAAATAAACCCCGTCAGGTTTGATTTCATACAAATCTTTATCCTCTTCATACAAAGCATCTAAATCCTCAGCATCTATTTCCTGGTAAATCTTATCAAGAGTGTAGTATTCTTGAGTATATTCCTGCCAAAAATATTTACGTTTGAAATCTTGAAGCTCTTGATAGGCCGCCGACTTCTCAGCATATGTACCATTACGATTAGCTTTTTCAAAAGCTACCTCACGTCTCTTAAGCTCAAACCTATAGTTTTTAAACCGGTTGAGATAAGTTAAGACAATCTTCTCCTCTACATCACCATCTTTGTTGATTATAAAAGTCTTGTCTTCAAAAGCTAAATCCTTTCCTAAGTTAGCAATCTCTTCCTGAGACATACCCTCTACCAACGGTCTCAAACCTTTCATAAAATCCTCAGCTTCTCTAACTGTTAAAGCTTCAGCTGAAGCCTGTTGTTGTTTATAGAATGCAGCAAAGGATCCTATTACAGGATTTTGATTATTAGTATAGCTCTCAAGTAATGTATTAAGCCTACTGTTATCCTTATAGTTTCCTGAGAGAATATCGTTTAAAGCTTCCTTAGATATAGCCTCATAATCACTCTTGAAGTTTTTATAACTTCTTAAAATTGTTGCTTGAACTTGAGGAGTAATGTTGCTTAAATCTGCATCTGTGAGATCTTCAAAACCGTTTTCAATTTTCTGTTGAATGGTTGGATTGTTCCTAATAGCTTTTTTAAAATCGGCAATTGCTTGACGCTTAATAGCGTCTCTCATATCTGTTACTAATGAAGATGTGACTTCTGAAAGTATAGAAATCATCTTCGCATTAATAGCAGTTTTTAAAGCCGGCAACTTACCAAAGAACAACGTTATAGTTTGCCATTCAGGAGTATCCTCTTTGATACCCGCTTCTTTCATGGCAGACTGTGTATTTTGAAACAGTTGCTCTAAATAAGAGACTATCTCTCCAGCGTATTGAATCTTTCCCGCAAAAGCTTTCTGATCTTCAACTGATAAACCAGTTGGGTTAATATTCTCTATTGAGTTCAGCAGTATGTCTGCAATATTAGAAATAGATTCTAAGTTTCTAGCTAAAGTATTTGCCGCAAGAGTCTTCTGAGTTTCAGCAAGAGTTGTTGAGGTAGTAGTTCTTATAAATTCCTCACTGTTCTTTTTGGCAGAATACAAATCAGATAATACTTCTGATAGAATCATTTTCCTGTCTGCATCACCTACTAACAACTTCTTAAGCTCTGTAAGGTTTTTAGTCTTTATATCATTACGTATACTGCTTAAAGTCGTTTGATAATCATTAATTAAGTCAAATAAACTTTGATCATTGATCTTGTTGATTTCAGAAATCTGATTTTTTGAGGCCATACTAAATGCCACAAAATCTTCTCTGGTAATCTTAGGAATATCAATGGAAAACTTATCCCCGGTTATCATTGCAGCAAGCTCTTCTAAAGTAGTACTAGGAGAAAGATTTTCAACTTTAATCTTTACACCAAAAACCTTTCTTAAGAACTGCTTTATAGCAAAGAACAACTTCTTCGTAAACGAATCAAAATCTTTTGAAACAGGATTTTTATACTTGTTGGCGCTGTAGATTTTATCAAGAGCTCTAATTATAAGCTCTTCTTTAAAATCATCTGTTTGCTGAGAACCCTCTGGAAACTCAGAGAGCATTTGGTTTAGTATTTGCTGACCTTCACTTGTTCCAATCGCTTGCTCATATAAACTATTGAATAGTTTTTTACCCTCAACATTTGATAAAGCTTTAATGATAGGGTGAGAGAACTCATGAAAAACAGCACCCATAGATAATCTGGGAGCTATGAAATAAACCTTACCATTATAAAAGAAAGCAGGCGCCCCGGAAGCGATAATTGAGTTAGCAGATAAACCACCAATAGTATTAGCGTTACCTATTACATTAGCTGCTTCTTCTACAGTTGATAGGATCTCATATTCTACACCTATTCTTTGAGCAAAATTGTTTATCTGATCAACTAGTTTAGATAAACCTTCTGTGGCCCGGGCTGTCTCATTACCTTTAGTGGTAGCTGCACCCATCTCAACTAATGCTTTGGTGCCTTCAGCAAGCTGTTTTTCTACAAGTTCATCAAGATATTGAACACGATCTAATTGTTGAGCTTCAGAGCGACTTGACAACATTTGATTTAGCGCCCTTCTATTTATTTCAGTTTCGTAATCACCTTTGTTTTTATTAGGAAAGTCTCTATCAAAGTCTGATCTTGAATATAAAGAGTGTTGATATTCATGATTAATTACAAACTGTTCCCACTCAGCATATGATGTAAATTGATCTTCAGGTAAAGCTTGAGCATAACTTTCAATAGTTTCTCCATGAAGAACCTCCATTAACTTTCTAGGCTTGGTCCAAGCTTTACTTTCAAACTTTTCTCTTAAAAGTTTACGGTTAACTTTAATAACCTTGTTTTTACCATCATATTGTGCAGCACCTTTAGTACCTTCATAAGAAACAATATCTTCAGTTTCTATTATAGGAATGTTTCCAAAAGTATTATCAGTACCTACAAGCTCCCTTAACCCTTCCACAGGTTGTCCTTCCTCCCTAGCTAATTGATACAGATTTTCCTTTATGTATAACCTATTCTTAAACATTTCAGGAATGGGTATAATAGTTGTATTTTCATTTTCTGCAACTACACTAAATTGACCAAAAAGCCTTTTAGCAAAAATGTTGTATCCTTTAAGTCTTAAATCACGTCCTTTTTTTGATTCACCAGATACAGGAGTAAATGAAATTGTATCATACTCTAAATCTGAAAACATATAAGAAATAGAATCTATAACTTTAGGAAGAATCTTAAAGAATAAACTTTTATTAGCATCACGAAGCCCATAGTTTTGTGAAACAAAGGTTATATCTATATTGCCATCCTTAAATTTTCCAACAACATCATAAGTATCATCCTCTGTTGAGAATTTAAAAGTACGGTTATAATAAGAATCAGATTGTTTTGGATCTTGAATCATTTTTTCTATGCGAGAAATTCTTTCTTTAAAGTATCTATCTAGTTGTTCAACAGTATAATTACCATAGAAACTTATCCTATAAAAGTTTGGGACCTCTAATTTTAAATAGTCAATTTTACGTAAACCGTAACCACCTGTAATATCATTTAAAATATTATCTATAGGTGTATCTACAAAATCAACAACGTCTCTAAGAGCACTATCCAGAGTTCCTCTTTCTATTGCATTATCTAATACCCAAAGAGCTGTGTCTAATGTAGGATGAATAAAAGGTAAAATTTTAGTAAAAAGAGGATAACTATCAAAATTAAAATTTTCTCTTTGAGAGAAAGTTTTAATCTTAGGTTTAATCTCCTCAATATCTTTTATTAATTGACTTTTAACGTATCTGTTTAAAGTATTAACAGTATTTCTTAAATCATTTTTAAACTTGTTAAACTCTTCTGGATTTATAACTAGATTGTTAGATCCTTGTTTTATAACTACTGGATTTTGTATTTTTTTAAAATCTATATAATCTTTATCTAATCTTTCTTTTTCTTGTTCAATTTGTTTTGTAATACTTTCTACATTTTGTTCTATATACGATTTCTTATTAAAATTTATATTAGGATTACTTAATACTTTAGCAAGTTGTTCAATAGATGTATTTGGAGAAATATCTTTAATCTCTACATCGAATGCTTTAGATAAAAATTCTAATATGGTGTCCCATATTTTTTTAATCGTTTTATGTATACCTGTTTTAGGATCAAATTCATTTTTAGCATATCTGCCTAATAACTCAACTAATGTTTCTTCAATTTGTTCTTCTAACGTGTAACCCGAATAATACTCTTTAACTCTTTCTAGCTCTTCTTTTCCTTCTTTTGTATTCAACACTTGTCTTACCAAGTTTGAAAACAAGTTCTTGTTAGATGCCTTAATAAGATTTATAAAGATATGACCGTATTCATGCAAAGGAGTATCATGAGAAGCTTTAGCCGCATTAATTATAATTCTTGGTTTATCGTAAGATAAAACATCCACATATCCTTTATTTGGATTATATTCATCATATATAACCTCATATGGTAAACCAAACTTAGCACTTAACATTTCGAGCATCCCCTCTAAGTAAGATAATCCTGCTACTTGTAGACTTTCTTTTCTATCTTTTTGAAATAGATATGAACTTTCTTTTAAATCTCTATTTAGATTAATATCTATTTCATTCCAGGTATTACCATATTCGTCTGTAATTAATTCAGGATTATATCCTTGTTTTTTAAGAATATTAGTTATAGTTTCTTCGTAAAACTTAGCAGTATTTAAAAGTGAAGGTTGATGTGAAGCAATTTGCTCTCTTAATCTTGTTATATGTTCTATATTTTGTTCTTCTTTAGGTTTATCTAAAGCAGCAGCTAAAATTCTTCTTAATTTTTCATCTTCTTTATACCAATTTTCATCTTTTATAGCTTTTTCAGCTTCCTTATAAGTTTTCCACTTACCGCCACTTTCTATTTGTATAATAGTATCAAGTCTTGGAAATACTACTCTCTCATATCCTTTTTTAGCAGAGTCTTGTATAATAGATTTAATAAAGAATGTAACCCAGTTATTGTCTTTGTTTAGGAGTTGTAAAAATTCGTTGCTGCTATCATTTTCTCTTATATAATTTTTTGATATTTTTTCATCATTTCTGTATTCTTCAAAAAGTAATTTTGAAAGTTCAGGATATTTTTTTTGTAATACTGCTTTTCTACCTATTTCTCCTTTATACTCTATTTTAATAGAGGGCGAGTCCGTATAAATTACACCATTTACTTCTTGTTTACGATTTCTTTTAATTAATCGTAACATATCTCTACCCTTCTGAAATAAATCAGATTGTACTTCTAGTATTCTACGAGTTTTAACATCACTTACTTTTATTTTTTCAGATACATCTAAACCTAAAAAAGATAAAGCTTCTTCTTTTGTATTAAAAGTATCTAATACTCCAATTGTATTATTAATTGCAACCCATTTGTCACCTCTTTTTTCTACCCTATCTTCACTTTCTTCAAAATTTACTTTAGATTTTGAAACTTGTTTTGATATAGCTTCTACCTTATCATCACTTCTAAACCAACCTAACATATTAGCAATACCATTTGCAAAATCTTGAATATGAGCAGTACTTATATTTATAATGTTAGGTGTTTGAATTGCATTTTCTGTATAATTAGTACCACCTGGTACTGTTAGGTAAGAGTAGTGTTTAGTGTTTACTAAACCTTCTTTTTCTTTTAATTCTCTTACAAAAGACTGAGCCGCTTTTTCTGTTTCAAAACTTTTAATTGTACTTTTTGTAACTCCGTCTTTTACTAAAAATGTAATTTTTTCTTCAGTGTCAAAATTTTCTACACCATCGTAGTCTTTAGTAGGTACAAAGTCTTTATACATTTGTACATAAGGAGAACTTGAAGGATCAAAAGGTTTTATATCTTTAGCAGTATTAATTTCAATAGTATAACTATAATTAGCAATGAATGATGCTAGTTTTTCTTCTATACTTTCACCAGATGATTCTCTTAATAATAAGACTTGTTGCTTAGGGATCTGTAGATCTTGTTGAATTTTGTTCCAAAATTTATCAGTATTACCTAAAGATTTATACCACTGATTTATCTTAGATATATTGTTATTTAAAGCGTTAACCGACTTAAAATCATAGTATACCTTTGTATCATCAATCTTTATATATCCTATTTTTAAATCATCTTCATCTACACCCTTTAAGATGTTGTTGGCTGTTTGTAAGGATGTACCGCCATACTTAACATTCAGCGCGAGATCTAAGATTTCCGGGATCCTAACATCAATTAGTGTTCTGTTGTTGTCTCTTTGAGTCTGTACCCAATTCGCAGAGAATTTTGGGCCAAATCTTTTAGATGCCCAACTAGAAACAGTATTATCAGCAATAGATGCAACAGATACATTATCGCCAGTATATACTAGTGGTTGATTAGGCGTAGGTCTTTCAAAGTTTTGAGGGCCAAGGTTGTTCATTAAAGCAACCTTCGCATCCTCAGATATAGATTTTTTTAGTAGGTCCAGATCACACATTGCATGTATTTTCTAAGTTATCAATGTCTTGTTGAGTTATTCCTTCAGCATTTTGAACCAGGTCCCTAAAGGATTCAAGTTGTTCAATACCATTATTAAGATAACCAAAATTACGATATAAAATAGTATTTGTCATAAGCAAGATGTCTTTATACTTAGGCATGTTTTCAGCACCCCCTATTTCAACATCCATATATGGTTGTTTTGAAAAGGCTAGAGGAGTGTTAGCATCTCTATATGCTATAAGATTGTTAAGCAATTTTTCAGCTGCATCCTTTACTTTACTTTCTTGCTCCGCAGGCATTTCTTTAAACCCATCATTAATAGTTCTATAACCAGTAATCACATAACTGTAGTTTTTAAATTTCATATTCCTATATTTTTGTAGTGTTATACCAGTTTCATACTGATTATAGGATATAGGTAAAACATAGATTACAGAATGATGACTATTAACTTCTATAGAGACATCCTCAGACATATCAAAGATGTAAGTAGATTTATCTAGCATAAACTGAGTTGTTTCATCAGATGCGGATTGAAGGCTTCCCTCAATATATTCACCTACAGGATTTATGTTAAAATAATCTACATCATAAACCTTAATTTGTTCTTTAAATGCTGTTTTAGAATTTTTGAACCTAAAAGCTCTGTAAAACTTCTCTAGATTTACCTCATCAAGTTTAACTTGTCCAGATTGAATTTTTTGTTTTACTAAATCTTCAGCAGCAGATGTATCTAATACCTTAGTCCAGTTGTTTCTTGTATTAGAAATACCTGTTTGATAGAAGATATAATTAGGTAAGAAAGCAAAAGCTTCTGCTAAATCTTTAAGTTGTTTTTTCTCTTCTTCTGTCTTAGGTTCAACTATACTCTGTAATTGTTCATAGTTTGATAAAGACTTAAGTTGCTCATAATAATCTTGAGAGGAATTCTTGTCTATACCTTTATCTTGAAAACGCAGTTTATAAATTCTGCCTTTACTGTTCTTAATACTTATTGTATCGCTATGAATCTGCCCCAAAACACTAAAGTATGACTTTAAGATATCCGGCGCATTATTAATCATCTCTACAAACTTAAGAGCAAACGCTGTATTCTTATCTTTAAACAAATACTGAACATTCATAATAGCACGTAAAGCTTTATCATTAACCTCTTCTTTAGATAGATTAGGATTAAAATACCTTACAAATGCTCTCTCTGCAACAAAATTCTCAAAGGTTACTATATCTGGAAAAATTGAAAAGTTAACATTGTCACCAAAGACTTCCTTGAGTTTTTCACCGGAATCTTTTTTGCTCTGATCATACATTTGTCGTACACCATCTGCATCAAACAAAAGTTTAATCTCGCCGTTTACTTCTTTTACTATAGCTTTAGTACCTGGGATATAGCGTTTGTATTCAACAGGTAAAGACTTTTTAGTACTGTTATCTTTATACTCACTGCTATAACCTGGTTTAAAAGTGTTAATGGATGTTTGGAATATTGCTAATACAATATCGTTATTGAACTCATTTATAAATGATTCTAACTTAGGAAAAGCCGTTTGTTTAATCTGCTCATTGAAATTTCTCAATTTTGCTTTCCCTAATAAGAAATCTGATACAATAGTGTTTTGCCTAAAGCTTTGTACAGAAAAACCTAATGCTGATACAAACTCACTTAGATAAAAACTTGATATTACAGAGTCATTAACTAACATATCTATAAAACCTTCTTTGTAAGAAGGATCTGTTTTTAAAATATCAATAGCATCTTTTCTGTTCCTAGCAGCAAAAATGGTATTATCCTTTGTGGTATCAAAGTTGGTTGCCATTTTAATAGCTGTTTGTTTAGAAGCTTGTTCTTCTAACTCAAAAAAGTGAAGCAGCCCTTCAACAGCACGTTTTTGAGTACCCTCAACACCATTAACTATATCTTTTAATTCTTGACTATCAAAATCAGATTCAAACGTTGTTGCAAGTTTTAAAATTTCAGAAGTTGATGCAGGGATATCTTTTCCCAACACATCTTTATATTTAGAAAGAATTGTTTTTCGTGCAGTAAACTGAACATTATCTCTTGCGTCTTGATCTATAAACAAACTGTTCTTTGATTGCTTAAGTTCTATGTACTCTCGTATATAAGGATTAGAAACAAAATATGCGGCGTCACTAAAAGGAACACCAGCCTTAATTAAGTAAAGCAAAATGGGCGTTGTTTGTAGGTTTGCCTGAAGATAAAATATCCATGGGTCTTTTTCAGCATCTACGAAACCGTTAATCAACTGGCTTAATAAGTCACCGATCTTTGTATTAGTACCCTTACTATAAATTTGAGATAGGTCAATGCCTCTTCCATCACGATTCTTATTATGACTCATTAGTATTCTGTAAGGAAGCTCTGTCGGTATATTCTTACTATTCGTAATAACATAAGATTCGGGAGTCTCTGCGCCAAGTGAATTGAACAGAATATTAAAGGTGTTTTCAATAGCAGCGATACCTAAACCTTTCTTACTAACAAGAAACTGATTGAACTTATCAATGTTATAAACAGGCTCTAAAACTCTGGTACCACTAACATAATCTTCCTCCTTATTATTCATTTTGGAAAACTTCGTCGTTTGGAAACCAGGTTGCTTTGACAAAGCTTCTTTTAAATCATCAGCTACACCTTTTACTAAACCGGTAGCATTAGGTTTAACAAGTGATAAATAGTTTTCTGGCAATGAAAGTATGTTGTGCATATCCTGAATAAGAGCATTCATGATGCCATACTTGAAGTTTTTACGTTTCTTTTTAAGCTCGCTAATCCCTTTCTCATATTCACTAACCTTATTCTTAAACTCATCTACTGCTGCATCAAACTCATTCTTAAATTCTGGATACGCAGCTTTAATCTCTTCCATTTCTTTAATAGCAGTATCTAAAGGTTTTCTTTGATTATGATACTTATCAAACTCATCTGCTAACTGAGTACTAAACTTATTAAGATCACTGTTGTTATCTGGTGACACATATCTAAAAGTGGGTTGTCCTTTATATTCATATGGTTCAATAGCCATACTGTTTACCGCAGCTATAAAGGCTTTATCATCCATTGTTGAATAACCTATTAACTCAGCTGGTAAGTCTTCACCATCCTCAACAATTTGATCTAGAATTTCTCGCATATTTTGCTTATACTTCTCTCTCGCATTATTAGCTTCTGATAGCATTTTATAAACAAGACTGATCTTTTCACTTATATCTTTTGACTTACTACTAAAAGCCTTCTTCAAATCATTTATAGAAACCCTTAGATCTTTAATATCAGAATCCTGACGTTTTTCAACAATGTAATTATCAATAGCTTTATTGAGATCATCTAGCGATTCATATTCACTGAGTTCAACCCAATTACCATCAGAATCAATCTTTGGTAAAAGTGTAGGTAGTTTATCAAAGTCAAAGTCAGCACCTGACTTAATTACTATTTCTGCTGGGGGTATAATAATACTTCCTGCTTCTGTTGGTAAGAAATGATACACCTGCGCAAATTCCATGGAGTTCAAACCTTGAACAGGGATCCTCGCGCCGGCAAGTAGTAATGATTTCCTACGATTAGGTTCAGCATTAAGCCACTCTTCATTAATGATCATCTCATTAAGACGTTCTCTTGTACCAATTACCTCACCATCATTGTGCTTTAATTTCAGAAGATTTAAAAAGTCCCCAGATAATGAAATTGCTACACCCATAGGTCTAGTCTTACCTTTAATATTACCATTTACTTTAGTGTAATATGGTAACACTACATTCTCAGGCAACCATTTTTGTATATCCTCAAGAGTAGCTTCTTTAAACTTAACCATTCCACCAAAGTTGGCGGATGAAACCATTACTGCTTGTTGGCCGTAAACCTTTTGCTTAGTGATACGCCTACTAACAGCAGAGGCAATAATCGTTTCGATGTTAGATGCTATGTTTAAAAACGATAAATCATTTATAAACTCTCCCTTCTTATCAACCTTGATTTTTTCAATTATCCATTTTGGATAATTCTTTCTAGATAGCTCACTAATCAAATACCTAGATAACTTAGTTTTATCACCATTGATTGCTGAAAAAGTACCATCATCATTTTGTTCCCAACCAATTTCTTTAAGAAACTCATACTTTAAAGTTTCAGTTAGAAACCTGATATTCTTCTCATAACTTTCAATAGCTTTTCTAGCTTCTGCAGAAACAACTTTACCATTTACATAAAGGTTATCTTCAATCAACTTTCTCATCTGTGTAGAGAAAGTAATATCAAACTTAAATTTGTCTGAACTATTGGTAACCTCTTTTAAGAATTCAATGTGAATAGGGTTCTTTACAAAGTCAATTTTATCTTCTAGTTCGCTACTATTTGATTTAAGATCTTTATATATTTTAGTAGGTGCTCCCAGATTATTAATCTTAGAACCTGAATCAACGTTTAAATAATCAATCTGTTGAGCAATCATTTCTCTATTAATCCTTTCATAAGGAGTTCCTTCAATAAGACCTGGTATCAAAGGCATAAGAGAAAACTTATGATATGCTGTAACAGGTAAACCTTCTATTTTTAAATTACCATAATGTTGTAGCTTAAGAACAGGGAAATACTTTCTTATATCAGCAGGATCTACAAATCTATCGTTTAAAATGTCGCGGTATATACTTTCTTGCTCATCAGACCATTTATTCTGTGACTTCTTAAGTATTCTATAAGCATCAAATGTTATTACTGCTTGACCATCATTTACAGTCATGTTATCATACTCATCACCAAATTCTTTTTCATATAAAGCTTTAGCATCTTTATCATTAAGCTTAAAGAACTCTTTGTAGTAATTAATAACGTTCTCTTTTATATCATTCGAGAACATAGAACCTACTTGAAAATCTTCAGCAACTGCTGTATTAAGCGTTTGACCATCATAGTTATACTCAACACCTGCTTTCCTAGAGAATGGTCTTGCCCCACCTTCTCCCTTATTAATAGATTCAACCATTATTGAATCTAGCCTCCAACTGTTTCCTGCAGTAGCAACACCTGCGTTGTATTTACTATAGTTCTCCTTAGCCATATTAAACTGAGCAATGTCACCATGGATCAGATTAATAACATCAAACCTGAGAAGAATTGAATTTAAAGTATAATCTGTAATTGCGTTACCAAGCGCGCCACCATATTTAGATAAAATCTCTTTGTTTAAAAGCTGAACCTCATTACCATTCTCATCAAGGAACAACTTTTTTATTTTTTCATAACGCTGATATGTCTCTCGAGATACTTTTCCAAAGTATTTATTTAAATCTGTTTTTATAAGGTCAATATACTTATCTAAAGCACTTACTGCTGAATTTCCAGCTTTAATATGCTCATAAATTTTCTTCTTGGTCTCATCTTCAAGCATGTCATTGAAAAAGTTCAATGTGCTTCCAGCAGGTCTTTTTATAGATTTACCACTATCAAAGTATGCATGAACTAGTTTATCATATGCAGGTTTAGATATACTGTCCTCCGACTTTTTTTCGCTTTCATATAAGTCAATCCTTTTAAGCTCAGATTCTAACCTATCAATAAAAGACTCAATAATTGAATCAGAACTAACTATTTTAAAAGCTTTTGTAGAAAGAGCTAATGCCGTATTTTTACTAGAGTGTCTAGGTACCTCAATTTTACCACGAGATAAGAAAGTATTTATCTCAGCTATGAACTTTTCTGAAGATGATAAATCTGTTTCTGTTTTACCATCTACAGTATAAGAACCATTGATAGATTCACTTAAACCGGCTAAACTTTCAAGTTCAATTTTATTTTTTGATATCCTATTACCATCTTCATAAAGACTATTTATAAAGACATTATATTCTAATAATGGATTGTTAGCTGGATTAAGACTAGGATATTTAGCATACAATGCATCTAAAGTAGGTGAATTGTTAACAGCATTAATTATAAAGCTAACTGATGAAAAGAATGTACTATCAAATACCAAGTCACCATTAGCATTTAGCGCGGCACCCGAATTATATTTACCACTTACACCAACCTCGATTTCAGCAAGTCTTGTAATTAAAGTAGATTGACTTAACTTACCAACATTAGTTGTTCTTGAAAGTGAACTTAGCTGATCAAAATCAGATATATACTTTATAGGTTCACTTAAAAATTTAAGCTTATCTGCTTTTTTAGCAGGGCTTCTATTTTCATTTAAAGCCTTTAAACCTTTATGTAGATATTCAATCTGCTTATGTATAGTAGCAAGGTTTTCAAAAATTTTTCCTTTTGTCTTATCTATCTCTCCCTCTATTAAATACTGAGATTGTGGACTTAAAGTTATACCTAAAGCCCTTAAAAAAGCATATCTGTTTTTACCATCAATTTTGTCAAACTCTTTTATAACTCTTTCAATATCTAAATACTCGTCTCCTGTATTCTCATCTTTTTTCAGGTAAGCCTGTGAAAACTTAAAATCTGAAACCCAGTTTCTTTTTACAGTACTTGAAGCACTAGCTAATCTACTAATGCTTACAACATTTTCTTTAGAAGGTTCTGATTTACCACCCTCTTCAGTCTCATTATTAGTTCTCTGTTTGTTAACAGTTGTTACAATGTTTGGTATAACCGGTCTAGTGAAAGCTAAAATGAAGTTTGTAACTATATTTAAAGCATTAGTGTCGTTAAGTTGTTGCTCTGCAGTTGGAAGAAGATCTATAATCTGTTGAAATACAGGTTGTACTTTAAGATTATCCTCGAGAACTTTTA
>Ga0208644_1001143_pt1 | contig 22757 bp, 12 predicted proteins | sample VirMetDEL_Nov_18_FD_184517 | JGI IMG/M metagenome (GOLD analysis project Ga0208644, IMG submission 184517) | Aqueous microbial communities from the Delaware River and Bay under freshwater to marine salinity gradient to study organic matter... | ecosystem: Environmental > Aquatic > Marine >...
TAAATAATTCTTTTTGGGTAGTGTCAGAAATACTTAATGTTAATTTATTAAAAAATCCTTTAATACCCGATATATCTTCTCCATAAATAATTTCATTTCTTCCTGGAAGAGACTGATTCATTATAGATGAATAGTACTTGTTGTTTTTCTTTTTAAAGCCAGATACAATTAAATCTTGCCATGTATTTTCTATTTGTGCACTTGTTGTTACGTATGCATCAATAGGTTTAGCAGTATCACTATCAGTTAGCATTGAGGTTATTTCCCAGCCCGTGCTACCTTCATAATTTATAGTTTTAAAGTATTTATTAATCGAAGGTGGTTGATTCATAATAACTTCAACCGTTGAGGCATTTGAAGTATTGCCATAAAAAGAATTTCTATTTGCAGTTAAATCATAATGTTTGTATAAATCATTACTTTCTGCATATGTATAAAAGTCTGCATCTAAACTTCCACCAAATATTGGTTTATAAGTAAAGAACGAACTCCAACCATTTATTTCTTCATCATAACATAATGTTTTAAAACCTCCCGCAAAATCTCTTAAATAAACAGTTATTGTATCTTGTGAAGCCGGTGCGTTTGTAAACGTAACAACACCTGTAGATGCATTATATGTATAATCAATATTTGGTACTAATGCATTTGCTCCACTAGCGGTTGTAAATATTTCAATTTGTGATATACTTGTTGGATCTGGTAAATTAACGGTATTAAAATCTTTATCTACTATAGTAAATGCTAATGAAAAAGCAACATCACTTCCATTGCCAACAAATGTATTTACAATATCAGTTTCTTGTAAAGACAATGTGTATTTTTTCTTTTGATTATCCCAAAGCCCTATAAGAGTATCTGCTAATTTTAAATTAGATTTAAAATAATCACGCATTCCATAATTAGATATTTCAGTAATACCATCTCTTGATAATCTTAAAACACTACCATTGTTTTTGTCTGCAAAATATTTTCTACCCGCATAAGCAGCAAAACTTTCAGGATTTTTACCAATACCATAATTACCAGTATACGCTACAACTTGTCCTAATACTTGATCAGATGCTGTTACTTGAGCATCTCCCTCTGCTGTAAAAATAATATCTTTATCTATAAGTATGTTATTTACTTTGCTTTCTTGAAATACTATTAAGTTGTTGTCTTCTGCGTATAGCTTTTGTATTGAACCAAATGCTGAATCAATTGATTTTGTATTTGGAAGTGAGGGATTAAATTGGTTTATTTCATTTGTCCTTGTTCTTCCATTATATATGCCGGAATATATGAGCGACGCTTCTCTAGTTTCAACATTATATTCAGGATCTGTTATAGCAGCTCTTACCCCAAAATCAACAGTCTTGCCATTAAAAGCGCCTTTAATTCTTGATTCTTCAATATGCCAGTTTTTTACTACTATTAATATTTCTTTCCCATTAGCAGGAGCTGAAGTAAATGTTATTTCTCGGATTCTATTTTTATACACATATCCTGTGGCGGATTGAAGCTCATTATCAAAATAAACTTGGAAGTCTGCAATTGAATTTGGAACAGCATATATTGTATTACCGTTTGACTCAGCAATATTAAAAGCAGTTGTGCTTCCATCACCTGTCCCAATTACCTGATGTGTAACTTCTGAACTCTTTATAACAAAGGTATTAAAGTATTTTATTTCTAATGTTACACTCATAGTTTTATTATTACACTTTTTTGTTTTTTATTAAAAGTCATGATTATTACCACAACTTATTATACTTTGAACAACTCCTGAATTATTTATTTGCACATAAAATGTTTGGCTTGCTAATGGAATATAAGCATTATTAAATGCGTATATTCTTTTTACTTTATAATATTGATTATTACCTGCAAATACATTTCCTTGTTGAGTTCCATTTATCTGCGCCGCTTCGGTAGAATCATAATACGTGTCACCTACATTCCAAGATCCAGGTGTATAAATTTTATTTCCGGTACTGTAAGATATATCACAAATACTTGGGTATCCATCCCCTTGTGTACTACCTATAGATGATTGTGCAGCAGAATATTCATATCCTACTATACCACCTGTACCATCATTAGTTATTCTTTGTACGCTTACCGTTATACTATAAGGAGTTCCTCCTGTAGGCGTTGCAGTTAAAGTAAATGTTCCTGAGCCTGCCCCGGTACCTATACTACACGTTCCACTAAAATTACCATATCCAGAAGTTGTATTTAAATTAACAACAGAACCTGATACACTTGCGTTAGACACAGCTACACTTATATTTCCTGTACCTGATACAGTAAATGGTATAGTTGTATTAGCAATAGACTTATTAACGGTATAATGAGAACCTGTACCCCCGCTTTGCACATTAACTCCGTGCACTGTCATTCCCGTAACCGTATTTTGTACACCTGTATTAGGGACTAATACTACATTCGCATACCCACTTGTATCCCCTGATAATATATTAGCAGTGCCGGATATTGCTATTTCTGTATTATTATTCTGTCTTGACGCTGTTAATGTAAAAGGATTACCACTTGAATGGCTTGTTACTTGTATATAATTTGTAGCAGTTGGATTTTGTCCTTGATAATATATTACAGGGTCCGATGTAAATGTTCCACTAGGCGACGCGGTAATTGTGGAAGTGTTCATTGATACATTATTTGTATTAGCTGCCCCTGAAGCACTAATAACACTAGGGTTAGCTGCATATCCCGCGTTTGTCATTGTAAAACCAATAGCAGATACATAATTTACAGATGTAGTAATAGTTATATCAAAAGAATAATTAATATTATTATTTGCAGATTGATTTGGATTTGTTCCACTAAAACCTATTGTTATACTATTATCACCATTTTCTGTTACTACATATGAAAATCCACCTGTATTACTTACAGAAGATACCATTCCCGAAGTTAAATTAATACTCGCATGGGTAAAAGTAAATTGCATTTGATTTGTAAATGAACTACCAATATCCGATGTATTATATGTATATGTTCTAGAAGAAGCACTTGAAAGCGAAACCCCTGACGCTAAATTAGAACCACCAGAATTAAAAGACATCGTAAGACTAGCTGTCGGTGACGCACAAGCTGTTACTGATAAATTAACTGTTTCAGAAAATGAATCTGTTCCTGCTTCTGTGGGAGACACTGCTGCTGTACTTCCAGCAACACTACCATCCGTCACAGCCTTTTCATTATAAGCTTTTATTACAATACTTCCCGCGGATGTAGTACCCGATATATCAGTACAAGAACCCTGTCCTATAAGTTGTAATTGGTAGTTATTAATAATAGAAGCGCTAATTAAAGAACCCGTTGCACTATTAGATGTAATTTCAAAAAACTTACCTGAAGTATTGCTATAATAATTTCTTAAATCAATAGTTTGTGTTGAATTTATTACAGTTGATTGGCTAGGTATCCCCGTGCTTGCTACTTCTCTACTTGGTTGTACAATATTAAATGTAAAGTCAGCGGCTAAAGGATTTGTAAAACTTCCACCCGGAGTTATATTTAAAGTTAAAGTTCTTAAAGTTGCTGAATTTACAACCGATATATTAGTTGATTGGCCATTAGTCAAAGGACTCCCATTTAACGAAACACTGTTTAAAGTTCCTTGTTGTATTGTTCCTTGTGTAAATACTCCTGTTGGTGAAATACTAAATCCACTTGGAACAGCATGTTGTGCTATTGTATAAGTTCCTCCTGTTGAAGCTGGTTGTGTTACTGTTCTTACTGCTGTATATAAATATACATTTGCTCCTGAATTTGTATAACCAGTTGTTGGTACTTGTATCCTTATAGTATTATCTGCAGAAGAATACGAGTTTGCATCACCATCTGATTTCCCTAATGTTACTTGAACTGTATCTGTAGAACTTGGATTTGGAGAGACTGTACCTGCGTATAAAACTTCTGGCGAATTACCAGCGACTGTTGTTACATTCCCATTTGAAGCAACACTAATTGTTCCTGTCCATTCTGCAACCGTAAACTCTCCTAATTCAGGTGTTGTTACTTCAATAGGCCCTTGTACATTTGTTCCTACTGAGTTTGTTGCCCATGCCCATACATAATATAAACTATTTATGCTTGCATCTGTTTTAGTAGCTGTATATGTTCCTATACCCCCGCTTAGATCTGGAATATTTTCTGCATCTCCATAAATATTAGTTGTACCTATTCTAAATCCTCTTGCTGTAACTACAGCATTACCATTATTACTTATTGTAGCAGAAACTTCTAATGACGCATTTGATCCCCCTGTTGCTGTTGTAGACACTAAAGATAAATCAGAAAATAACGGTACAGTTGTATTCAAGCCTGGAGTAGCGTCTTGTTGAACAGTAGTTGAAATAATTATATTTGTACCTGCGTTTGTATATCCATTAGGGGCTGTAATAATTAATTTAGCTATTCTATTTGTGTTTGTGCTTACGGCAAAATATCTAAAATCAGTATCTGCTGCAGCATCTGGAACTGCATTTACATATTCAACAGATTGTAATGAGCCAACATTTATTGACGGCGCTGTTATTTCACCGTCTTGAGCAACAGCAAAATCTGATATTGTAACATTTGCTGAAGTAAATTCACCTGTTTCTAAAGCATTTAATTCATTAATTTTTCCAGAAGTAGATGTTTCATAAAATATATCAATTGTACTTTCTACAGGCAAAGTTTCAAATACAGCTAAATCAATATATTTACCTCTTTTTATATATGAAGTAATAGATAAATCTGGTTTTAAAGTATTATCAGTCGCTGTATCGTCTGTAAACAACATTCGAACACCTAATGCGTCAGACCTATTTGAAGTTATATCATAAGGCGGCAATTGAGCAATTAAATGATTATTTTGGCTTTGATAAAAAGGACCACCTGCATCATCATATACTTGTGAACTTCTAGTAAATTCTTGAATTGTATCTATAGTTATAGAATTAAAATCAGATAATTTACCTATACCTAATATTGGTATTTCATCAATATCTACTAAACTCTGCGCTAATTTGACTGAATTAAATTCAATAGTTTTTATTATTTGACCAGAAGATGGGTCTGTAAATTCTATTTCAGAATAACCCGTAGCCGCGTTAGCATCTTGCACTTTATTAAAAGTTAATTGAGTAATTTCTAAAAATCCTACATCAGCATTAGCGTTTAATTCTGGAAATGTTAAGGACCATACTTTTTGCTTTTTACCCGCTGCTAATGAAACACTAACTGCAGAAGAAACAAGATCCCCTGCACTAGCAATAGTACTATTACAAGGAACATATGTAAATGTTCTCGCACTGTTTGTATCTCTATTAAATATTTGATATTGATTACAAGAATAAATCATTGCTGAGGTGGTTGTAGTTGTACCCCCTGTTGCCGCACTTCTTGTGCCTGTTGTTGAAGTTGTTGTTGTATAAAAAGCTGTGTTTATTATTTTAGGATACAATAATACGTCTGATTTTGCAATTGCAGTTTCACCTATTGTTTCTAATAATCTTGGTACTTTATTAATATTATCTCCAAATAAAGTTATATATGAATTATTATCAACTACCGTTGCTCCCGGTGTATAAATATTATAATAGTCTTGTTCCAACTGCTTAACAACTATTTTGTAAGAATACCAACCATAAGGATTATATGTTGCATATATACCACTAGATAATTCATTTGAATAAACATTATCATCAGGAATTAATTTACCATTTTGAGCATTAAAAGTAATTTTTAAATTGTCACCAATCCAACTATTAAATTCCGCAGCTGTACCTCTTGCAGGAATAGTAATGATACTGTCTGAAACTGTTGTGGGTAATAACACTGGAGATTGTCTTCCAAATATATCTGCAAGTATAACACCTACTTGATATGTACGTCTTTGTTTTAAAGAACTATCAGGATATTCATGATTTGCTAATACAACTGTAATTAAAGCTCCGTTTGCTGGAGCTGTGTTAAAAGTAATAACACCTGTTGTACCATCATACCCGTATTCTGTGCTTGCTAAAAGCACATCATTTATGTATACATTAAATTGATTGGTGTTATTTGGTATTAAATTTTGATCAGGGGTGACAGGCGATTTTATTGTTAAAGTAAATTCGGTTTCTATAGCATTACCAGTAAAAGTTTGTGTTCCTTTTGCTCCATATGAAACATTATAATCTAATGTGGGTATTTCAATATTTTGAGAATAATTACCAAATACTAATCTGTTACCAACTATATCTAAAGCTTTTGCTTTTGTAGGTACATTATCAAAAACTCTAGTTATTTGGTCTTCAGGTAAAGCATTTTGCGGAGTATCTGATTTATAAGTGTAATTATAAAAAGTAGATGAGATATTAGCATCTGTTAAAGTTTTTGTTTCTAATACTCTTGCAACGGTACTGTCAGATTCTTTAATTATAAATTCAATTTCTTTTATTTCAAAATCTGCATTAGGGTTTATAGAAGGTAATTCAACACCAATAACAACCTTATTAGTGTTATTAATCATTCCATCTAATTCAGTTGACTCGTAAGCTCTAATTTCTGCAGCTTCGCCAAATTCACCATATTCACTTCCTGATTTGTATGAATGTTTAAATGCTATTTGAGAAAAAGGAGCTAATACAGAATATTCATTATCATTAAATTTAAACCTATATGAAAAACGTACAAATTCTTCTTCAATGTAATCGTTGTCAATATTAGCATCATTAGTCATTGTTGAAGTTCCCGCAATACCCGTATCTGTCATTAAAATAGGGGCGATATATGGTGCATATTTAGCTAAACTAATTTTTAATTCATTATCATAAAACGAAGGATTTGAAATAGCTTTTACAACATTTATACGCCTTGGTTGATTTTTATTGTCTGTCCAAAACAATAAATCATCAATCATAGCAATACCTGTAATTTTATATTTTTTACTAAATTTTAAAAAGCTACCACCAACAATTTCTTTTGCGGTTTTGTAAGTATTACTCGAAGGATCAGCATCATAATAATATATAGCATGAAATCTATTTTGGTTTAATGCAGAATTTATATACCAATCATTTTCATACAAATCATTATTATCAGTTAAAAACCAATATATACGTTTGTTTTTTTCATCAAAATATGTACCTATAACGTCAATATCTGTAGATAAATTTAAAGCTGTATGTGCTAATGAATTACCCGCCGCGTTTTGTAAAACACCAACATTAGAACCATCTGTTTTTAAAACTTCAATATTTTGCGCATCTCTATATTCTCCTGGTGGCAATAATCTGTCATCAAGGTCCTTATTCATTTTCCCTTTTAGGAAATTGTTTTTGATTTCAGGCATTTATTAGTGTTTTATCTGTTTAGATTTACCTCTCATTATTTGAGTTAATTCTCTTAACTTAATATTTGATAATCTTAATTTTGCATTTCGCATAGCCGCTCTTCTTTCTCTTCTATACCTATTTACTATATATTCAGGAATATTTGATTTAGTTGATAAAATAGCATATGCGATATATTTATATAATGCTTCTTCTGCTAATTTATGTATTTGCATTTCAGCATCTGTACCAAGTCCATCTGAAACATAATGAATAGTTAATATTTTTTCTGCAAGATTACTGCTAAACCCAAACTGCCCGTTTACTTCATCATGTACAAATACTCCATTTACCTGCAAATGCTCAGGTGTGCTCCCGTATCTTCTACCATATCCTATTATGCTATCGCTATAATCCGAATTATGTGTAAAATAATCATTTGCGCTTGCTGAGCCTAAAGCTGCATTAGTTTCAATTCCTTGAAATAATCTTGAAGTTTCAGAAGTACCTAATAATAAAGAATTATCATTATCATATAGGTAATCACCTTGTGAGTCTTGTAGTATTGATTGAGAAGGTCTTGATGTTTGATTTGTGGGATATATAATTCTTTCTAATCCATTATCATCAATCCAAGAAAGCTTTACATAATTTACATAATCCTGGGGCATTGGTACTACCAGCGTAGAGGGTATTTGCACTTCTTGTATTTTTTCAACCCTTGTAATATCATAACTAAATTCTTGTATGGCTCTTTTTGCATGAAATAAAACGTCTTGCTTTCTAGCGTGGTCAATTATTTTACCATCCCCTATATATGATATTATAAAATTATTTATTATATCTGCAAGAGGAATATATCTATAATTCCCTGTATTTGGGCTATCAAGTAGAATTTTAATAGCAGCATTATTTGCAGGTGCTGTTGTAAATGTAACAACCCCTGTTGAGCTATTATAAGAATGTAAATCATTATCAATTTCATCTCCATTTATAAATACTCTAAATTCAGACTCAGCTGAGGGAAGCGGGATAAATGTTAAAGTAAAAGTTGTATTAGACCCGTCTCCTGTAAATAGCTGATGCCCTTCGTAATATTCTCTAGCTGTTTGTGTTATTAGTCCCATTTATTAAGAATTTTCTTGATTTATTTTTTGAATTTCTTCTTGTTTAGCCACCTGAACAACATTAGGATCTTTTATGGTAACCCCTGCTAAAAGCAGTATTTTTGTAATTAATGCAACTTCTTCAGAATCGTGCAATGAAAAATCAATTGAACTCGCGCTTGAATATTGCATATCGCCATAAGTACCCCCTGTAGTAAAAGCCCAATTTGGATCAATTGGTTTATAAATATAATCTATTGTAGCTGTAGATACCGTAGAAGGCAATATATAAATATTAGCCCCTTGTTTATAATATATTGGGTATGAAGTACTTGGTGTTGTAAGTTTTGATGAAGTTATATATGGTAAATCTGATTTTTGAATTTCTTCAACCTCTATAGCTCTTGAGCCTGTGCTTATCATTAAGCATTTATATAAATTCGCAGGAGTCGAAGCTATTCCATTTGAAAAATTTAATGTTGTAGATGTTGAAAATACGTCAATTTTTTCTTTAGCTAATTTTGCAAGGTTCGCATATTCATCATTAATGCTCCCTGTTTCTTTTCTTGTTAAGTAGCGATTATAATCTAAAAAAGCCTTTTCTAATAAATCAAGTTGAGCCATTCTGGCAAACCTATTATATTGATCCGGCGTTAAAAATCCTCGTTGCTCTCTATTTAATAGTGATAGAACGGTTCTATAAACAGTATTTACATTAATGGCCATATTATATCTTTTATAGCCGTTGGCCCCGAAGGGCCTTAGCTATTATTAATTATTTTAATCTTTTTTCAATTGCATCATACACATCTACTCCTTCATCTGTTTTAAAGAATTGTGTAAGTGCTGAATATGGGTTTTCTTCATATGGGACAGTAACTAATTTTTTATTAGTTGAAGCCCAAGTAAAAGTTCTTTGATCATCAGATAATTTTATAATACCTGCCTCAACAGCTCTAATACCCATATTTCTAATATTTATATTTTCGTCATTTGCTAATTCTAAGAACAAAACTGGATTTTGCTTAGCCATTTTAATCAAATCACGTTTAAGCTCACTAGAGCTCATCTTAGATGCTTTAGAACCAGCCTCAACACGTACTATTGCCTCCATATGATCAATATCCATGCTCATTGCTAAATTTAAAGCTTCAACTTCTAATTCAATCATATCCAGCTCATTTTCTGCATTTGCTTCTGAATCAAATTCAAAAAATAATGCATTTCTTTGAGGATGATATAATGATAAAAGTTTTTGTAGTGTTTGTTTTTCTTTTGGAACATTTAAAGTCCCATCTGTAAATGTAATGTGTGCTAATTGAGCGTCACCTTTAAATTCATCTACAAAAGGTGTTCTTTGATTTACAGTATATTTAAGTTCTCTCTCATATCCTTTTTCTTCATCAAAATAATATATGTTAGAACTTTTAATAGTATATGTTAATGGTGCTAAACCATCTTTTAACGCATATACCCTATCCTTTATTACCCATCCTGTATCTTTTTCTTTTTTTACAGTTTTAGGTGTTTCTTTTATAATTGTTTCAACAGGTGCTTCAGCCACTGCGTTTTCTGTGCTCTTTTGAGCTGTTGCTTTTTTTGCCATAATATAATATAATATAAGTTAATAAAAAGTAAAGCTAGGGCGATAAAACACGCCCTGCTCTACTGTAAAAAATTAAGAAGTTAATAACATAAAGTTGTTAGCACCTTGTGTAATTAAACATCTTTCTGATAGGTAGTGAACCTCCATTGCGTCTAGATCAGAACTGAAGTTTCCTCCAACTGAACCAGTTGTCCAAGATTTCATTTTTCTATCATCAGCTTGTGAAGCTCTATATCTAACGTGTAAGAAAGGTCTCTTAATGTTTTTACCAAGAATTTGGTCATAAACAGTAGAAGTACCAGCTGGTACAATTACCCCTCTAATATCGTTTTCAATAATACCTCTTGTTGAGCCGTCATTTAAGTATTTCCAGTCTGTTTTGTAGAAGTCGTAAGAACCTCTTCTAAAACCAGAGAAACCTAAATTAAGTGCCATATCTTCGCTGTTTGAGAAAACACCGTAAGATGTACCACCTGAACCATAAGAATTTTGTGCTGCTAGCATGTCATCAATTGCTAATGAAACATCTCTATTAATGAATAACATATTTTCTTCAATAGCACCTTGTGCATCGAATTTTTTAAGTATTTCATCAAATGAGCCTAAATCATCTGCTGTTGAAGAACCCGCAATACCTGTTGTAACGTGACCTCTTGCAGTTACTGCTGCAAAAAGACCTTCTGTACCTGCTGTGTCATCAGCCGCTGCAGTTCCTAAAATAGAATCTACACCACCTGTTGCTTTAGCAAATTCACCTTCAACCATTGCCATTTCAAGGTTATCTTCAAATCTTTGTCTTGTGTCACCTTCAGCTTTTAAGTACCATAAGTAACCAGTTTGACCTTGTTCTCCTGTTACTTCAACCCAACCAATTTGAGAAGCGTCAGATCCTGATACTTCGTATTTATCTTTAATGATAATTGGTTTGTTAGTTAAAGAAGCAAAAGAAGGTTGAACTGAATTAGTCATACCTGCTGTTCCTTTTTTGAATTCAGAACCAAAAACGAAGAAATCACAAGTATTTGCTGCGTTGTCAGTTGCTGTATCAAATCCTGTTACTGCACCAACTGTTGCGCCTCCTGAATAAGGAATAACTGTTAATGTAGTGTTGTCACTTGCAATTGCCGACACATACGCTTTAATAACAGTTGGAGTAGCTTGATTGTCACTAAGAACAATAGTTTGTCCAACTCTTACTGCGTGAGTTCCTGCACTTGCAATTGTAATTACACCGGCGTCTGTTACTGCTGCGCCTTTGTAATGTAAATGTAGTCTGCCTTGCTCTGACCAAACAACTTGATCTGAAGTCATAGGCATTTCAGCACCTACCATTCTTAAGAAAGAAGCAACTGATCTGTTTCCAAATACTTCTACTTCTTGCTCATATAAATCTGGTAAATACTGCTGAGACCAATCATTAGAACCACCTGTGAATGATAGGTAGTTTGATGATAGAGTTTGTTTAACTGGAGCTGGAGTAGAATTTAAACTACCACCAGCTACAGGAGTTACTGCTGCCATTTTAATTTATATTTTTAATTATTATTACTTTTTAAGTTTTATACGTAGTTTTGAACTATCGTCACCGGATATTGCTCTTACTTTTATACCACCTGATTCAACAACGCCTGAACTTGTTTGTCTTGGGTCCATATTTATATTTTTGGATTCAGACGAAATTTCTTTTATGGCTTCTGTTTTACCAAGCTGATAAAAATGATTTGCAATATTATCGGCGTTTTTAGCGGCAAATAATGCTTTATGATAACCATACCCATCACTTAGTTTATTATTATCATCGAGGTAACTACCTACAATATTCATAATATCCATTTGAGTATTTTTAACATTTTCAACATCTTTAAGATTATACCTAAATTTTTTATCATTAACTTTGAAATCAAAACCTTTGAATTCTTGATTAAAAACCTCGTTGGTTTTCATCTTAAATTGATTTGTCGCTTGTGTTTGTTGTTGAGCAATTTCTTGTTGCTCAGTATTGTATCTATTAAAGAAGTCAATAGCTTTTTGTTGCTCTTTGCTTAAACTACCGTTTATTTTTACCTCTTTATAGTATTTATTTTTTTGTCCTTCAAGATATTCTTTTGCTTCAGCTATTTGCTCCTTATAAGCAACTTGCTTTCTTTTTATTTCTTTAGGATCATCTACTTCTTCGTCATATGAAAATCTATCTTCTATTAAAAAATTTATTTCCTCTGAATCTAAGTGAGGTTTTGTTTTATTATAATATTCTTTAATAATTTGATTATTATCATATGAGGCATAATCTTTATTTAAATTTACAAAATCTTCTACTGTGCCACCTGTTTCATTCATAAATTGTATTAGATCATGTATATTATCTGGTATATTTACTTCATCGTATTTTTCAACTTCAGGAGTAATTTTTTCTTCTTCTATTTTTTCCTCTACTTTTTCTTTAGGTTCTTCCTTAGCTTCTTCTTCAATTACTTCTTCTAAAGTCAGCTGATTTTCTTCTTGCTGTACTTCTTGCAATTCCACTTCGGCTTCTTCCCCTGCTTTTTCATCCGTGCCGCTTCCGCGTAACACGCTTTCATCTGTGCTTTGTTCTTGAACGGCATCTGTTTCTTTTTTTAAAGGTTGCCTTAAATCTACTTTGGTAACAGTATCATTACCAGTATCAGCACCTATTTTTTTAAGTACTTTTGTTTCTTTTTCAGCTATAGATGGATTTTCTTCCTCTACAACTTTTGCTTTTATTTCTTCTGACATAATATAATATAATTAATTAACTTTATTTAAGGTTAAAGTTTTTTACCTTGGTTCAAATTGTTCTAAACCGAATCCGCCTAATGTATCAAATCCTGATGATTCAAAATCTTTTGGAGGCGTATTGTTTTTTCTTTGTTCTATAAGCTCGGACTGCTGTGAAGCTTGGATTTTAGTTCTTTTATCTTTTCTATCTTCACGGTACTTTTCTTTATCATTAATTACTCGTAAATCCATTTCTTTAAGCTTTACGTTTAGCTGAAACTCATGCAGCATAAGCTCTTTTTTAATTGCAGCTTCTCTTTCTAATTTTTGTATATCAAACTGAACTTGAGCTTGATTCATTTTAACTTTATTTTCGGTTAAAACAGTATTTTTTTGAATGTCTACTGCCGCCGCTGCTTCTGCTGATTTTGCATTAGATTCAGATTGTAATTCTATATTTCTTGCGGCTATAGCTTGATCTTGTTCTAATTTTTTTCTTCTTCTTACTTTTAATAATTCATTAGCGAGCTTTAAATTTTTTACATTTCTAATATCAATTGCATCTTCTAAATTTATTTGATCTTTTTGTAATGATGCTTGTATATTATTTTCAAGAAGTTGTTTTTCTTCTTCATCAGGAGTTAGCTCTAAAAATATACCAAAATCATGAAGATGTAACTCCGCTACTTCTTTTAAATTAGCTACATTAAATCTTCCTAATGAATTTATAAATGAGTTGTTTGTATTTCCGTATTCTAATACATCTGATATTCTTAAAGAAATAGCTTCTGCTGTTTTAAGAGTAAGGTATAATCCACCTTGTAAAACGTGTCTTGTTGCTGTATTAGAATTTGCTGCTGCAATTTTTTGTAATCCTACTAATGCGTTTTTATCAGGTGTTGAGCCATCTCTTGCTTCATTTAAACCTGTTACATCTCGCATATTTTGTAAATAATAATTATATGCAGTAATTAATGAATTAATTTTTGCTCCGCCGCTATTTGTTTGCAGCTCTTGTATTGGTACTCTTCCATTATTAAATTCACCATCTTGCGTCATTGATCTACCAATTACAGAACCTGTTTGGAAATACATATTTAACGCTTCTTGCGGATTATAATTTGTTCCATTACCTAAATCTACTTCCGCTATACCATCTGCATCTAAAAATACACCGTCTGGAACCATTCTAGCTAATACTTGTTGTAGCTTTAAATGCGTTAATTGAATCATATCAGCAAATGTTGTCATTCTACTAACAAGTGATTCTAATCTTCCTTTATATACTCTAGGCGCTACAATATTATATGACATTTCAACTTTTGTAGTATCAGACTTAGGTCTTGTCATATTTTCAGCAAGCTTCCATTCTAATAAATTTTGGCTACCTATTATTTTTGCACCAGTATATAAAACTTCAATTGCTCTATTTACTTTTTCAAATCTAGCTCTTTGATCTGCAGGAGGATTAAAACTGTCATCTTTTTTAATTGCTTTTTTACCGCCTGATACAGTATTTTTAATTTTATAAATTTGATTTTTGTAAGTTTTATATTCAAAATATAATACATACACAAATCCTTCATCATCGCCGTCTATTGCACCATATGATTTATTATATAATAAATGACCCGATCCTAACCCATTTTTTTCTATCGTAGCAATTTCGTCATCTGTAATATTAGGATATTGTTTTTTAAGTTCAACAATGCTTATTTTTTTAATTTCACCCACATAATATAAATCATCAAAATATGGAGATTCTGTAAAAGAATAAACAATATCAGCAGGATCAACATAATTAATTTTAATTCCTTCTGATTTATTAAAACCGTTTCTTACACAAGCCATTCCAATAACAGCTATATCATAGTCAAGCCTTTTCTTTATTAATTCATACTTGTTTTTGTCTAAAACATTATTAATAGCTTCTTCTTGAGCAATTTCAATACCTTGCTTATATTCCATTTGCATGTGAACACCCAGTTCATTTTCATCCATTGGAAGCTTTGTAGGATCTGTTTTAAAAGTATCAATACCTAAAGTACCTTTTATTTCTTCAATATATTCTTTAGCCTGCATATCTCTTAAAATATTATCCATATAATCTGTTCTTTTCTTAACAGAAGATGGATCTTGAGAATATGCTTTTATATCATACATTCTTTCAGCAATACCATTTACTACTATATCTACAAATTTTGGTATAATAGGTACAGGTTTCCAATCTAAATTTAAATATGATAAATCACCATTTATAGATAATTCATCTTTATATTTTTGTATTGACTGCTCTCCTCTTGCATAAAGTCTTAACCTATGAAAATTTTCTCTATTTGATTGATATCTTGATGTACCAGAATCTCTTTTAAACCATTCTGATTCAATAGCTATTCCAACTTTAGTTCCATACTCTAAACTTGCTTTCTCTGCGTCAGATACTGCTTGACTAGGAAATAATCCTGTTGGGTGTGTTTTTGCCATTTACTTTAATATTTTGGATATTACTCCTTTATTACTATATTTTTTAAAACCAAATTCTAGTTTTTTAGTTGTTCTAATTGCGGCGGGTGTATACATGTTTTTATTACACGCCATAATTGCTAGTCCTGAGCTAATAGCCGCATCAAATTTTGTTCTTTTGTTTATATCAAAACCAGCCCAATCATTTAATGTTTTATTAAAATATAAATCACCATATGAACCATCTTCTTTTAATCCTACATATTTATCAATATATGATTCAATTGCGGCTGCGTGTGCTTGCCTAATATCTTCAGATGAGTTTGGTATTCCACCTATTTCTCTTTCTGCTACAGATAATTTATTATAAAGTTTGTCAGGCCTATTCATTGAATAACCCCTATACCCTCTTCTTTTTAAATAATAAAGAAGTCTTGGTTTGTTATTTTCTGCAAGTAGTGGCATTCCATAAAATACTAACGCCATAAGCACATCTTCAAAAAACATTTCAGCTGTTTGAGGTCTTGCAATATATTCTAAAAAAAATGAATTAGAGGGAGCTTCATCTAAGCTAAATTTTGTTAACCCATGTAAAGATCCTTTTGAACCTTGTCCATCAGTTGTACCTGATATATCATAACTATCACATCCAAATGCTCCTATATGATCATTGGCTGGATATTTTAAACCATTTTTTAATGCTATTCTATTTTGCATATAAACAGGAGGAACCCAAGTTATATTAAATCTCCCACTGTTGTTTGGCATAAATAATACCTTTGTATCTTTTACACCATTTTCCCATACAAAATTTCCTTTGGCTATAAATTTATTTTTATTAATATCGCCATTATAATCTATTTGCTCGTATATTTTCTGTAAATTAAATATACTGTTTTTTGTTTCATCTCTGAAAGCGTGTTCTTCTGTACGCGGAAACTGTCTATAAAATTCATTTAAACCGTCTTGGTCATTTCTTAAACCGTCTGCTTCATTATCCCAATGCTCTATGATTCCAATATCGATTGGATCCCCATATGGTCCTTCAACCGGAGATTCGGGCGTATCGAATACAGGTAATCCATAAGAATCAATGAATCCTTCGTAGTTCCATTCCATAGGTATGAACAAACTATATAGTCCTGAGCTAGTTTGTCCATTTCGGTTTCTTTTTGTAACGTCTGAGCCATTGTATAATTTTTTAAAGTTATCACCTCCTTTATCTAGTGCATTTGATGTTGATCCCATCATACACTTTCCTATAATTCTACTTCCTAATCTCAACGTTGTTTTTGTAACACGCCAGTTGTTTAATATATTATCTGGTCTTTCCCATTTACCAGATTCATCGTGAACAAGTAATTTTAACTTTTCACCATCATAAGAGTTGTCCCCTGTGTTTTTCCAATCTATTGTTGTATCGAGCCCTTCAAGACTTTCCCTTTGGTTGGCCCCGGTTGCACTGATGGATTTCCTTGTGAGTTTGGATGCAGGTACTCTATACGCAAGTTCGGTTTTGGGTCTATCCATTCCATCTTGTATCGGTTTAAAGAAGAACGGGTAGTGTACGGATATTGGGACGACCTTATCTGTAAACATCTTCTTTGCATCAGCACCAGTCTTTGATAGTATTCCGAATCTAGCATCGGAACTGATAGTAGCTTGATTAACTGTTTCTGCGGACGACATGAAACTAAATCCAGACCGTCTGTTTTTAAGATAGCATATTCCATAACATCTTTTATCTGCCTTACATGCTTCCCAGAATATGAAGAATAATCTGTTTGCTTCTCTAAACTCTGGCTGCCCAACATCAATCTTGGACCACTGCAAGTACATATAATGAGAACCAGTAATATAAGTGCTACCACCTTTGTTGCAAAACCAAAAGCCTTTTTCGCGTCTGGTAAATTCTCTATCAATGTACGCATGCCACTTTTCTTTAAACTCAGTTGGATATGTTTGCCAGTCGAATATGGTTTTAATGTTTTTTAATTCTTTTGGATATTCTTCAGGTGTCCACTTATCATATTTGCTATACACGTTTTCTTCAAGCGGCAAAGCAATCTTTAGATTTTGTATTTCATATATATCACCTATCTTACCTGACTTACTAATAACAACAACATCGTGTTCTGCATTATACCCATACTTCCAAGCTTTCCTTTTATTTAGCCTATGTATTGTTGTTCGTTTAATTGGTTCAACAATTTTATACAAAGTTTGTTGATAACCCATTACCTAGACCTTTTTTCTGCAAAACCGCTAAAAGCTTCTTTTTTGTTTTCTATTGGTTTATTATTTAGCATGGCTTCTTCCCCTTGTATTCTATTTAATATTTCAAATGCATCAAATATAGCCAACTTTTTTGTAGCTGCTGCGTTTTTTAATCTATCAGCTGAAACATCATCATCGGTCTCAACTATAGGCTCTTTAGCAACTTTAACAAGTTCATCAACTGCTCTATATCCAGCTTGGATTATACTCTGCTTCTTCTTTTTTATATCCATAATTAATAGATATTTCTTTTGTCATTATTCTATATAGCTTTTCATCGTTTATAATAAACTCATATTCACTATAAGGAGTAAATCCGATTTTTTGATTTAATTTAACAATATTTGAATTATCTATATATTTTACAATCCCTGTCAATGGTTTTTCTTTATCAGTAGAAAATTGATTTTGATTAAGCAATGGTTTTACAAAACAAAATCCTTCACTCGCTTTCCAATCTTTTTTATGCTTGTATAAAAATATTTGATTAGGTTCGCAAAAATATAAATTATTTTTAAAATAGCTTTTGCTATTTCTTTCAATACCCCTAACATCATACCATCTTCTAAATATATTATGATGCACAATAATAGTATCTCCTTTCTTAATATTTGTATTACATATAATAGGTGTTTCGCAAACTATAGCTTCTCTGCTTATAAATTTGTGATCAGATATATCTGTATTTAAAATTAATTCTGTATCACCTATTTTTTTCTTATTATTGTATCTATTATTTTTGGGTTTTATTAAATATGCGTATAAGGGTTTCATTAATATTCTAAATTATATTCTACGCTTATAGCCATATTTTTATTAAAACTTTTCCAAGGAAGTATATCGTTTTTCTTTTTTATATATATAGAATACTTTTCTTTATCTTCTATTATATCGCTTATAATATGCCCGCCATATACTTCTTGCCCAACAGCATAATGCATTGCGTCAGTTTTGTAATCTTTACCAACACTAATTTTTCTTATCAATTTGCTCATCTGCTTCTTCTATTTTTTTAATGCTACCATCGTTTACATCAATACTAACACCCCCATAAACTTCTTTAAGAGCTAACTGTAAAGTTTTTAATTCTGTTTTTGCAACATCATAAGATTGTAATACTTTGCTTTTTTCAATCTCTAATGCTCCTAATTTATATTGAAGATTATTTATATTAATAACTTTAGCCTGAAGGTCTTCAAGCTCCTCTTTCTTAATTTTATTTTTTGCCATTTTATTTAATTTATTGAATTTGATTTAATTATATTTTTTATATATTACGCATTATGTGAATGGTTCAAATCCATTCATTTTAATTTATTTTAAATGCCATATATATCCAATCTGTACCTGTTTCATTAAATGTACTTCCTGAAAAATTAAACCCTGTTGATACAAATGTAGGTGCACCTGATATGCCTGTATTTTCTGCATCACTTGTGTTTGCTTCTAAATTATTTGTAGTACCTCTCACACTATCCATTATCCACCATTCGGAAGTTACATTAGTTTTCTTTAACATAAGAAAATCTGGTTGAAATCCTGTAGTGATAGTTTGCCCAGTATTATTTCCGCTATAACTTCCAATCTTGCTATATCCAGCTACTGAATGCCAACAATAAGCTATATAATTATTACCAGAAGCATTCCACTCATTATTAGCGTGTTGACCACTTTGCGGTAATGTTATAGTCGTTGATGAATAAGATAGTGGATAGTTACCATCATCTCCACCTGTATCAAACTGCATTCTATCAAAAAATGTACTACCAAATAGCTGCCAAGTAACAGCTTGGTCAAGATTTTTTATAAAAACCAATTCTGGTGCTGCTGAAAGACCGTGAGGAACTTTATGATTTCGTAGCCCATCTCCTTCATATTTAACTATACTAAATCCTGCATTAGCATTTGCACTAATTACGACTTCTCCAGGTGCACCAAAAGTTAAATCATCATTGTCAGATGCAGTTTCATTATATAAAGCTGTTACATTTTCTTGTGTTAATGCAGCATCATAAAATCTTAATTGGTCAATGTCTCCTGTAAAATCAGGATTACCCCTGTCTGTCCCGAAAGCTTTAGATGTAAAAGATATAGGGTCATAGCTTGGGAAAGTACCAATATTAACCCCGTCAACATAAGCTTTAGTATCTGTAGGTGTAAAATTAAATACAATGTGATGCCAAGTATTTTCTGTTATAATACCTGATGATGTTAAGTTGCTTTTAAAAGTACCACTATATTTAGTTAATAACAATAAAGAACCATCTCCATATAATACTGGTCTAAAATAATTATTAACATCTACATAAGCAGAATATATTGAATAAGCTGTAGCGGTTGTACCTGCTCCCATATCTGTAGCTTTCATCCAAAAAGACATAGAAAAAGATGAACCGTGTATACTATTGCTAAAATCTATTTCACTACTATTGCTTTCAACAAAAGAAGCTGCTTTATTAAATTTTCCAGTTACATAAGTTATATTTGTAGCTGTAGCATTGTAATTTCCTCTAACATCGTTAGCATTGTCCTCAAATTTATATACTGCTAATGCTGAACCTCCATAGATTGTCGGTTCGTTATCATCAGCTTTAAAAGCCCAAGCAACGTAATTGTTTGCACTTTGATTTTGTCCAATATCACTTCCGAGAGTAAAACCATCTGAATCAAATGAAGTTAATGAATTTGGAACATTTTCATTAGCTTGAGTCCCATTAGAACGTAATCTTTGTAAAGACCCTCTAATTGTATCATATAATCCGTGAACATAAGTATTGTTTCTTCCTTTTATCCAAACTAAATTCGGACTAAATCCTAACCCCTCGATACTCTGTGTGCTGCTATTACCTGTATAAGCTACTGTACTAAAACTTTTTGCTACTGTTGGTGCTTCTGTGTCAGGGTCTGCAGCAAATGCCATATAGATAAATGTTCCTCCATTGTCATTAGCCCCACTTGTTTGCTTTAATTGAAAACCATTAGATAAAAAATCTACAACCATATTATTTGATACAGTTGCTTCAGTTACATCTGAATTTGGTCTTAAGCCTTTATCTCTTGGGTTTATCGTGCTTCTTTTATTATCTACAATTACCCAATTAGATGCAGTGTTTGTTTGCTTTGTCATTATAAACGCAGGCTCAAATCCTGTTTCTACAATCGGCCCATTTGTAGAACCATTACCTGTGTATGAACCAAAAGATGAATACGATGCTACTGAAGCAAAACAATATGATATATATTGAGCTCCAGCCACATTTGAAAGTTCACTTGTTCCTGTATTTTGATATATAAGTGTAGATGAAGGAGCTTGATAATAAGGGTGATTAACGCTTGACCCGCTAGCTTGTTCTTCAGAAGTAAAATTTAAATACAACCAGTTAGGATATGTAGTATGACTTAAACCTAAATCTTTTTGATATACAGTCCAGTTATTAGCAGAATCTAATCTTTTTGAAAGTATTACTTCTGGGGCTGCTGATAGTCCGTGTCCAATTGTACCTTGCGCACCTGTTCCAGTCCAAGATATAATACTAAATCCTGCATCTTCGTTGACTTGTACTGTACTTGTAATACTTCCATCAGTATTGCTGCTTGTAGTTCCTCCGTTTGCTTTAAAACACCAAGCAACGTAATCTTCACTATTCGCATTAACGTGAACATTATTTGTAGAACCTGTTCCAGTTGTAAATCCTCCTGTATCAAATGTATCTACAAAACCATATATACCGTAAGTTCCAGCAGCAAGATTTAAGTTAGGGTTTAAAGCATTACTTGAACCACCGCCCCTTGTTGAATCTTGTAAGTTGTGAGAATAAGGACTTGTTCTTGCTTTCGTCCAAACAAAATCAGGAGTAAAGTTTAATCCGTATTCATAAGTAACATTACTTGCAGTACCATCATAATTTCTTGTATCATCATTTGCATTTCCTTCAAATCTATAAGAAGCTACAAGTGAGTTTTCATTATACAATGTAGTTACTTCACTTGCTGATAATGCTTTGCTAAATGTTCTTACTTGGTCTATTCTACCATTCATTCTTGAAGTACTTGATGCTGCAAAATCACCTCTACCACCAATATTTAATCCTTCACCTGAAGAAGTGTTAACTGAAAATGCCACTGTACTTGATGCAACTTGCTCGTTATTTACATATATTTTTTTATTTGTTCCATCAGCAACAATAACCACGTGATACCATTCTCCTGTTGAAACAGTATCAGTAGATGTTAAACTATCACCATTGCCTGTACCATCATAAGTTGCAAATGACCACACATTAGATGAAGTTGTTCTTAAAATTATTTGATAACAAGAATGATTACCACACCCACCAAACCTTGAAAATATTGTATTTTCTACACCTACTGCATCAAAATACACCCAAGCACTTAAACTTATGGTAGTACTGTCTAATCCAGTCATATCAGAAGTTGTTACTTCAGATGTACTTCCATTGAAATCTCCTGCCTGTCCATATCTTCCTGCTGCATATTGTATTTCTGTTCCAGTTCCATCATAGTTACCACTTAAATCTGTTTCATCATTTTCAAATCTATAAGTAGCAATACAAGAACTATCTCCAAGTACTTGTAGTGTGTCTGTTGTATCTTCTGATAATGGGTCTAATGAAGTTGATGTTGCTAATGTTTCTGCATATAGTGTTGAAACTTCTGATGAAGATAGAACTTTAGTAAATACACGAAGCTGGTCTATTTTGCCATCAAAACTTGATTGGTAATAATTGCCTGGAGTATAATATAAAGCACCTATTGTTATTCTTTGGTCTGAATCTCCATTCCAAGAATTACTGCTTGTAGTTTGTGTATCAACAAGAGTGCCATCAATATAAGATTTTCTTACCCCTGTTGTTTGGTCTAAAGTAACCACAACGTGATGCCAATTATCATCATCATATGTTGTAGTACTATTATAACTTGTATCCCCACTACTATATCGTGTAAAAATTTCCATTCTTCCATCTGCAAGTATAGAGATATTTACATTAAGAGAATTATTTGCATAATCATTAAATATATAACCTAAAGAACTTGATGATTTTCTAAACCATATAGAAACTGAAAAAGTGCTTTTTCCATTAAACAAACCTGAAGCAAAAGAACTACCAGCACCCAAATTAATGTAACTTGCTGCACCGCTATCAATATAAGCAGCTGCACCAAACTTACCTCCATTAATAGAATGTGATGAAGAACCATTTCCTTCGTATAATACTACTCCAAAGTGTTCTG
>Ga0208644_1001144_pt1 | contig 22749 bp, 34 predicted proteins | sample VirMetDEL_Nov_18_FD_184517 | JGI IMG/M metagenome (GOLD analysis project Ga0208644, IMG submission 184517) | Aqueous microbial communities from the Delaware River and Bay under freshwater to marine salinity gradient to study organic matter... | ecosystem: Environmental > Aquatic > Marine >...
TTAGTTAGCTGGATTACTGGAAAACCATTCAAATAGGAGTGATAGATGGCCCACTTTGCCCGCATTAAAAATGGAATCGTAGACTTTGTAACTGTTGGTCGTGACGATGATGAGAACCGTGAAGACGAACTAGCGCATGATGGTTGGATATACAAGCGCACATCTTATAACACCCGGGGTGGCGTTCACTATGGTTCTGACGGTCAACCCTCAGCAGACCAAAGCAAAGCGTTTCGCAAGAATTACGCAGGTCTAGGGTATGCCTATGACGCAGACCGAGATGCTTTTATTCCACCAAAGACGTTTAACTCATGGGTTCTTAACGAAGACTCATGCCTTTGGGATGCTCCAGTAGCCATGCCAGAAGATGCTGGTACGGGTGAGCCACCTAAGCGTTACCAATGGGACGAAACAACTGTTAACTGGATAGAGGTGCAAGATGGGAATTAACGCTTTTACAACGCTTGGCAAGACGGTAAAGCTGGTTGCCGATACAACGGCTCCTACGCCCGTTCAGGTGCCGTCCACCACCCTTGGTGGAAACCAGTACCGTGTCATCAACCTATCAAGTAATACGGCCTGTTGGCTGGCTTATGCTCAAGCCTCAGCCGATGCTGCGACCAACTGCGTAATCCCCACTGGCGATGGCGCAAACAGCACCGCAGTGCTTACATTATTACCGCAGACAGACGAGATTTTGTCGTTTGTTCCTAATGCTTACTTCACGGCCATTACAAGCTCTGGCACTGCCGACTTGTACATTACGCCGGGAGATGGACTCTAAGGAGTAGATCATGCTTAAGGCGCTTGGGGGCTTTGCAGTAACAGGTGGTGGCGGTGGCGTAGGCGCTGTTACCTATAAAGGCACATGGGATGCCGACACAAACAATCCCGATTTGGTTACTGGCACTCCAACGCAAGGTGATTACTACGTTGTCAATGTCGCTGGAAACACCGATTTAGACGGAATTACCGACTGGGAGATTGGCGACTGGGCCATTTACAACGGTTCGGTATGGCAAAAGGTTGATAACACCGACTCGGTTAGCTCGGTCAACGGGCAGGTGGGCACGGTTGTGCTGACGGCTGCCAATGTCAATGCTGCCGCAAGCAATGTGTATGTGACCGCAGGTACAGGATTGGGCGGTGGCGGTAACCTAGAGGCCAACGTCAACGTATTTCTTGCTAATACTGCCGTATCGCCTGACGACTACGGCGGTGCAAACACGGTAGCCACGTTTACCGTAGACCAACAGGGCAGGCTTACAGCCGCCTCTAACGTCACGATTGCCATTACCACGGCTGAAGTCTCTGGCCTTGGCACCATAGCCACGCAAGATGCAGACAACGTAGCCGTTACTGGCGGCGTTATTGAGGTTTCTAATGTCACGGCTGCCAATGTCACGGTAACAAGCAACGTCTTTGCCAACCTTGCTACTGCCGCAACAGCCACCTTTGCTAGCGATGAATTGCCATTGGTGCCCGAAGGCTACGTTTCCATTGTGATTAACGGTACAACCAAAAAAGTCCCTTACTACGGAGTGTGATGTGACCTTACAAGACCTTCTTAATCTCATTGGTGGCATTGGTTTAACTGCATTAGGATGGTTTGCCCGTGAGTTATGGACTGCTGTTAAGGAACTTAAAACCGATCTTGCTAAGTTGCGAGAAGAGTTGCCCAAGACTTACGCCCAAAGAGATGACGTAAAAGATGACTTCAAAGAGGTCAAGCAGATGCTTACGGACATTTATCAAGAACTAAGGAAAAAGGCAGACAAGTAATGGCATACAACATGGATGCCTTGTCTCAAGTACGTTTTGGCGACCCAGACGGACTCAATGAGTTTCTTTTTGAAAATGGTATCCAGCACCAGTCCTTTGCCGAGCGTTTGCAAGACCTTGGCTTTCAAGTGCCACGCTATCCCTTAATTGATGCTGACGTGGAAGATTTGGACGATTGGCTGGCCATTCATCAGATTGAGCATCAATCGTTTGCCACAATCCTTGATTTAGACAACCCGTTTAATCTTCTTGACAGCGATTGGAACCAAGAGGATGACTTTTATGATTGGATTCAGCAGCACTTGCTAATCCATGAGCAGATTGCTCGACGCTTAGGAGCCTAGTATGGCGATTCAGAACCTTAGTTTTGCCGACCTTTTAGCATCAGCAAACCGTGCGGCAAGTTCCCCCGTGCTTAACATGGGGCCACCGTCGCCCACAGGCCCGGTGTCAACTACTCCCATACTCGGGCCGCAAAGCATTACCATCAATCGCCCTGAACCTGCTCCGTCCAACACGCAGACCGTTAGGATTACGCCGTCAATGTGGCAAGGCTTAACGCTTGCACCGTCTTTTACTGCGCCAGCAGAAACAATCACGCTGCCCACCACGCCTGTTAATCAAATGCCGTTTGAAGAGTTGATACAGGCAACGGTAGTGCCACAGAACGTATCCACCGCTGTGCCCACTGCTGCGCCCGAGGCACCTGCTGCACCTGCTAGCCTCGAGGAAAGGACGGCCAACCTTACGGACGAACTAAAGCGAATGTATGGGATCGTGGTTGAAACCAGCCCAACAGCACGCTACGGTGGCAGACAGAGCGATTTAGACAAGATACACACGGAAACGGCTAAGAAGCTAGCTCAAAAGGGTGTAGCCAACCTTGCACAGCTTACCGAGACAACGGATGACAGTGGCCGCAGGTTTGTGGTTAACCGAGACACGGGCGAAAGCCTTTTTAGAATTAAAAAAGACCGAGACACGGGTGCCGATAAGTGGAGCGATATTCTTAGTGGCGTTAAAGACAGCGCAAACCTTTCAATCTACTTTGACAGCACAGGCAGAGCCGTTCTTTTCCCCGTCCATGAAAAGACCAAAGGACTTGCCCAACAGCTATTAGGGCGTGATCTAGCAGCACTTGTCGAGCCTATTGCAGTCGTTGTCGGTGCCTACTACGGTGGTGTGCCCGGTGCAGCCATAGGAAGTTCTTTAGGTCAATTAGCCACCACGGGAAAGATTGAGCCTGAAAAAGTAGCTCTAGCGGCAGCTACAACCTACATAAGTAGTGAGATTGCTAGTGCAGACTATGCAACAAAGGTCGGCAATGCCATGCTACCTACCGAGCTTGCTAACAGTGCAACCGCAAAGATTGTCGGTAATGCAGTGGTTAACTCAGGCGTTAGTGGCCTGATTGCAGGCGTGACAGGTGGTAACGTTGAACAGTCAATGGTAACGGGTGCGATTGTTGGCGGTGCTATTGCAAGTGCCCCCGACATTGCCAACACCATTATGGGTGGCGAAGCAAACGTCAAAGCTGTTGCCGATGCGACGGGTTTAGGCTTGCGCCAAACACAAGACATTATTGCCAGTTCCATTGCCGATGCGGTGGTGGCTGACGCTCAGAACCGTGATGGTTTTGGTTCTGCCCTCGGTGCTAGCCTTGTAGCCCGTGGAGTAGGCACGGCTGCCGCTAATAAAGCGGTTGATTTTGTGGCCAATAACTTTACGCAAAACCCAGAGGCACTAGCCGTTGTCTTTAATGGCACGAAAGGGATTGCTCAGGTGGCTACGGAAGCCGCTGTAAGAGGACAAGACGTTGAGGATGCGGTTAAGTTTGCTGCCCCCGGCATTGTCATACAAGCCGGTTTAAGCGGTTTGGAGCAACCACAAACGGATGCTGACCGCATTGCCGCCATTCTTGAAGAGCAGTTGCAGCAGGGCGGCATACCGGGAGAGGGTGTGCAAGTAGCTGGTGCCGATGGCGTAAGTGGTTTATTTGGTGTGCCGCCAGAGCTAGAAGGCGAAATTAGCGTTACAGAAGATGCTATTGCTAATGCTCAAGATGCGCTTGATACGTCGCCTAATATGTCCGAGGCTGATCGAAATAACATTATGCGGTTCATTAACGAAACGCAAAGCTACCTTGATGGCTTGTATCAACAAGTATCTCGCATCAATATCGGCTATGACATGCGCCAGTTTAGTAGTGATGCTGGCGGCAAAGGCTACGCACTTGTTGGTGGTGGTGGTACTGCCTCGGTAGGAAACGCTGTTGGCTGGAACTTTATCGGTGTGGATTCGGGTGGCAACCAGCAATTTAACGTCGGTAACGAGGTGTTTACCTTATTTGTTATGCCAAACAACCGTCCCGTGCTTGCCTCCACCACCTCTGAATTAGTTTTCTACCCTGACTTTGTTGAGAATCCCGCCACTGCCGAGACTGAGCTTGTGCTTAATCCAACCAATGTCGAGCAAGTGCAGGTGGATGTGCAAGAGCAACGGCCACCCGAGCCAGTAAAACTAGAGCCGGGGCCAAGAGCAGAGGACGAAGAGGGCACTACGGGTGCAGAAGGTGCTGCTGGTACCCCCGGCGGTGCTACACCGGGCACTTTACAAGAGGCGCTTGCCCTTGAATTGCGTGTTTTAGAGAATCGCTTGCAAGATGCTGCAAAAGAACGCCAACAGGCGGCACAAAACCTTGCCAATGCTGTCTCTCAGCGGGAAAGGTTGCAATCACAGGGCTTGCAGACCGCTTTAGGCCCAGATTTAAGGGAAATGTTAGACGCTGAAATCGCCACTTTGGAGGCTGCCGAGCGCAGTGCAGCCGAAGCAGAATCCACCCTCGGAACCCAAGTAGGTGCAATTGGTGCGTTGCAACAAGAAGAAGGACAAGAAGGTGGTCGTCCGAGTAGCGAAGTCATTGGCGACCTTATTCGTGGTGGCTTTGGCGAGGGATTACCAATCCGTGAGGGTGCTGGCACTGGCGGTGTAGGCGGTGGCGAAGGCCCGGGAGCCGGTGAAGAAGGTGCAGGGCCGGGAGCCGGTACTGAGGGCGTTGGCCCCGGTGCGGGTGAAGAAGGTGTTGGCCCCGGTGGAGGTGGTGAAGGGGGTGCTGGCGGCGGGGAAGAAGGCACGCCGTTACGCCCTGTTGCGATATTTGATTCCCCCGATACTAGACCTGTTGCACCCTTTGCAAGTAGAGTGACAGGTGAGGCATTAGCGGGTATTCTAGGGGCTAAAGAACCGCTGTTTGGCGGTGATCCAGACGAACAAAGGGCCGTTTGGAACCGCCGTTCATTGCGATTGCGAAGGGCGTTAGGACTATGAGAACTTTAACCGGCATGGGCGGTACTGGAAGCGCCCGAGAACTCGCAGAAATGCTGCGTCAAATGGGCCGTGGCCCAGACACTATGTTGGCTCATATTACACCAGAAGAAGCGCAAATGCTTCTTGAGTCAGGTGGTAGTGGCCGAATCAACCCCATGACAGGTTTGCCAGAGTTTCAGCCTGAGTACAACTACGACGTAGAGGCACAAGAGGGTGGTTTTTATGGCGACCCATACGACATTGGCTTTGGTTCTGGCGAGTTTGCGCCACCCGTACAACCCGCCGATATTCAAGGCATGGCTCCCGACCAGTTTGAGCGATTTACAGGTGAGCAACCTATGTTTACTGGCGCAGGCTCCCTTGCCCCCCAAGATTTTCAAGGTTTCCAGTATGGCCCCATGCCACTGCAACGTGAAACTATGGGTCAAGCACCAATCCCAATGGTGACTGCCCCTGCCGTAGAGCGTTATGACATGGGCCGTGGTCAGTTACCGTCTGGCCCTGTAGCTCAACCCTCAGCCGCACCCGCACCCGTTACTGCTCCACAGGCTCAACCTGCTGTTGCACAACAACAATCGTTTACTCAGCAATATCCATTGCTTTCTAGGCTTCTTATGACTGGAGCAGCTTCATTGCCTGCTGCTTTTTTTGCTGGTCAAGCACGAAGACAAGGGCGTTCTGCTGAACGTGAATTGCGTTCGATGGCGCAACCTATTCGTGAGCAAGCCGAAGCACTGCGTCAGCAGGCGCTTACAGGCGGTCTTACACCTCAGCAGGCACGGCAAGAAGAAGCACGTCGAGCTTCCATGCGGCAGGCGGCATCTACCCGTGGTGCAACTACTGGTACGCAACAAGGCATGATTGAAAACACCCTAGCAAGAGAGCGTGCAGGTCTAGCTCAAACAAACCTTGAGAACGCAATGCGGCAACTGAACCTTGCAAACACTGTTACAGAGGCAGCTATTCGGGCACGCTTGGCGTCAGACCGAGATGTAAACATGGCTCTTTCTAACATTTACAGCAACCTTGTTCGTAGTGCAGTAGGTCAAGGCAGTATTAGAGAGCCACTAAGAACAGCGCAAGATTTTTTGCCTAAAGAGCGTTTATTCGCAGAGCCTAGCACTAAAAGGACTTAAAAATGGCTGAAACATTAGCAAGCACTCTTAATCAGCCTGTAGACCCTTTTAGTATTGTTGGGCAGGTATCCAAAAAACCGGGCCTTATTGAGCGTGGAACTGCCGCTAGAAGCGCACTAGAACCAATGATGCGTGCTGAAGAATCGGCTAGCGCAGAATCTAGGCGGTTACAACGTCAAGGCGCTGAAAAAATAGCACAAGGCGAGGTTGATCTTGCTCAAGGAGAGGTTAGGGCTATTGAGGGGGCGCAGCGTGCTTATACTGAAGCTATAGGTGAAGCACCTATTCGAAGAGTTCAAGACTTCAATCCAGATGCCGCAATGGAACTTGCCGCACTGACTGCCATTATGGGCGCCTTTGTAGGTCTAACAGGTGGTGGTGGACGAGGCGCTTTAGCAGCCTTGGAAGGAGTCACAACAGGTTATAGGCAAGGCGACCAAGACCGATATGAACGTGAGCTAAAAACCTATGAGTCAGAATTGCAAAAATATAAAGATCGCATTTCTTCTGCAAAGCAAACGTATGACAATGTAATTAAGCTAGAAACGGCAAGAAAAGGTGCTGGTGCTGCCGAACTTAAAAAATTGCAGACACAAATTGCTGGCACGGCAGGCGAAGCGCAAGCCAAGGCTGGAAATTTCAAGGAAGTAAACAACTTCCTCAAAGACGCAATGCAGGCTGCTGACAAGGCACAGCAAAAATTGCTTGAAAGTGCTGGCAGCTCTGGCGGCGGTAAAGGTGGCGGCGTTCAAGTGCCTGCTGGCATCGACGTTGAAGGCGTGCAAATTATCCCCGGCGCTGGCGTTCCACGGGTTATGACAAGCATTTACGAAGGGTTGCCAAAGGGCTTGCAAGAGTCATTTGCACGAACAGAGCAGACTAAATTTGCGACTGAGCGCATCAAAAATCAAAGCATTGTCAAAAAAGCCAGAGAAACGCTACGAGATATTGATGCCGCAGAAATTGCACTTAACAATATTGAGGCAAAAGCAAAAGCGCAAAAGGGAATTGGCACTGGTGGTGCTGCTGGTATGCCTATTATTGGCACGCCAATTCAACAAATTTTGTCAGCGCAAGACAAGGATTACGCAGACTTTGACCAAGTTTCTAACAAACTGCAACGACTTGCTTATGTACCCGGCGAAGGCCAGATTTCGAACTATGAGCGTGAGTTATTCCAGCGTGCCAACATTGGCATAGGACGCCCAATTGAAACCAACCGCAGACTTCTTGAGGCTTATCGTGCGGCAGCACAACAGGATATTGAGCGTTCCAAGTTCTATGAGCGTTTCTTTGCCGCCAATAAGCAGGTTAATGAGGCTGAGGAATGGTATCAATACTATTTGAACCAAAATCCAGTTCTTATTGATGATGGCCGTGGCAACTTGGTATTCAACCGAAGTAGGCAGTCTTTTGAAGATTTCTATGGAGGCAAACGGAAAACGACTCAAGCGCAACAGCCTGCCGTTAGCCAACAACAAGGCCAAAGCCGTGGTTCTTTGACGGCAGATCAAGTGCGAGAACAGGCAGAACTTAACAACATTTCGGTAGAAGAGGCTGCTCAAAAATTGCGTGATCGTGGATACGATATTGAGGAAGAATAATGGCTAGGAATCTTCTCGCTGACGAACCCGTTACACAGCCACGCAACTTGCTTGCAGACGAAGTTCCAATTCCACGCCAACAACCAGCCGTTGAAAGTGCTGAAGGGCCAGACCGCCGATTCGACATAGGTAAGATTCCTGAAAGCACTGCCTATGGCACTGTTTTTGGCGCAGTTGCACCAGAAATTTTGCAAAAAGTAGTTTCTCCTACCTTGCAGGCTTTCCCTTACACAAGGCCACTTGGCGTTGGCACTTATGTTGCTGGTGAAGCATTGAAAGGTCGGCGTCTTGCGTCAGCGTTTACTGGTGGTGTTGAAGGTGGCACAGGAGAAACCGCTGTTCAGCTTTCTAAGGCGCTCGGTGCCCCTGAGTGGTTACAGACCACCGCTGGTCTAGCAGTAGGTGCGGGAACTCCTACACTATTGGGTGCGCTAGGCAGAAACATTTCATTAACACGAGACATTTTGCGGGAAGCTGAAAGAGGTGGATTCAAAGAGGCGGGTGAGCGTTTTGCCGCCCGTATTCGTGGTGAAGCAGGGCCACAAGATATTGCCGCCCAACAGCGTGTTATTGCAGCACTAGAGGCCGAGGCAAACAGTATTCGGCAGACGGGCCAACAACGTGCTAATGAGATTATGAGCAATGCCGAGGCAGAGATTGCCCGTCTTGCTCCCGGCGCAGAGCAACAGGCTGATCTTATTCGTCAACGTGCCCGTGATGAAGCGGCAGCAACGCTATTTGCAGCACGCCAACAGATTGAAAAACGAGCAGCGCAGATACGGCAAGCGCAGAGCCGTGGTCGTGCAGTAGGCATGGAAGCAGAGGCGACAATACCTCAAGCCCGTCAAGCCATTGGTCAGCCTGCCGAAGCGTCCGATATTGGTCAGTCGTTGCGAGACAGAATCGTACAAGTGCAAGGCGATAGATTATCGGCAAGGAAAAAGCAAATAGATGCCGATAAAGACGATGTAATCAAAGAAGTATCGGAAAAACAAACTGCTGGTAATTTTGTAGAAAATATGCCTGAATACAAGGCGTTACTAAACGAGCTTAAAATCAAGGCTGGAATTGGGCTAACAGACCCATTAAAAGCAGAGCGTGACCCCGGAACGGTTGCTGCATTAAGTAACCTCTACAAATCTTTGACGAAACGTCAAGTTGAAAGAACAAGAACTGTCATAGACCCTGAGACTGGTAAACAAAAAATAGAAGCGTTTGCTGACGACATTCCAACTGGTTTTGATGCTATTGACACTATTCGTCGTAAGTTAGGCGACGCATATCGAAATCCACAGGCCGAGGGCTATGGTGCTATCGGTCAACAAATGGCAAAGGACTACTACAAGCGCCTTTCCGAAATACTTGGCAACTATTCGCCTGCCAAGAAAAACCTAATTGCTAACTACGAAGAGCTTTCCCGTGAGTTGGACATATTCAAGGGTGCTGCTGGACGTAAAGCCACGGCGGTAGATCGTTATGACCCAACACGGTTCCAGACCGACCCTGCAAGCCTACCCTCAGAATACTTTGCCACCCGCCAATCGGTGCGTGACTTGATTGAATTGACTGGCGGTGACCGTAATCTGGTTGAGCAACAAGCCCGTGCTTACGTTGCCCGTCAGTTGCAAACGGCTACAGACGCTAATCAGGTGCGTAACTTTGTTGATCGTAATAGCGACTGGCTGCGTGAGTTTCCTCAGCTACAAGCCTCTGTGAACCAGTTTGCAGACACCCTTACTGGCACTGCACGACGCACTGGACGGCTTGGAGAACTAGAGAAAACCCTACGCACCGAACTCAAGGCGTTGCCACGGCAGTTAACTGAGGCGCAAAAGAAGGCCACTCAGATCACTAAAGCGGGTGAAGCCGAAGCGAAGGCTGCTGGTGGCATTGGTGCTGATATGCGTGCCCAAGCGGGTCAGGCTGGAAGACAAGCTCAGGCTGAAGCCAATCGTGCCGCTTCAATGCTTACCCGCCAGACTAATCAAAGCCAAGTGGCGTTTTTTGACGAGCTTGCTACAAAAGGTGATACGCCACGCTTGTTGGCTGCTGCCCCGGTTATTAAGTCAAACCCCGAAGTGCTTAATAACTTTGTTGAAGGAATAAAAATAAGCATTTCAAGGTTGCCGCCAGATCAGATGGCAGACCGTTTCTTGAGAGAGATTCAGCCTTCATTGTTGCAGGCTGGATTGCTTACAGACCAACAGGCTAGACAGATCGCCGATCAGGTGCGTTTGGTGGCTATGACCGCTGATCCTAGTGCCGTGCCAATCCGCACTGCAAATCTAATCAAAAGCGCCATTGTGTCGCAGTTTGGCATGGGAACAAGCAGGCTTATGGATACGCTTGGCCTTAGCTTTACTGAGCCGTTTTTAGGAGGACAGTGATATGTCGTTAATAAAAGGATATAGCAAGAAGTCGGTTAGTAGTAATATAAGCAAGGAAATGAGAAGCGGCAAACCACAAAAGCAAGCCATTGCCATTGCTTTGAACACGGCACGAAAAGCCGAAGAAAGGAACCGTAGAAGTGGGCGAACAAAAAGAGCGTAACTACGACGAAATGCGTAACCCTGACCGCAACTTGAGGCAGGGTGCGCCGATGCCAGTGCGCTCCAACAATGGTGGCGAGGTCTTGGCACGCATGAAACGTGATAAACGCTCTGGGAGAAAGATGGAGCGATGAAAAGGGTTAAGGGGCTTAATCCAGAGCTTGAAGAGGCAGTCGGCAAGTTACTCAAAGAGGTCATGGCCGACCCTACTGCAAGCCTGACTGACAAAACAAAAGTCCTAGATCGGGCACTGAAACTTGAGCAGATCAAGCAAAAGATCAGTGACGATGAATGGGGCAAAGGATTTTATAACGATGACGAAGGGGATTGAGGATGGAAGAAGCTATGTTGTTGAAGATCGTCCGTGTGGCGGTGCAGACTATCTCTATGCGGTTGTTGACAATCCTGTCGATGGTCATGTCGTTTGCTCTGGCCGTATGGACGATGTTAGAGCCTACTTACGAGAGAATGGCGATGGCAGCGTTTTTTGCCGTGTGCGTGTATATCCCTTGCATTAGCATTGAAAGGAAAAAAGATGAAGGTAAGCATCAAGAAGACTGAGGTGTACGCCTCTGCCATGAACACGGGCAGCGCCGGTAAGCCCATTCGTCAAGCCTCCATTGCCGATACCTACGGCATGGGCAAGCCTAGTCGTACAAACCCCGTCGGCGGCTTTATGGCCATGCAATGCTTCTCTGGCTCACCTGACCAGAAGAAGTCGCCCACCACGCCGGGTGTAACAGGGTTCAAGAAAAAGGGGTACTAAATGGCCAACAATATCCCCTTTCAACCAATGGGGCCGACGGTCAAGATATTTGCTGCCACAGCCAATACGGAAGGCAATGTGGTGGCAATCAATGCTGTTAGCCCTTGCCAACAGTTCTGGGTTATCAACCCTGACAAGAACGATCCTGTCTTTGTAGCCTATGGTGATACTGACCAGATTACGGCAACGATTCCTGATGGTTCAGCGGCTAACGTGGTGGCAATAGCCCCATACGAAGCTAAGGTATTTACTGGCCCACAGGTTAGTAGCACCAAGACGGTTTACGCCCGTTGCATTGCACCCCACAATAACGCTACGGTCTACGTTTGTCCCGGCGAAGGATTGTAACAATAGGCCAGTAATGTAGGGGCTAAGTTTCAATGGGGGTGAATCATAGACCCGATTACGGCATTAGCAACCATCTCAACCATTTGGGGTGGCATCAAGAAGGCTGTCGAAGTAGGCAGGGAGGTTTCCGACGTTTGGAGCCAACTATCTGCTTGGGCACAAGCCGCTGATGTACTTGAGCAAGTATCCGATAAGCCAAAGAAACCACCGCTTTTTAAGAAGCTAAACTTTGGTGATGACACCAAGCAAGCCTTTGATGCCTACGCCGCCAAGGTAAAGCTGCGTGAGATGGAAGCAGACATTCGGCACCAGTTCCTTTACGGTGGCCTTTGCCATCTCGGTATGGACGGTCTGCGGGAGTTCTACAGCATCCGACGCAAGATTCGTGAGCAACGCATCAAAGCTATTCAAGACCAGCGCATACGCCAACGTGCTTTCTTTGAGGCTTGCTTTGCAGGTGGGCTGATCCTTGCAGGTGCGGCTGCGGTCATTAGCATCCTCTGGATGACAATTCAACTTATCTCAAACGGAGGCTAGTAGTGTTTATTGCGGTGGCCTTTATCTGCCTTTTGAATGGCGAATGTCGTTTTGTGGTGGACAGGCAGATCACAACCCTAACCGTATGTGAGCTACGAAACTCTGACATATCAAGGTTATTTGAAATTGACGATAACGTAACAGCCTATCGAACAACCTGCATAAAAATACCTGAAGGACAACCTACATGATCGGACTGGACGCAATTCTTAGCATTGGTGAAAAGGTACTTGATAGGGTCATGCCTGACCCAGAGGCCGCTGCCAAGGCAAAACTTGATCTTGCTCGACTTGCCCAAGAGGGTCAGTTAAAGGAGGTAGAACTGTATGCAAAGGATTTGGACTCAGCCAGACAACGAGAAGCTCAGATCGCAATGTCTGAATATGCACCTTTGCTCAACAAGATTATTACTCCACTACTGGCTCTTTGCGTTACAGGCTTATCGTTTGCCCTATTTGTGGTCATCATATTTGTGGAAGTCACCGCAGAAGCCAAAGATATATTGATTTACATACTTGGCGTTTTGAGTGCCCTAGTGACGCAAGTAGCAAGCTACTATTTCGGCAGCAGTATGGGCAGTAAGGACAAATCTGAAGAACTTAAAAAGGCGCTTAAATGAACCTGACCAAGAACTTTACTTTTGCTGAGATGACCAAAAGCGAGACTGCGCTGCGGTTCAACATGGGCAACCACCCGGGCGATACCGAGCTTGAGAACCTGAAGGTTCTTTGCGAAAAAGTATTGCAACCCGTAAGAGATCATTACGGCAAAGGGGTGAAGGTCAATAGCGGTTACAGGCACCCGTTAGTCAATGCCAAGGTGGGTGGCAGCCCCCGATCAGACCATTGCAAGGGCATGGCAGCCGACATAGAAATACCGGGTGTGGCCAATGCTGACCTAGCCGAGTGGATTCGGGATAACCTTAACTACACGCAATTGATTTTGGAGTTTTATACCCCCGGCATACCTGATAGCGGGTGGGTGCATGTGTCTTACAACCCTTACGACCTCAAGATGCAGACCTTGACGGCCATGACGAAGGACGGTAAAACACAGTATGAAGACGGATTGGTGGCGTAATGGCTAAAGACATGGGCATCAAAACAAGCGTCAAGTCAGGGAACTTCCGTTCTACGAAGAGTGGCGCTGGTATGACCGAGAAGGGCGTAAAAGCCTATAGGCGTGCTAATCCCGGCTCTAAGCTAAAGACGGCTGTTACCGAGGACAAACCCAAGGGAGAGCGTGCCAAGCGTCGTAAGAGCTATTGCAGTCGGTCAGAGGGGCAGATGAAGATGCACAACATCAACTGCCGCAAGACCCCTAACAAGCGCATTTGTCGGGCAAGGAGTAGATGGAAATGCCGATAGATGAAGATGTATTCCAACAGGTTGTGCAAGATAATGACCCTCAATTTTTAGAACGGGCACGCCAAGAGTTTCCACGGCTAAAAGAACTTGATATTGGCTATAAGTACACACCACGGGAAGACCGTGGTTTTATCGAGTTTTATCCAGCAGACGAGCCGGGAAGCCCTGAGTTTCCCCGACCAAAAGAACTTCCAATGGGCAAGCCGGGGATTGAAGTTTATAGCCCTAAAACTAGACCAATTGATGTTGCTGGTGATATTGCGTCGCACTATATGATTTACAACGACCCATCAATGATGGACTATTACAATCAATTTAGGCACTCCATCAACCCAGAACAGCAACAAAGATTGCAGCAACAGTACCAGTTTTATAGGCAAAACTATGGGGAAACTAGACCCTATGAACAATGGTATGAAATGACTGGATTGCCGGGATATTTCCGTGGTTATCCATTCCAGCAATGGGAGCCGCAGTTTGTTGAGCAAGCCTATACCCCACAACAACGGCTATTGTTAGATCAGATGATAAATTATTTAAGGGGCAATGAATGAGCAGACCCGGACTTTATGCAAACATTAACGCCAAACGTAAACGTATCGCTGCTGGCAGCGGTGAAAGAATGAGGGAACCCGGTGCTAAGGGTGCCCCAACAAAAATGGCTTTTGTACGTTCAAAAAGAACGGCAAAGCGCAGTTAGATCATCCTCCCCCTGAAGTCACAGGGTTAACCCGGCGGTGTTTCTTCCCCGTCGGGTTTTTTTTCGAGATCGACCAACATGCAGTATTCGATGGGCACGATGAAGAACGGCTCCTGAAAGCAAAACTTGTTGTCTCGCATTTCCACGGGGCACTGCGTCACAATCTCCCCCGGCACAAACACCGCCCACTTGCAATCCTTGCTCACGGCAAACAATAGGCTCGGATGATCGAGCGTGAAGAACTTGCGCTTGCGCTCAGGGATATGCAGGGTATCGAAAGGGAAAACCTCGGTGTTCCAGTTATGCCTGCGCTCCACCTCGACGTAGCCACAAATCTTGTCTTCTTCATAGATGACTAGATCAACCTCATACTGGCTGCCCTCTTCGACAGGATAGCCCCAGATACCCTCTAAGAAGCCTTTAACGGCCTCCTTTGCTATGGCGTCGTTCTCGTCGTGCAGGGCTTGGCTAAACTCCTTACGCACTGTTTACATGCTCCACAATCACAGCAGCGGCTAGGGCTGCGTACTCAGGGCTACGGCTATTGATCTTGAAGACGGGAACGCCATCCTTGTCAATAATCGTCATAGAGCCATCCTTGCCGATCTCTGCGGCCCAAGGCGTATTGAGCATGTCATGCACCCACTGCTCTTCGCTTTGTACCTCGTGGTTGAACCTTTCCTCGTCGCTTGGTAGCTCCATTATTTGATCCATTTTGCACCCCCGGCTCTTCGATTAGTTGACCTTCAAATAAGTACGTTCCAAAGTGCCCGATCTTACACCACGGGGCACCCCAGACTTTGCCCTTGAGTTCCCGCCATCTGTGGCAAAAGTGATAATCCTCACTAAGCAGCCTGCCGGTCTTGGGGCAAATGCTCTCAGTAAAGTATTGGCTGATTGGCTTACCACCCGGTAAATGGCTCATGTCGTTGCGGAAGAACGGCACCTTCTTCTTCATCTTCTCAAAGACCTTGCGCTTAATGAGCATGATGCCCGTGCCACCTGCTGCGATCTCAAATGGCTGGTTCTGCGGCACCGAGATATGCGCCGTGTTTTCCTTGAGGTTCACGACAAAGCTACCCGTGAACTTGCCAAGGTTCTCTTGCCCTGCCAAGGCTGCCTCACGCACGCTATTCCAGTTGATCTCTTTCTTGGGACAGATACCCACGATAATGTCCTTGTCGGCCAGAATCATGTTGAGAATGTCGATGGCTCTGAACTTCATGTCTGCGTCGATAAAAAGCAAGTGCGTGTTATCGGTCTGCAAGAACTGGTCAGCAAGGTTATTGCGTGCCCGTGTTATCAAGCTCTCATTGAACATGAAGGCGCATGTCAGACGTATGTTTTGCGACGTGAGCATCCCTGATAGCTCAAGCAACGACTGGACATAGACCCCCGTGCATTGGCCGCCGTACATGGGCGTGGCAACCTGCACTCTGATCGCTGGTAACTCGGGTTCGACTTTCTTTTTGCGTGGCATGTCATCCTCTCTCTGTTAGATGGGGGGTGCCAGAATCGCTGCCCCCCGGCAACGTCCTAATCTGTCTCTTTTGCGGAGACTCCCTGCTCTGGCTCAGGTGGGGTTAATTCATTCCCCATAAGTTTTAATGCATCCTCTAGGTGGAACATGGCCATGCTTTTCTTCCCATCCCCCCTAAAAATTACGACTGGAGTGTGATCTACGTCACACGCCTTGTCAGCTTGTTCCATCCATTCGTAGACGGCTATGTTACGTCTGCGCTTGCACTCAATCAGGAAAGGGCCAAGCTCAAGATCGCCGTGGTCGGCTTCTTGGTACTGCTTGAGGTTGCGCTTGATCTTGATGCCCAAAGCATCAAAGACGGCTGCGGCAACCTCTCGCTCGTAATTAGCCCCCCTGTTGCGTGCTAGCTTCGACATTAAAAGGGCACGTCGCCGTCAATGTCGTCAAAGCTCTTGGAAGGCGTTGGCTGCCGATTCTGCTTATAGTTGGGGTCTGGCTTCCAAGTGTCCTCTTTGATGCTGATTAACGGCCCCTTGGCGGTACTCTTAATCCAGCCTGCCATCTTCAGGGTATCGCCTGCCTTATAGTCTTGGTCAAGCAATAGCTCCCCTTTCCAGTCTGGCCCCTTGCTTCCGTCAGGTTTGTTTTGTGCGAATAGGGCACCTGTGCCCGGTGGTCTTTCATACGCCATGTCCAACTCCTTTCACCAAATGATAACGGGCGAACGACTTACCGCCCTCCTGTACTTCTTCTGTCACGATGTTGTGACCCTTCTTACGCAAATCCTCAATGCGTGCCGCCAGCCTGAACACGCCCATCATCTGCAAGGCTTCCAGTGCAGTCAGAGTGTGGCCCTTTTGCATGTAGCGAAGAATCAACTCTGACTGACTGAACCTTGTGCCGTTGACTGGCTCTACGGCTTTTTTGCTTCTTCATCTATTGAGCGCCGTGCCCTACCAATTCCAGTGCTAAACACTTGGTAAAGCCCTTCGTGGTTACGGGCAAGCTCATGCACCATCTTGCTGTTGCACTTCTCAAAGTCAGACATTTTGAGCAGCTTCGTGCCTGCGTCCATCTTTTGATTGGCTGCGATCTTGTCGATCATGGTTAGAAAGGCATCGGCCCACTTGTCCATGTTCTCGTAATAGGCATAAGGTTCGTCACTCCCGGGCACCATTAGAGCAATGCCGTCGGTAGGTTTTGCAAGGACTTCGCTAATCGACGGGGCGGCTTCTTCCGAAACTGAAACCATTGGTTCCACTCTTGCGCCGGGTATGGATTCGACTTCGGTTTCGTCGAGCATACCGAGTCCAACGTGGCTAAGGACTGCTCTGCGGATCGCTTTGGTCGTGGCTTTAAGTACGGCATTTGCAAGGGCATCGGCTTTGAGATGCCCAATTGCCACAGCCCCTTGGTTTTCCGAAACTCGACCATCAGCCCCCGTAACTCGGACTGAGACAATGTATATGTCATCCATGCGCTCCCGATGCGTAACTTGAGTTGACAGCTTGTGGATGGCACAGAGTTGTTGCGTGCATTGGGCGTTCGCATATAGAACCTGCTTTCCGTTGAGCGTTAAAAGATCGAACGGCTTGGCTGCGGGGTCAAGCCCTGCCTGCTGGCAGCGGAAGTTGTAATAGGCAACCTTCTGATCTGCCTGTAACTTGCTCAAGTCTCCATTGATGACAATGGATTCGATCACTTTAGGGTCAAGCACTGCACCCTGCTTCATATTGACGACGTTACTCATAATGTTCCCCTTACTTGATTAGGAATCGGCGGCTGCCGGGTTGCTCAACTACAAACTGGTTATAAATGTCAGGCATGGCTGACTTCAATAGCTCGGCACTGAAACGCTTAGATGGCTTGGCAGTTTTCCAAGTGCAAAGCACGCTGCCATCAAAGCTAGTAACGGTGGCCTTCTCTTTCATCCATGACTGGATAAACTCTTTAAGCCCGTCCTCAGCCTCTTCAAACTCCTTCATCTTGGCTTTGAGTTGTTGCAACTGGATGCAAGCCTGCTCGATGCTGGCATTGGCCACGATAGAGCTACCGTCATCAACCTTGTAAACATCCTTAACAACGTCGGCCATCGTTTGAGGATTGAACGATTTGGTTTGGCACTGTGCCCAGAATTCAGCCATTGCTCGGATATGCGCTTCTTGCTCAAGCTCCGTCACAGTTTGCGGGAACCTGCAAAGCTCTTGCCCACCAAAAAGAACGATCAATTCAATGGTCTCGACTTGATGAACAACAAGCTCATGCATACATTGCGCTCTGTAACGGTCAGAAACCTGCTCTGTGCCGTTGTCGCCGTAATGCTTGCGCTGGTGGGTGCCAAGGTTCTTAACCTCATACAAGGTCTTGCCGTCTGAGCTAATGTAGTCGAAGTGCGAGGCCATCCAGTCATGCTTAGGGTGCCTCAAGGCATAGTCAGCCTCTTTGAACTCTAGCCCCCAACGCCCTGCTGCGGCCCTCATAATCGGCTCTTGCAGTAGCGTGCCCATTTGCACTGCCTCATTGTCCGAAAGGTCGTCAGGCTCCTTCTGGCCCGTCTTGAGCATGTAGACCTCGCCTGCACGCCCTGCCGCTATTTGCCCTGCGTCCGTAGCCCAGATAGCACTGGCACGATTAGCTGGTGAAAAATCCTTGTCCTTGTTGATGAAGTTTTCAACTTGGTCGTTTGGAACAAGGTAACCGTCTTGATATGGAATTACGCCCATGATTATTCCTCCCCTATGATTACGGGAATACTGTATTCATTGCTGTTTACAGTGATCTCAATGCATTGTTTGTGTTCGCCCTGTATGCGAATGACCCGATAGCTGTTCATCTTGTCTTCGCTGCGGAACACCTCGCCGATCTCGATGCGAGTGACATTTCTAAAGTCGAATGATGCTTCTGTCATTTGGAACCCCTTTCAGATGATTAGGAAAGTACTACGTTTACTAGTTTACAGCAAAATAAATCTTGTGCAAGTGTGGTCTGTTGCGTTTTAGCCACGGCTCGGCATCTTTATGGTTCTTGGCACTGGCTTCTTGCGTTCTGCCAATGGTCTGACTGCAAGCATGGTGGACATAAGACCGGCTTATAAAATGCATGAACCCGTCCACGGCCATGTCATCACAAGCCACATTGTCTGAGTACCAGTTCAAGGGCGGGAACCCCGGCCAGCCATCAATGCCCACGCTAGCAAAGATAGGGGCAACCCAAGGCACTTGAATAATCAACTGCTCAGACGCCCACTGCATCCCGTTCCAGTGGTCTTCAGTCAGCCTATTACGCACGTTCATATGCAAGCTCGACATGTTGGTTCTAGCACCCAAGAAGCCTACCTTTACATTCTTGGCGTGCAACTGCTTGCGGTCTTCGATCAATAGGTTGTAGCTCGTCGGGTCAAGCACTATGTCGTCATTGGCAACAATAACCTCTTGGTGGCCATCAAGGAACGCTTGTTTCATAACGGCGTTGTAAGCCTCCCCAAACGATTTATAGGTGTTAGGTATCCATTTCAGGGGGGCAGGGCTTAGGCGTGGCTTAGAGGGGCTTGAAAGATATATCGGTACTCCATCAGGCAAGTAGAGTGACATGCTTTTGAAGAACAACTCTAAGCCCTTCTTGTTGGTTGTGGAACACACACAGATTGGAGTCATAGGAATAGCTTTCTGCACTTCTTGCAATAGGGTTTGCGGGGTTCCCAGTGGAATCGTTGACAGCATCGCTTGCACAGCCGCCATCTCACTGTGGTTGTTTGTTTGCCCAAATTGTCAGACATGTCTGCTCCAATTCAAATGAGACTGGATTGGTCTTGAGAGCGTCTTGCTTGCCCCTTTGGTACATCTTAATGAGTTCCTCTGCTCTGATTGCTTCTACATCGATTAGCTGCGGGTCAGCAAGGAAACGATTAGCACCAATAACGGTAAGAGCGCCCATGCAAGCACCTAAAAGCCAAGTCGTGAACTTTTGTTCATCCATCTTTTTCCCCCGCCTCTAGCTCTAGCCGATGGTCTTTTAGCTTCTGCACGGCTTCTTCAAGCATGGCTACAGAGTCCTTAGCTCTGTGTAACGCTTGAGCAAGCTCTATTTCTAGCTGCCGTATCTGGTCGAGTAGTTCGTACATGATTGTCCTCCGATGATTAGGAATACATCGTTAAACTAATACACCATCTATACTCTGTCAATTTATTTGTTGTGTTCTCGCTACATCCTAGATTTAGGCAAAGGTTCCCCAAGGGTGGTAGCCCCTACCATCCCTGCCCAGTAGGGCACACTCTATAAGCCCTACCTAGCAAACCCGAAGGCAGCGATTCATTCATCAGAGGCTTGTCCCACCCATGTCCCTCTGACTACCTGAGTCCCTCGCTGACAGGCTCAGACCTAAACATAGGGTGTCCATGCTAGGTGTCTTTTCTTCCCTGCCACCGATTCAAGTGCATAGCTAACGGGGGGAGTCCGATCAGGAATGGGAGGGCAATAAAAAAAGGCCTTAAGTCTGCGCCCGGTGAGAATCCCCCGCAGGGGACAGACGCATTCTTAAGACCTTTTCGTATCCAGTTCTCACGCCAGATGGGGCTTATAGTACACAGCCGTATCCAATGGGTCAAGGGGCAATGGGTCAAAAGGGGTCAAAGGACTACCACAAACCATTCGACAATAGGACTTATTGGCGATTGACCAAACGCTATTAGCGATTCAAAGGGGCCGTATCCAACCCGGGCACGGGCGCACGCACGGGTAAACGTACTATCCAATCTGCTATGCCGTATCCAATTGACCACAGCAAAACCAAATGACCATATCGCCTAGAAGTCCCCCACAAAGGGGCGCTGGTAGGCTTGCAGTGCTGCAATAGTGTGGAAATAGGTCGGATGATGGTGGCCAAGCCCTAGCCAATGGCTAAAGCCTAGCTAAAAGCCCTTATAAGCCTTTATAGGGCTTTCAATGGCCTAGCCATAGGGGGTAGGACTAGACCATAAGAAAAAAGCCCCTAAAGGGGCTTATAAAGGTTTTTAAGGCTTACCGGGTTCTCATTGTGGCAAATAGCCCCTTGCTAGTTGTCCAAGCCTTATAGGTAAAGGGTGCAACTCGGCAAATCCTCTTTTCTTTTCTTAAGAATCGCATCATCACGCTAGCCCTTTGCCGTGTCATAGCGTCATCTGGCGTTAACTCTTGATTATTCCAAGCCCAATAGAATTGTGATCTTTTCATGGTTAGCCCCTTAGAACCCGGTCAAGGTGCCGAGAAAAAGCAAAGCCCAAATAGAGCCATAAAAGACTATAGCCCCGGCTATAAACTTAATTGCATTAAGCATGGTTTGCCCCTTGATTGTGATGGTTGGACAATTTGACCCCGGCGCACTGCATAGCCTTAATCCAATACTTAACTTTTCTGGCTGGATTGTCAGGGCTAAAGTGAATTGATTCGCTGCGGTATTCCCCGGTCATATAGTCTTGCTCGGGGTCACTGGTAAACCAAACACGGCTAGACCGATTAGCCGGGGATTGTGATGGGTGAACGTACAGCCCTTTGAGAATTAAGACCAATTCTCTAAAAGTGTACTTTTCACCAATGGCCGAATATCCAGCGTCTTCTACTTCGCCATGCTCGGCGCTTTCTTCTGTAACAATTTCAAAGGTTTTATCTACTTTAATCATGGTTAAACCCCTTTAGTAAGTGACTAGGAATTGATAAGGTTAACCCTTATCCCTTAGCCCTAGAGTAAGGGCTAAAGGCTAAAGGCTAGCTATGCTGCGAGTTGTTCTTCTGATGGCTTGGCCATTGTGAAATAGTCTAGGGCTTGTTGGGCTTTGGCTGCTGCTGTGAGAATGGCTTTTTTGTCATTCTTGAGAACCTTAAGCCAATTGCCGATATAGGCAACATGCTGGTTATCTAGCCCTTGGCCATTAACCCCGACATGAGCGCATAGCATGGCGGCGCCTAGCTCGGCGATTAGTTCTTCAAAAGCGTAGGCTTCGTCGCCAAATCGCTTGGCCTTGCTAAAGTCTCTATCAAGCCTAGACTTGTGCCCGGTAGCATGTACGCTTTCATGCAATAACGTGGCATGGTATGCGTCAGCGTCATTAAAAGCAGCCATTGCTGGCATACTGATTTTGTCATGGCTAGGGCTATAGAACGCCGAGTTACCGCCATGCATCAAGCCATTCTGTAAGCCTAGTTTGTCTACTATGGCCATTACAGCCGGGTTAGCATCAAAGTCTGGCTTAGGCGGTTCTGGTATGGCTGGAATAACCAGATCGTCGCATTGTTCGACATTGAAAACATAGTAGTGCTTGATAAACGCATAGGCACTGGTTACGGTTTCCCCGGCGCTGTCTTTTGATTCTTTTTTGTTTACTGACCAGTAAACAACGGGTAAGCCTTTAGAGCCAGCCTTTACAGTAGCCCCTAGGCTTTGCGCTTGCTTAAAGGTCAACCAGTAGGGGCTTGTATAAGAACCCTGAGCCATTGAAAGCCAAAAATGGTTGATACCCCGGTAAACGGTACCCGAGACCGGGTTATAGGGCATACCATCGCCCGGGGTGCCCCTTAAGTTTTTCCACGGTTTAACCCACGGGGTAGAGCCCTTTTCTAATTCGGCAATGATTCGATCTGTAATGGTTTGTGCAATGTCTAGCATGATGAACCCCTTTGTTTAGATTAGGAAAAGAAAAACCATGACCTTAAGCCATGTAAGCCAAGCGATAACAAAAAAGATTAAGCCTTGCATGATTAGCCCCTTTGCTTAAAGGCTAAGGCTTGAGACATTAGCTCGGGGAAAGCATTGATTAGGCGGTTAGTGTTCTCACTATCGGCCACGGTTAACGCATCGCCGATATATGCGGCAAAGCCGCCTAGTAAGCCTGAGACTAGATTAGTCTTGATTGTTTGCAACTGGTCTTGATCGTATTTCATGGTATGCCCCTTCTATTTAGTGATTAGGTAAGTAGAAGACTAGCACGTTTACGCTAAAGTTTCAGGGCAAACGCAAAAAAAGTTAAACTTTCGACTATAGGATATATACAAACAATCGTTTAATGTATACTATAGGCTATAGTTAAAATATACCTATAAGTAAAATCTAGGCCTATAGTTTTACCTATAGGGGTCTTATCTTATAAGCATATAAGTCTATGCCTAGCATCATGGGGCT